>Ga0208162_1000022_pt1 | contig 72471 bp, 92 predicted proteins | sample CB_VirMetaG_4_FD_184539 | JGI IMG/M metagenome (GOLD analysis project Ga0208162, IMG submission 184539) | Freshwater to marine saline gradient viral communities from Chesapeake Bay - CB_1508_1M Viral MetaG (SPAdes) (version 4) | ecosystem: Environmental > Aquatic > Marine > Coastal | place: USA... | reverse complement strand
TACCTTTGTCGGTGGTAATAATGGTCTTATAGCTAAGTGGTATGATCAAAGTGGAAACTCAAATGACGGTGTTCAGACAAATAGTAGTTTACAACCCCATATTGTAGCAAGTGGTACTATCAGAACATATGGAGGAATTCCTGCTGTTGTTCAAGATGCAACCATAGGTAATCCAAGTAATCAGTTTTTAGATGTTTCTGCAATTAATGCAGTGCATAACTTCATTGTCTTTCAACAACCTGCTGCTGGTGGGGGAAGAGCCTATTATGCAGAATCAGCAACTAAAGCATTGAAACTTGATGGATTTAGAATTGATTATGAGGATGGAGTCAATCCACGTATAGATGGTGTTACTAATATTAGAACTGATTATGTATTAAGTGAGGTTAAATCATTGAGTGGAACTGTAACAAGTATAATTAATGGTTCAACAGATGCAAGTGGTACGGCAAATACATTAAGTGTTGAGGCACTTATGGGTTACCCAACCTCAGGAGGTGGTATCATTGCTCTAATGCAAGAGATGATATTCTTTTCTGCAGATAAGTCTTCTGATGCAACAGCTATATCTACAGACATTAACACATACTATTCAATTTATCCATAATGCATTTATATTACGAATATCCAAACTCAGGTTCAGCCTTAACAGCATCAGCAGATGTTTATGACCTAAACGCTCCTCCGAGAGACCAAAGAACAACTTTGTATGCCTATAGTGTATTCCCTCATACAGGAAGCACAGATCCAAGATGTGTTGTTCAATATCAAGATGAAATTCAATCATTTATAACTGGTTCGGTATTTGATGGAGTAACTTCTTACACTGAAGCTGAAGCTATAGCAGCTGGATTTGATGTTGGTAATGAAGAAAGCGAAGATTTAGCTAGATAAAATTGTATATTTGAGTTATAATATTATGTACCGAGTTAATAACCTAGATTAAACTACATCTGCCATATTTATAATAAAATCTCATAGACTATGGCAGTTAACATTCCTATATGGCCAGGATCATCATCCTTCTTCCCAGGATCTGGACAAACACCTTTTGCATTCTATGACACTGATGTGGATTTCGCAGCAGAAGCTGATCAGGTAGCTGATTGGTGTGCAAAGCGTTTAGGATATCCAATTGTTGATGTGGAATTGCAAGACATTAATTTTTATGCTGCGTTTGAGGAAGCAGTATCAGAATATGGTACTCAGGTCAACATGTACAATGCCCGTGACAACATGATCAATGTGTATGGTTCAAGTACTACCGGCGGCTCACTTACAGGCCAGGCAATTCAGCCTACAATGACCGCATTAACGGATCTGGGACAGGCATATGGTCAGGCAGCAGGTTTAGGAGGAAATTACACATATTATACAGGTTCCATAACAATACAATCAGGTCAACAGATATATGATCTCACAGATTCCAATCTGGTTTCATTTGAGAGCGGCTCACCAGGTGTTGATGCCATTGAAATACGACGTATATATCATGAAGCGCCACCTGCCATTGTGAGATACTTTGATCCATTCATAGGAACTGGCTTAGGATCACAGCAATTGTTAGCAGAATTTGGATATGGAAATTATTCACCTGGCGTATCATTCATGATGATGCCTATCTATTATGATGTGCTCAGATTACAAGCCATTGAATTCAATGATCAGATTAGAAAATCAGCTTTCAGTTTTGAGCTCAGCGGTAACAGAATCAGATTCTTCCCTATACCAAATGGCAGCAACTTCACAAAAGTTCATTTTGACTATTATCTAAAATCAGAAATTAATAATCCATTGAACAACCCAACAGCCGGCGGTGCTAGCGGAGGAAATAGTGGAGGCGGAGGTAATGCAGTATCAGATCTATCTAACATTCCGTATGACAATGTGACATATGCAGATCTGAATGACATTAGCAAACAATGGATTCGTCGATATACATTGGCATGTGCAAAAGAAATGTTAGGTTTTATCAGAGGTAAGTATAGTAGCATACCAATTCCAAATGCAGATATTACTTTGAATGGAGCAGACCTTCTGTCACAAGGCCAGTCTGAAAAAGATTCGCTGATAAACGAATTGACACAGATGTTAGATAGTTTATCACGTCAGGCTCAATTGGAACGAAAAGCAGCGGAAGCGTCGGCACTGTCGTCTCAATTCAATGCAATACCTTTAAAAATTTACATAGGATAAAGCATGGCATTATTTGGATCTGCTCGAGATGCATCTTTGGTACGGCACCTGAACAGGGAACTCATCAATGAACTTATTGACATGGAGATAGGTTTTTATAAACTAAGTCCTCATGATAGCAGAGTTAACATTTATGATGAGACCGAAAATAAAATATATTTTCAGCGACTAGCTATTAATTGTCTTATACGCAAAGATGATAAATCATATGTCGCTGATGAAGTAGGTTATGATCAGACTAGATCTGGAGAATTTGCATTTTATCGAGATGACCTTGTAGATAAAAACATCATAGTTGAAGAAGGTGATATCATAGAGTATGATAATGAATTTTATGAAGTGAATGGTGTCAGTTCTTCTCAATATTTTGGTGGCCGAAATCCAAGTACCGATTTAGGTTATGTACGTAATCAAAGAGGAGAATTTGGTAAATCAATAGCTGTTATAGCAACTGCACATGTTGTGAGACGAAATAGATTAAACATACAGGAAGTTAGATCGGGTATAAATCGATCTTCTGATATACCAAGGAATTTATAATGGCTAAAAAAGAACTACGCAAAAGCATATCAACATTCACTGATAATCCAATTCAACGCAGAGTTGACCAGATTCGTCGAGATGATGACACTGTAAAAACACCTAAGATTACTATTGAGGATATTGATTTTGCCATGATGAGTTACATGCGTGATGTGATACATCCGACGGTGTTAGAAAATGAATCAATAATAGATGTGCCAATCATGTATGCAAACGGAGAAACATTTGCTCAGGTGCAAACCAAAGGATTCATGCGAGATGCCAACGGTAAAATCATGACACCTTTGATCACGTTGACACGTAGTAGTATAACTGAACGTGATACATTGAAGACATTAGGTGTGAATCAGAATCCTGAAGGTAACGATTTTGTGTTCAGAACTAAATATACCAATGTAAATAGATATGATAGATTTTCGACACAAACTAATAAACAACCTCTCAGTGAGTATTATGTAGTACCTGTTCCAGAGTTCATAGATGTGTCATATGAAATGGTGTTATGGACTACATATACAACACAAATGAATTCATTGATTGAACAGATAATGCCTCTTAATGGCTTTGCGTGGGGTACAACATACAAATTTCCAGTGTTCATAGGCGATTATTCTTTTGAGGTTACTAATACAGGGACTGATGATAGATTGGTACGTGCGAGAATACCGTTTACTACCAAAGGTACATTGTTAATGCCATTTGAACTCAGAACTAGCAATGTGCAAAAAAGATATTCAATAAAGACAGTTAAGTTCACAGAGGGCGACGATATAGAAACTGGTTTTATTAACTTGTGATACATATTTATATGAAAATTAGGTTATGGCAGACACAATAAAATTTACAGAAGAAGAAATCAAAAACATTCAGGAAATCAGAGAAGGATTCGATCGTAAAGTAACTGAATTTGGATATGTTTATTTGGAACACAAAACTACCAGAGACAGATTAGAATCAATTGCTATTGAAGAAGAACGCCTCAACAAAGAATATCAGGAATTGTTAGAAAAAGAACAAGAATTAGTAAAACAGCTCAATGAAAAATATGGTACCGGAACAGTCGATCTATCAAATGGTGAATTTAAGCCTGTTGAATAAGGTTTGGGAGTTTCGGTCGATATTTATAAAAAAATAAATCAAAGGAATATATAAATGGCCGAAAAGATTATATCACCCGGTGTTTTTACCAATGAAATTGATCAGTCGTTCTTACCAGCGGCAGTTCAAGCTATTGGTGCAGCAGTTGTAGGTCCTACACAGAAAGGGCCGGCTCTGGTACCAACCAGAGTATCATCATATTCAGAGTATTTAGCAAAATTTGGTGGAGACTTTTCATCAGGTTCTGGCGCATCTGAAGATTCTTACAAGTATTTAACAAATTATTCAGTTCAGGAATATCTGAAGTATGCTGACACATTAACAGTTGTGAGAATTTTGGCAGGTGATTATGGTCCAGCTTCGGCTCAAGTATCATCATCTGGTACTCCGACTGCAGCTCGTGCAGCGTCAGGATCATTCACTCCATTAATAGAACCGAGAGATTTCACTGATGGTGATGAGGAAATTGATACGATCAGATTAAGAGTTACAGATGATCTTAATTATTATTTTACAACTGCGTCTGCTAACGGAGGCCGTCCAGGAGTTAATAACTTTTTATATCATGACACTAATGGTAAATTTTCTGAACTAGTTAAGTTTATCAATAACAGTGCTTCTGCATACTTTTCTGCATCCACAGATGGTACAGATTTGACATTGACAGCAGTACAGGCGGGTACAGTAGGTAATTCATATGCATTTGCTACCGGCTCATTCTTTAATATGATAGCTGAAGTAGCTCCTACCGGAAGTGGTAATCAATTCCTAGGAGGAGGGACAGCTGCTATAGGAAATCCAGCTCAGGCATTCAAATTATATACATTGGCTGACGGTGAAGATCAGAACAGCGTCTCCACAGAAGGGGCAAATGGTTTATTACCATCAGGTTCCAGAAACAACATCAGATGGGAAGTATCAAATGTGAACAATGCCAAAGGTACATTCACATTACTAATTAGAAGAGGTGATGATACTAATCGTAGAAAGACTATATTGGAACAATATAATAATCTTACATTAGATCCTACCACTCCAAATTACATTGCCAGAGCAATTGGAGATCAGGTACAGACACTAAGAGATGCTGGTGGTACAGACCCATTCCTTCAGTTGTCAGGATCTTTCCCGAATCGTTCCAGATACGTGAGAGTAGAAGTACAATCCACGACATACAATTATCTAGATGCCAATGGTGATCTGAGAGATGCTAACTTATCATCTTCATTACCTCAAGCAGGTTCAGGATCATTCTCAGGAGGATCGGATGGTAATGTACAACATCCAAGAGCATTTTATGATGCTATCAGTAACACAAATACTCAAGGATTCAATTTAGGTGTTGGCAGTCAAGGTAAGACATCATATATAGATGCTATCAGATTATTGAAAAATCAAGATGAATATGATATCAATCTTATAACTTTACCTGGACTAGTAGATAACTTCACTAATCACGCTGAAGTTCTTACAGAAGCACTCAACATGTGTGAAAGCAGAGCAGATGCATTCCTAGTATATGATCCAGTAGAATATGGGGCAAGTATATCATCGGCCACTGCAAAAGCAGAAGCTCGTGATACAAATTATGCTTCAGTTTATTGGCCATGGGTAAAAATTCCAGACATCGATCTTGGTAGAAACGTTTGGGTACCAGCTTCCACATTGATTCCATCAGTATATGCATTCAATGACAGAGTTGCAGCCCCATGGTTTGCTCCTGCAGGTTTGAACAGAGGTGGAATTGACATTGCTGTTTTAACTGAGCGTAAATTGACTAAAGCAAACAGAGATACATTGTATGATGCATCAGTTAATCCAATCGCAACCTTCCCTAATACGGGAGTAACAGTATTTGGCCAGAAGACGTTGCAGAAGAAAGCATCAGCTCTAGACAGAGTGAATGTGAGAAGATTGTTAATCGCAGCTAAGAAGTTCATCGCATCGACTACCAAGTTCTTAGTATTTGAACAAAATACGGCAGCGACTCGTAACAGATTCTTAGGTATTGCAAATCCATACTTCGAAGATGTGCAACAGCGTCAAGGTTTATATGCATTCCGAGTTGTAATGGACGAATCGAATAACGGTCCAGATGTAGTTGATCGTAACGAAATGAGAGGTCAGATATTCCTTCAGCCTGCTAAGACTGCGGAATTCATTATAATTGACTTCAACATATTACCAACCGGAGCAGAGTTTCCAGAATAAAATCTGAAAACAGGATATTTATATAAAAGGATATAGAGAATGGCAGAATTATTAGATCCCACCGAGATATTTTATACGGCATATGAGCCTAAAATGTCTAACAGGTTCATCATGTACATTGAGGGTATTCCATCATACCTGATCAGAACGGCTAACAGACCTTCAATTGATCAAGGTGAGGTGATTTTGGATCACATCAATGTTGAGCGAAAGCTTAAAGGAAAATCCAGATGGCAAGATGTAACCATTACATTATATGACCCAGTAGTACCATCAGGAGCTCAGGCTGTAATGGAGTGGGTACGATTGCATCATGAGTCAGTGACAGGTAGAGATGGATATTCAGACTTTTATAAGAAGGACATCACTTTCAATGCCTTAGGACCAGTAGGTGACAAAGTAGAAGAATGGACATTGAAAGGTGCATTCATTTCATCTGCCACCTTTGGAGATTTTGATTGGTCAGCTGAAGATCCAATTGAAATTGAATTGACTTTGAAATATGATTACGCTATCTTACAATTCTAAGATTGCCATACATCCAAAATTGTGAAAGGGTCTCTTCGGAGACCTTTTTCATTTTATATGAGTTGCATATTTATTATTGAACAAGTTTTAAACAGGAGTATAAATGTCACAAAGTCTCAATCCTAATTATCAGGACAAGAAAAAAGCATCAAAACCAATGTCGGACGCAGAAATGATTGCCGCAGCAACTGCTCAACATGAACAGCAGTCAGCAGAATCTGCTAAAATAACAGTTCCGAGTGAAATTGTAGAACTGCCATCGAAAGGAGTATTGTATCCAGATGGGCATCCACTGAAAGCTGGAACTATTGAAATGAAATATATGACAGCACGTGAAGAGGATATTCTGACAAATCAGAGTTACATCAAAAATGGTGTTGTGTTAGATAAATTGTTTCAGGCACTGATATTAACCAAGTTTGATTACAATGATCTATTGCTTTGTGACAAGAATGCCATTATGATTGCTGCGAGAGTATTAGGCTATGGTAAAGATTATCCTGTAACTGTAACAAGCCCATATACGGGCGAAGACGTGGATTATACGGTGGATTTGACTACAATCGGCGAACGAGAGATTGATTGGTCCAAATTGGAAAATGGTAAAAATGAATTTGAATTTGAATTACCAGCCAGTAAGCGTAAAGTCACATTCTCATTATTGACACATGGTATACAGAAGAAGATTGACGCTGAACAGAGAGCAATCAAAAAACTCAAGAAAGATGCTAGTTTGACAACCATGTTGAAATACGTGATCACATCAATCGATGGCGATTCATCAGATGGCGCTATCAGAAAATTTGTTGATAGAGAGTTGTTTGCCATTGATTCCAGAGCATTGCGAAAGCATATCAAATCAGTAACACCAGATCTAGATCTAGTAATAGAAGTGCCGGATGGAGAGTCCGGCGATACCTTTCGAAGTTCAATTAACATTGGATTGGACTTTTTTTGGCCTGACACCGAAATATAAATTACAGAAGGAAGATCAGATTCATGATCTGATATTTCATTCCAAAGGTGCTTTCACATATTCTGACGTAATGGACATGCCAGTATTCATACGTCAGTTTCACATCAAGAAACTATCAAGTTACTTCAAAAAACAGCAGGAGGAACATGATAAACAGATGAGAAAATTGAAAACTAACAACAGGCCAAGAAAACGTTAAAATCATATCATAACATATTTATACAAAAAGCTGCTATGAATAAGTTAGAAAAACAAATGCAGGAAAACATTACCTTGAATGAAGGATTGCTGTCAAGAATAGCAAAACTTTTTATCAGAGGAAAAGTGAAAAGGCAATACAAAAAGGCTTATGATATTGCAAAGGATGATCCTAAGCTGCAGGCAGCACTCGCAGATATGGAAAATTATCATGAAAGACTCAATGACATTATAAAATCATTGTGCAAAAGAAATCCTGATCATCCTAAATGTAAATAATAAATGGCCGGCCAAGATCAGATAAAATTTCAGAAACAACTTAATGACCTTGTAAAGGCCGGTAAGTTATCTGTAACTGAATATACACAGATACAAGCTGATCTGAACAGAATGACTGATGAACAGGTGCAGGCAACACGGCGAATGGTCGCAGAAATGACCAAAGCTTTAGCTGTTGCAGAGAAACGTCAGGCAGTTGAGCAGAAAATCAGTGATCTGGAAAGTCAGCAAATTGATCTGGCTTCAAAAATACAAGCTGGATTAAAAGGTAACATCAAAAGTTTGATGGGTGTTCATAAAACATCTAAAGACATTACCAATCAGTACATAGCTCAGTTAGACAAGGCTGTGAAATTAGGCACGATGAGCAAATCGACTGCAGAAGGTTTGAAGAAACAAGCCATTGAGTCTGCCAAGCTTGCAAAAAATGTAGACAGGATTGCCAGTTCTCCATTAGGAACGGTGTTTGATAAAGCACAAGATGCTGTTAGTAGATTAAATTTAGGTAGTGAAGAGTTAAATAATCAGTTATCAATGGCAGTAACAGCCGGTTTTTCAGCAATGGCTCGATCAATGCAGCAAGGTGTAGGCCTTATGGGGTCATTGAGAGCAGGTATGATAGCATTTAATGGAGCTGTCATGGCCAATCCAATGCTGTTGGTCGGTCTAGCAATTGCAGCAGCTGCTGCAGCATTGACTGGGCTATTGAAACTTGCTGTCAACCATGAAGAATCTGCGAGGAATCTAGCAGAAGAAACAGGATTAAACGTTGCTCAGACAAAGCAGATGGTAATTGAGTCTCAGAATGTTGCCAATCAATTAGGTAATCAGTTAGTAGCATCTGAAGACATATTGGAAGTGCAGACTGCTATGATTGCTAATATGGGTAATGTGGGCATGTTGTCAGCAGAAGCCGCAGCCGAAACGGCGGAGATAGGCATTGCATTTGGTTATGGTGCTGAACAGGCCGGCCGAATGAATAGCACTTTAATGAGCATGGGCGTGGCATCCACTGATCTTGTGGATACGCAAAGAGAGTTTGCAGCTGACATAACCAAATCAGGAGCTAATGTTGATCAGGTCTTTGATGACATAACCAGTAACACTGCTGTGGTTTCAAAATACTTTTCAGGTAACACCGAAGAATTGAAGCGAGCTGCAATACAGGCTAACAAGTTGGGAATGTCCATTGCTGATATGGCTGGTGTAGCTGAGCAGTTATTAGATTTTGAAAACTCTTTGGCAGCTCAATTTGAATTCCAGGCATTGACAGGCAAGAACATTAACTTTGATCTGGCTAGACAATTGGCATTGCAAGGAGACATAGCAGGTGCTACTCAGGAAGTGCTGAATCAGGTTGGTTCCATACATGAATTCAATCAATTGGACTTCATGGCCAAACAGAAATTAGCTGAAGCGACGGGTATGTCAGTTGAACAGCTAGGCAAATCATTAGCATTGCAAGAAAAATTACCTGGCATGACAGAGGCCCAGGCAGCAGCTGCTGAGCGATTAGGATTATCTCAGGCAGAGATCATGAACATGTCAGCGACAGAACTTCAGACAAGGTTGGAGCAGGAACAGGCTGCAATGAAAATGCAGAAAGAAATGCAGAAAATGCAGCAACAGTTAGGTATGGCTTTATTACCATTAGCAGAAGCATTCATGGAAGTTTTCTCAGCATTATCACCAATACTCAAAGTGATTGGTTTCGCTTTCAAAGTGATAATGTTTCCGGTTAACATGATACTGAAAGGCGTGTCAGCAATATATGATTTCATTGAAAAGTCCAAAGCAGCAACAATTGCTTTTGGTTCTGCTTTCTTGATATTATTAGGTTTCCAACAGAGGAGTTTGATAACAACTACAGCTATAGCTGCCATGGAGCAATTGAGAAACTTAAGAGTACAAGCTGGTATAGGTATTCAGGCAGCATCTAATGCAATACAGTCCGGCGGATTCTTTAAAACATTGGCCAGCGCTGCCATGACAGCATTTAAATCTGCAGCTTCCATACCTGTCATAGGACCAGTATTAGGAGCAGCAGCCGCTGCCGCTGCCATTGGACTAGGTATGAAGTTGTTCAGAAAAACAGGTGACCTTGGAATCGATCCAAACGGCGGTCCAATTGTGGCATCTCCTAAGGTTGGTGGTCTTTTCCAAGGAGATAAGCGAGATGGCCTATCAATGGGGCCAGGCTTTGGAACAGAGGGTGGCGCTGGAGGCGGAGGCGGCGGAGGCGGAGCTTCAGTTGACATGACACCTGTAGTAAATGCCATTGTGTCAATGCGTGGTATATTAGAACAGATCAGAGACAAGCCTATGAAAGTAGAACTGGATGGGGCAAGAGTAAATCGACAACTCAGATCTGAAGATTCATTTAGGAAAAAAGCTTAAGCCATGCCATTAATGACCTATCAATCTTTGTACTCCTGGTATGGTAATCAGCCACCTGCAGTAGATTACATCCCTAACACTGATGCCAAGGGATTTGTGACAAGAAAACAGGAACAAGGAGCTTCAGATTTCGTCGGCGTACAAGGTAATGTTCCAGGTACAATGCAATATCAACATACAGGTATCAGAAATCTTGGTAACATGACCACTAATCTGAGACCATTTGATTCACAAGGCAATCCTGCAAGAGATACATTTGTCAGAGGAAGTGTCGGAAACTTCACTACCAGATATCAGAACAATTCAGATAACATACCTAGCATAACAGCTCGAGGTTTTGAACGTGATGGTGCGAGTAGTATATCTTTCACAAGAACTGCCAAAGATGAATTCTTAGTTGACAATGTCACATTTTCAAACAGAGGTATTGCGAAACGCAGAGCACAGCTAGGCGATGGCAGCAAATTTCCTATCGGCCCAGCTGGGCAGATTCATAGTTTTGACATCTTAAGAACAGGATTCTTTGATCAAAATCGATATGGCAGCATCTATAATGCTCAGAGCAACAGTGGTTTGGCAGACACATATACTGCCAATTCTCCAATAGATGACATGTACAACAAGTACAAGATCAGAGACGAGTCTCATAATCCATTCACATTTGGTGTCACCAGACAGCCATTTGTGCTCAGAGGTATTCAGAGAGATGACAATTCTGATCCACAACGGTGGGGACTTGACAACACCATAGGTGGTCAGATATCAGGTCTATTGGACATACCAAGAGGAGGGCCATTGACATTTGCAACCAGAGCGGTGTTTGATGCTGTGCGATTAGGCAAATTTGCAATATCGCCAAAAGGTCTTGCATTCCTGACAAAACAGTTTGGACTTCAGTTCATGAATCCAAATGTGGAGAACATATTCGGAACGGCTATGGGATTGAGACCAACTCAGCTCTATGATCCGACTTCGGCAATAGTGAATGCAGTCAGTTCTGGTCTTGGCATCAGATTTGACAGACATTTACCTCCCATTGTTACCAGAGGCAAATATGAACAGATACATCAGGACAGGGGAGCATTTGACCCCACAGAACGTGTTAGATTCAATAGACTTGTACAGTTAGGAGGCGAGTATGGGCTTGTCAAAGGATCTAGGAGCCAGGCAATTGTCACAGTTGAAAACATATCATCAAACTTAGGAGGCGCCGGCGGTGTAGGAGATACAGATTTCGATGTCTACCAAGGTAGTTCTACAAACGTTGTTACCAGTCTAGAGGGTACTGGAAACTCTGGCGCCGTGCTAGGTCTAAGTTATTTTCCAAAAGGACAAGCCAGTTCAATACTGACCGGACGTGCTGGACCAAAGAGTGTGTTAGGCATTGGCGTCACCAGAATTAGCAGAGGAGATCAGACCAATCAGTTCTTCTTCTCTGGTAACAACATAACACAAGGAGCAATTGTTCCATTACGATATCTGGGAAATCAGAGTTACAATGACATCATAGCAAAGAATCCAACGAGTAGAGGTTTTGGATACATCGGAAGTGTTGACGGAAGAAGAGATGTTGATGATGGATATAATAGACTGCTGATAGCTGTGAAAGAAAAAGATAATTTTCTGAGTGTCAGGCCAGACGAAGAAAGATCAAGTGATACTTTTGGAATACCTGATCTACAGGCCAGACGCATTTATCATGATTCTCTGTTCAACATAGTTTCCAACAATGAACTATGGTTAAATCATAGTGATAACACAGTACTGACTCCGTTAGGAGCAGTGAATGAAACACAGTATGGAGGAGGAAATGCTGTCAAGTCCGCCGAGATCACAGCTGATGCAGAGACTGGCGAAGTCACCAGCACTGTCAATACACTGCAGAGTTCAGATTACAACCGCATCAGAGCAATGGCAAAGAACAGACAAACTGGTAAGCCAATAGACTTCAGAAAGGTGAATGCAATTACAGATGTGAATGATGCTGTGACAGCTATACAGAATAATTCAGCAGACATTTTGTATGACAATACTGATCCGGTCAAAGAAGGAGTCGGGGCTAGATATACACATTACCAAACTCAGGGAAGCAAAGACACTAGAAATAAGCGACAGTCAGATCTTATTTTCATGATGTTCGGTTCTTATCAGTTCTATGCCTACATAACATCTCTCACTGATCAGTCCAGCCCCAACTTTGATACTGGACAGGATCTTGGAACCATCAATCCGCGATATCAATACACATCCTATGAACGCACCATATCAATCACATTCATAGCAGCGGCATTTGATCAGGAACATTATGATGCAATGTGGCGAAATCTCAAAGCGCTCTATGAACATTCCTGGGGTGGTACAGCGTTGGATGTGAACATAGGCGGCGTACATCAGAATCTCTCAAGCATCATAACTGACATGACATATAACTGGGATGTGGAGTACCCATGGGACATTGATCCAGATCGAGCCAAACCAATCTACACTGAAGTGAGCATTACCTTCAAGGTGTTGTCTGCAACAGGCAATACTGATCTGTTCAACACACTTACTCATGACTCTTCATTCTTTCCTTTAGCTGGCTAATGCAAATTCTTTGAAGTTTCATATTTATAACATATGAAGAGAAGATATGAATACACAGAGATTGATCAGGATAGATATCGCAGCAGCAGATATCCTGTGATACCTAGATCAGACAATGATCTGTTCATTATCAGCAGAACAGGCGATCGTTTAGATCTGTTGGCTAATCGATTCTACGGAACACCTGAGGCATGGTGGATTCTGGCAGAAGCCAATCAGATTGGCAAAGGAACATTAGTTGTACCACCGGGCATTCAGTTACGCATTCCTGACAGTGCAATGCCATTCCTGGAAATGTTGGAACAGGCAGAAGAGGAGAGATAATGAGCTTCTTCATGAGATCCATGAGTGTCAGTATTCCAAGCTCTGGAGCACTGAGATCACGACTTAGTTCACCATCAGTCAGTGCAGGAGGCGTGACTTACGGAGGCTCAGACAGCACATCTGATGTATCTCCTACTCCCAGCGCCTACTGCAAGTCCATCAAGATCACTACACAGGGCATAGGTCTTCTGAAAAGATGTGAAGTGTCGCTGAAGGCATATACCAAATCACAGTTCAGTACAATGTATAGTGCATTGGTACAGCTAGGGTCTGAATTCAGTGTCAGCTTCGGTGACTCAGGTACATTCACTACATATGACTTCAGTTTTGAAATGGATCGACTCGGAGGATTTGATGTGGTTGTGAAAGGTCTGAGCAAAGGAGATGGGCCTGGTCGTCTCTATGACGAGGTGGACGTCATGAATCAGTCATTCGATAAATCTGTGGATTTCGTATCGAATTACGATGGAAGAAATGAACTATCAACAACTGTGACATTCTTTGACTACATCAATTATGTATGTCAGAAAGAAAGTAACCAACTTAATGATGTCAAGAACAATCCTGGTCGCAATACCAACGGATGGAATTCTTTTTATTCACTACCTGTCGGAGGTGTTACTGTCAAGGTTATGGTGGCAGAAATGCCCGGCCTGAGCAAGGAAACTCCTGGACTGATACATCCTGGGGCAGTCTCGGAAAAGAACGTCCCAGCCAATTTTGTGAAACTCGAATCTCTTGTACAACTTATCAATAAGTTCTGTCTCAAAGGAACAAAGTTCAAATTATCTTCTGATACTAAATACTGCAAATTAAACAAATTTCCTGGCATGATATCATCTGATCCTACAGCCGTGTGCTGGAAATTTACAAGTAATGGAGGTGGTTATGGAGAGCAGAATACGGAAACCCAAATGGGCGTGGACAATTTCTCAGACCCAACCTATGCTACGTCGTTATACATAAACATGATTTTTATCAGTCAAATCATCGGACAATCTGATCAGGCATTGAACGAGGACAGCACAGTTGAAGTTGAGGACAGAGAGTCTGGCAGACTGCCATTGAAAAAATTCTTTGATCAGATCTTTGCTGTGATCAGACAGAACACTGGTAATTGGGTTGATCTCACATTGGATGTTCCACCTGAAGATCCTAACACCATTTACATAGTGAACAAGAATCAGGATTATGATAAAGCTGCAGCGCCTTCCGGATTGTCAATCAGTTTGCCAGGTGGTTCCAGTGGTGCGACATCAGGCATAAGAGATGTGTCACTCACCGGTGCCATTCCCAGCAGTTTGACAGCCAAATATTTTGGCGATGCTCCTGACGCAGATGGTACAGCAAATGCAGCATCGAAAGTCGGCACAGGTATCACATCAAAAGATCCTCAGAAAACTGCCACAGGCACTGAATACAGCAATGCATTGATACAGATGGGAAGAGCAGGTTTTGATGAAGCATCACGTGGCGCTTTGAGAAAATTGGTGAACATTAGAGCAAATGAAAAATTTAAGAAGTCTGCGAAGCTTGATCCTCCTCCCATACCATTGGAACTCTCCTTTGTGACAAATGGCTGTACAGGCTGGAAATTTGGCGGAGTAGTGAAGGTGTCAGGCTTACCTAGCACCATCAATGGGTCAGGCAAACTAGTATGGACCGTGTCAGAATGGACACAGATTGCCGACGGTGTTGACTGGAAAACTGAAGTCAAATGTATACCTAGAATATTGAAGTAATTATGACGGATAGATCATTCAGACTAAGACCATTGAATACACCATTGAATCGCATCATACTGCGACAACTCACAAATGGTAAGGAATATATGATCATGCAGGAAGATCCTAGTTCAGATTTTGATTTGGTACCAACTGTGGAATATATAGGACTTTATCACATCTATCCTAATGGAGCAGTATATACCGGAGCTGTGCCAACATCTCTGTCACAACCTCTGACAAGATATTTCAGAACTGAAATAAATGCCAATCTGGAAACTATTAATACAGTTCCTGAAAACAATCTGGTATATGCTAGTTTGACAAATACTAGATTCTATAATTATGTGACACCTACTATGTATTATCCTGTACCAGATGAACAGCAACGACGTAATGGCATAATGAGGAGATATTTTGCTCAGAAGATAAATGAGCCTGACATTTTAGAAATATCATCAAATGCATTTTTATCAGAGAATGAATATAACGCAATAGGTATCGATGATGAACTTTACATTACAATACAGTTGGATTGGACCATCAGAGGACCAATAGAAGAAGTACGTAAAACAAATCGACGTGTGATATCTGTGAACGAAACTGAAATGCCTGGTCTAAGAAACTTTTTATCTGATCTCACAGAATTTCATGAATAATTTGGTGCATTGAGATATTCTTCTTATATTTAATGCGTGATAATAGCTGAACATCCAGGCGACATCAAGTCATTGCAGGAATCTCTCAGAGAATCAGATAGTTTCTGGATTCCAATGTTCTCAGACGCTTTCCGTCATTATGCTGACACCAGACTGAGTTTCATTTACATATACACCATCACAGATGCACAGGATTGGATAGTTCCATTCCATCATTTCGACTGCGTAAACCAAAGTAACGACCTTCTGCAACACCTTACAAGTTCCAAGGTGATCTATGCATTGGGCAGAAAGCGATTAATGGCATACTACCCGTATAGAACGGTGGATGCTGACATGATGCATTGGTGGCAAACAGGAAAGCCTCTGCCATTAGATGACAGCAACACAGCATGTCACAATGCCTGGGGAGCCTGGTGGAGTGGAACCACAAACAGTTATGACTGGTTGCCAATGACCAAGCATATGGAGCGTTGCCGAGCAATGAGAGAAGTGTTCATGTGTAGTTATGAAACACATCGTCACAGCAGAGCATTTCAGCAATATGAATCTCAGTCCATTGCAGCCTTTCATGCCATTGAACAGTCTGGACTTCAGATTGACAGGTCAGTGTTTGAACAGCATTTCACTGCAACCAGATCTTCGAAGACATTCAGTGAATACAATCTGTACACTGCCACAGGCCGGCCATCCAACAAGCATGGAGGAGTGAATTATGCTGCATTAAACAAGGAGAATGGTTGCAGGAGCGCATTTGTGAGCAGACATCAGAGAGGCATGCTGTTGGAAATGGACTTTGATGCATTTCATGTGCGACTCATTGCCAAGATACTGGGATATAACTTTCCAGAAGGATCTGTTCACGAACATTTAGGCAAATATTATTTCGGTGATGATCTCACAGAAGAACAGTATGAGCGTTCCAAGCAGATCACTTTCAGACTGCTATACGGAAACATTGACAAAGAATTTCGAAGCATTCCGTTCTTTGCAGCATGCCATGACTATGTGCAGAAGTTATGGAAAGAGTTCAAAGCCAATGGAAAAGTTATGACTCCTATATTTGAACGGCCTTTACATAAAGATGCTTTGCCAGATGACATGAATGCCAACAAGCTGTTCAATTACATGCTGCAGGCCACTGAAACAGAACACAACATAACGGTGATACACAGAATAATGCACACACTGCAAGGTCATGACAGCAAGTTCATACTATATACATATGACAGCATGTTGTTTGATTATGCTCTCACAGATGGCAAAGAGCTGATACTGAAACTCAAAGATGTGATGTCAGAGCGAGGAGCCTTTCCTGTGAAAATCAAAGCAGGGGCAGATCTTCACACAATGCAGGACATGACTAAAAGAATTAACTAATATTTATACAAAAATCCTATGGACATCAAAGAAAAAGTCATACAGGAATGGTTCTTCCGTTTGCCTAAAGGCTATGCTGAACCACCATATAGCACGGAAGAAATGCATATCTTCCACGAAGTGTTATCAGAACATATCAAGGAGTCGCCGGACATCTTAGATCAAGGCTTCTTAGACGCAGTACCGGTCGAAAAAGATATTGAAGAAAATGATCCAGTATCAGAAAATGAAATGTTCTATGAGTACATATCAGATGATGTTTTAACTGAAGATTATGATAAGGTTTCAAAAGATGACATTGTCAAACTAATTAACAATACAGATCTTGATTCGGAGGATCTTTTTAAAATAAATCAGATCATCAACAGTGTCGCATTCAAAGCACCTGTTCTTCAGTATTTTGAAAAGAAAAATATCACATCAGGTAATTATCAGATTGGACAAGACGCTGTTAACATTATTTTTAATAAGATAGCAAAACTACCAAATGCCAAAGAAGTGATAGAATATTTTGAATCTCCTAAAGATTTAAAATGGGATGCTGCCGGTAAAGGTGATATCAGCAAATTGACAGGATTAAATGACAAAACAATTAGTAATCTGATAAAAATACAACCAGGTGCTGATGCGGGTGGTAGTGCGACCGGACCGGCTGAAATTGCTCTCATACTTTTATTTGACAATGTTTTCAATTCCACATCAGGTGGTGATATAGTCGTGGATGGTCAAACCACTGAATTGAAAGGAAAAGGTGGTCGCCTAGGCCAACAAGCTGGTCGAGGTAAAGAACTTAACATAAAAAATAATTTCTTATCTAATATGTTGAGTGTTGATGCGGAAGCCAAGGAAGAATTTCTCAAGAATCCTGATAACAGAAATATTGCATATGCCATAAAAAATGCATATGAACTGTTGGTTGATAACGATGTTATATCAAAAGCTGACTTCATTGATAATGTACAGGATGGTATTGGGAACATTTTTTTCAATAAAGACTCTGTTGCAAGAAAATATTTTGATGCATCACTGAATTATAATGATGTAGTCGATGTTGGTAGAGCATTGGCCAAAACTAATCTGGAATCATATATGGACAAGATCAATGTTGATACGATTATTTTTCATGAGCATAGACCGCCTAAATATATGTCTACATCATTCATAGTTGTGACTAGAGATGATATTGATGATGTAGTCGATGCTGGCAGCATTACATTAGGTTCAAAGAAACCAGAAAGCAGTTTTATGTGGCATAATACCAATCCAGGTGTTGCTCTGAATTAATCATATTGCAATATAATTTACATATATATTAAAAAAGGATGGGGTAGGTGAAAACACAATTACTATGTACATTTGCACATAGACGCAATCAGGACATCATCACAGAACATATCATTGCAACATATGACCTCAGTGAGAATCGTATGTTTCTGTTCTGTGATCAGGAGCGTCCAGATGATCTGTACATAACCTACAACATTGTGTTACCATCGCCTAGAAGATCTGCTAACACCATATCCATTCACAGAAAGAAAGAGAGCAACACATTGTATAGCATCAATGCTCTCAACACAGTGATCAAGGAATGTAACAATGGTGTTCTGGACAAGAGTTTCATCATTCCATGGCAACTCTACAGAAACTCTCTGTTGTTAACGGATGGTGACCAACTCAGACAAATCAAATTGAAAATGCTCAAACGATTGGATGTTTAAGCATATTTATATTTGTAAAAAAAATAAAAAATAACCATTAAAAGACTTGGATATTTGAATCTAAGCACTTATATTAAGAATTGATTAGTATTTTATTGTTTAACCAAAAAAGGAATTGAAAAATGGCAATTGATTTAGATGCGATTAAAAGGAAGCTTAATCAACTTCAAACGACAGGCAACCGCCGTCAAACATTATGGCGCCCAGAACCGGGCAAGCAGGTTATTAGAATTGTGCCTTATCAGCATGATCGAGCAAACCCATTCCAGGAACTTTATTTTCATTACAACTTAGGCAAGAAGAACTTTCTGTCTCCTACAACATTTGGCAAGGCTGATCCAGTTGTGGAGTTCACTGAGAAACTCAAAGCTTCAGGTAATTCAGATGAATGGAAACTTGGCAAAAAGATGGAACCAAAGATGCGTGTGTATGCGCCAATCATCGTTCGAGGCCAAGAATCTGAAGGTGTGAAATTTTGGGGCTTTGGAAAAACTGTGTACACTGAACTTCTAGGATTCATTGCAGATCCTGATTATGGTGACATCACAGATCCAATGGGAGGACGTGACATTGTTGTTGAGTTCACTCCGGCAGAAGGCCCAGGAGCATATCCTAAGACAGCTATCAGAGTGAAACCAAATGTTTCTCCAATGACTGAAGATCGAAATGTTGCTGAGCAGATTGCAAAGAATCAGCAGGCTCTCACAGAGATCTTCAAGGAACCAACATATGATGAACTCAAAGAAGCTTTGGAGACATGGTTGAATCCAGAAGAAGCATCATCTGATGCTAGTTCAGACGGAATTCCTCCAGCACCAAAAGAAGGTGAAGTGCCTTCGACGGTAAATCGTGTTGATGATGTGTCATCAGCATTTGATGAATTATTTAACGATTAATTAAGGAGGACTTATGAAGTCTAAAGATGAGTTACAGGACTCTCTGGCTGGAGAACTCGCCAGTGCCATAAACAAGAAGTTTAAGAATACTGGCTACAAGACAGCTTACTTTCTTAACCAGGACACTGATTCGCCTTCAGAAGTGCGAGGATGGATTCCGACAGGATCTGATATGTTGGATCTTGCAATCTCAAACAGAGAGAATGGAGGCTTTCCGGTCGGGCGTATCACTGAGATAACAGGATTGGAAGCATCTGGTAAGTCTCTGTTAGCAGCTCATGCATTGGCCAGTACTCAGAAACAAGGAGGATTGGCAGTATATATTGATACTGAGAATGCAGTTAGCCGTGATTTTCTGGAAGCCATTGGTCTGGATCTTGAGAAGATGTTGTATGTGCCTTTGGACACCATTGAAGATGTTTTTGAAGCAATTGAAAGCATTGTGGAAGGTGTTCGAAAAAGCAGTAAAGACAGACTCGTTACCATTGTTGTTGATTCAGTGATGGGAGCATCCACTAAGATTGAGATGGCCAAAGAATTTGACAAAGATGGTTATGCCACTTCCAAGGCAATCATTCTGAGCAAAGGTATGCGTAAGATCACTAACATGATTGGTCGTGAAAAGATCTGTTTGTTATTCACAAATCAGCTCAGAACAAGACTTGGTGTTGCATTTGGTGATCCGTATACAACATCAGGTGGTAAGGCCATTCCATTCCACGCTTCAGTTCGATTACGTCTGAAATCAGTAGGACAGATCAAAATGAAGAAGGATGGTGTTGATCAGGTCATTGGTATCAAGACCAGAGTTCAGGTTGTGAAGAACAGAATGGGGCCGCCATTGAAGTCAATCGATTATGACATCTATTTTGAGTCAGGTATTGACAATTACGGTGGATGGCTAAATGTTATGAAGGACTACAAACTACTTAATCAGTCCGGTGCATGGTATACATATACTCGAACAGATGGTTCTGATGTGAAGTTTCTATCAAAAGATTTTGAGAAGAAAATAGCTGAAGAAGATGGATTGAAACAAGAGATCTATGATGCCATCTGTAAAGCATATATCCTGAAGTACAAGCCAGGAGAAGATTTTGGAGTAGATGACATCGAGATTGATGAAGAGTTTGTTAATGAAGAAGGTTAATGCAGAAACGGTATAAAGAGCTGCTTCAGCAGATTGAGCAGGAACGGCAGGATGGAACGGGTAGAGATAAGAATTCTCATATAATGGTTATAGACGGATTGAACACTTTCATCAGAGTGTTCTCTGCCGTTCCTGCTCTCAATGATGATGGACAACATATTGGAGGAGTAACTGGATTTCTCAGATCAATAGGTGCAGTGATACGACAACTGAAACCAACCAGATGTATCATTGTGTTTGATGGTAAGGGAGGTTCCAAGCGTAGAAAGAGCATTTACTCGAACTACAAAGCCAATAGAGCAAACAAAACTGCTTTCAACAGATATCAGGAGTTTGCATCATTGGAGGATGAACAGGAAAGTATGCGCCGGCAATTTGGTCGAATGATACAGTATCTGAACTGTTTACCAGTTACCACCATGTCCATTGACAATGTGGAAGCAGATGACATCATTGCATACATTGCAAATGAAGTGTACACAGAAGATCATCAGAAGTGTACAATTGTGTCCACAGACAGAGATTTTCTGCAGTTGGTTAATCACAGAATCAGTGTATGGAGCCCCATCAAAAAGCGCTTATATACTCCAAGTCTTCTACAAGAAGAAATAGGTATAAATGAAAAGAACTACCTCTTGTACAGGGCGATAACGGGGGATAAATCGGATAATATTGAGGGTATCAAAGGAGTAGGCCTGAAATCACTGATCAAGTATTTTCCAATGTTGACAGAGGACCGAGAAGTGTCAGTTGATGAGATCATTGACTATGCAGTGCAGCAAGATTCCAAATACAAAGTTGTGAACACGTTGGCAGCTGCTAAAGATCAGTTGGATCTGAATTACAGATTGATGCAACTCAAAGAAGTGGATATTCATGGCAATGCCAAAATGTTGGCTCTGAATATGTGTAAACAGGACATTCAGAAACTGGATGTGCTGGAGTTCAAGAAGATGTTCATGCGTGATAAGATGTACACGGTTATCAAAGATCTGGACAGTTGGCTGAATTCATCATTTATGTCACTAAATGCTTATGGAAGCATTTGATTATTTGAAAAATTTTATTATATTTAACGTATGACCGACCGTCTTTCGTCCTATGGATATTCATTTCAGATCAAGGTGATCACATCACTGATGACTGACAAGACATTTTTGCAACAGATTGCAGATATCCTATCTCCGAAATATTTTGAGTCAGAGGCTAATCATTGGATAGTCGACACTGTATTGAAATATCATTTGGAGCATAAGGCATCACCATCATTGGATGTGATGAAAGTGAAACTGGATGATGTTGATCATGATGTTCTTGCTACACAGATCAAAGACCATTTGAAGGATGCCTGGAAGTACACTGAATCAGATGATCTGGAGTTCATAAAGGTGCAGGCTTTGGACTTCTGTAAGAATCAGGAGATCAAGAAAGCCATCATGAGCAGTGTTGAATTACTCAAACATGGTCGTTATGAAGAAATCAAAGTTCAGATAGATGATGCTCTAAAAGCAGGAGCAGACAAAGATATTGGACATGATTACATGACTGCCATTGAAGAACGTTATACAGACGCTGTTCGTCATGTTCAATCAACTGGTTGGGACGTGATAGATGATCTTACAGATGGCGGCCTAGGCAAAGGGGAGTTAGGTGTGATGGTTGCTCCGGCCGGTATTGGTAAATCATGGGCATTGATGAACATTGGCGCATCTGCTGTGAAGAAAGGTAAAACAGTTCTGCATTATACATTGGAGCTCAATGAAGCATATGTAGGTCTCAGATATGATTCTGTGATAACAGGTATTGCAAATCAGAATCTGAAACATTATCAGTCTGAAGTGAAGGAACGGTTGGCTAAGATAGATGGCGATCTGATCATCAAACATTATCCAACCAAGACCACTTCAGTGTTAGGTATTCGTGCTCATGTTGAGAAATGCATAATGCAAGGTAAGAAGCCTGATGTGATCATTGTGGACTATGCTGACCTGTTACGAGGCAATGGGACAGAGAAACGACATGAACTGGAAAGTATATATGAAGATCTCAGAGGTATGGCCGGCGAATATGAATTGCCAGTATGGACAGCATCTCAGGCAAACAGATCTGCATTGGAGGAAGATGTAATTGATGCAAGTAAAGTTGCTGAATCATATGGTAAAGTGATGGTTGCAGATTTCATCATATCATTGTCCAGAAAGGTTGAGGACAAATTAGCTGGAACAGGTCGTTGGCACATCATCAAGAATCGTTTTGGTCCAGATGGTATCACACTGCCAAGCAAGATGAATCTTAGTAACGGGCAATTTAACATATATACGGATACGTCCATTAACGGTCAACAGACGCAAAAGCAAATGGATAATGGGAATACGTTGGCTAGACAATTGCTTGCCCGAAAATACAATGAAACAATTGGAAAAGATTTCGGGTGATTTTGTTGTTCAAATGGCTATTCTACGCTCTCATGACGTATATATATTGCAGTAAATCGTTCTTTTTACGCCAAATTAGTTACGACGAACACTTTATTAAATAACATTAAAAAATTAGGAATTCATGGATATATCTACCCAGATACTCAGTGATATCACCGTACACATGAAGTATGCTAAGTTTCTGCCTGAAAAGAACAGGAGAGAGACATGGACAGAACTTGTGGATCGGAACAAGGCAATGCATTTGAAAAAATACCCTGCATTGTCAGAAGCAATTGAAACGGCATATAAATTAGTATATGACAAGAAAGTTTTACCATCAATGCGTAGTATGCAGTTTGCTGGTAAGCCTATTGAGATATCACCTAACCGTGTATACAATTGTGCATTTGCACCAATTGATGATTGGAGAGTATTTGGTGAAGTGATGTTCCTATTGTTAGGAGGTACAGGAGTTGGATATTCGGTCCAGCGTCATCATGTAGACAAACTACCTGAGATCAACAAACCTAATCCAGCTCGTACACGAAGATTCCTGATTGCAGACTCAATTGAAGGTTGGGCTGATGCAGTTAAGGCGTTAGTGAAGACGTATTTCTATAGCGGATCAAAGATCAAGTTTGACTTTTCAGACATCAGACCAAAAGGTGCTAGACTCATAACATCAGGAGGTAAGGCACCTGGACCACAGCCACTGAGAGAATGCTTGGTGAAAGTGGAAGGTATCCTGAATGAAAAGCAGAACGGTGATAAATTGACTCCATTGGAAGTGCATGACATCATTTGTCACATTGCAGATGCAGTGTTGGCAGGAGGTATTCGTCGAGCAGCTTTGATCAGTTTGTTCTCAGCAGATGATGATGAAATGATTGGATGCAAGTCTGGTAATTGGTGGGAGAACAATCCACAGAGAGGTCGTGCCAATAATTCAGCTGTGTTACTTCGCCATCGCTTGGAAAAAGATTTCTTCATGGATCTTTGGAAGCGTATTGAGTTGAGTGGAGCCGGCGAACCTGGCATTTATCTTTCCAATGACAAAGATTGGGGAACAAATCCATGTTGTGAGATTGGACTGAGACCATTCCAGTTCTGTAATCTAACTGAAGTGAATGTTTCCAATATTGAATCTCAGGAAGATCTGAATGAGCGAGTACGTGCAGCATCTCTGATAGGTACATTACAAGCAGGATACACAGATTTTCATTATCTGCGTCCGGTATGGCAAAGAACCACTGAGAAGGATGCATTGGTAGGTATTTCAATGACAGGCATCGGTTCCGGTGTTATATTGGATTATAACATGAAGGAAGCTGCTAAGGTTGTGAAAGATGAGAACGTTAGAGTTGCTGGTCTCATCGGTATCAACAAAGCAGCAAGATGTACCACAGTTAAGCCTGCAGGAACCACATCATTGACATTGGGAACATCATCAGGTATTCATGCATGGCACAATGATTTCTATATCAGAAGAGTACGTGTTGGCAAGAATGAAGCAATTTATTCTTATTTGGTAGAAAATCATCCAGAGCTTATTGAAGATGAATATTTCAGACCACATGACACTGCTGTGATATCAGTACCACAGAAATCTCCTGAGACGGCAATCCTCAGAACAGAATCACCTCTACAATTGTTGGAGCGAGTGAAACATGTCACAAAGGATTGGATTCGCCCAGGACATAGAACAGGTGCTAACAGTCATAACATTTCAGCCACCATTTCAGTGCGTGAACATGAATGGGATGCTGTAGGCAGTTGGATGTGGGAGAATCGTGAATTTTATAATGGTCTCTCAGTACTACCTTATATGGGAGGTACTTATAAGCAGGCTCCATTTGAGGACATCACAGAAGAACAATATGATCAGCTAATGCAGAGCCTTGTTGATGTGGATCTTTCAAGAATTGTTGAAACAGAAGATGAGACAGATCTGAAAGGTGAGATTGCATGTGCTGGCGGTGCATGTGAAATTGTGTAGGTGATAATGGGACAATTGCGGCCAATGACAGCAGAGCAGCTCAAAGCGAGAGGTTATTGTTGTGGTTTGAAGTGTCGCAATTGTCCATATTATCCTAAGCATCAGAAAGGCAATACAAATTTAGGTAAATGATATGAAGACAATGGAATTGGATCTGCATGGAGTTCGACATCGAGATGTGCGTAGAACCATGGACATGTTCCTGGGAGATGCTTTGTTAACAGGTATGCATCAGGCATTCATCATAACAGGTAACAGTTCAGACATGAAGATGAAAGTGCATGAAGTGTTAGCAGAATATCAGCTCGTAGGAGAAACAGATCCTAAAAATTATGGTATGATGATAGTCCAATTATCATAATATTTATTAGAAAAATGTCTATCAAATTAACATCTCTTATAAAAGAAAGCTTTGACGCTAACATAGTCACAGAAGCGGAAAAGTATGTGCAGTACTTCAACAGCAGATTTGGAAACAAATATGCATTTCAATATCAGAAAACAGAAGATGACAAGCATTTCTTCATTCACAATGTGAAGGATCTTGGTGATTTTGATCTGATTGTGAAACAAGGTCATGTGATGGCAGAAGCTAGAGTTGATCTGGAAAAGAAGGAAGCCATCATTGAGATGATTTATGAATTGACCGGTGGTGATATGGTTGGTAACATTGTAGGTAGAGTGAAGTCCACTAATGGTGAAATGAGTTATGAAGGTTTTGAAAAATCTAAATTCAGTGCATCAGATAGTAGGATAAAATAATGCTCAAACTCCATAACGTTCAGCTTGTTAAAGATTGTTTCTTGACAACACCAATTGAAGATGAATCACTGTTACATAGTTGCAGATTGGATAATTTTGACAGAGAAGGTTATGAACTTCTGCCTATAGAGCAAGAATTTTACAAGGCTCAAGGCATTGCACTCACCGAGAAGGATGTGATAGCAAAAGAAACGGGTGGAGATGATAGTTGGCATGCTGCTATACTACCTTGGTTCGATCAACCTGATTATCATGATAACATATATCTGGATCATTCATATTGCTGTACTGCATATCAGTTGGCCGGAGATGCTTTGGAGCAGGTGAAGAGAGCTGCAAGAACAAGACCAGAACTTTGGAAGTTTGCGCATGCATTCAGAAAGTGGGGTACAGATTTCTGCATTGATTACATGACGGAACATGAATGTATAGAGTTGGTGCATTGGGAATGGGACTTCCTGGCATATGAATGGAACGAACTTGAAGATCATTTGTATGACATGCAGCAACGAGTGTTGGCAACCGATTGGGAACATTTTGCAAAACTGTTGATGCGACATCAATCTGAATGGATGAATTTGAATGCTGATGATCAAGGCGATTACAAATCCAAATATTTCGGATTAGATCAGGCATTTAAAAGTAAAAAAAGACTTTGATATTACAGAATAATTTCTTATATTAAGGTATAAATTAAATAAATGGCAAGAAGAAATATTAGTTACAAGAATGTGCGTTATGCGTTTGATCGCAAATCTATGGACCGTCGAGACCAATTGGCTTTGAAAGACATGTTTTTTGATCTGCTCAATGGTCGAGAACATAAGTCATCACCGGGTGGTATCAAATCCAAATATGATAGTCCAGACAATTTCACTTTCTTTGACAATGAGCATAAGATGCTCAATGAGATGACCAGCTATGATGCTGACTTTGATAAGGTGTCATCATATCGAATGAATGGCAGAAAGTATTGGTTGGCTTGGACACATTTTGGAGAATATTGATTTGGTTCATTGCAAAAAATTTCTTATATTTAAGCTATATGTATAGTAGTGATAAACAATATGCAGTTGTGAATGCAATGGGCAAAGTTTATATTGGTATGATGAAAGGCGTTTTTCAATGGAGTGATGACTGGTCAATGGCCAAACCACTTCATTTGGAGTCTACATCGTATTTATTAACAGATGGTATTGAGTTGATACCATATGAAGAAACGCAATGACAGAATTTCTGAGACATGTTTTTGGTTTATGTGGCGAAGGTCATATGAACATTTGGACGTTATTGGTGGGCGGTTTTGCTTCACTGAATTTCATAGTATATAAATTGTTACAGTATGCAGGAAAGATTTAGATCTACAAAAATATATGATGGTTATTCTACTTGCTTTCGTCAATGGAAAGCAATTGATACACATTGCCAATTTCTACATGGATATTCAGTATCTCTGAAAGTGACCTATGAAGGCGATCTAGATTTCAGAAACTGGGTAGTTGATTTCGGCAGAGCAAAAAGATCTGAGGAACTTATCGATGGCATGAATCTTAAAGACTGGTTGGCATACATGTTAGATCATACAGTTATCTTATCAGAGGATGATCCTGCATTGTCAACTTTCGAAGCTTTGGATCAACATGGCATAGTTCAGTTACGAGTGTTACCTGCTGTAGGAGCAGAGAAGTTTGCAGAATATTTTTATCATAAACTCAATGAGTGGGTGACAAAAGATACGAATGGCAGATGTCGTGTAGTATCAGTAGAAGTTAAAGAACACGAAAAAAATAGTGCAATATATGAAGTGTAAAAGATTAAGAAGTTATGAAAAGCCTTTACAGGTATTAGAACTCTATACGGCAGTTCAATCTGAAGGCTCAAGACAAGGTTATCCTACCATTGTGGTTAGAACATCAGGATGTACTCACAGATGTTTTTTCGGTGAAGGCGGGTGGTGTGATTCATGGTACACCTCCATCCATCCGGAAAAAGGAACCTTCTGTTTTAACGACATTATCAAAATGTATGATGATAATCCTCATATCAAAGAGATGATGCTAACAGGAGGTTCTCCTACAATGCATCCTGCTCTAGTAAATGAATTAACTCATTTTGCTCATGAGCGAGGAATCTTCATTACCATTGAAACTGAAGGATCTCATTTCTTAGAAACTGATTATCCTATTGATCTTTTATCTATTTCACCTAAGTTCAGCAATTCCATTCCTGTAGTAGGAACAAAAACTCCATTAGGAGAAATAGTGGATGAAAAGATGATTATAAAACATAACAGTAAGCGATTGAATAAAGAAGCAATCAAAGCTTCTATCGAATATCATAAAGATTATCATATCAAACCTGTATTAGATAAAGAACTAAGCATTCTTCCGGAAGTAGAAGAATTCGTTAAAGATCTAGAGATACCAGATGAAAAGGTTTGGTGTATGCCAGCAGGTGATGATATTCCAGCTCTACAAGAATCCTATCCTGTAGTAATGAACTTTGTTAGAGATAGAGGATGGAGGTTTACTGGAAGAAGCCATATTATGGCGTTCGGAACTGAGAGAATGGTGTAGAAAAAAATGCGTATAAATTTGGTTAATTGCCAAATATTTCTTAAATTTATAGTATAAAGGAACGAGTATGAAAATGAAACCTATGGGCGATTATGTTCTTCTCAAAAAGCAAGAGGGTCAGGAAACTACTAAAGGTGGTATAATTCTGACCACTGAGTCTAACAATTATGAATATGCAGATGTCATAGCTGTTGGCCCAGGATTGTTCACTCAGACAGGAGACAGAATTGCAATGACTTGTAAAGTTGATGATACAGTATTAGTTGCATCACGATGGTTGAAAGGAGACAATGAAGTGTCATTTGATGATGAGACATATGTTTTAGTTAGAGAATCAGAAATTGTAATGGTATCAAATCAATAATTCGTAATAAAAACACTGAAGAATTATATGTGTGAAAACAAAGTAAATTTAGAACTAGTAAAGGCCGGTTATGCCAATGGCGCAGCTGAAGGTAGGCCTTTGACAGAAGAAGAGAAACAACTAATGATTGCAGATGCTGAAGAAGCATTTGGTAAATTTTTAGATGCCTTAGGTGTGGATTGGCGCAATGATCCGAATTCAGATAAAACACCTTATCGTGTTGCAAAAGCATATGTGAGAGATCTTTGGGCTGGTCGATATGATGCCCCACCTGAGATAACTACATTCCCATCTGATGGATATGATGGTATTGTGTTTGAAGGAGGTATTCCTTTGACTTCCATGTGTTCACATCATCATCAAACTATCATGGGTGTGGTACATGTTGCATACATACCAGGTAAAGATGGTAAAGTGATTGGATTATCAAAACTGAATCGATTGGTAGAGCATTTCGGCAGAAGAGGTGCTATACAGGAACAGTTAACTGTTGCAATACATCATGCAGTTGATGCCATCATAGAAGACAATGCAGGTGTGGCAGTAATGATAGAAGCCACTCATAATTGCGTGCAATGTCGTGGTGTGAAGCACGGTGGCGCTAGCATGAAGACTAGTAAGTTAACTGGCGCATTCAAAGATGATTCTGCGACCAGAAATGAATATTACGAATTTGTCAGAGGATATGGTACTAATTAAAGAGGCAGATATCAAAGCCAGAGTTAAACAGTTGGCTCAGGAAATTGTGGAAGACCATAGAAGTTCAGGTAATGAACATCCTCCGGTTATGGTATGTGTATTGAACGGGGCTAGCATATTCTTTGCAGATCTGATCAGAGAGATGGATCTAGATGTGCAGGTAGATTTTGTTCGAGCCAAATCATATGTCGGCAAAGACAATTCCGGAGGAGTGATATTCACCAAAGATATGGAAATGCATATTCGTGGTCAGCGAGCATACATTGTTGATGACATTTTGGACACGGGTAACACCATGTTAGAAGTTGTACTTCGAGTAAACGAAATGTTACCAGAAGAAGTTCGTGTTGTAGCATTACTGCAACGTAAGAATGGTCCACAAAGAGCAGATTTTTATGGATTTGAAATTGGCGATGATTGGGTGTACGGGTATGGTATGGACAATAATTCACTGAACAGAAACTTAAAGGATATACACATAGTTTAATGTATCAAGCAATATCATATAGAAAAAGTGATAACACCATACATTTATGGGACGACACTACAGGTTACAAGAAGATCAAATACAAGCCATATGCTTATCGCAAAAGCAGATATGGTAAGTATGTGGCATTGGATGGGCAGCAGGTAGAAAAGGTATTTGAATTTGAAAGAGGAGAACCTGGATTATATGAGGCAGACATAAGTCCAGAGACAAGAACACTGATAGATCTGTATACTGATTCAGATGAGATATCAACGGGTCATCGAACATTGTTTTTTGATATTGAGGTTGACACCACAGATAAGTTTCCTACTCCAGAGACTGCAGAGAATGCAGTTACATCCATAGCAATATTGGATGCATCAAAGAAGCAGCGAGTGGTATGGATTTTAGATCCTGATGGTACAGTAGAGAATCAGATCATTGACAACAAGACAGTTGTGTCCTGTGCCACAGAGCATGAGCTGTTAGATAAGTTTCTCAGAAAATATGTTGAGATACAACCAACCATCATAACAGGCTGGAACATTGATTTCTTTGACGTTCCTTATCTGTTCAATCGAATGAGCAAATTGTTAGGAGAATCTCGAGCAAGGCAGTTGTCTCCTATCAAAGATGTGATCTGGATGAAGCATAGAAATCGTTATCGTATTTCAGGTGTTGCTAGTTTGGATTACATGGCATTGTATAAGAACTTTACATATTCGCAGGAGAGTAGTTATTCTCTGGAAGCTATTTCACAGAAAGAGTTAGGCAAAGGTAAAGTGAAGTATGATGGCTCATTGGATGATCTGATGAGAGAAGATATCATGAAGTTCATTGATTACAACATGACGGATGTGGATCTGGTCTATGAGCTTGATGAGAAAATGAAATTGATTGATCTTGCAAGAGGTATTTGTCACAAAGGTCATGTCGCATATGATGATTTCATATTTGCAACCAGATATCTGGATGGAGCTGCTCTCACATATCTGAAACGCTTGAACATTGTGGCACCATCACGTGCGACCAGAGATTCTTCGGAACCATTAGATTTGTTAGGAGCATATGTGAAGCCACCTAATCCAGGTAGATATAAATGGGTATATGATTTGGATTTGACATCTCTATATCCGTCAATCATCATGACTCTGAACATATCACCAGAAACCAAAGTCACAAAGATAGATAATTTTGATGGCAACAGTTATGTGAAGGGCAAAGGTCAACATTACACTGATGGATGGAATGGTTGGGAGGATACGACTGCATTGAAAAAATATCTGGATGAGAATGATTATTCCATTGCAGCCAACGGTGTTATCTATGATAAGAAGCTGAATGGCTTTCTGCCAACCATTCTTGATAACTGGTTCAATGAGCGAGTTGAATATAAGAATCTGCGTAAGAAATATGAGAAGGAGGGTAACAAGGAACAAGCTGAATACTTTGATCGTATGCAGTTGGTGACTAAGATTCTTCTGAATTCATTTTATGGAGTATTGGGTAATCCTACTTTCAGATTCTTTGACCCCGACAATGCTGTCGCCATCACAAGTACAGGCCAGCAGTTGATCAAATTCACTGCAGACATTGGTAACAAGTTCTATGAGAATGAACTTGGAGTGAAGAAAGATTATAACATATACATTGATACTGATTCAGTGTTCTTCTCATCATTGCCTCTGATTGAGAAACGGTTTGAAACATTTGATGAGACTGATGAAAAGTGGATGGCCGATCGCACCATTGAGATTGCAACTGAAATGCAGTCATTCATTAACAATGCATATAACATCTATGCTAAACGGTTCCATCATGTAGATAAACATAGATTTGACATCAAACAGGAGTTCGTTGCAAAGGCAGGTCTCTGGATTGCTAAGAAAAGATATGCTCAGTGGTTGATCAATCAGGAAGGGCACACCATTTCCAGATTAGATGTCAAAGGATTGGATGTGGTAAGATCTTCATTCCCACCTGCATTCCGATCCTTCATGGCCGAAGTTCTGGAGGATATTCTGAATGACATTGAGAAGAATGATCTGGATGCCAAGATATTGAAATTCAAAGATGATATCAAAGGCATGACCATAGATCAGATCATGTTCCCTACGGGTATCAAGAACATCAAGAAGTATCAGATATCAGGGGCTGACACATTTGCTCCAAGGCCTAAGGGTACGCCGGTTCACGCCAAAGCAGCGCTGAATTACAATGACATGCTTAGATATCATAATGTGTTCAATGTCAGAGAGATTGTGAACGGCGAAAAGATCAGATGGACATATCTGAAGAATAATCCATTGCGATTAGATGTGATGGCACTGAAAGGTATGGAAGATCCAGAAGCCCTTTATGATTACGTTACCCAATTTATTGATCATGATAAGATATTCAGATCAGCATTTCAGAACAAATTGGATGACTTCTATGGTGCATTGAATTGGGGCAAGATACCAGATAACAACAATTTGCAAAAATTCTTCTCATTTGGTTAGGATAATTGAATTATTTAACTTATATTTAGTTTATGTTAGGAATAAAAGATTATTGGTACGGAAAAGAATGTGAAGGTCGATTCACAGACATCATGACATTTTTCATTGGAAACTTCACTCCGGAAACGCCAAAGCGTCCAGATGCCCCACATATCTACATATGTACGCCAGCAACTAGACAGCTCATTGATAGGACATCTCCATTGGATTGGGATTGGTTATTGAACTTAATGATTGTACAAGAGGTTCCGGTGACCATAGAAGTGCAACCAGGTATGTTGAAACACATTCCAGCCATGGTACGAGTATATGCTCATATCATGTTCATGATGGAAGCGGAGGATGCATCCTTGTTGAAAGAAAATGACAGCATCAAAGTGTTGTATGCAGATTATTCATTATATTGTACAAGTATACAGAACATGCAGCATGTGACACCGGATGATTATAAATTTGATAGAGCATTATGAAAAAAGATATGAAAAGAAATTTGTGGTATTTCAGTTTAGAACCAATTAAAAGTAGATATACTTTTCAATTATCAAAAGAGTGGATGCCTAAGGCATTCGAACCTTATGCAAGAAGCTTGAACTTCGTCGAAGTCGAGGGAGAAATGGTTGATCAGGAAATAAAGGTCGGCGCAGTGTTAGATGCGGTTGGCAGAGGTGTATATTCACTGAGCCAATGCAATCAGTTTCTGAAAATGATCAATGAAGGTAAAGTTAAAGACAATGACATTATCTTCTTGCAAGATTATTGGACACCTGGTTTGGATGCCATATGGTACGCATTAGATCTTTATGGTATTAATGTGAAAGTGTATGCCATGTTACATGCACAATCAGTCGATGAATATGATTTCACTTATCCAATGCGAGATTGGATGAGACATTACGAACTAGGTTTAGATAAACGAATGTCTGGTATATTTGTAGGTAGTACCATTCATAAACAGCAGCTACGTGAAGCAGGATTTAATGCTCCAATCCATGTAGTGTCATTGCCTATTCATAAGGACGCAACTCTAACTAAACTACCTGCCGGCAATTATGAGAAGAAGAAGGTAATTGTATATTCTTCTCGATTGGATAAAGAAAAAAATCCTTTCTTCATGATGAAGGTTGCCGAATCCTTTTTATCTTATCGTCCGGATTATGAATGGCATGTCACTACCTCTGGTAAGGAGTTCAGAAGTATGGTACCAGGAGTCATTGAAGAATTGAAAGCATTGGCGAAGCGTCAGCCCCGATTCAAACTCTTGAGTGGATTGACTAAACAGGAATATTATACAGAATTAGCAACTTGTAAGATTCAGTTCAATTCATCACTTCAAGATTATGTTTCCTGGACAGCAATTGAAGCTACAGCATTTGGTGCAGACATTGTATATCCATTCTTCAGAAGTTTTCCTGAATTCATTACACCGAAGCGTATGTATAAACCGTTTGATGTTTCAGATGCTCTGGAAACCATTGAAGATGCAATCGAAGCTCCGATGGCACATCCACATATTGTCGATCGTTCTGATCTTGGTCGTAGAACAGAAGCATTTATTGTGGCAAATGATTTTGATAAAGAACTTAATGTTTGGCATGAGAAGGAGTACATTGAAGCATTGATTGCCGGGCCAGCATATAACAATCAGTTAACATTGGATTTCGAATGAAAGAGTTAGTATATTATCCATCACTGTCATCAGGAGGTTTTGCCAGCTGGTTGAAGAAAGACAAAGAGGTGGCACCTGGCATTCCAGCTAGATTCTATTCTCCGGAATTTCCAGAACCATGGCGTCATGAATATTTTCTGATCACAGCAGGTCATCATTACAAGAAGCCTGAGTCTCGAAAAGAGTATGGGTTAGGTGATAATGTGAAAGTTATGGGAGACTCTGGAGGATTCCAATTGGCTACTGGCGCAATCAAATGGAAACCAGAGTTCAAAGAAACTATATTTCATTGGTTAGAGAATAACTGTGATATTGGAGTTAATCTTGATATTCCGCCAAGAGTGAAGTATGAGGGTAAGTTCTATGAATGTTTAGACATCAGTTATGAGAACTTCAAATATTTTGCAGATAACCAATCCGGTAAGTGTGATTTTCTGAATGTAATTCAAGGTAACAATTTGGCAGAGTATGAGTATTGGTATAAGAAGGTAGCTGATTTTGATTTCAATGGTTGGTGTATCGGAGGTACTCAAAGTGGTCTTGTGTTGCTAATGCAAGCCATTGCAGTGATGTTACAGAACGGAGAGTTTGATAAGGAACGAAATCGTTACATTCACATCCTGGGTATTTCCAAAGTATCTGACTTCTTCATATTGGCATACTTTCAGAAAATGATAAACGAATATTACGGAGGTAGAATTCAGATATCAACTGACTCAAGTTCTCCCGGACAGTATCCTGTTTATGGTATTTATCTGCATTCGCCGCAATTAGGTAAGATGGTGTTCAATCAACTTCATTTTCCAAAAGGTGATGCATTGCCATACAAAGAGACAGATCCGGTTCCTAATCCATATGGCCATCCGGTAGCAGAAGGATTTACATTTGGAGATGTGGCCAAGTATGATGCTCCGTGTATGAATAAGATGACCATAAACAATCTGATTGTTTACAATGAAACAGTTCGTCAGGTTACAGAACTTGTGAAGTGTCATGATGAATTAGTAAGTTTGATGCTCCCTAATGAATTTTATCGAGCAATGACATCAATGAGAGAGATGTTTGCGCATCCAGATAAGGCATATGAAATCTATGAGAAGTCGCTGCCTTTATATAAGAAATACAGTTCGACGCAAGAAATATCAAACGACAGTGTATTAAACCATTTTTTTAACGTTACATAATTATGAAGAAAACAGAATTATTAAGTTTTATCAATCGTTATTATCTGAATGGAGCAGTGAATTCTGTGAAATGGAAAACATCAGATAACGGTTGTACTATTGAGTTCATATCAGATGATCAGAATGTGATAGGAACATTGACAAGCGATTCCATTAATTTAGGTACATCTGAATTAGGAGTTTATGCTACTCCATTACTAACAAAAATGTTATCAGCCGTATCAGATGATGTGGACATTGATGTGAACAAGGTTGGAGACAAGGCTGTCAGTTTAGCTATCTCAGATGGAGAAGTTAACATGACATTCATGTTGGCAGATCTTAGCATCATCCGTCAGGTTCCAGAACTGAAGAATATGCCTGATTGGAATGTGACTATTCCTATCACAGATGATTTTCGTAACAAGTTTATTAAGGCAAAGAATGCTATTCCGGATGCAGATAACTTTGGAGTGCATGTCAGTGCCGGTACGGCAGAGTTAGTTATCAATTATTCCACTATCAATAACAATAGAATCAAATTCAATATCGATGCCGATGATGCTACTGATATGGGCATGACATGCTTTTCAGCTTCGTTGCTAAAAGAAATGATGATGGCTAACAAAGATGCAACTCAGGCTAAGTTGGAAGTGTCTGCCGCAGGATTGGCTCGTGCCACATTCACCGGATCTGATTATGAGTGTACATATTTCCTAGTCCAATTACAAGTAAGCTAATGCAGGTCAAGTTCAAAAAATTGACACCAAAAGCTAAAGTGCCTTCATATGCAAATCCTGGCGATGCAGGTATGGATCTGTTTGCAGTAACGCATAAGATTGATACACGCCATCACTTTGCAGAATATCATACAGGTATTGCCATTGAGATTCCAGAAGGTCATGTAGGATTGATATTTCCTAGATCATCAAATTCCAAAAAGGATCTGATGTTAGCAAATTCAGTAGGTGTGATAGATTCAGGTTACAGAGGTGAAATCAAATTGAGATTCAAATTCAAAGAAGAAGCTCATTGGCCATCATTGAAGCGATATGCAGATGGCGACAGAGTAGGTCAATTAGTTATTATGCCAATCCCTTATATCGAACTTTTAGAGGTGGAAAATCTATCAAGTTCAGAGCGAGGAGAAGAAGGGTTTGGTTCAACTGGAAAATAGGTTTATATGTTCGGAAATCAGGAGAATACACTATGGGTTGAAGCGTTTCGGCCCGACACGTTAGATGGTTATGTTGGCAATGAACATGTTGTCAGCAAAGTGAAAGTTTATCTGGAATCAGGAGATGTTCCGCATCTGTTATTCTACGGGCAAGCAGGGACAGGTAAAACTACATTAGCAAAGATTATAGCAAAAGGAGTTGATTCAGATGTAATGTATATCAATGCATCGGATGAAAACAACATTGAAACTGTCAGAACTAAGATCAAGAACTTTGCAAGTACAGTAGGATTTCGTCGTTGGAAGATTGTGATATTAGATGAGGCCGATTACATGACTCCTAATGGTCAGGCAGCACTTCGTAATCTAATGGAGACCTTCTCAAAGACATGTAGGTTCATATTGACATGTAACTATGTTGAAAAGATCATCGATCCTATACAGTCCAGATGCCAGGCATTTGCTATTGAACCGCCTAATAGAAAGGAGGTAGCTAAGCGTATTGTGAACATTTTGAATGAACGTGGTATTAAGTACGACAATCAGGATCTAGTTACAGTTATCAATTCGGGATATCCAGACATCAGACGCATATTGAATTCATGTCAAAGTCAGATTGTTGATAATCAGTTAGTGATAGATGATAACAGTTTAGTTCAAGCAAATTACATGACTAAATTATTGGAGATCTTGAAAGGCCCATCTGATAAGAAAACTGCATTCAGAGATGCGCGTCAATTGATCAATGATAGCAAAGTGAAGGACTTTACGGCCTTGTACAGATATTTATTTGATGAACTAGATACTTATGCGGAAGGTAGTATTGCCGCAGCCATTCTTATATTGGCAGAAGCACAGTATCAAGACACATTTGCTGTTGACAAGGAACTTCATGTCATGGCAATGTTAATCAAATTGTTAAATGAAATAAAATAGAAGTTATGAGTAAAACAGTTAATATGCCAAATGATAACGCAGGTCAATCCATGGGATTGAAATTAGAAGATATGACAGACATTGTTTGTGAAAACTGCGGATGCCGATATTTCAATCAGGTACATGCATTCAAACGAGTATCAGCATTGCTATCACCTACAGGTAAAGAACAGATTGCACCTGTACCATCATTCCGATGCTCAGATTGTGGTCATATCAATGAGGAATTCTTAATCAAGTAAATGGCGAAAGCAGCTACTATATTTGATCACCTAGCTGGTATCACATATAAGAAAACACCTTGGGAATCATTATCGGAAGCAGATCGTAAATCATTTTCACCATATCTGATCAATCGATGGTTGAGCATGAACGAAGATCTGATAGAATATGTAGATGCATTTCAACAATACACAATAGGCCCATTATCAGTTCGAGAAGTATATAAACTGTATCTAGATCTGTTGCCGAAACAACGATTTAGGTTCAAATATATAAAAGGCAAAAAAGCTGCCAAATATAATAACGATCTGATAAAATTGTTATCAGAACACTTTCAACTATCCAAATCTGAAGTCACGGCATATGTTGATATCATGACAAAACAATGCCCTGACACTTTATCTGACATCTTGAAAAAATATGGTAAATCAGATAAAGAAATCAAGTCAATGATTAGGAATCGTTAGAATATTTCCTTATATTAAGGTATATGCATAAGTTATTGAAGTACAATTACAAAGAGCCAGAGTCTGGCGTTGCAAAGATATCATATTCACAATATGCCATGTATAGCAAATGTCCCAAGCAATGGGAGTTGGCATATGTGAAAAAATTAAGAACATTTCAGCAGTCCATACATACCATATTTGGTACGGCTATGCATGAAGTGTTACAGGAATATCTTGACACAATGTTCAATAAAACTGTGAAGGCAGCCAATCAAATGGATCTGCCTGGCATGCTCAAAGATAAGATGTACAATCTTTATAAAGAAGCTGTTGAAGAAATGGGTGAACATTTCTCTAACAAGTTCGAGCTGCAGGAGTTCTATGAAGACGGGGTTGCCATCATAGATTGGTTCAAAAGAAAGCGAGGAGGATATTTCAGTACTAAGTCAGATGAATTGTTAGGTATAGAGGTTCCGATATATCATCCGGTAAATGAATCATCTCCGGTGAAGATGTTAGGATTCATAGATCTTGTTATTCGTCATAAGAATAGCAATGAAATAACAATCATTGATTTCAAGACATCGACACATGGATGGAACAAGTATCAGAAAGCAGATAAACTGAAAGCATCTCAGTTAGTATTGTATAAGAAGTATTTTGCTGATCAATATGGGTTCGATCCTGAGAAGATCAATATCAGTTACATGATATTGAAGCGTAAGCTTATTGAAGGAGCAATGTTTCCGCAGAAACGAATCACAGAATTTGTTCCGGCAAGTGGTACAGTGACCAGGAATCGTTTGACCAGAGATGTGAATAATTTTGTGAATAACAGCTTCCAGCCAGATGGTAGTTACAATACAAATAAGAATTATCCGGCAGTTGGTGGTAAAGCATTGAAGAACTGCAAGTATTGTCAATTCAATACTGAAGAATTATGTCCTAAAGCAAATCGTATACGAGAATGAAAGTTGCAATGATCGGCAGTAAGCATTATCAGAACAGCAGAAAGATCAAAGAAACGTTAACAGCTTTGCGCAATAAGTTTCTTGATGATCTGCTTATCATATCCGGAGGAGGTCGTCACGGAGCTGATGCCATGATCAAAAAATATGCAATTGAATTTGGTATTGATTACAAAGAGTACAATCCAGCACATACGCCGCATAATTTGTATTCAGGAATGTCTGAAGGATATTATGGCCGTAAGTATCATGTATCTCAGTTTCATCACCGTAATGGGCTCATTGCAAAGTCTTGTGACGTGATGATGGTGTTTGTGCAACAAGGCGAATCTGTTAACGGATGTGCCTCAGCAATCAAAGCAGCAAAGAAATTAGATAAACCAGTTACAATTATATCATGAAACAGTATTTAACATATCATTTGAAATGGCAACTTGGTATCATAGTATCATTGCCGTGCATGTATTTATTTCAAGATGTTTTTCATTGGCCACATTGGGCAACCGTAATCGGTTTTCAATTTGTAGGGGCATTAATTTTCTGGCCAATTGACAAATTTATTTTCAATATGAAAAAATCAAAAGCAGAACAATAAATATTTATATTAAAGGTTATATATATGAGTCAAATAAAGTTACCAAAGCTTAGAAAGATAGACCCTTCTAAGCCAAAAAGAAAAAAACCAAAGATCTTATTAATGTCAGATGACCTCCGAATGCCTTCAGGTATCGGTGTAATGTCACGCGAATTTGTGATGGGTACAATTGATAAGTATGATTGGGTACAATTAGCAGCCGCAGTGAAACATCCAGATCATGGTAAAGTGATGGATGCATCAGACGATGTAGCACAGCAGACAGGAGTACATGATGCTTATCTGCGATTCTATCCATTTTCTGGTTATGGTAATGAATCAGCATTGAAGGAAATTATTGACTTGGAAAAGCCTGATGCCATTCTCCATTTCACTGATCCTAGATACTGGACTTGGTTGTATGATATAGAACATGAAATCAGGCAACAGGTTCCGATCATGTATTATAACATCTGGGATGATGTTCCATATCCTCATTGGAATGAATCATATTATGAAAGTTGTGATCTACTAATGAACATTTCACGGCAGACACAAAATCTTGTTAAGAACGTGATACGGAAACATCCTAAACCAGATTGGGCCGTACAGTGGGTACCTCATGGTGTTAATGAGACACAATTTTACAAGATAGATGAACTGCATCCTGAATGGGAAGATTTCCAACAATTTAAAACTGGATTTGCTGGTAACAATAATTTTGATTTCATTTTATTTTGGAACAATAGAAACATACGACGTAAGCAACCGGGTGATGTAATTTTAGCATATAAAACATTCTGTGATGGTTTACCCAAAGAGAAAGCACGCAAAACTTGTTTATTAATGCATACATCACCGGTAGATGGTAATGGTACTGATCTTTATGCTGTCAAAGAAGCTATATGCCCAGATTATAATGTAATGTTTTCTACAGATAGAGTCGATACTCGGCATTTGAACTATTTGTATAATATTTCAGATGTTACGATTAATATTGCTAGTAATGAAGGTTTTGGTATTTCGTGGTGTGAATCATTACATACCGGTACTCCTATTATCAATAATGTGACTGGTGGATTGCAAGATGGTTGTAGATTTGAAGATGAAGAAGGAAATTGGATAGAGTTTGATACTGAATTTTCAAGCAATCATATTGGTCGATACGAACAACATGGTATATGGGCACGACCAGTATTTCCGTCAAATCGTTCATTGCAAGGATCTCCACAAACACCATATATCTTTGACGACAGAGCCGATTTCCAAGATGTAGCGAAAGCAATCCGGTATTGGTATGATATGTCACCAGAATTCAGAGCAGAAGCGGGTCAGGCAGGTAGAGAATGGGTTCTTGGTGATGAATCCAAAATGTCATCTAGGAAGATGTGCCAGGCAATGTCTGAATGCATTGATGAATGTCTAAAATCATGGAAGCCACGTAAACGCTTTACATTATATAAGATTAATCAGCAAGAAAAAATTCAAAACACAGGAATAGTATTAAAATGAGACCATATATTGTTATACAAGGACCGGTAGCCACCAGATCTGGATACGGCGCCCATACCAGAGAATTGGTATTATCATTAATTAAAGAAGACCGGTATGATATTGAATTGATATCATTACCATGGGGCAGTACTCCAATGAATGCATTAGATCCGAATGATCCAGAGCATTCAGAAATATTGAAGCGTTTTGCAAAAGGTAACATAACTAGAAAGCCAGATATTTTCATACAAGTATCAATACCGAGTGAGTTTCAGCCGATGGGTAAATATAGCATTGGAGTTACAGCAGGTTTTGAAACAACTATCATTCCAGGCGAGCAGTTAGAAGGGTGCAATCGCATGGATCTTATCATAACAACATCAGAACATTCTAAACAATCAATTGAATCTTCTGTTTTTAATAAGCATGATGAGAAAACTAGACAAAAGATAGGCGAAATCAAGATGGAAAAACCATGTGAAGTATTATTTGAAGGTCTTAGGACTCATATATTCAATAAAACGTCACAGATCGGACCAGAAATAAAGTCTGAATTATCAGATATAAAAGATGATTTTTGTTATCTATTTGTGGGACATTGGCTGAATGGGAACATTGGCCATGACAGAAAAGATATAGGTATGATGATCAAAACATTCTGTGAAGCTTTCAAACGTAAACCGAGCAGTAAACGTCCAGGCCTGATATTGAAAACATCATCTGCTAAATTTTCTATCATAGATCGAGATCAAATACAAAAGAAGATACAGCAGATAATAGCTCCATATGGTAACAAAGCACCTAACATTTATTTGTTGCATGGAGATCTTACTGATGAAGAAATGAATGATCTATACAATCATCCAAGAGTGAAAGCCATGGTATCATTTACGCATGGAGAAGGTTTTGGTCGCCCATTATTAGAATTTTCTGCAATTGGCAAGCCTGTCATCGCATCTAACTGGTCCGGACATGTCGATTTTCTCAAACATGCAGTATTGTTACCAGGCGAACTTATGAAGGTAGATTCATCAGCTGCTAACAATTGGTTACTGAAAGAGTCTGAATGGTTCAGAGTAAATTATTCATACGCAGCTCAGGTACTGATTGATGTAATTGATAATTATAAAACTTATCAGAAACAGGCTAAGAAGCAGCAGGAATATGTATTAAATAATTTCACATTCGATCATATGAGTGAATTATTTGTGAAACGTATTGATAAAGCATTGGAATCAGTACCAAAAGAAATGAAATTAAATTTGCCAAAATTAAAGAAAGTGAATTCGGCAAATACATCTAAAGTTAAATTACCTAAATTAAAAAAAGTAGCAAATGAAGCCTAAAATTACTTATGATGCCATATCTCCGGTAACCGGAAATAATACTGTATTAGAAGAAGCAGATGAACAGACAGGAGTAGTTTCTATGATTTGTATGGAAACTGGTTATACAACCACAGATCAGTTAGTGCACGAATCAGATGCTCAAGAGGCATATGAAGCAGGTTTAACTGAATTAATGAAAGAAGCTCGAATAATTGACGCCGTCGGTCTATGCTGGTATCCTGCATTTATGCAATTACCAGGTGCTATGATATATCCAGATGGTGCTGCTGATAAATTTCATTATGAAGTAGCAGAGGTTGTGGAAATAATAGGAGAAGAGCGTAAAAAGTATCCTGTGCCTGGTAAAGAGGGTGAATATTTTACAGCTAGATTAGATGTGGATAATGCGACTCAGTTTGAAATGAATCAATTTGAGACTGCTCTGAATTTTTTCTATGAAACTGTTAACAAAAAGATGGTAGTTGATGCGGATTAGTTATGCCATAACAGTATGCAGCGAAGCTCAGGAACTTGATCGGCTAGTTTCATTTCTCATCAAACACAAACGTGATGAAGATGAAGTAGTTGTTCAAAATGATGAAGGCAATACTACATCAGATGTTTATGATATTATTCGAAAACATGGTGATGATATTGTTCATACCGAATATCCATTAATGAATCATTTTGCTAACTTCAAAAATAAATTGAAAGAGGCGTGTTCAGGTGATTACATATTCCAGATAGATGCTGATGAATATCCAGATCCAGATCTTGTAGCAACCTTACCATGGATACTCAAGGAAAATCCAGACACTGAAGTTTACTGGGTACCACGAATCAATATTGTGAATGGTATTCGCGCAGAACATTTACAGCAATGGGGTTGGAGAATGGATGCTGATAATCGTATCAATTTTCCAGATTATCAGTGCAGAATACTTAAAAATGTCGATCGCATCAAATGGATAAACAAGGTACATGAAATCATCATAGGACAGACATCTGAAGCTAAGTTACCTACCAATGATATGTACTGTCTACAGCATCCTAAATCTATTGACCGACAAGAAAAGCAAAACAATTTCTATAATACGTTATGAACATTTACGTTGACATTGACGAAACGATATGTTTCTATTCTGGCGATCGAGACTATAAAAAAGCCGAGCCAAATTTGGAAAATATCAAAAAAATTAATATATTATATGATGAAGGTAATACCATTACCTACTGGACAGCTCGAGGCTCTGTTACTGGTATTGACTGGTACGATGTAACAAAGCGACAGTTAGATAGTTGGGGATGTAAATATCAAAAATTAATTACAGGTGAGAAGCCTGCATATGATTTGTTAATTTGTGATAAAACTAAAAGGATTGAAGAGATATGATCAATGATAAATTAAAATCTATTGTTCCCATAGATTCTGAATCATATAATGTTTCATTGGATACAAAATTAGCTAATGCTGGTATTGATATTATGAATTGGCTTTTAGATAATGATAAATTAGAAGCTAGCCACTCATTCAATGATATTGATTATCGGTGGGTATTTGGTATCAGTGGAACAAATTCTACCGATTATATCATGAATAATCTACCGCCAGAATTAGCAGATTCATTTAAGAACGATGTGATTGATTATCTGGGATTGTCAGAATTATCTGTGAATGAAATAAAATTTGAATGCATAGGTCCTAATCAGTATGTAGATGATATACATTTAAAACGATGTAGATTCGGAGAGATTGAACCAGTACTGGAAGATGATATGCCATTTGATTATGAGCATAGTATATTTTACAGTGCATTATGGCATACAGACAAATCATTTGAACTGAACAATTACAAATTATTGGTATATCTCAATGATATCGATATTGATCAGGGAGGTCTAATGATAGCAGATCCTATCATGTCACCTAAAATGATTGACGAAAAATGTGTACTACACGAAGAAGGAAAGCGATATAAAGCTGATTCAATTGAAGGTCATGAAGTGATAGGAAAGTCTGGCACATGTGCTAGTTTTAATAGTCATATATTGCATAGAGCCAATTTACCAAAAGCAGGTTATAGACATTGCATGCATTTATCATTCTTATTGCCAGGCGATAAGCATAAACACGACATTTACAGTAAAAATCATATAAAAAATAACTAATGAAAAAGACATATATCATAGGCGAAATAGGTATCAATCATCAAGGTGATATTAACATTGCAAAACGTTTAATTGATATTGCAGCAGCTGCTGGTTGTGATGCTGTGAAGTTCCAGAAGAGAAATCCAGATGTATGTGTACCTGAAGATCAGAAAAGTAAGCCTAGGAGTTGGCAGGGCGAAGATATGACATATCTCGAATACAAATACAAAGTGGAATTTGGAAAGGCAGAATATGATGAAATTGATGCTTATTGTAAACAGCAAGGAATTGATTGGTCAGCATCACCATGGGATATGGATTCATTGAACTTTCTAAGTCAGTATGATATACCATTTATCAAACTACCATCAGCCATGTTAACAAATCATGAGTTGCTCCGTGCATGTGTAGCAACCGGAAAGCGTGTAATATTTTCAACGGGAATGTCTACCCAGCAAGAAATTCATGAAGCTGTACATGTATTACGTGAAGCGAAAGATGAGTTTAATAATGAGCATGAAATAGGATTATTGCATTGCAATTCCACATATCCAGCTCCGATCGAAGAGTTAAATTTGTCCGGCATAAAAACATTGACAGAAATGTATCCTGATTTTGAAATTGGATATTCGGGCCATGAATTCAGATTAGGAACATCAGTAGCAGCCATATATCTAGGAGCTACTATAATTGAACGTCACATCACTTTGGACAGAACCATGGAAGGTTCGGATCATATGGCATCAGTGGAGCCGCAAGGATTATTTAAATTAGTATCAGGTATCAGAGAATTGGAAAAGGCATACGGAGATGGTATCATAACTGTGACTGAATCAGAAATACCTGTTAGGAAAAAATTGAGAGGATAATATGAACGATTTTAAATACTTATCAGAAAAGATATTGAATGCTGAATTTGCGGATGCACCGTTTAAGCATTTACTAATCGAAGACTTCTTAAGTGAAGAACATCTAGAGCAAATTCTAAATGATCAACAGATTCATTGGGATGAGACAAAAAATACCGAAGAACTCATCTCTAAACTTTATCAAAAGAATTATGCCGTGCAGAAGTTTCCAGGTTGTATCACAGATGTATATGAATATATCAGAAGATACAATAATAATGATTTTCCGACCGGACGCAAAGGCAATCCAGTTGAAAGTTTCGGTATCACATTCAGATTGCAAAAATATGATAATCCATTTATTCAGGAATTGGTGAATTATTTGAATGGGGCTGAGTTCAAGGCAGCATTGACAACTAAATTCAATATTACTGCAGAAACAAGAATCATCACGGCCATTCAGAAGAACTTGTCACATTATGAGATAAGTCCACATCCAGATGTGCGAGAAAAGGCATTGACGTACCTGCTCAACATTAATAAAAATTCTGATGTAGATAATGATGATGTTCATACACATCTTTTGAAATTTAAAGATGAATGGAAATTCATTCCTGAATATTGGAAAACACATTTATCTAAGAACAGATGCTGGATACCATGGGATTGGTGCGAATCAGAGGTCGTTTGTAATAAAAACAATTCAATAGTACTTTTTGCTCCGGATATTGATACATTGCATGCAGTAAAAATGCAGTATGATCATAACAAATATCAGCGTACTCAATTATATGGTAACTTGATGGGAGTGAATGGTATTGTACCGCAAATGAATTGGAAAGAGCTGGAAGCTATTAAAAATGCTGGATAAATTCATAAATAAAAATATTTTAATCTTAGGTGCTGGTACATCTACTCTCGATGTTAAATGGGAAAATTTAGACTATGACTATGTTTGGACATGTAATGATTTCTATATATCAGAAAGATTATCAGACACTAAGATAGATTTAGCATTGATAGGTTACAATACAGACATTGAGAACACATCATTTCGTGACAGGCTACGCAAGGATGATCCTATGATTTTGATCGAGCCACATCATTACAGAGAAAAGGTTCATTCCAAAGAGTTGAAAGAATTCAGTTCAAAGTTTGATGTTTTTTGGGTCGACATTCCATTTAATAGTATTGCCGGCGCAGCTGCTCGATTAGTAAAACTTGCTTTGATGTGCGGTGCTAAGAACATATATTTTGCTGGAGTTGATGGATTTAACAGAGATTTCAGTAACGCACATGCCTTTACTGGTCATGTAGGATTGAAAGACACTGATACTCGCAGAGAATATAAAATATATCATGAAGGTTTTGTGAACTGTTTCGAGCAATATCTAGATGATGATTATTCCTGTTTACAGAATCTAGGCGAAGGATTTGATTATAATTGTGGCACAGAAATAAGTAAAAAATATTTTCCATTACGTACAGAGGTATATGAAAAAATTAGATGACATAGCAATCATTGTTCAGGCAAGACTTGGCTCTCAGAGAGTGCCCAGGAAAATGTTACGAACATTTGCTGATACAACACTGACTGAGATATTATTTGAAAAACTCAAATCATCTCAAATAATATCCATGGACAATGTATACTTTTCAGCATGGGAACAGGAATTGAAAGATGTTGCTGCAAAACATGGAGTTCATGTATTTGATCGTAGTGAAGCATCTGCCAATGAAGATAATGATCTACAGCTTATCTATGAATGGCATGATAAGTTACCATATAAGTACGTGGTGTTAATCAGCGCATGTAATCCGTTATTAAAAATTGAAACAATTGATGAGTTCATAAGAAATTATGCAAAATCTGATAAACAAGGAGCATTTGCTGTATTTGAAAAGAAGACATATTATTGGGATAGTTCCGGATCGCCGATCACTGATTGGAAACAGGCTAGTATAATGAATACCAAAGTTGTGGAACCAATATTTGAAGCGGCGCATTGTTTATATGCCAGTCCATTGAACATTATTAAAAATGGGTATTGGATGGATACAAATTACCCACCTCAGCCAGAATTATTTGTGATGTCAGAGCTCGAAGCGTTTGACATTGATTACGAATGGCAATTTAAAGTAGCAGAAACGTTATGGCAAGAAAAGTTATTACAGTAGAGTACGACAATATTCCTTATAAATTATACGTTAATACGAGCGATACAAGGTCTGGATTAGTAGAGTCCAGAAAAGGTACACAAGAAGGCAAAGTTAAAACATGGAAAAACATTATTAGAAAATTAAGTCCAGATAGTGTATTTGATATAGGAACAAATTATGGAGAGTTCTTAGTGCCTGTTTTGGATGTTGCCAAAAAAATAAAAGCTTATGAACCTAATGAAAGTGTATTTAATTGTTTACGAGAAACAGTTAAAGGATGTAATAATGTAGAAATAAATAACGTCGCTGTAGGAAATTGTACAAAAACAGTTAAACTATATATACCAAAAAGTTCTGGTAACGGTAGTATCGATTTAAATTGTATTACTAATAAAACTGGAGTAATAACACAAGATGTTCAGCAATTTGATGTAATAGATGTGCTTGGTAATGTCACTGAATTTGTTATGAAAATTGATGTAGAAGGTATAGAACATACAATATTACAAAGAATACATGAAAAAGATAATTTTATCAATTATGTTATAATGTTTGAATTTAATAGATTTGATAACAAAGAAGCTTTGGATATTATAGATAAGTTTTTAGTTGGTAAACAAGTTATGGGTATCGGTAACAATGAAAAACAATTAATACCTGAAAATTTTCATACATACAGATCAGGCGATATTAGTAAATTTAATAATGCTCATGACATAATTGTTTCAAAAAATATTATTTGGTAATGAAAGATCTAATTAAAAAATTTATCACCGAAGAAGACATGCAATTGATTGATTCTATTACAGGTAAATCGATTAAAGCTGTTATCGATTCTAACGATTTAAATGAGTTTAATAATAATAGTAAGCATGTAGTTTCTGAGTTTGATGTAGATGGTATTCATTTACTTCGTTGCATATTAGCTGAAAAAATATTTGATTATAAACGTGCAAATTTCGAAGTAAATGAATATACTAATAAGTTTTTACATGATGGTGTTTTAGTATTGGAACCTGGAATAAAGCATGAAACATTTTTAGATATAATGAAATATGTTACAGCTGATGAAAATTTTGATATAGGACGCTCATGGGTAAATCGTACAAGAATAGATACTGCATCTGATTATGATATACAGTGTACAATGCATGTAGATACATTTCATCCTTGTTTTAAGGTATTCCGTTATAATAACGATGTTAAGCTCGAAAATGGTCCATATTCTTATGTATTAGGGACCAATAAAAATTCCAAAGAAAAGTTGACACTGCTTTACGATCTATCGATGCGTAGAAGTCATAACTTAAGATTTAAAAAGGTAACTAGAAATTCTAATCATATTTTATGGACTGATAGTTTACGTCTAGCCACTACTAAAGATTATTGTATTGACACAAATCAAATAAATAAATACTTATCGTCATATGGATTGCAGAAAGAAACACTTATTACAGGAAAAAAAGGATCTGTTATAATAACAGATACTAGCGGTTTTCATAGAAGGTATCCGACCACAAAAGGTTATGTTAGAGACAGTAGTAGATTAATTTTGAAAAGACTAAATCCATTTTTAATATAAAAGATTATATATGAGTTATAAATTTGCACACATAGGATCGTATAACAGAAATTTAGGTGATAACATTGCATTGTATAATGTGAGAAAAGAATTTGATGCCCAATATTCTGATATCGAATGGCATTCTTTAGACATAGGAATGTTCTGGAATCGTAAAAACAATATTAAATTTGTTATTGAATTCTTCAAGCAGAATAATTTCGATGCCATAGTTGTCGGCGGAGGCGGCTTGATTGAATATAGAGGATATGAACAACATGAAACCCATTTCAAGTTACCATTCAATGAAGAGATAATGAAATCATTGAACTGTCCCACATATTTTGTTGGATTAGGTATCAATTATTTCAGAGGTAGAGAGGGTTTCTCTGATGAAGCAAAGGCTTCTTTGAAATCTATGATTGAATTGTCATCAAAATTTTCATTGAGAAATGACGGCTCAGTTGATATTTTGAAGGATCTCGGATTGCATACTGATAAAGTCATTGAAGTTCCAGATCCAGGCTTGATTTTCGATTATGCTAAGATTGAAAAGTATGGTCAATTAGAAACTAATGTAATTCAGCCAGCATTCAATACTAGTCAGCATATTAATGAACATAGGTTCAATGGCGAAGCAAACATTAAAAGTATTGTCGAATTTGCTAACAATAGTAAATTAGTGGCAATGCCACATACCCCAAAGGATTTTAGATATTTTTCAAATTTCATCATTGATTCGAGACAGTTGACTGATATGTTGGCATTTGATTATACATCAGAGTTGGTTAAAGTGTATTTGAATTTCGATTCCATAATAGCATTCAGGGGTCATGGACAATTAATTTCCATTGGAATGAATATACCTGGATTATATTTCAGCACACAGGACAAAGTGCGTGACTTTTCATTAAGAAATGGATTTGAAGATTATAACATTGATATCAATGACGAAGATTGGTTAGATCAATTGCGCGGCAAACATTTCAGATTGCTAATGGATTCCACATACCGCGAAACATGGTATAAGATCAGAAATGCATCAATTAAAAAATGGCATGAGTCATTGAAAAATTTTATTTCAACTTGTAAGGATTGATGGATGCGATGTATTATTTGTAACACTGTAATGCATGAAGCATCTGTGAAGGATGTGTATAAATGTCCATCATGTAAGCATGTATTCGTAGATTATCAGGATGATGGTTTATCTTATCATCGCAATGAATATAGAACTAATAAGCATGGTAATAGAACGACTGGTGAAGTTATAGATGGTAAGTTTACTGATAAGTTTCATAGTGTCAGACACCATATCATGAAAAGTCGTTGTAATATTATAAAAAACATCGTCGATGATTGTGATAGTATGTTAGATATTGGAGCCGGCGGAGGATCATTTGTCAATATGGTTCGTGATCGGTTCAAACATTTACAAATTGATTGTCAGGAAATTAGCAATCTTTGTGTTAACAATCTTATTGAATATGGCTATGAAAATGTATATCATGGAGATATTAATGATATTGACTTTAACAAATCATATGATCTGGTAACATGTTGGCATGTCTTAGAACATATCAAAGACTTGCATGCGTTTGTTGATACAGTTGATAAAATTACAAATCGTTATTTGATATTGGAAGTTCCTATTAAAAGACGTTTGAGATATCCAAATGATGGCGGCTGGGATGGTCATTATCATTATTTTTCTGAAGAATCAATGAGAATGTTATTTTCTGATAAATTTAAACATATCAATATTGAAACACCTGGTATTCAGAAACCATCAATGACAGTTATATTACAGAAATGAAAAAGAAGACGAGTCAGATAAAACAGCAAATGCATGCGTTGGATTCGATAGAAGAACGTTTAGAATTATTGAACGGCGCATATGAAGGTGATGTCGCATATCTTGTTACATGTGGCCCTAGTCTAACTAAACATGATCAGAAAGTACTGAAATCAAAACTGAAAGACAAATTAGTCATCTGCGCAAAACAATCTTTCAATTATCTTAGTGATATATGCGATTTTCATTTGATATCCACATATAATTTTCAGCCATATACATATGACAATGAGCATACTATAAAATCCTGGCAACTTACTGCTAGTAACATGGATAATGAACTGCATAGGATAATTAATGAATGGCAACATGATATTGATATCTATTTTCCTGTCATTTCAGGTCCATGGATAACATTGGAAGGTACTACTGCATATACAAGAAATTTTGACAATTGGAAACAGTTGGGAACTGATACGAGAGTTATGTGGGGGCCAGGTATATTATATGAATCTGGATTTCCATTATGTTATCTACTAGGTGTGAAGAAAATTGTCACAATAGGTTGGGATATTGGGGACTTATCTAGATATCAAGGAAATGATCGTGATCCGAATTGGATTGAACAGCATTCGCAGGATCTGTATACAGCAAGTGTAGGCCGAGGTCCTAGCTATACAGAATTGAAAAATACAATTGAATGCACGACAGCAATGTATGACTGGTTTGTTCGAGAAGAAATAGATGTTGAAATATTATCAGACACAAATCCAGCAGATGAAAGATTTAAAAGAATAACAATAAACGAGATATGAATATGAATATAGTTACTATTTACAGAATCAGTGATCATTCCAATCCTGAAAAAATTAAACCAGCATATGCTAGTAAAGAAGATTGCCTACGAACATTGGTAAGAGAATTTGGTTCAGAAAACCTGCATGTCATATGTGATAATGTATCTCAAGAGACATTTGATATGGTCAAGCGATATTCTGACAATGTAGAATTGACAAATAATGGAAACACTGGCTCATTCTTATACAGTTGGAACAAAGCATATGAACTAACAAAAGATATGCCAGCAGATACAATTGTGTATCTTGTAGAAGATGATTACATACATTGTCGCGGCGCTAAGAACATTTTGATTGAAGCTTTTGAAGCATTAGGAGCTCCATATGCTACATTATATGATCATCCAGATAAGTATCAGGATAAAGAAGATAGTAGATTTCAGTGGGGACATGGAAAAATAGACATTGATGATGATGGTGTTCGCAAACCACTCAATGTGTATTGTCACGGCGAAGATACCGTTGTGTATGCATCCAAATCATGTCATTGGAAATTAACTAGTAGCACAACAATGACGTTTGCAACAACAGCGGAAAACATCAGAGAAGACAGAGATGATATGATGCAATTACATACTGGTAAACCATTACCAATGGGAGGAGCTACATTCAGATTATTGGCCGGCAAAGGAAAAGGCTTGATAAGTTCAATACCAGCATATTGTGGTCATGCAGAGGAACGATGGTTACCATATTTTAGAAATTGGGAGGAAGAAGCTAATTATGCCAAAGACTAAGTTTGCCATAGGATGTTTAGTGCAATGGTATGAATGTGATATCATTAATGAATACATTGATTCATTGAAAGATGCAATGACCGAATACGATGGTGATGTCATTGTCGACTTCTGGATAAGTTCCAATCAGCAATTAGAAAAATGTATCAGTAAAAAACAATTGGCTGAATGTTTAATTAAAATAAAACAATCTATTCCAGCAGAGTGGTCAGTCAATTTATCACCATTACTTGTTACCATTGCAGATTATCGGCGTGAGTTCAATGAAAAATATTGCGATTCAGTAGATGTGCTGATATGGGGAGAATCTGATATGTTAGCTCCTAAACAAATGTTTTCAGTATTGGATATGTTGCATCAATCTCAATCAGCTACATCACCAAAATATTTAGCATTTTTTGGAACATGTAAGATGTGGGATGATTCTTGGAGACCGGTTGAACATGTTATGATGACAGACAAGCCTGTGGATAACAAAAAATGGTGGGGCACTAGATATGTTATGAGCAAAGATGAAATGAATAAAATTAATGATGTAGAGGAGTTGGATGTACGAATCGCCTCACCTCATAAATTTAACGGTTGTGGTTTGGTCATATCATCTGAAGTCATTAAGGCGGGAGTGAATATTCCTAAATCTGTATTCTTCACTCATGAAGATTCGGCTTTCATGTATATGACAAATAAAATTTTAGGAAACATTCCTCAATATGTGATTAAAAATATTTTGTTAGTACATAACAGAGAACATCCTAAGAAGCGTTGTTATGTGGCTGATGAAAATGGTGACACATTAGGAGAGCGTCGTAATTCTAATAACTGGTATAAGATAGCAGGGAAAATGTCTGAAAAGAATTCGCATAACTTATTCAATCCTGCTTATAATGCATTAACATGGAAAGATGTATGGAACAACATAAAATAACAACTTGCATATCTACAAATAATAATTTAGAGTATTTGAAACTAGCTGTGCAATCTGTGCGACAAAATGCATATTACAATGATATGCCAATCATAGTTTATGCAGAAAATTGTGTAGATGGTACCAATGAATGGCTGGCTGATAATGAATATGATATAGAATATTACATTGAGCATAATGAACAGGAAAAAGGCATCGGCGGCGGAATGAATTTCTGCGTAGATAAAGCCCAGACAGAATTTGTCAATATCATACATTCAGATATGTGGATAGCACCTAATCAGGATTTGGAGTTACTCAATCTATATGATGATATTGGAGATACTAGACTCATAGCCTCATCATTTAGAATACAGCCAAAAATATTTCCTAATGATCCAGATTATCGCCCAGGCACGGTGTTTGTTCCATTAGATGCATTCGGTGCCTATCATCATAATTTTGAAAATGATATCTTTGACGACTGGGCTCGGGAATTCAGTGACAATAATGATATCGATGTTAGAAAAGGAGGAGGTGCAGGTTTCTTTTGCAAGAAGGAAGATTATGAATGGATAGGAGGAAATGATCCATTATTCGCTCCAGCCAGCTGGGAAGACATGGACTTATTTATTAGAATGCAGTTAGAGGGGTATGAATTCAAAATGACCAGCAAATCAGTAGTATATCATTTTTCAGCTAGGGGCAGTCACTTCAGAGACGAAGCAAAAGACAATTTCAAAGGAAAGTCGCAGAGACAGCAGACCGCAGAGCAGATCAATATGCAGAAATTTATAAGAAAATGGGGCAGATTGCCAGACCATGATAATGATACCTTCGTTAAACCAATTCACGGTACAAATGTAAAAACAAGATTATGAAAATAAGTTTAATTCAACCATCGAGAAATAATTTGAAATATCTCAAATGGTCATATGACGCCATCAGAAAGAATCAAGGCGATCATACGGTACAGATCTGCGTAGCTGATGATGCATCAACTGATGGAACTTGGGAATGGTGTCAAGAACGCATGACCGCAGATGAACATTTCAGTGCTATAAGAAATGATACAGGCGAAAGATTAGGTCATACCATTCTATATGATCGTTTGATTAATGAAGTTGCCATACATGATATTGCAATGATATACCATGCTGATATGTATTTATGCCCTGGAGCATTAGATGCTATAGAAAATGAAATTGAGCCAGGTATCATTGTTTCATTGACAAGAATTGAACCGCCATTACATCCTGATGGACCTGAAAAGATTTTAAAAGATTACGGAGTTGAGCCAGAAGAGTTCAAAGAAGATGAATTGCTTGAATTCATTAGCCAGAGGATACCGACAAATGATACAACAGAAGGTATCTTTGCTCCTTGGGCATTTTATAGAAAAGACTTTCAAGAAATAGGCGGTCATGATCCATTATATGCTCCGCAGAGTAAGGAAGATTCTGATATTTTCAATAGATTTCAACTGAATGGTATCAAATTTGTTCAGACATGGCATGGGTGCGTATATCATATGACATGCAGGGGCAGCAGACGCAATACAGTTGATAAAGCTACAAGCATTTATCAGGATTCTCCCGAGTGGTTAGCGCAGAATATGAGATCTACTAGAAATTTCATAAGAAAGTGGGGTCATTTTGTGAAGCATGATGCTCTAATGAAGCCAATAGTCCCTCCTAAGTATGATATCGGTATTCATATCAAAAATACTACGGGACAATTGTTAGAAGTTCTGGAACCATGGTGTACGAGCATGTATACGGATATAAATTTTCAGTCATATGTTCATATGGAACAGCCTAACACTGATTTCAATATACTAAATAAAATGTACGGCATTGAAGATGACATAACAAATGACATCACTATTTATATTGATGGTAATACATTCACAAATGAAGACATGTACTACATTCAGGAGATATCATCCATCATAGCAGATAATGGAGAGATAGGAGAGTTTGAATTAGGCAATCTTCATATTGAAATAAATGCAATGGTTACATATGAGCATGAATTAATAAATTGTAAACGATGACATACTACATACTTTATCCAGGAGACAAAGAATCTGATACCATATATGAGGATCGTAAATTAGGAGAAAATAATGGCTTTGGAGTATTCTGGGCCTCCGAAGGTTTCAGGACAATGAGGAAAATGATTGAAACCGAATCTGAACTAATCAGCCAGGCCAGAATATTCACTGAACAAGGAAAGCAAATTGATGTTGAGACATTCTTAACAGAGATCAAAACATTACAGATAAGAGAGAATTGATCATATTTATATGAAAAGCATATTCCATGGCTAAAATAATTTATACTACTGGAAGACTGATTGTCACCGGTTCCGACACATTCACTGTACATAATGCTGTTAGTGGTACTAGAGAATTGCTATTCAGTGCCTCATATGGTGATCCTACTTATAATCTGGTAACATATGATACCGGATCTGGTAAATTGTACATCACATCATCGGCTGACGTATTTTCAATATCAAATAATCCAGGCGGCCCAGCTAATTCAGTACAGATACATAATAATGGTGTAATATCTGGATCTAGCAATTTCACATTTGTTGATGCTGAAAGTACTCTGAACTTGACTGGTAGTTTTGTAGTTACCGGTGATATGAGTGCTAAAGGACCTAACCGATCGGTACAGTTTAATGATAACGGAAATTTATCAGGATCATCAGTTCTGACTTTTGATAAGACCACTGACACTTTGGAGATGACTGGTTCCACAATATTGTTGGCATCCGAAGCATCTGCTCTGTCCATGGAAATGAATGAATCTGCTTCATTTGAGTTCCTAACAGGAGCCGCTAATTCAGGCTCATTTATAGTTCAAACATCACCCGATACAGGTAGAGGGGGATTAGAATCATATTTTGGACAAGGTATTGCTACAGCAGCAGGTCAACCCATATCTAACCAAATATTTGGGTTAAAATACACATCAGGTTCTAGTGCATCCGAAGGTGAACTTTCCATGACATTTGGTAAACGAGATCTATCTAACTTAGGTGGAGCCAACCAAAATAACTTTTATGTGACCTATGAACCATCAGGTATATTTACAAATGCTCAGGGCGAATTAGAATTCTTTGTTGGTGAGCATCTCAATGTTGGTTATGGTGTATTGTCTGTATATAGGGGCGGTGCTTCTAGTACAACACAAACATCCTCATTTGCTGGTTATTTTTCCGCATCAGCATTTTCAAATCAACAGCAATATACAAGACCATTTGCACTGAGCACTTTGGCACAGGTAGATGATACCAACCCTGCCTTCGTTATCAATAAAGATGTCACTGATCTGACATCAGAAAATCTGGTCATAGATTATGGCGGTAACATTCATATGGATGGTCGATTGATATTCAGATCAGACATTGCCTCTGAGATATCTGCAAGTGGTAGATTGAACATCACCACAACCGGTGATCAGATTGCGTTGCAAGCTGATGGAGGTAATGTAGTTCGTATACTTGCCAAAGGTAATACAGAAATGTTCGGCGCGAAGAGTGGCTCTCAAACATTGGAGCCTGGTCCTACATTGAGGAACATATCAACTAGTTTCTTATATGCTAAGGATGGCGTTGCCAATGTGTTTGTCACATCATCACTGCGAGCGGCTACTGCATTGAACACAGAGACATTGGATTACAGAGGTGATGCCATTGTCGGCGTAGGTTCATATAGTAGCGGCCCTAACACCAGCCCAAAAGGTGCCATAGTCGCACTCACAGGAAGTCAATGGGGAGTTGCCAGCTCAGGTTCCGGCGCATGTGCATCATCATCTCTGGCAATTGCACTGACAGGCGGAGATCAAGGCACTGGAGAATATCTGTTAAATGGCATTGTGAATTTACCATATGCACCTGGCGACCGTGTCGGACAGTTGTTATATCTAGGAGATAACGGATCTGCATCAGCAGTACCACCAAGCAATCCTGCGCATTTCTCAATACCTGTTGGATATTATCTCGGCGCTAACACAATGTACTTCAGCCCAGACAGAACAACGGGCGGAGCCAATACCGTATCTGCGACAATTACTAATCCAGGAGGCTCGGATACACAAGTACAGTTCAATGATGGTGGTATATTCGGTGGATCATCAGCATTCACATTCAATAAGACAAGCAATGCATTGACATTGACTGGTAATCTTACCGCTTCTAACAACATCAGTGCAAGTGGGGACATCATTGGATTGTCAGCTTCATTTGCTAACTTGTCAGTGTCAAACCTGGCCGCCATAGGAGATAGTCAAACAGATACAATCAACATAACAGGTAATTCACTGTTTATGCTTGAAGAAAACAATAATGGTACATTTAAAATTCGCGAAAATGCGACACAAGTTGATATACTTGCTATCCAAGCCGATGATACGCCTAGAGCAATATTTGCATTCGATCCTACTCATTATGACAATGACGTTGATGGTCAAGGTAGAATTGGTTTAGGTGTAGCAACTGCTAGCATTGCATCAAAATTACATATCAATTTGTTAACAGGTTCCAATGCTCCGACATCAATTGTCCGATTTGATGCTACTGGTAATGACAACATAATGTTTGTGTCATCATCAGGTAATGTAGGTATTGGCACCGGTGCTCCGTCAGAATTACTAACTGTGGCTGGAAATGTCAGTGCATCTGGATTGTTGTTCGTATCGGCTTCTGAAAATTCGGGACAGTCTTACCGTGTCTTGGTACAAGATCTTGCGACTGGCAGAGTTTATTATACTGGTTCATACGCAGATCTTTCCCCATATACATCAGGATCTGGCATTGGTGATATTCGGCCAAAATTAGGAAGTAATTTATCAAGCGGTTCATTTAATACAGTCGGCGGAGGTCAAGGTAATCAGGCATTTGGCTCTAATTCATTTATAGCAGGCGGTTCTGGTAGTATTATTGAGTCAGGCAATGCTAATGCGATCATTGGCGGCCGAAATAACAGTATCAGTGGTAGCAATGATAATCTCATTGCAGGTAATGGCAATGTGATAGATGCGGGTAGTCAGAATGTGGCACTTGGTAGTGGTAATACTTTGACATATGTTTTGAATAATCAGTCATTTGTGCATGGTTTAAGTAATAGTAGTATGGCACCTGGTTCCTTTGTCACAGGACGAGGTAATACTATATCAACTGAAACCAATTTGTACCGAATTGGAGGTCGCGATAATACCATTAGTGGTACTGAAAATAGCTCACAAAATCCAGGAGGTATCTTTGCCGGAGCAAATAATACATTAGGCCCTGCAATTGCTAGAGGCCAAATCATTGTGGGAGGTAATAATAATACATTGAATGGTAGAGTTGGTAACAGTGTTATATTAACTGGTAATGGTAACATCATTGATGATAGCGTTCAACCGACTAGTCAAACAAATGAATCATATTTGTCCATTCTGAATGGAAATTCCAATCAGATAACTGGTTCCGCACCTACAACCGATGCAGCGAAGGATCAATGTGGAAAATTCAGTACAATTATTAATGGCGAATCAAATAGAATCCAGACCGGCGGGGCTACGACACAAACCTTGTACAAATATAATACAATTGTAAATGGAACTAATAATTTAATTTCAGGTTCAGGCATCACATCCGATGTGTCAGGATTATATAACACCATTGTAAATGGAGCTAACAACATAATAATGCCAGATGTATCAGGTTCCACCATCGTAGCTGGTCATAATATCAAAGCAGATAGATCTGACACAGTTTATGCTGCCAATTTATCATTAACAAATTTACCAACATCGGCTGCAGGATTACCGGTAGGGGCAGTTTACAGAACTGGTTCAGCATTTGATGAATTAAAAATAGTAGTATGAGTAATTTCAATAGTTTGTACATATTTGCAAAGGGTTATGCCCAATTGGCTAACGGAGATCAACATCTAACAAAAAATAATTCAGATCTGACTTCTTTACAGCCATTGATTGATAATGTTAAAAGTCTGAGACCTGATGGCGTAGCAGAAGGTGATTATCATGTCATAAGAATATTCAAAGGTGTTAGATCACAATACATTAGCAGTGCTGATGGATGTTCTTACAATGTGACGTATAATAGCATTGATGGTACACTGATTGATAATCTTGTAACAGAACTGAAAAGCTGATGTTGAAATTACGTACATTGCTTGAAGGCAGAAAGTTGCGGGTTTTTGATTTTGATGACACATTAGCAAAATCAGATGCACTGATCTATCTTACAAAGGCGGACGGTACTGAGATTGAATTAGATCCAGGCGAGTATGCAGTATACAAAGAAGAGCCAGGCGATGAATTTGATTTTCGAGATTTCAATAAAATGCTCAGAAATCCTAGAGCAATTAAACAGAACATCAATCTTCTGAAAAAGGCAATGTCAAATCCTCAGAACAAAGTCACTGTGTTAACTGCTCGAGCATTGGTATTTCCATTACGACACTTCTTTAAACATCAAATAGGCATTGAACCATACGTAGTAGGTGTTGCAGGCGCTGATCCGAGATTGAAATCCAGATGGATAGAAAAACATATTCAGAAAGGATATGATGACATATTCTTCATGGATGATTCCAAAAAGAATCTCAGAGCTGTAGAACTACTTCGCAACAGATATCCAGGAGTGAAGATTGTAACTCAGTTGGCAGAAAATGTAGCGCCTGATCATGATGGCAAAGCAGCACCATATGGTTCTGGATATAAACCTACCAAGAAGAAGAGAAGAACAGAGACCATCAGGAAGGTTGACAATGATTGGGTGGTATATCCTAAGAAAGGTGGTAAACGATTAGGTACTCATAAGACCAAAAAAGCTGCTTTAAAACAATTAGCGGCTATCGAAATCAATAAAGCAAAGTCAGAGGGTATCCAAGAGGATAGTACTCGAACTACGAAGAAGGGTGGTAAAGGTACTCTCAAAAGAAAGATGACCAGAGCTGGGTATGGAGGTAAGATCACCATATCAAAATTACAGAAATTCAAGAACAGAAAAGGTGCCACAGCGCATGACAAGGCACAGGCGAACATGGTTATCAACTTCATGCGTGCAAATCGTAAAAAATAAGTTATATATGAAAAATTTGTTATTAGGAATGGGCTTATCATTATTAGCTCATATAATGATCTGGTTTCAGGCAAATCTGCAATTTTTTAACACGTGGGCCAAAAACAATACAATAGCTATTGCGTTGATATTTGCGATACCAATTTCATTATGTGTGATCAAATCTACTTCGTTCCTGGTAGCACATTTTGATGGACTGTTCTGGCCCGGCCGGCTGCTCGGTTTTGGCATGGGTAGTTTAGTTTTTGCAACTTTGATCTATTGCATAATGGGCGAAGGCATTAACATGAAAAGTTTTATCAGTATTCTGTTATCTATAGCAATTGTACTGATACAAATATTTTGGAAGTAGCTATAGTAGTATATTTATATTAAACTGTTTATTCTATGAAACCGTTGAACACATTTAACAATGTAATATTAGGCCAGTTCGTACTTACTGGTATTCCCATCAAAGTTTATGTTGATGGAGTTTATTATACTATCACATCAGCAGATGATCTAGAAGATCCTATATATGGTTTCGGAATGGATGAAGACGGTCGTATGCATGAATTTGATTATCGCCGAATTGATCATCTGCTAGTGAATGGTAACAACATCACATTGGATGCATTCAATGATGCCATGGCTAAAGAATTTGGAAGCGATGATACTGCTAAAAAAGAAGAGCCTGCCAAAGAAGAGCCAGCTGCTGAGGAAGAAGGTGAAGAAGAAGTAACTGAAGAAGGCTTGTTCCCGACTATGAGGGATATGGTCAGTGAGATCACAGCCGCAGAACAAAAAGCTCAGTTAGCTGCATTGGATGCTAAAGAAGATGTAGCAAAGGATGAACTCAAAGCTGCCAAAGAATTGGCCAAAGTAGCAAAGGATAATGCCAAAGGCGCAAAGGATAAACAGAAAGCTTTGAAAGATGAAACCAATATAGTGAAAGATCAGATCAAGGCTGCTAAAGAGCAACAAAAGATTTCCAAAGAAGAGGTTAAGAGTGCTAAAGAAATGCAAAAATACGTCAAAGATAAAATAAAAACAATTAAAGATGAAATTGCAGTTGCTAAGGATGAGATTGCAATAGCAAAAGATGAGCAGAAGCAGGCAAAAGATGCTCAGAAAGCAGCACAGGAAAAGATGAAATCAGTGAGTGCAGAGAAATCGCAATTAGCTTCAGAACCAATTACCGAAGGCGCTCATTACACTTACGGCATTGGTGACATTGTGAAGAACAAAAATAAATCATGCCCACATTATGGATCAATGGGCGTCGTGAGTAAGATTATTGACCTTCCAGATATGATTGGCAGATTGGTGACATACAGAGTCACTAACAATGGACCTACTTACAAAGCCGGCGATGTGTTGACCAAAACCGGAGATCAATTAACTGGAGTTCAGTACGATGATTAACAAGAAATTATTAAAAGAAGAGGCTATCAGGCTTCTGACCGAAGATGGCCATACAGATGTGGCATATGCTAAGCGTAAAATGATATTGGCTATGGAAGATGCACATCAAATTCTACAAGCTTTACAGCAAATGGATGATGAGGATGATCTGCCAAGTTGGTGGATGGCAAAAATTACAATGGCATATTCATATTTGAATAAATCAAGAGATTATCTATTAACAGGAACAGGTGACGATGACTAAGTTATTCAGAATATATGAAAATATCATTACTGAGCAAACTGGATGCCCTCCGGCTACTCAGGATATAGATATCAATCTGAAGAATCGCAACAAGGCATTCAAAGATTATCTATATGGCCCTGCAGACCCTAGACCGGATCTTGCAAGAGATATAGAAGATATTGACTTTGCCAAGTTAACGGATGATGATATCATATCTACTGAAGGACTACAAGAGTCGCCTAATAGTTCTTATTGGGCCAAATTAGTAGAGATATATAATGCAGATTCCATTGATGCCATTATAAAGCAACGATGTGGTAATTGTGCAGCATTTGATGTTACTAGCACAATGAAGGATTGCATTGAAAAAGGAATTGGTGACGAAACTGATCCAGAAACAATTGTGGAGGCTGGAGAATTGGGATATTGTCAGTTTCTGAAATTCAAATGCGCCGCTGCCAGAACATGTCAATCATGGGTAAGCGGTGGACCAATAACAGATGAAAAGAAGGCAGCTGCAGATGATGAAGCTTAAGTCACTATTATTTGAACAGGAAACGCCAAAGTTTGAGCGTGTGAAGTTATCACATAAACCCGGCGAATATGCTCCTTTTGATGAAGAAACTATGAAACTTCATTACAACAAGCATTATAAAGGATATACAGATAAACTCAATGAAGCCGTTGCAGAGGAAAACATTACAGTTGTCATGGGTGATGATATGCAAGGCATCAAAGGAGTATTGAGCAGAGCATCTATGTACTCTCCAAAACTTCAGAACAATGCAGGAGGATTTTATAATCATACTTTGTTCTTTGAAGGTCTCAATCCAGATGAGAAAGGTAAATTGGCTGATTCAGAATTGGAAACAAAACTGATTGAGCAGTATGGTTCCATGGAGAAGTTCATTGAAACGTTCAAGGAAATTGCTAATTCACATTTTGGTTCTGGATGGGCTTGGTTAATTTATGACAAGTCCATGTTCAGAATCACTACAACAGATAATCAAGACAACCCATTAATGGATTACATTCCAGAATCGGGTGAAATCATAATGGCTTTGGATCTATGGGAACATTCCTATTATCTGAAGTTCAAGAATGAGCGTCCCAAATATGTGGATGCCTTTTTCAAATTGGTATGTTGGTCAATGGCGAATAAACGCTACCAGCATGCACTAACTAAATTGTCATATTAAAAAAAGGAGTTAAAAATGAGCAAGTTAGGAAAAATCAAATCAGTGTTAACATCACCATATTTTGTAATCGGAGTAGCAGGTCTAGCCGGAGCAGTTGTATTTTTCAAAGGTTTACCACTAATCGGAGGTATTGCAATTGGAGTTGCTGCTACAAAACTTTGGGGTGTGCTGGGTAGTTAATATGAACAAATCAATATACATATCAGAATCGCTCGGCTTGGAAATAGTTGAACATAATAAACCTATCATATTTCAGGAAGCTGAATACAAAGGTAGAACTGTGAAACTTAACAAAGTGAAGAGAGGCGGAGACAAAAAATTCTATGTGTATGTAAAAGATCCTAAGACCGGTAATATCAGAAAGATTCAATTCGGAGATAGTACCGGTCTTAGTATCAAAACTAAAGACCCGGATCGCAGGAAATCATTCAGAGCAAGACATAAATGCGATACTGCAAAGGATAAAACATCAGCAAGATATTGGTCATGCAGAATGTGGTCCGGGCCAGATGCCATAAAAAACATGTTGAAATAATGGATTATCATTCTAAATTGAGCAGAGCACATAAACCTGATTATTATCAGCTAGGAACAGCTGACTTCAAACCATTTGACAGATCAGAAGATGACAGTACTGTAATTGAACGCATTATTACAGAACTTACAAAGACAGATCAGATCAAACAGAAATATGGGTCTCAACTCAGACGTCTTATGAAGAAGGTCAGTGATGAGTTCATGATACATCCGACAATGGCAGCTGCGGTTGTGGCTAACATCATAGATTCAGAAGCAAGAAAATCGCCAGGAGCTGGTGCAGCCAGATTGTCATTAGGGCAGATGCTTGACGATATGGATGAAGATGTTCAACATCCAAAACAATATGATGCGCCAGAAGGCAGTAAGAGAGACAAACAACTGGATCAGACTCAGAAGGATCTGAAACGAGCAAAAGATCTGAGAAAGCAAGGAAAGGCTAAACAAGCCGATGAATTGGAACAGAGAGCATATCGCAGAAGAGAGCGTATGGAAAAGAAAGCAAGAAATGAAAACATGACCTATGGGTCATTTGCGAAATTGATTGAACAGGAACTACGCGAAGCTCTCAGCAAAAAGACCAAAGCAACTCTGAAGAAGAAAGCTGAAAAGAGAGGATTGACTCCAGGATCAGTTTATGCAGAGTATAAGAAAGGATTGGCAGCATGGGCATCTTCAGGAAGCCGTAGAGGCATGTCTCAACATCAATGGGCCATGGCCAGAGTGAATGCAGCCACACCATCCAAATCTTGGGCCATAGTAAAAAAGTCCAAGGCAAAGAAAAAATAGCACCGAATACATTTTGTTTCGATTGCTGATATTCTTATATTTATAATTGTATATAAGAAGTTAAATGTCACACGAAGAAAAAATACCATTGTCCAGTAGTTACACAGATGCTACAATTGAAGAGGTATATGATCTGATCACGAACACAGATCTTTGGCCAATGAATTGGGACAATGCAAAGAAAATGGAAATGTTTGATCTGATGATTGAACATTATCAGGGAACGGAACAATATGAAAAATGTGCAGAACTACAACGAAGACTCGATCAAATTTAATATATTAGTTAAAAGCTTGCCATCTGCAGAGCCATCATATCTTGTAGCACTGCAAGATCTAAATGGTAACAATATATCAGCTTCGATTCATATAATGTTCGACGATGCAATAAATGAAATGAAAAATTTGGAAAATAACCACAAAGGTTATATATTAGAAAAGAGAATCAATGTCAACTCTTAATGCATGCCTAAACGATCCAATAAAAAGAAATTATATTTGCTAGATGATAATCACAATTCGTTTCGTCATGTAGTGTTTTGTTTAGCAAATCTCATTCCAGATTACAATGTTATTCGAGCAGAACAAGTGGCACAGATAACACATTACAAAGGCCGAAGTTGCATAATGACCGGTACTGAATCAGAACTAATGCGTTATTACATAGCTCTGCGTAAGAAAGATTTATATGTGGAATTGATTTGATTATTTGAAAAATTTATCTTATATTAATACAATGAGAACAAACGTTATAGCAACATTACAATTGGATGGTATGCATAATTGGCCAGATGCCCAGGCACATTTTCCTGAAGTAGGTTTTCTGAGCAATATGCATCGTCATATTTGGCACATCACTGCAAAGAAGCGAGTATATCATGATGATCGTGATGTGGAGTTTATCATGTTCAAACGAGACATTGAAGAATATCTTCGTGCAAAGTATTATGATGAAAACTCCAGAACACATGAGTTTGGTGCAATGAGCTGTGAAATGTTAGCACGTGAGATATGTAAACAGTTTGGATGTACATATGTTTCAGTATTTGAGGATAACGAAAACGGAGCAGAAGTTTATGAGTAAACGAGATCTTTGGCAAGAATATATCAACTTGAATGGCGGCGATTTTGAAGCCTGGTTCAGATCATTGAATCATTCTGAGAAACAAGAATTCATACAATTGCAGGAGTCGTCAAAAGAAGGTGATGCCAATCGAAAATTGTTAAACGGATAATATGTCAGGTTTTGGATTCGGAGAAGGCCGACCTTCGATGGACATATCAGAAAGTGAAATCAGATATGCCATGGAGAACACAAAGTCAGCTGCATCTGCTGCTAGATTCCTGCGAGTGTCATATGAGACATTTCGCAAATATGCCACAATGTACAAAGATGAGGCTACAGGTAAATCACTGTTTGAATTGCATAAAAATCAACAAGGCAAAGGCATTAAAAGGACAATGCCAAAAAACAGATTCACCGGTCAATATGGTCTGAATGATATCCTGGATGGCAAACATCCTAAGTACGACAAACATAAACTCAAACATAGACTACTGAAGAGTGGCCTGTTTGAAGAAAAATGCAGTCGATGTGGTTTTGATGAGCGACGGGTAACTGATTACACAGTTCCGTTGATGTTGGATTGGATAGATGGAGATACTACCAATCATCGCAGAGAGAACTTAAGATTCTTATGTTTGAACTGTTATTATTTAGAAGTAAACAATCCGTGCGGTGGAAGAACTAAACTCACAATTTGATGAGCCAAATTACGGTGGACCATTAGATCCATTGATATTGGATATCAGTGACCTGGAACTGGACTATGGCGATATGGACACGCTGATTGAACAGGCGTTTGCAGATTTTAAATCAGATGTATATACTAAAATGGTTGCCATGATTGAAGATTATCTGAACAACAACATGGTAGAAGATATCCTATTAGCAATACTCATACATCAGGAGAGCAATGAAGATCTGGATGTCTGGATTGAATTGTCAGAATGGCCTACATGTTTACAGGAATCATTGGAATTTTATGAAGACATTGAAAATTACGAAGAATGTATCAGAGTAAAGGCGTTGCAGGATCTATATGATACAAAACACCCTAATTTAGATTAATGAATAGTTTATTGTTAGGTCTTTGCTTGGCATTGATCATATTACCGGTCAATATCACTTTGACCATGATGTCATTCAGACATGATGCCCGGGCAGTGTTTCTTTTCATAGGAGGAGCAATGTTTTTCAATTTGGTAGCAGCTGGGAGTTATGTTTTAGTAGTAGCTTCCAGAGCTAGCAACTTGAAAGAGTTTGCAATAGGGATTGGATTATCAATTGTGTCTACTATGTTATGTAAAGTAGTAATGACAGTAAGAAACTTACATACCGGCGATCAGATCAAAGAATTGAAAAAGCTGAAAGCTGATATAAAAAAACTTCGAAAAACTCTTTGATCATTGCATTTTATTTCTTATATTTAAGTATAAATTAATGTTATGAAGAAACTGTTACTATTATTTACTGCAACCCTGTTTATCAATAATGCCCAAGCACAGTATGAAGATATGCCTATTGACTTTTTAGTTGAAGCATTAATCCAAGTTGAATCAAGAGGTGACTCTACAGCAGTAGGAGATCGAGGTTGGGCTATTGGAGTATTACAAATATGGCCTATTATGGTTAGAGAAGTAAATCGTATCCTAGAAAAAGATGGTAGCGATGTTCGTTACGGGTATACTGACCGATATAGTGTAAAAAAATCAATTGAAATGTTTCATATCTGGAGAGAATACTATCATTCTGATTCAGACTGGGAGACAATAGCTCGATGCTGGAATGGAGGACCATCTGGTAGTAGTCATCATAATACTAAATGCTATTGGCATAAAGTAAAAAAAGAACTTGATTTATTAGCTTATTACCACTAAATTATTATAATGCGTTTACTATTTTTATTATTATTTGCTCCGTTAGTAGCAGTTTCCCAATCACTAACAGGTTTTGATTTCACTTGTAAGACAATGGAAATCCTAGACCCAGTAAAATATTCAGATGAATATTATGTTATAGAAGAAACAAGAGTAGTAGATCTAGAAATTTCATTTCTTGAAAATTACATTGTAATTTATGATCATGTAACGCATGTCGCTCACGAACTACGGGTACATTTCATCGAATATAATAAAGATATGAATGCTGATGTTTATTCATATATAAATGCATCATTATCAGACAATCGCATATATGTTTTCTATGATGAAGGTATGTTGAATATTTGCATAGAATATATACCAGAATGGGACCGATACAAGAATATTTATAGGTTGAGAAATTTAACTTATATAAAATTTTAATATGTACACATACAATGCAACAGTAGACAGAGTGGTAGACGGTGACACGGTCGATGCTCTAGTGGATCTAGGATTTGATACCTGGAAAAAAGTTCGTATCAGATTATATGGTTTGGACGCATGGGAATCTAGAACCAGAGATCTTGATGAGAAAAAGAAGGGATTGGCAGCTAAACAGTATCTGATTGATAAACTGGAATCAAATGATAACAAATTTGTTTTGGTTTCTCATGGTGTAGGCAAATATGGCAGATGTTTAGGCGAACTGTTTCTACAGAAAGATGGTTGGAGCATCAATGAAATGTTGATCACGGAAGGTCATGCAAAAAAATATTATGGAGGTAAACGATAAGTTAAATTTTGAAGTACTTGACAGCAAAGAGGTTTGGTGGGAAACTACTAGGCAATATGAACTTCAGTTCACAGATGGTAAGACTTTGAAATTCAGAATTGCAGAATCTCCTAAGCATTGTGACCTACTTGTATTGACAGATGATGGTTGGACTGCTTTAGATGAAGATGACATGTATCAGAAAATAATCTATGATCATTATGATGAAAATGGTGCCATAGAATAATAATATGCTCCCGTAGCTCAATTGGATAGAGCAACTGCCTTCTAAGCAGTAGGTTGTAGGATCGTGCCCTACCGGGAGTACTAAAAATATTGAAATGAAAAAAATTTTACTTGCTTTACTGTTTATACCAAGCGTTAGCTTTTCACAACTGATGTATGAAGTAGATTATCCATATCAAGCTGATATTCTGTTATACGAAGTAGATTACCATTGGGAAGCTGATATCAAATATTGGGTTACTGATTATCGATATGAAGCTGATGAAGAAAAACATCATTGGTATTGGTGTGATTATGCATATCAAGCTGATTACAAAGTATATTTCGTGGATCGAGAATATTGGGCAGACTGGAAAGTATTCAGAGTAAGGTATTCTTATTTAACAAGATAATATTATCATGGGACTAGCACAAGTAAAATTAACTAAAACTGATACGTGTCTGACATATGCTCTGAAGCGTTTAGGCTTGGAACCGACATATTGTGATCATAATTCAATTCACGAATACTTTACTCAGCTCCCATTTCCAAAGAAAGAAGTTGAATTGGAGCCTGGGACAATCATATTATGGGACAAGGATATGGAGTGGACCTGGTTACCATGGAAAATTGATAGTTCTGGTAAAATAGAATGGAAGAATGTGCAGATAGGATATCATTATGGTTTATATGAGGGTGATGGTCTTTTTTCGGACTGTACCAGATTGGTCACTCCACCACATCCTACTCTGCGAATGAGAAAACTCAATGAGGTCAAGAAGAGACCTGATTGGATATTAATTCATCAAGATACAAACATTTACATATAATGGCTAAAACAAAATACAATATTCGAGGCAGTGCCTACGGCGGAGAGTTAGTTATAGGTAAGATATCTGAATCATTCAGAAACTATTGGTATAGTCGAAGTGATTCGGAATTGGAAAATTATCTGTTCAGTGCAGATTGGGAACATGAAGGCGGTGAGAAAGGCCCTGTGATGTATGAAGGTGAGAACATGTATTGGCACGATATAGATGACATATTGCATCACTATGGATCACATGCTGATGGACCAATATTTGTAATAGACGATGAGACTGAAGATCAGATCAAGATCGATGTTGTGGAGACAGAATGGAGCAGAGAAGGCGGATATATTGTTACTGAAGAGCCAGATTGGAAAAATTTACCAACAGGCCTGACCAAAGAAGATTTTCAACCAGTACTGGCATGCATGAGTCATGAGAAAGGATGGTTGAACAACTGGGAGCTAGAGCTAGATGGAGAGTTTGATGCTAAGAAATTGACCATAGGTATTCTCGAGACTGAATTTGGTGACTTCATAGAAAAAATGTTCTATGATGGTGTGGAGCTTGAAGATACTGGATGTGATTGGTCAGATGGCAAAGGTTTCTCTGTAATGATAGGTTGGTTCATTGAAAAATGGCACGAACCATTGAAAAATATGAAGGTTGAATCGGTCTGATACATATTTATATTAAATCATATATCAGGCCTATTCTGGCCGATTCATTAACCAAAAAACATATCATCATGAAGAAGTATTATTTATCAATGTTACTACTGGCCATTGCATTTATGTTCATGCAAGGTACATTCACACAACGATATCCAGTACCAGAACTGATTCCAATTCAGATTCAAGATACAGTTTTACCATTACCTGACACACTGAAAGCAGACACACTGTATGAAGGCGGTGATCTGAGTTACATGCATTTCAAACCATTCCATGGCTATCCAGATTCGGCACAGCTTGTGCTTGTGTTGGACACAGGAGAGTACACATTCCCGGTAGGAGGAAAACTTACAAGTGGCTACGGATATCGTCGCCAGGGATGGCACGGTGCATTGGACATTGGATATAACAACAGAGACACTGCTGTGAGCATGTTCGATGGAGTGATTCGTTGGTCCAAGTATGGATACAATGGAGGTTATGGTAACCTGGTCATCATCAGACATTTTAATGGCATTGAGACATACTATGCTCACTTCAGAGAGCTGTTGGCAGAAGATGGAGACACTGTACAATGTGGCGATCCTATAGGCATCATTGGAAGTACAGGTAACTCATTAGGACCTCACCTACACTTTGAAATGAGATTCATGGGTGCTCAGTTCAATCCCAATGATGTGATAGATCTGGACGCTGACACTTTGTATTCAGATACCATCAATTTGGTACTGAATCGCAAAAGGTATTCAGTGCAGTAATCCATATTTATACGAAAAAGTAGTCATGCATAAACACGTTGGCCATCCAGGGACTTGGCAACAGTTCCTTAGGAGATCAGATAACACCAGAATTACCATTGAAGAAGCTCGTCAGAAATATCTGAAAGAGCAGTTTTACTATGACCGTTGGATGGCAACATCTCAACCTGCTCTATACGGAGCATCCGCTACCAGCAACTCTGTATTCGTAGGTCAAGGTATTGATGGCCCAATATCAGGGGCCACAGTTAAAGTATTTGATTCCAATGGTAATTTTGTTGTATCGACAACAACAAATGGTGTTGGAGCTTTCACTTTGGATTTTGTCCCAGCTGGTGATATTACAATTGAAGGAGGAACAGACACAGTGACAGGCGTTGCATTTACAGGTGTATTGAAAGCGCCAGTAGGTTCCACAGTTATATCTCCTATCACAACTGCCATCAAAGAAGTGATGGATCTTGGTAACACAGAAGCTGTAGCCACCACTGCAGTATTCGATTTGGCCAGAGAGATATATGGTATTGACATTGATTCAAGTGTACATGATCGAGTGAAAACAGAGAACTTCATCACATTGGCTGAGACAGATGCCAATTTTCTGAAAGTGACAGGATTTGCATCATTCCTGGAATCCTCAGCTGAAGTTACGGGAGAGCAAGTTAATCAACAGTTCTCTGGTGAGACATTAAAATCAGGTAAAGAAGCATTCTACAAAAGTTTAGCTGGCCAAGCTGATAATTATAAGACTCAGTTAAGACCTGGCAGTGGAGTGAATTGGGATTCATTCGGTGCTGGCAGTACATTAGGTAGAGGCATCAGACAGAACATAGTGAGATTATTAGGTTACAGCGGGAGACCAGGTAACCTGAATTACTATAATACCATTGAACCGGCTTTGCAAGTATCACTTGATCGAGTCAGAGAAGTTGTGAATGATACCGACATAGACAAAAATTATGGTGTGACAACTGTGATGACTCAGAACCGTATAGCAAAACGAGATCTTAAATCTGTGATAACTGCTTATGGTGGTAGTACTGTTCCGACACAATTAAATGCAAGTGCTAGTCGATTTGTTCAGCAAAATGAAACAGCAGAAGCAGAAAATCTGGGAACGATATTCGCAGGCCAGACTAACAGAACAGCGCCGGAAACATCTAGGTTTCCATCAACCATGAGTTACATCAGTGGTAGCACCAACTCTAAATTGAATTTCGGGAATCTGACACGTGGGGCTGAGTTCAACGGAGCTCCGAGATATACAGGAGTAGTGCAAGGAGAAAGCACTTTGGTATGGTTTGATAGTTCAAACCGGTCATGGGTGATTGATAACAATTTGACATTACCAGCAATTGCTACTGCAGATATCAAACAGGTATATCCATTATCAGGCCAGGATTTTA
>Ga0208162_1000021_pt1 | contig 72646 bp, 64 predicted proteins | sample CB_VirMetaG_4_FD_184539 | JGI IMG/M metagenome (GOLD analysis project Ga0208162, IMG submission 184539) | Freshwater to marine saline gradient viral communities from Chesapeake Bay - CB_1508_1M Viral MetaG (SPAdes) (version 4) | ecosystem: Environmental > Aquatic > Marine > Coastal | place: USA... | reverse complement strand
GACGCCACTGTGCTTTGAAGTGTCTCGTGGATTGTCTTCGCTTCCTCAACCGAACCAGCCTTAGAAATCGCTTCGACAATTCTTTCTTTTTGTCGCTCATTCAGGGAGGTATTTCTCAGCGTGCGGTTGGTGTAAAGGAGTCGTGCATTACTAAGATTTACATCCTGCACATTCTCCTTAAGTGAGTTAACTACTTCTTGGTAGTTAGAAAGATTTTCTTTTAGTTTCTTGTTCTCAAACACTAGCTCTTCTTGAGCCTTCTTAAGTGCTTCGAGTTCTTCTGCAACTTCGGTGCTGCGGCGATGTGCCATTTCTAGCTCCATCTGGTGCTTCATGTCGTCATCAGAACGACCAGCCCAACCAGAGAGCGTAGCACCCATATCTACGGTAAGCTTTTCCATGATGGCATCAAGAATATCGTCTGACATTTCTTCGTATAGTTCTTCATGCTCGGCGCCCTCTTCGTAGCGTCTTCTGCCTTGGCGACCATAACCATAAGGAGAATATCCAGATTGTGCGCTAGAGCATTTGCCGGGATCATCCTCAAAACGTATCATACATCTTCTGCAAGCGGTTAGGTCGCCGGTCATTTCATAGTCACGAAGACAATCAGATGCTTCCTCATTAAGCTGCTCGGAATCTTCTTCTTCAGAGAGCATAGAGGCAACCATTTCCATGATAGAATCTTCGTCAAGCTCAACCTCTTCATCCATCTTTTCGCCAGCCATTCTCTTAGCTGTCGCCTTTGCATCAGCAAGATCGTCAGTGTGGTAGCCAGTGCCAGATGCACCCTTCTTTTTCACAGTGTACTCGTCATACTCTCTGTCCTTTCTGATCTCAACTGTATCGGAATAGGGGTGCTTTATTAATCTACCCTTAGCTTCATCGATGGTTTCCTCCGCATCTCTTTCTCCGGGGCCACATTCAGCTTCATCAATGGTTTCTTCTGTCTCGACGCCTTCACGAAGCTCTTTTAGAGCCTCTGCAAGCTCAGCAAAGTCAATGGTAACCTCGGCACTATCACCCTCGTTAACACCGTCAAGCTCGCTCACGTCCTCTGTAAAAGCATCTGGAACACCTTCGGCAATCTCATCTTTTTCCTCTTCTTCCTGCATGGTCGCTTCCATACCCTCTGGCGGACCCATATCGGTGCCACCAAGAAGAGCATCAAGCTCATCTTGCTCAAGAAGTTTATTAAGAGTAGACTTAACCTCTTCTGAATATTTATCGATAATAGTGGCTTCCGCGTTCTTCATAGCGGCTTCCTTCAACGCCTTAGCGTCTACGATTGCTTGTTCCAATAGTGAAGACATAAACAAAAACTCCTGTAAAAATAGTTTTCATTTTAAATAGTGCGTTCTCGACTTAAAAGCAGCATACTTTTATAGTGGGAAGTCACTAATCCTGATTACCCTGTATCTGAGCTTGGCTTGAATATCACAAGCGCCGATAGTGTTTGTGCCGTCTATTCCGGCTTGAATCACCAAAAACAGATCAGTTGAAGCAGTATAGACCCTATTTGCTGTTGTTGATGTCTCAGCAAGAAATCCACTAGAAGAGTCTAAATTAAAAGCAGAGAAGTTACCAAGCCTATTTGTAATAGAAGCAAATGTGCTAAATCCTATCTTGTTGTTTACATTTGGAAGAAAATTTGGACTTGCGACAATAGGCCCCATAAAACGATTACTAGTTGTGCTAGTGTATTCTAAACATCCCCCAGTAAATAAAATAGTTCCCCTAACTGTTGAGGTGGGTGCTTCAGCCACTCCAATGCTAATGTTCACCCTATCTTGAGTGTTAGGAGTTTCAGCGACCAACTGAAACATTATTATGTAAGGATCATCGCTATTGACCACAATACCATCGCTTGTTTGCAGTTTTGAATACCAGCGAGGACCAGTAAAATTTGTCCCAGCAGTGAAGTCATAGTCAGCACTAGCCACGCCTACAGCATTAAAATCAACTTTTGTTATCTCATTGGTTGTTGCAGCACTGCTTAGAAGAACTCCAGATGGATCAGATTGTGTCCAACTTCCGTCCCCAATATCAACTGTCTCCCAGCCAAGCTTGTCTGCATCTGGAATATCTTGAAGTATCCACTTATTGTCTCTTAATCTTAGATTGGCCATTAGTTGTTTCCTATAATATAGAAAGCGCCAGATCCATCAGAAATAATTGTGATTGAGCCATAGTTAACCTTAATCTTCGCTGCACTAGCACCATCAATTGTCTCGGAGCCAGAAGGCTCAATCACCAAATTGTTTGTCGAACCAGAGCCTTCGATATCTTTGAACACCAATCTTTGTCCTGCTGAGTATGCGTTTGCGGCCAACAAAGAACCAGTAACTACACTGCCAGAAGTGTTCATGCCAATAATGTCATAAGAGGAAGATACAGTAAAGTTTGCTGTAAAAGAATTGAATGAAGTAGAGCTACCACCAGAGATTCCTGTTAGATTACTACCGTCTCCATAGAAGACAGAAGCTGAAACATGTGTTGAGGCAGTTATGTTTACTGTGGTAAGCGTGTTTGTTGCGCTGTTGAAAGTTAAGTTTGCACTTGCCCCAAGGTCGCCAGCATCATTAAATTGAACTTGAGTGTTTGCGCCAGCAACCGTTGGGATTGCGAGCTTCCCATCTACATAGTTGTAAAGTTGTAGGGCAGTTGCTTTTTTGTTTCCACTTTGATCTACAACAAATAAGTCGGTATCTCCCAAAGCGGCAGCACTAGATAGACCGGCTGGGTGTATTTTTAAACCACCAACGGCAACTTGTAGCCCGGATGCTGTATCTAGATTTAGTTCCAGATTCCCAGCGAGATCTCTTAAGCCTGCACCAAGATTTAAACTTGAAGGCCCTATATTTGTAAGAGAGTTGCCATCGCCCTGAAAAGCAGATGCCGATACATTAACCGAGGCAGTAACATCGCCAGTAACGGACAGCGATGAGCCATCAAAGGTTAGGTTTGCTTCTCCCTGAACTGTATCGGAATCAACAGAAGTTATTAGTCGATTATCGCCAGAATCATTATAGTTCTGAATCGCTCCTCCGACACCAGAAAGGCCAGAGCCATCGCCATAAAAAACAGAAGCGGAAATACCCACCGAAGCGGTTACCATATCTGTAAAAGTTTTCACGCCAGCAATTGATTGATCTCTATGATCATCAACCATATCTTCAATGGTACCTAGATTAACGCCACTAAATTCTACATCGTCTTTAAGGATGTTATAAGCCATACATAATCCTCTACTTTCCTATAAGTAGTCCAAATGAACCTTATTTTTTAAGATGCTTGGCAAGAGCGTTTTCGATCAAGTCAACATAGCCTTGTATATTTTTAGGATTGTCAGGATGAAACTCCCAAAGCTTTTCTCTATCTCTCTCGCGTTCTCTCAAATATACATCTTTGTGTGTTTCGATCGCACGCTCTAGCTGAAGTGAACCCTCCTTGGCATCCCATTCAGGAAAATAATAACCGTGTTCTTTGAAAAACTCTGAGTTATGCACAAAGGGGGTTCCAAAATACATGGCTTCAAGCTGTAGGTAGTTTAGTCCATTCATCCAGTGGTGACTGACAACTGTGCCAGCAAACTCTTTATGCAAGGCCCAAACAAATTTGTAGCGCCCCTCAAAGGATATCTTCTTGTCTCTCTTAAGGTTTAGTTTGCTTACCATTGTTAGAAACGTTTTGTGGTCTGCTAGTTTTAAAGAGCCAAAGTTATAAACATCGTCAATGAGTTCTGGCCTTCTGTTATACAAATCTTCAACAACTATCATGGGGATCATGCAAGACTTAACAATGTTAAGGTTTGGCTCAAAGAAAGAAATATTCTTAATATTTGTTGAAGGCTTAAAATAAGGATCAACTTTAAAATGAATATAGGTGTGGGTAACCACATCTGGGCTCCAAACGTATGGACAAACATGCATCTCTGTTTTTTCTAGAATCTGAAGTGCTGGTATTGAAAATTCAAAATGAGGAGAGCACCAAATCTCATGTATGTCCTTCTTGCCTATACCTGAATTTTCTGACTTGAATAACATATTTTCTAAATCGATTAGCAACCTATTGCCGTACTGAATACCGATTCGGACACCGCCAGATTTGTTTAAAGCATCTGCTGTCTTGCCTTCAAGAGCAAAAGCGCACTCCATAATCATATCGTATTCTTTAGCGTTCTCTGCGCTTAAAGGAAGTATCTCTTGGGTTATTAGCTTTTTGCCATGATGTTTGCTTGACTCCGAGACCAAATGTACATCATAGCCGGCACCACGCAATAATCTGTATAAAAACCAAACATTTTGATTAAGGCCATTGCCAAATAGATTTTCATCGCACTTTGAGGTTATACCAATTTTAACATTTTTGCTTATTTTCATTCTTTTGCTCTCCGTTATAAGCACACTTAAATAGTAAGACGATTGCCTTTGAGAGTCAATAAAAGCAAAATGGGGGTACCCCCGAAGAGGTACCCCCAAAACTAGGCTAACAATCTTCTACTAGAAGATGTACCACTCATCAGAGGCGCTATCGTAAGCAACCTTAACGGCAGCGTTAGGAACATCAAGTGTGACGCTAGACTGACCGTCGATGTTCTTACCGTTACCAGCAATGGTGAGAGTTGCATCAACACCAGAGTAGTTCTTGATGTAGTAGAAACTATCACCACCAAGACCAGTTGGTAGGGTAAAGGTTAGACTGTCAGCACCGGCAACAACATGGGTGTGGTCGCCAAGGGTGGTGTTAACAGAGAGAACCTGAACATCGTAGATAGCACCGATCTTGTCGCCAAGATCGCTATCGACAGAAGCACGCACAGACTCCTCACCAGAGAGACGGGTCTCAAGAGAAGCATCCACGCTGTCAAGGTAAGAAACCTGACCGCTTAGCTCGGTATCTAGAGAGTTGTCACCAGCGAGGCGAGCAGACTCTTCACTGCTTAGACGAGTAGTGAGAGAGGTGTCGGCAGAAGCACGGGCATCCTCCTCGTTGCTGACACGGAGGTCAACAGAAGCAAACTCGGCAAGAGCGAGAGACTCCTCTTCGCTTAGACGGGTCTCAAGAGAACCGTCAGCAGAAGCGCGCACAGACTCTTCGGCAGCAACACGAGTGTCCATAGAACCCATCTCAGCATCCTGCTCAGAGTCAAGTGCTGAGACGCGGGTGTCAAGAGAAGCCTTGAGGCTAGCCTCGACAGAATCAGCGCGATCCTCTTCGGTGCTTAGACGGGTCTCTAGAGAAGTGTCGGCAGAAGCGCGAGCGTCCTCTTCGTTGCTGACGCGGGTATCGAGAGAAGCGTTAGCAGCAGAAATATCAGTGCTAATCTTGGTCTCTAGAGAGCTATCACCAGCAGCGCGGACAGACTCTTCGTTGCTGATACGAACCTCAAGGGAGCCATCGATAACAGCTAGAGAAGCGTCGGCGGAATCAAGAGCAGACTTCATATCGCCCATCTTGGTGTCAAGAGAGCTATCGCCAGCAGCGCGAGCAGACTCTTCAGCACTTACGCGAGTGGTTAGAGAGGTGTCAGCATTTGCGCGAGCGGTCTCTTCGTTACCAATGCGAGTGTTGATAGAAGCCTCATCAGCATCGTGCATAGCGACGATAGAAGCATCAGCAGAAGCGCGCACAGAAGCCTCAACAGAATCTGCATCAGAGAAGCGAGTCTGTAGAGAAGAATCAGCAGCGGCACGAGCAACCTCTTCATCGCTAACGCGAGTCTCCATAGAACCCATCTCGGCGTCCTGCTCAGAATCAAGAGCAGAAACACGAGCGTCGATAGAAGCATCAGCAGAATCAAGAGCAGACTTCATATCACCCATCTTGGTGTCGAGAGAGCTATCGCCATCAGCGCGGGCCACCTCTTCGCTGCTAAGGCGGGTCTCTAGAGAGCCATCACCAGCAACACGAGCAGATTCCTCAGAGGAAACGCGAGTGTTGAGAGATGTCTCAACAGAACCAACAGCAACAACAATATCGGAGTCGGCAGCAGAGAAACGAGCCTCAATAGAGGTATCATCAGCAAGGCGAACGGACTCTTCGGTGCTTACGCGGGTGGTAAGAGAACCATCAGCGGCAGCGCGGGCAGATTCCTCATCAGAAACGCGAGTTTCCATGGAGCCCATCTCAGCATCCTGCTCTGAATCGAGAGCAGAAACGCGAGCGTCGATAGAAGCAACATCAGCAGCTTCCTGAGACTCGGCAGTAGAAACACGGGCGTCAAGAGAGACCTGATCTGCGTCCTGCTCAGAATCGAGAGCAGAAATGCGTGCATCAACAGAAACAACATCATCCTCAACGTCGCTGACGCGAGTGTCGAGAGAAGCGTTAGCAGCAGAGATATCAACAGAGATCTTGGTCTCTAGTGAGTCATCGCCAGCAATGCGGGCAGAAGTCTCAACAGAGTGGGCAACATCGTTAGAAGCCATCTCAGAAGTGCGAACACTTTCCTCGGCAGCTAGACGAGTCTCAAGAGAGGTATCATCAGCAGCGCGGGTGTCTTCCTCGTTGGAAAGACGAAGATCAAGAGAAGCCTGATCAGCATCCTGCTCAGAATCTAGAGCGGAGATGCGGGTGTCGAGAGAGAGTACATCAGCAGCCTCCTCGTCCTCGGCAAGAGAGAGACGAGTCTCAACAGAAGTAATACCAAGGTGATCTTGGAAATCCTGATGGATATCCTCACCGTTGGCGCCAGTACCGGCGACGCGAAGCACGCCAGAGCCGGAAATTTCAAGACCACCACCCTTCCAGAGTGGATCCTGAGTACCCTTTGCAGGGACAAAACCATTAGACATATAAAATCCTCCTATAGATGTCTTAAGATAAACGGGTGTAAACCGCCTACTTAACCATAAATAGAGCCTTGCAACTATAGTAGATATTAAATAATAAAGAATCCATTGCTACCATTACAATAAAACTGAATAGATGAATAAGGTACCTCTAAAATTGCTGTATTTGAGTTGTTTATTTTTTGTGATCCAGAAGTTGAAATAGTTATGTTATTCGTGAAAGCGGCGCCGCCTTCGTCTTTTACGACGAATGATTGTCCACTAGAAAGGGTGCCGGCATCAGGCAAAGTTACTGTTACGGGATTACTGGTGCTATCGACCCCAATGATATAATTTGATTTTTCTATTGTATAGTTTGTGGTAGTTGTAACGCGACTAAAAACCACCCCTGTATTAATAGAGGTCACCTTGTTTAAAACATCTACACCAAATTGCTCTGAAGATGAGGACATGATAGAAAACGATCCAGTGCGAACGTGGGTATCGTCGTTGCTATCTCCAAACTTGGTAGAACCAGAGGCGTCTACTTCAATAATATCTGTATGGATGATATCGAAGGTATGGGCTGTAATGTTACCAGAAATGATGAGATTGCCGGAAAGCTGCACTTCGCTATTGTTTGGATTAAATGTAAAATCAGCAGAACCAGAGATACCGCCAGAGCCAGTGTGTATCTGGATGGCGTTTATTGGGCCTTGACCAGAAGCGTCTCCTCCACCAGATCCGGCAATAAGTTCATCGACATAATCGCCAATGTAAAGATAGCCATCAATGTAAACAGGATTTAATGCAGTATTGCTTGGCGGGTCTTGCTGGAAATAAACACCATTAAAATAATCAAGAACCCAATCGCGCTCATCTAGCGGAGTAATCTCTGTTGTACCACTAGAGGTATGATAAGCCTTTACTGTAAAACCATTACCAAAAGAGGGCGGAATAAGTTGCAGTGTACCATTGGTTGAATTGAGGACTTTCCCGTTAACATAGTTGCCGGTTCCTGCTTTTGTATTTGAAGAATTGCTCTCATAATCAGAGGGTAGCCTTAACTCAAATCCCTGAAACAAGCCGCTTTCGTCCTTTGTTCCCGCAATAGGTACGACGCTAAATCTTATTTTTTCTAGTTTGCCACCAATGATGTCGTAAAAAGAAGCAGACTGGTAAGCTGGTATAGACTCGCCAAAGATAGTATCAGCACCAATGCTAACATTGGAGCCCAGACTTTCATTGTAGACATCTTTTTGATTTGAAGTCTGTGCTTTACCCTGTATCTTTTTGAGCGCTAAGTTAATTTTAGCAGAATCTTCTAATGCCATTATGCATTACCCCAAACAATATTCACTGATGATAAATAGCCCGCCCAAGCACTACTGGCTTCTAATCTTATCATTAGGCTTTCATTTTGCTCAACTGTTTGGGTTACAAAAGTTCCTTGATGTGTGGCATTGACGGTTAACGTACCCGGAGTACCAACGTAGGCACCATCACCGTCGTTTAATTGTGTATCATCAGAAGCAGAAGCAATTGCCAAATCAAGCCAGCCTGTTTCCATTGAATTTGACGTTGTTGGCAATTTTACAAAAATGTGAATGTTTGTGGATGATAGTGATGTTGAAGCAGGGACGATTCTTGTATTTGAGTCCCCTGTAAAAGTTAAACGGAAGTTTGTCTGCGAAGAAGCGCCAGTATTCGTAAAAGCTCTATAAAAGTTTCTAGTTCCAGAAAGTGCAGAATAATCTTTGTTGTCCGCTGGTCCGTTTGTGACCTGTGTAAAATCGCCAGAATATGGAAGATCAGAGTTGGTTGGATAGTACAGTCTTTGATTGTAAAAAGCAAGACCTTGACTTCCTGTTAGTGAATCGCTTGAATCCCAAACATTGCCAGAGTCAGTTACATCAGATTGTGTATTATAGCTGCTGGAAGCAAGACGATAATCTTCTCTTCTAAAAGTTTCGCTGGTAGTGGTAGAGTTATTGCTTAGATTATACAATAGTATGCCATTTATAGTTTCTGGCTCTGCGGCACTAAGATCGGACTTCAAGGGATGCGGAATGTTTACTGATACGCCGATACTTGAATTCAAGATAGAACTGGCGTTAATTGTGGCAGACGCAGTTATTTGCAGTTGTTTAGTCTCATTTTCACCAGCAGCATAATCGATGGCTGGGAATGTTTGTGAGGGAACAGAAACACGAGATACGCCGAATGTGATATTACTTGTACTGTATACATCCCTATAAGCGTTATCTACTTCTACTCTGTATTCTGCTGTTCCGCCTGTGTGATATTTTACACCAGAGATTTGAAGATCGCCTGTCATATTTAGGGTATCTAAAACACCATTAGTAGCAGTTAGGGCATTGGGGTCAGGATCATTTACCCATTCAACAAAATTGGTTACCGTATCATTGCTGCCTATTCTGTGGATTACTCTCGCATAGTTCCACCCATCTCTCTGGTCATTTGGGTTGATGGAATATCGGCCTGTTCTATGTTGAAAAATATCTAGCTCAGAACCATCAGAAAAAACGGCAGAACCAGTTTGCGATAAGCTTGTAAAACCAGAGCCACTAACGTTTAAGTCGGAGTCGGTGCCTGAGCCGGGATTGCCAGAACCAATATTAACATCGGTCAAATCAATAGAATGGATCTCTGCTCCGTTTACTTCAAGAACCAAAGTTCCCTGATTAGCATCCCCAAAAGAATCAGCAGGGTAGTTTACGCCATCGGCAGCAACATCATCGTTTAAGATACCTGCTATAGTTGCGGCGCCATTAAAAACGCCACGACGCAGATTGTTTCCACTATTGGTTGTTGAATAAGTTCCGTTTATGTCCACAGCAGTAAAACCAGCATCAGTGTTGCTGTTTGTGTAATCTGTGATTCCTTGTGAGGCACCAAAAGAAAGTTTTGCAGTTGCACCAAAGTTGCTGCTCCCCAGATCGTCTAGTGTTGGAGAGGGGGAGGGAGCAAGGGCTTTTAAAATTTCATTGAATCGATCAATGGGGGTGCCCACTGCTGTTGAGGTTGTAAAATCTGTAAAAAGGCCATCTGTGTAATCTCCGTCTTCTGCCGGGCCTATTGCACCACCGGAGCCACCACCTGAAGATGTTAGAATAACATTGTTACTAGAATCTATGGCTAGAAAAGAATCTGATTGTGCTGTTCCTTCCTGTAGGCTTGTTAGCTGCAAGGCAGACGCAGTGACTGGTGCATTAACATATAGCCTATTGCCATTAAATCTTAAGTTTGGCTCACCAACAAGGCTTTGCTCTTGATTGCCAAGTGTGACAACATAGTCATTAATGTCGTTGGCAACAACACGGGCAACATTTGTTATATTTGTTCCATCTCCGTAAAACTCGCCCATAACCATGTTATTGAATTCAGATTCACCATCAACATTATTATCTTTGAAGACAACTGTTTTGTTCGCGACAACTGTACCTGAAAGGGCGTTATAAGCCATAGCATTGCTCCTTTAGTTTATATCACAAACCAGTTTGAGCCATTGGAGTAGAGACCGATAGCGGGGTTAGAACCGGATAGCTCATAGAAGCCATCATTGTCTATGTTCTCTCCAGAAGAAGCCGATATTGTTAGTGTCCCGCCCCTACTGGCGGCCTCATCCTTAATCATCAAAATGGCGCCGGCTCCAGCGACAGAAGCAGAGTGTACTCTAAACTCTAAATCTCCAGAGCCACCAAAACCAATAATATAGTTCTCATTGGAGGAGGTAAGCCCAGAACTTGTCAAATAACGATAAGCAACCTTAAAGCCGGTAGTAACTGACTGGCTAGAGTAGACATCAACTTTAAAAACTGGGGCGCTAGCAGAGGGTCCGACAAAAAGAGAGCCAGTCATTTGGTGGGTATCGTCGTCTGTGTTACCGAAGATGGTGGAACCGGAGATAACTTCGGTTTCATCTACAACAAAGAAGCTTGCCGTAACCGCACCATTAATCTCTATGTCTCCGTCTAGTGTAACCTTGTTATTATCTATATCATAGATAAATGTAGACGAAGCAGTTACGGCAGAGCCAGAAACGTACCTGATGCCCATATCGGCACCAAGATTAGAGTCGTTACAGTTGACGTATGCCCATCCAAATTGAGCCATCTATCAGCCCACCCCAGCAGAGCCTGACCAGCTTGTACCACTTTTCGTTGTGGTGCGAGAAGCAGGAATCGAGGTTAGACCAGCGACAACATCAACAGGGTTTGACCCAGAAAGCCAAATTTCTGAAACTTTGAGTTCAAGCACTGGAGAATGCCCATCTAGATGAGTGTGGTCACTGTGAATGGTAAAAAAGTTATTATTCTCAACCCCCTCTTGTGAAAAGCCAACTCTACAGTTATTTGAAGTGTCGTTGTTTTGAATATATATCCATCGAGTGACATAGGGAAATTCTATCTTTACAGCACCCGAACTAGCATCAATTGAGCCACTAGCAAATGGTTGTCCTGAAACCTGATAGGCAGGCACATGGTTTAGTCCTACATTCGCTTGGTAGGACTTGATAAAGTTAGACATAAGAAACCTCCGTTTTTACATAGTCGTAATAAATAGTCTTAACTATTTCTTTCGCGGCGGGCTTCTCTTGCCTTTTGCTTTGCTACTTCGCGGCGGTGCCTGCGAATAGCTGCCTGCTTTGCATGTCGTTTAACATCTGAGGGTTTCTTAAAATATCTGCGCTCTCTGACTTGTTCAAGAATCTTTACTTTCTTGCACTTCTTTATAAACTTACGGATCATCTTCTCGTGGTTGCCCCTGCACTCTCTTGCATTAACGACAACATTTGCACTTTTGCGTCTACTCATTGTTATTCCTATTTAAGTGCTTGCCAAACTTTGTTTGCTTGTCCCATTAGGGAAGAGATATCTACTCCTGCATCGCTTGGGTTATCACCTAGGACATTTGGCCTATGGGATACTCCGGGTGTTCCCGATTCCCTCATGGGCTCGGTGCCTTCAAAAAGATCTACACCATTATATGCATCCTGACCAATTGAGTCTAGTAGCTTTTTGCGATGCTCTTGTAGTTTCTTATTCGCCTCTCGGGACTTGCGTTGCATTTGCAAGTCTTCATTAAATAGATTGTTGTTCTTTTTCTTTGGCTTATTCTCGACAATTGGTTGCTTGGACATACCAGCCGCAACTTGTGAGACCACCTCTGTAAGAAGCCCTTCTTCTATTAGGACTTCTTGAATGCACTCTTTAACAACTGGCTTGATTAGAGATTTTAGCTGTGCTTTGTTCACAACACCACCTTGTTGCCCTTGAGATTTTCAAGTACAACTCTTGTTAGTAATGATTCGGTTAGCCTCATATCATCATCAATAAAAGATAGAATTTGATTTACGATTGCATCATCTTGAAAAAGTTTAGCCAGTTCCTCGCTTACCTTTTGCTTGGCTTGTTCGGGGGTTTTGTAAGAACCCATATCGGTATTTGCTCTTATTGCTTTTCTGCTCTCCTTTTCTATTGCCCTACTCATAGCTTGTTTTAATGATTTTATGTTTTCGGCAGCAGCACGTCTTCGCTTTTTAGCTTCTTCTTTCTTAGAAGATGATATTTCTTTATTTAAAATTCTATCCCTCTTCAGAGCCTTTCCTAGTTTTGTAAATTTGGCTCTAATACGGATCTTCTGCTCTGTAGAGCGACCATGATCATTTATAACTTCTGGCATAATATCTTTAAATAAAGATACAGTTTTTGTTTCTTTTGCTGCTGGTTTTGGGGGGCTTACATCTTCGGGAGCTTCGCCAGCATCATCCACGGCGCCAGCACCTTTGCGCCTTGCTTTGGCTCTTTGTGCCCTTCTTTCATCGCCTCGTCTCGTTCTCTTCATGGCAGAGGCAACTCTTTTGAGGAAACTCTGTTCATCAAGCTCCTCTTCGTTTATTGCAGTCCCTATTTCTTCCAATAGAATTTTTTGTAAATCTGCTTTATTCATTTTTTAATACCTCATTTAATAGTCTGTTAATGCGATCTGCTTTTGTAAATACTCTATTGTTATATTCTTTTGCCTCACGCATCATAAAAGCATTTGGTGTAGATGGCTCAGACACAAAGTCAAAGCAGATAAGCTGGAAGTCTTCTTGGACAACCACGTTGCCAGCAGCTTCAGACACAGAGCCCATACCGCGAGAAGAAATGCCAAGCTTGACACCCGACTCTACTAGAGACTTAAGAACCTGACCTGACGGAGTGTTAAGAACCTTGACCTTACCCATGACAGCTTTGTCTTCCATCCAGATAGCTGTAACCATGTGAGAAGCGTTTTTTAGATTGATAACAGAATCGTCTGGGTGATCTAGTTCGCCAAGCGCTCTATTTTCTTTTACAAGCTTCTGGTAGTTTTGCACTTCTCTGGCTAAAACCTTAAGAGGATAGACACGACCGTTGCCGTTTTGCACGTCAGCCTCTTGTAGTTTGCCTGTAAGCATCATGCCACCGTTGGAAACAAAGCGCTTCTCGTCTTCGGTAAGAAGGTCTTGGCATACGCCGCCTTCACATAGTTCGTAGTATTCTCTTAGTAGTTTCATTTTGTTAGTTCCAATATTTTTGTTTGAACAAATTTCTTATTTAGGTTAAGGTCTCCGCTTCGCATTGTGCCGTCGGGATTATAAAGACCTGATAACTGTGATTCATAATCATAAAAACGATAGAAACCGTTTGGCAATTTTTCAGCTTTGATATTTTTTGCCATTGCCTCTTCGAGTTCCCCCTCTTCGTTAACAAAATTGTTCCAGTTTTCTAATATGAGTTTCATTTGTTTTCCTTTGTGCGGGCGTTACCCGCGCGAGCTAGGAGCCCTTGCAACAACGACGGACTGGCTGTAGTCCCCACTTAGATAGTAGAAAGTTGTTCATTGTTGTTTCTCCCGTTCAAGCTTTAGCCTCACAATTTCTCTGGTTAGCTTCATGTAATACTCAGCATCTTTTGCTGTGCGCAGCCTAGGTTCCAACTCATCTCTTCTTTTCTGTAGTGCTTCGATTGGATCTTCACCATAGTCAGCATAAAGATCAGACATTTCAATTTCTTCGCCTTCTTTTATTTCTTTAAGAAGTTCTTCTTTGATTATCTGTCTTAGTCTGCTTTTTGTGATTTTCATTATTCTTCTCCAAAATAGTTTTCATGCTTGTAGTTGTGCTTTATCATGATTCCTTCGTCAGAGAACACCATGTTTAAAACATAAGAAGTCGCAGACGAAAGACAGCCAAGCAAAAAAGCATTAACTATTGTAACATCAAACGTAAATAGTTCTGTCCAAGGAGAAAGAAGGCACAAAAACCAACCAACATGAAATCCCATACACATGGGGCAATGAAACACCTTGCCATAGCCCCTGTAGGATTCTTTGCTTGGCCTTAATCTTTTTAGGATTGGCATATCACTATAGACTAATATTTGTGTTAGTCCGTAAGCAAAAAGAATAAATAAAACTATCTCCATGTAACCTCCTATATTGTATACATGTAAGAGAAGGTGTAAGGATCTCGGACATAGCCCTTTCGGATAGAACCTTGCTCGTCGCGCTGTGGGACTTCGCCAAGCTCAGTAGAGTCAGTCTTGTCGGGATTAATATATTCGTCCTCGGTACTGCCAACAATAGCTTCTACATGTTCATAGTATGGCTTCTCTTCTTTTATGAACTTCTCAATGCTTATGAGTGCAAACTTGGCGGCGTTTAGTTTGCCATCTGCTGCTTCTTGTAGAGATGCTTCCATGGCGCCATAAAATGAACCGCCCTGAATAGACTCAGGAATGACGATGCCCTTTCTAGCAAGATGACTAAACAAACGATTTTGGGCGCCATAGGTAAAATCAGTTTGTGTTTGCTTGGGGAACGCAGTAATCTTCTTGTCTTTACCAGATAAAACAATATCAATGTCACCATGATCAAAAATCATTAGATCGCCACTAAGAGACTTGCGAATGTCTAGCTCTAAAGTTACTTTAGGAGGAGGAGCTTTAGGCTTGATTGTAACCTTAACGGGCTCTGGGATTGGAACAATTCTAACTGTTACTGCCATCGTCGTAGATTTCCTTTACGAGTTCTTGAGTTTTCAAAATTGTGAAGAGGGTTGCTTCTGTAAGAGTTGTGTCGCCAGAAAGTGATTCGAGCCGCTCTTTGACCAACTTCGTTTTATTGATCATCTCTTGATCAGAAGCAACCTCTTCTACCTCAGTTGCCTTCTCTAAGCTTTCTTTCAAGCGACCAAGTTCGCGGTTGAGGTAAATTTTAGTTTCTAAATCATCAATTGCAAAAGATGATATGTAATGATTTATTAGTTCTTTTTGCTCTTTTAATAAAGAGGAGCTATATTTGTCATTAAATTTCTTGGTAAAAGTTGCAAAAGTAATACTATCGATGGGCTGCATAGTATGTTCTATAAGAGTTCCAGACATACCTTCTATTATTTTCTCTTCAAGCATTACCTTTTGCTTTGGTGAATCAGTATTAAACATTTTTGCAATGGTGGCAAGTGCCTTATAGTTGGGAACAAAATTGTTAAAAGTAGCAGGAGTTAGTTCTTTGTTGATATCATTGATAACTTCGGTCTGCTGCTTAAAAAGGCCATCTGGATCGATTAAGCGCTTTGCTGCCATCACTGCTTCAAGAATCTTTTGGCTTGTGTTCTTGTCAAGATTTTGGTTTTCGTAAAGTGAACGATAGCACTCAAGGTCTTTCTTCAGAAGAGAGTCGCCGGTAAAGTGCTTACGAACAATTGAAACAACCTTGGCTTTACGCTCCTGATCGCCCTTTACAATTGCCACAGTTGCTTCTCTTGCAAGCGCTTCAAATACAAAGGCTGTATTTCTCTTCTTATTGTGCTTATTCTTCATCTTTATTCTCCGTAGCTTTTGTTTCTAATGATTCTATTAAGAACTTGACAGAGCTATTAACCTCAAGAAGAGCCTGTTCTTCTTTTTGTTCTCTTTGGTAAATAGAGTCTTTGTCTTCATAAATACCTCTAGACAAAGATCTTAACTCAGGAGCACCAAGATTGTTAGTTCTATATGTGTTCATTTCGGGAGTTGGGATACTTGAATAGTTTCTACTTCTGGCACCAGCAGGGCGCTTATCTACGGCTACCTTCTGGTAGGCTTTGCCTTTGGATTTCTTGGTGACATATTTTTTTCCTGTTCTGGCACGGCTACCTAGTGATTTTGCAAGGCGTGGAGAATCACGAGAGCCGGGAGGTTCTGCCAAAAGTGCAGACTCTTCGCCGCCACCTGTTTCTTCAGCACCAGTATCATCGGCTCCGAGATCGACCTCGCCCTCTGGGGCACCCCCAAGATCAAGCTCGCCGCCTTCGCCGCCGCCAAGATCAAGCCCACCACCACCGCCGGATTCTTCTACTGGTACTTCTGCAACGCCCTCAAGTGCTGTGTCATGCTTGCGATCATAAAACTGTTCACGCTGACAGCGCAGGAACTCTTCATGAGACATGCCAAAAATATTATCAGCAACCCAGCGACGAGAAAAATAACCTTCGGTTGCAGAGGCCGCAATATCAAACTTGTTCTTCCAATGCTCCAACTCTTGTAGCTCAGCAATCTTGCTTGGGTTATTGAGTGCAAGTTTAAAGTTTAGAAGATCCTCGCCTCTATATCCAAGAGTATAGAGGTGAATAATACCAATCTTCTCTAACTCATGCAGAACAGAACGCTGTAGGCGCTGAATGGTACGCGCAAAGCGAATGTCCTTGGTGGCAAGTGTAGTCTTATCTTCTTGGGCACCCTCGCCCATTGTGAGATAAGCCTGTGGTATCTTGATGGCAGAAAACATCTTGTCACGAAGATACTTGATATCATCAATAGCGGTTGTGTTTTGTCCACCACCAAGGTTTTGAATATCTGTCACAGAGCCGGCGCGAACAGGAATATAGTAGTCCTCCTCGATTGACAGTGGATTATATCGCAAATCAATGCGACCAGTATCTTTATCAACAATTGTGTGGCGTTTTAGCTGAGATACAATCTTTTGCATAAACTGCTCAACTTCCTGTGGAGGAACAGCACCAACATCAATCTTGAACACCTTTCGCTCAGAAGAACGAACGATACGGTATGCCATCATGGCATCTTCCATAAGGGTTAGTTGGCGCCAGATACGACGGGCAGGTTCTAGTACAGAAGTGCCGTATGGTGAATATTTGTCGTTACCGAGGATTCGGAAATGTGCAACCTGCCAGTTCTCAAATGTCATCCCAGCAGAGTTCCACTGATACTGAACATAGTTTGGGTTTGTGGCATCAAGACCTTCCAGTCTTTCAACTTCCTGTAAAGGAAGGGCAATCGTAGACTGAATACCTTCGTTCTCATCAATATCCAGATACATAATGAAATCGCCATACTTACACATTGTACGACACCAGCCAAAGAGGTTGTGCTCTATATTCATTACGTTGTGGTAAAGAATGTTGAGGACTGCCTTGATTTCATCATTGCGACACTTAATATTCAACATTGGAGAAAGTGCAGAAAATGTAGTCATTTCATCTGCGTATATATCAAGAGCGGAGGCCAACTCAGGCATGTACTCCATTTGATCAAAGTCAATGTAGCGCTCTGAGCGACGCTGGTTTGCAATAGCGTTTGCAGCGATTGTATCTAAAGGATTATAAGACTGCTTTTTGAACTGTTGCCCAGATGCTGATTTGAATCTGGTTGAGTATTTATCCAAATGTTGTCTACGAATCTTACGACCAGACTCTGAACGGTAACTAACGATAGGGCCTGAAAAGAGTCTTGTAAGAGATTTGAATAACTGCGACTGTCTGTTGGCGGGGTTTCCACCTTGCTTTGGATTTTTTGGTGCCATTATTTTCTCACTTTATTATCCACATGTATTGGGAATATAGGTTTTTTGCTTCGTTCATTCTACTTGTGGTATCTTCTCCTGTGTAGCCAATTTGTCCTTTTATTTGCGTGTTTAGGGTAGTCCTTGAAGTCATGATTGAATCAACGAACGCTTTTTGGTAGTTTAAGTCTCGTGCGTTTGTTTGCAAGGCTGTGTCCCGCACCCAGCAACAAATCGCAAGAGCCATCACCAAGTCATCGTTGTAGCCCCTCATGGCTTGTGGCTTCCCGTTATACCAAATAAAAGTACGGAACTCGTTTGCCAAACGTGAAGAATACGTCTTAACTAGTTTGTTTCTTACAAACTCTTCTAGCTTGGCAACAATGAGCGGTCTAGTCTTGCTTGTTGTGGAAAAACCAGCAACGGCACCTGTCCTGTGTTCGCCAAGATGTTGATCAATATATTCGTGTGTAGATTTAATCGAATAGTAGAGGTTGGGATAGCCATACTCTATTAATTTATCTATGACAGTATAGCCAATAGAGTTATTTTCTACGACCAGCATACAGTTTCCAAACTCTCTACCAACCTGATTTAGCATATTAGCATACAAATCGGGAGTTGGCTTACCCATATACTCACCAACAATTTCCATAGTTTCAAGCTTAAGGATATGAAATGTAGAACTATCTGCACCATCGCCTCTTGCTACATCTACTGACATGAGATAGTTGCAGCTTGGATCATACTCTTCCCAGATCCAAAAGTTTCTATCAAATCCAGTTTTATGTTTTGGTTCTCTAATGTTGGACATAATCCATTCCATATTCTCTGGATCGATAACAGTTTCACCCGAAGTATTGAAGTTGCACTCCAACTCCTGTGCAATCTGCCTCTTGGACATATTTTTGGTTTCTTTCTTGAACCATTCTTCATCTCTTTCGGGATGAACCCACCACATCAGCGTCGTTAGATTGAAGTTGTTTTCTCCGCTTTCGGCGCCTGTGCAGGTTTTGTGGAACCAGTTACCAACACCATTTGGTGTAGAGATGGCGATACAACGACCACCAGTAGATAGTGTCGGGTACAGACCAGTCCACAACTCTTCTAGACCTTCAATGTGTGCAGCCTCGTCAAGAACAAGAAGCGATAGTGCCTCAGAGCGACCAGCATCGCCAGAAGTGGAGGCAGCCTTGATAGAAGAGCCATTAGACAACTCAAAGGACGTGCGGTTGTCGGTTGTGATATTTGCAATTCTGATCCAGTCAGGAAGGTTCTTCATAATGTTTTTGACTTTTCGGACCAAGTTGCCTGCTGTCTCAAACTTAGTTGCCATGACAAGAATGGTTTTGTCTCGATGAAACAACATCATCCAAACAATGTAGCCAGCAGTAATCGTTGAGATACCCAACTGACGACCTTTGTTGATGATATTAAAACGGTAGTCGTTGAAGTCTTTTAGGAGTTCGTCCTGATAATCAAATGTGTTGAATAACATAAGCCCGTGCATCGGGTGAGATATACGGGCATAGTTCTTGAGGAAATAAGATGGATCTTTGCCGCATTTAACGACTTCTTTGAGTATTTGCTTTTTCGTTAATCTTGGCATTCATACCCACTATAGACCCATTAACTCTTCGTGAGCAGAAGTAAGAATATCTTCAACTCTTGATAATCTAGCCTCCATTGCGAGGGCTATTGCCTTTTCGATCAAAACGCCAATTTCGGTTTCAAAATCACGCATTGAGTCAGTGCCCTGCATTTCTTCAAGCTCTTCCTTGATTATTTGCTTTAGTAAGGTTTTTGTAACTTTCACTTCTTGTCTCCTGAGTTCTTAGGTCTCTTATCGTTCTTTGGGCGAGTTCCAAGGCCGCCCTGCTTCATAAAGGCTTCCCAGCCAGCGGCAAGCTTGTCCTCGGTAGCTTCTCCAACAACAGCAACTTCTTCCATTCCACCAACCTTGTACTCTAAACAGGCGGTAACCCAAGAGCGCACACGAGATGAATTCTCAACACGAATATCAATCTCCCCCTGTTTTGTTAGCGATGGAGTGGTGCCAGTAATCTTGCGAGCCTCCTTCTTGAGAAACTTTACTATCTCATTCATCTGTGACTCAACCTCAGATTCAAATCCGCTTGCATAAACTTCCTTCAAGGTAACCTCGGACATATAAGAGAGACGCATGATATTACCGTGGAACTTGACATTGAAGCCATCCATAACGCGCTTATCAATAAGGGGGTTGCCCTCTTCTCTCTTTAGCCCTGCCTTTACGGGCTCTCCCTCTTCGGTCATTGCTCCATCATAAGCATTTGCAGCGGCTTGCGACAAGCCCTGAACGATTTCGTAAACTGTTGCCATAGTAGTGTTCCTTTGAAATAAGTAGTTGCTAGTTTTGTTTGGGTCTCCACCCGTTATTCCAGCGCTCTTCTCTCCCATCAACCCACTTGATATAGCACTTGTAGCAGCAGTCAAACTTTACAAGCGATACATCATCACGGGTAGAATGTGAGAAAGCACCACAAACAGGACACCCTGTCTTGGATTCTCTATTAAGTAGTTTTCTTGAAACCTTTATCCCATTTACTTCTACTTTATCGTTGGCTTCGTCGTTTTTCTTTTGCTTTTTGTAGAGTTCTCGCATCTGCTCCAGATAGACTTTCTCTTTGTTCTCGTCCCATTCTGCTTTGGGGTTCTGGATTGCTTCGTCACCATACTTGTCAGCAATAGCTTGTTCTACTCTTACAATGTAATCTGGATCTTTGCTCATTGACCCCACCAAACCTCTTCGCCTCTGCGATAGAACTTGGTTTGTTCAAACTTAGATTTGTCTATAAAGTGGTCATCTCTAAATCTACAATAGTTGTTTGGCTGTAAAGCAAACTGCCCATCATCAAGAGAAACAAGATTAAGAGGCTTGTGCTCCTGTGGGTATCTGTCAAATCCATTAGTCCAGTCGATTATTATGCCTGTATGTTTGCCTTTCCATCCATAGCGAAATAGCTCTACCTCAAGTCCTTCAAGATACTTTGCGTGCCACGCCTCTATGTCTGGGCCCATAGCAGTCCAAGGTATTAAATCGCCGTGTGGCTTCTCTTCCCAAGTGCTTGGGCCGTGGAAGTTAGACATAGCGTGTAGTGGCAAACCAGACCAGTGAGCACCACTTTCTAACAAAACGTGAGCCATGGGGATTTGTCCCTCTCTTGAATGAATACCGTGCCACAGGGCATATGTATAGCCTTCAGGCATTTTAGGGCCAAGGTATTTGTTGTTAACCCACACATAAAGATGAAATGGTAAGTTAGTGTGCTTCATTTTGCTGCCTGTTGAATTCCGTAATAAGTGGCGCCACCAAGTACAACACCGCCAGCAAACCACAACCACTTACGATGCGGTGCCTGCTTCTTGATGATTTCTTGCTGCTTATCAATAACAAGATTTTTTTGTGCTATAATCTCGGTATATTGGTTTTCAAGCGTTGAGATACGTGCCTCAAGGAGTTCTTTATCGAGCTTACATTGAGTTCCCGCCTTATCAAGCTGAAACTCTATTTCAAGCTCACACTGCATCTGTGTTTCTTCTTGTTTGGCTAATATTTCTGCGGCAGCAGGAACACTAAGTAAAACACCCTCGAATGGAGCGGGTTGATTTTCAGAGAGGACAGTAAAGTCTTCGGCACTTGCAGTTGAGAGTATAACAAGCAGTATTAGACTATTCAACATATCTTAATCCGTAGGTTTCTTCAAAGCGCTGTATAATCAGGGCCTTGTCTTGTTTGAACTCTTTTATTATAACTTCTTTTTCTGCTCTCGTTAAGTCTTTTATTTCGGCTTGTCGTGCTTCGTATTCCAACTCCAACTCTTCTATCTCTATGCGGTAGCGTTCAAGGGCTTCATCGCGCAGGCGCAACTCTTCGGTGTGGAGGGATTGTAGGGTGCTTATCTGATCTTTTAAGGACTGTTCGGCAATCTCATGCGCTTTGATTATGTTGCGTACATCATATTGTGACTTACCAAAGACAACAAGAAGGAGCAGGACAAGCCCGATCTCCTTCCAGTGTTTTAAGCAAAATGCTAGGATTTTCTCTTTCACTCAAGTCCCTTGAGTTTTACAATAGCGTCAATCACAGACTGACCACCGAGATAAAGACCAGATATGATAACCCAGTCTGCTGATTCTAGGCCGCCCCAAGCCATAAGACCTGTAGCAGTAAGCCACACAAGTAGTTTGCGGGAAGTTAGTTTTTGTATGCCCCTATCGAGTAGTGCTTGCTTTTGTTCTTTGCTCATCATTTGGCACCCATTTTCCTAAACTGATCATAAATAAGACCAATTAAAACTGGTAGAGATATAGCTCCAACTAGAGGCGCCATCTTTTTCATTGCATCCATAACGAGTTGCATATTTTCTGGGGTAATGTTTTCCATACCCTCTCTCAAGTGCCGATCATCAGTGGGCATCGGCGCTACACCTTCGCCGTCGGCGTAATAGGTAGTGTCGTAATATCCACTGTCCATTTCATCTTTTATCATTTTTTCAATAACACTGGCATCAGGCTCACGGAAACCTGCTTGATGGAGCATTTGCATACCTTCTCTCACAAGTTCTGTTGGTGTCTCATGTCCTCCCTGCGTTGTCACAAGGAAGTTTGAGATCAAAGCGATTGGACTATCCATAGAAGTAAGAACAGCGTTCTCCATCATCTCGGCTACCTGATCCATATCTTTGAAAGATTCTGGCTCTTGAGAATCATCGTTTGGGTCATCCATCATAGTGAGGACATCCATCTCGGACATAATCTCCTCTTTAATGAGATTGAAAAGTTCTGATTTTGTGATTTTCATTAGTCTATTGTCCTCTGCCATATTGCTTTCTTAGATCGTCAAAAGCAGGGCCGAAAAGCCTCCTTGCAAACTCCATGTTCTCATCTGATAGGCTATCGAACGCCCCGGATCTAATAGCTTTTACCAATCTATCTCTAAGATCACGAGCATCAGAGGGATCAAAAGCGCGCTCGCCTTCATCATCAAAATATCTTGGCTCGGTACGACCAAGAACATCATCAGAAGATATATCATCTAATGCCTCTTTGATAATCTGCTTTAGTCTAGTCTTTGTGATTTTCATTTTTTGTTTCTCCTTTTTACGCTTTTAACGCATTTTTCATATTTTTCTTTATCTTCGCGACCCACAGAAGCTGTGCAAATAGCCCAAGGATTATTTTCCTGCTCTGGGATCATGAAATCTTTCTTTAGTTGTTCTTTTTCTGCATTCAAGAATGCTATTATTTTGTTAGTAATGCTTCTTTTTTGCTTTTCGTTTTCTATATTCGCTGTTACAGAGTCAAGAAATCTTTGCAACCGCTCCTCTTCTCGGCTAGTTTTTGAATGAACTTTGCCACGTTGAGGGGATTTTTTCATCGATACATCAAGTTCGCCACCAAAAAGACCTTCTTCCACTTCTTTGCGAACCTCCTCGCCAAACATCTCTTCAACTTCTTCATTAGTGAGCACAACTTCAAGCTCTTCTAAGATAATCTGTTTTAGTTGTGACTTGGTGACTTTCATTTATTTACTTTCCTTTCTCGATCCCATTCATACTTAGTATCGCAATCAGTCCGGGAACATTCTTTCTGACATAAACACCAGAGAAAAGTGTCTCGCAGCGACCGCCAACATAAGCAATCGCAGACTCAAGGTGTTTAGATACGCGAGGGTCGGCAACCATTTCTTCGCTGACTACAAGGATAAGAGAGCCTGCTGCGGCCTTGCCCTTGGGTGGTGGGCAAGCAGAGCGGTTCATACAGTTGTGCATTATGGTGGTACCCAACTTACCAGTATTGGGATCCTTAATCATTGTGGAACCAATAAAGGCACGACCGTCCTTGCCAAAGCAAGTCTCTAAGTCCTTGGAGTCAAAAGATTGTATTGGAGAGTCTTCGGTAGACAACTTGAGTATCTGCGCGAAGATCTTTGAAAACTGGGTGTTGGCTACTGGGTACATTCCAAGCATACCAATACGACCACGCAGGAGGCGTGTAGAGCGCTCGTTATCTAGAACAATGTGTGGATAAGGAGTTACATCATTGAGTAGTGATAGGGCGTTCTTGGCAATGGTTGGGTTTAGGTTCTCTTGCGCTGTTGGCCAAGAGACAATGTAGACAACCTTGCCGCTTGCCTGAACAGATTGTAGGTAGCGCTCAAAGACGGGCTGTAGTGCTACTACGGACGAACCAGTGCCACCACCACCACCTGCCATCACGAACAACCAATCAACCTTACCAAACTTGATACGCAGAGCGTCTTCTACAATAGCGCCGTTCTGTGTTAGGATTTCTTTGCCGTAGGCGATGTTCTTGCCGATGCCATCGCTATCGGGAATAAGAACGACGTGCTCTTCTTCTACGTTCTTCGGTATGTCCTTACCGGTGCTATTAACCATCAGGGTCTTGTTGAAACCCAACTCAATCATAGCATTGACCATCTTATTGCCGCCGCCACCAACACCAACAAAACCCACATTCAAAGATGATGGGGCTGTGTTCTCGGGTAGCATATCTTCGTCAGAGTATTCCATCTGTAATCCGAAGTCCTCAACCATACCAAAGTCTTCCGCTTCTACTTCTTCGTGGAAGTGGTCTTTTTCTTGGTTGAATGATGGGGGTGCTTCTGCTGGTGGCAGAAAATCGAACTCATTACTCATTGATTTACCTTTGCAAAACCTGCTTCTTTCTCAATCACAATCTGCATATCTACGCAATCCTTGAGAGAATCAAGGTGAGAAATCAGCAAGACGTTCTTGAAATACACCTTAATTAGTTCCAAGATCCGAATAAATCCAGCCATATTCTCTTCGTCCAAAGCAGTGCCGGGCTCGTCCAAAATAAATAGATCGCTCTTGGGCAATGAAGAGACGGATAGTAGCGCAAGGCGAATAGCCATAGCAGCCATAGTCTTCTCTGCCCCAGAAGCCATTTCAATTGGGCGTGCTTCGTGCTTAGAGTGCTTAATAAAAATATCAAACTTATTGCCAGATGTCTCAAAGAAGATCTCAAAGTCTACCACATTTGATAGAATCTTTGCGATCTCTTCGTTGATGATTGGCAGCTTTTGCTTAATAATATCATAAGCAATACCATTGGGGTGCATACAGCGCAAGAATAAATCATACGCTGAATACTCTGATTCAATTTTTTGGAATTCTACTTGCTGTTCTTTGATGCTTTCGATTCGTTGTTCTTCTGAGCCGATGAGCTTGTAAAGATTAATCTTTTCTTGCGAAGCTCGCTCAACTTGTTCCTCAAGGGACTTGGATTGATGGGCATATAGTTCTTTCTCCTTTATTAGTTTTTCTAAGTTCTCGATAGCCTCTTTGTTTTCTTCATACAAATTTTGCTTGTCCGCAAGACCTTCAATGGTGTTGTTCAGCCTTTCGAGCGCGGACCTCTTTCTCTCAATACCCAACTGCAAATCCTTAATAAGATTTGTCGTTTCGACTTGCTTTTTTTCAAGCTTTCGATACTTGTCTAGATGGTCTCTAACCAATTCTGGATTTAAGCCAGATAGAGTAGTCTGTAGCTTATCAATATCGCTTTCCATTTCTGGAATAACTGCTGTGGCAACATGGGCGTCACGGATAAACTTACAAGTAGGGTAGTTTGTTCCACAAGGAATATCTTCTAATAACTTCTTCTTCTCTGTCGCTACCTCTAACTTTTGCGTCTGCTCTTTTAGAAGCTGTTCTGCTTCCTCGATGGATACGAGAGAGCCAGAAAGCCTATCATAATCCAAAGTATGGATAAGATCGCTAATCTTTTTTAGTCGCTCTCTTTCACTATGTAGTGCGTTACCATCATCAATGATAGAATCAGACAAAGAAATTATCTTATTTCTTGTCTTTTTTGTCTCAGATTGGATTACCTGAACATCGATTACCTCTGTTGGGGCACTAGAGATAGTAAGTGATAACTCAAGTTCTTTGTTACGGGCAAACTTCAGCTTTGACTGTAGATTTTTCTCTTTAGTCTCGACCTTTGTTATCTCGTCTTTGTGTGATGCCAAGAGAGCTTTTGCTTCCTTTAACTCCTTATCATAATCACGACCTTGTAGTTTTTTGATTAGAGACTTAGAGTCTTGTGCTTCATCTTTTGCAAACTTAAACTTCTTGTCAAAAAACTCCAAATCAAGAAACTTTGCAATAATTTCCTTACGCTTGGTAGAGCCTTCGTTGATAAACGCAAGTGCTCCATGCTGAGAAGACATAGAGGAGATAAGAAAATCTTCTATCGTACCAAGCTGCTTGCGAATATTGGCATCAGTCTGGTTGCGCGTTGTTCCATTTAGAGAAGTTGTTTCGTCCAATATAGCGTCATAGACGGAAAAATCAAGATGAGTTTTCGCTTCAGTGGTAATCTGACCCTTTGACTTCTTTTCATACTTTTCAACCTTACGATGAATGGTGTATGTCTTTTGTCCGATTTTGATCGTTGCTTTTCCTTCACCCCAGTTGCGGTTTTGGTTTACAACGTTAACATTTTTGCGCTCGTTCTTGCTTGTTGTATTGAATATTGTAAACAAAATGGAATCAATGATTGATGATTTACCAGAAAAGTTTTTACCAAAGATTCCCGTAATGCCATTGATGTTGTTGAAATCGACAGAATTGTTTTCACCATAGTTAAACAAGTTCGACCACTCAAACTTTGTTAGCTTCCAGTTGACGTTTCTGGTAATATCCTCATTGGCTTCAACCTTTTCGTTATAAGTTGCATTCAGTCTGTAAATCTTGGCCATAACATCAGACTTAACTTGGTAATCCTTGAGGTACTCAGATATCAATTCTTGTTGAATCTCTGGATCACGCAGGTTCGCTGCGCCAAGACCATCGGAGATTTCCTCTACGTTACCACGTTGACCTGCTGCTCGATTAAGAAAAGAAATCGATTCTGGCTTAAACTTATGACGAGCGACACCAACCGCTTTGCGCATCACATCAAGTGGCAGGTTGTTGTCACTTACAATGCGAAGTCTAGCCCCTGTTGGAATCTTGGTGTTACGTGGCAACTTTCCCGTAGAGGTTAACTCGACTGTAACAAAAGGACGCGGGTTTTCTAGTGTAAAATGCTCTACATTCCAATCATTTTTCGAGTTGATTGTCCAAACAGAGAAACCCTTGTCGTTACTCTCTCCATGGTTTTGCTGAATTGTTGAGCCTGCGTAGTATACACGACCAGCATCATCAAGGAACTGTCGCTTGTGAATGTCCCCAAGCATGGCAAAATCGAACTTATCAAAAATAGAAAGCTCATCTTCGCCAAACTCCATAGTCCAGCCAGCATCTGTTTGACAATTTGAAATCGCACCATGATATAGGGCAATGTTAATCTTGTCCACATCGGTTGGCTGAGTCCAGTTATCACGATCAAAGACAGACAATACATTAATAGTCGCACCGGGCTCAATTTCTATTTCGCCTGCCTTTTTCAAAAGAATTAAGTCATCATTGTCGATAGCTTGCACAATAGGCGTAATAGCATCTTGTCTGTTGCTGTTCTTTAGATTCCCATCATGGTTGCCAAGAATGACATAGGTTTTAGCAATCCCAGAAAGATTGTTAAACAAATCGGTAGCCATCTCAACAAACTCTGGAGAGATCTGGGTTTTTGTATGGGCAATATCGCCGCAATGAACGATATAGTCTACTTTCTGCTCGCGCAAGATCTGGTACATTTGCTCAAAGCAAGTGCGATAGTCTTCATGATACTTCAAGTTTTTGATGTGAGTATCAGCAATATGGGCGATCTTCATTTAATCTCCTGTTCACAAACATCTGAAACATATAAGTTTTCAACTATCGGTTGTGGTTTTTCTTCAGCCTCTTCAAAAAGATTCACAACCGAAATAAAAATCAGGGCTGTCGGGATATAAACCCCTAAAGCTAAGCAAATAAAATAGACGGGATTATCGTCTAGCAACTCTCTCATTACTACCTCCAAAAACTATTATAGCACGCCCAAGAAGACATGTCAAGTATTAGCTATATTGCAGACAGCATGTCTAATAGCAAATAGTTATCTCTATCGATAAGAGATGCGTCAGCTTTGCGCTGCTTAAATACACTCTGTGGCATGGCACCAACGTCTTCGTAGCCTGTTACATCGATCTTATAGAGTTCCACATCGTAGCGCAAAAGCGTTTGAATGATGCGGCGCTCTTTATCAGCCGCGTCAGGATCGAGGGCGATGTAGCACGGGGTGTCATTTCGTACAATCTTTCGTAATAGGTCGGAGTCTGTGCGTAGCGTAGACCCCAAGATAGGCACAGCGTTTCCTGCGTTAATTGCATCAAATACTCCTTCAACAATAATCAAGTCGTCGTTCCAGTTAGTAAATAGCTCATTGAACACGACGTTTTTCGATGAACGTGGGTTCTTATACTTCATGCCATGCCCAACATATGAGCGCGCAATGAAATAGTTCGGGTAACCAGAGGTCCCAAACGATGGCACAATAATTCTGCCGCTATATTCTCCATCGTAGCAGAAACCCATCTTCCAGCGAACAATCTGTTCTCTGGTGACTTTACGTTCTTTAAGATAACGTAAGGCGCGATTGGCAGATAGGGGCAGGTTCTTGTTGGCAAGACTTACAAATTCTGACGGGAGTTCAAGTTTTGCTTCGCTCTCTCCAGACTGTTCGTCCATAAAAAGCTCAGAAAATCTCGAAATATCTGTTCTGTCTGTAATCTGGTCCCATTTCTGTAGTTGCACATACGAACCAAACCGTCTAATAACACGCCTAATATTACGACCATAATAATCGCAAATCCAGCACTTATAAACATTTTTGTCCAAGTTAACTGAGAATTTACGCTTATGATGATTGCACGAAGGGCACTTGAAAAGGAGTTCCGAGCCCCTGTCCCAACTTGCCCCAAGCGTTTCATACAGAATCTTCTTTGCTGCTGCCTTGTTCATGAACGTAAGATAACACGATGATCATTCTTCAGCAAGCTTCTTGTTCCAGATATCTTGCAGCCCCGCTCTTGCAACAACGAGTGCATCTGCTCTATCGTACTCTTGTGGCTTGGGGTTACCCTTGTTTGTATACTGAATGGTGAAGTCGGGGTCATTCGCAAGCAGATGCTCCATAACAATCTTTTTTGCCTTTTCGCCACGAGGAACTTTAATCCCTACGAGCTTGCGAGCCTGAGTTGCCCCAAGGTATTCTGGCTGTATCTCAAAGCATTCGTAAGACATCCATGAAACTACGCCATTAAATCTTTGCAGGGCGGCCATGGTCTTACCAGATGAGCCCCCAGAGTTAAAGAACGTGAAGGGCTGCTCGATATAAATATGCTCGATTTTGCCCCCATGAGCCTCCAGAATATCTAAAATTTTTGCTCTTATTGTGAGACACTTAGAAAAAAATGTCTTGTCTCTGCGAAGGTCACAGGCTTCAGAAAGGACTATCTTACCCTTTTTGTCTACTATAGCAAACCCCGTAATGCTTGTTGAAACATCAATACCTAAAATCATATATCCAACTTTATCTTAAAAGACAGGTCTTGCGTTTCTTCCTTAAGAACAGGGCTTGATAAAGTGGCAACACCTATAAGATTCTTGTTTTCATCATACACCCCAATTCTTGAAATGTATACTTGTCTCTTAAAAGGTGCTTCATAGCCATCAAAGCTAGATGAGACGGTGTTTTTAATCGTTCTTTCTGGATTTTCTTCAAACACAGCGGACGAACTAAGCAGCACTTTTGTTTGCCCGTGCTCAATATAGGTTGGATTATTTGAAAAGTTGGCTTCTCCGCGAGCAGCATGTGCGAACATGGTCAAGACTTGGGTTTCTGTGTGCCCTTCAAACGACATATCAAAAGAAGCAGAAATGTAGCCCGGTGGTGCGCTTGCTTGCGTTACTCCATCTTTGGCCCCTGCGCCATAGTAGATCCATTGTGGCTCAGTGATAGAACCGCCGTCAGTTAGCCCAATCTGTTCTGTACTAAGATCCCAAGAGCCTGTGAGCAGTAGGAACCCCTCATCATATAGAACGACGCCGGCAACAGAACCTGAGCCAGTAGAACCTTCTGGACCAATTTGTATTAGTTCACCGTTTTGCTTCTCGTCTCTGAGTTCTCCAATCAAAGAACCAGTGAGATACCATTTGAGAGAAACCGAGCCGGGGTTAATCTGTGAACCATATGCAATGGATGGGATCGATATTAAATTGATTGTCTGGTTGTTTTTATTTCCGAAAGAAGAGGATACAAGATAATGAGGACTTATTTGTCCAAGATAGTTTAGCCTGTTCTTTAGTGCATAAAAGTGTGGGTGCTGGGGGCTTGTTGGGAATGTGGCACCAGTGCTTGGGTCGGTGCCCGTATTTCTTGCACTTGGGTTTGTCATATATTCTCTAGAGATGCTGGCCGTTAGTGGATAACTACCAGTGACCCTATCACCATAAATAAACTCGTTTGAATACGAAACTTTGCCAACTGTCTTGAACGTGGCTCCAGCAGATTGTTTTGTAATGTATGGATAGATAAAGTCGTTACTTCCAGACAACTTATCTATGTTGTACTCATAGAGGTTTATTGAGCCTGCCTCAGAAGAATAAACTTTGTCAAACTGCCCATCTTGATCGGGACGGTGATTGTGGTAAACATTTCCATCATAGATGAAAAAGTTTACCTTTGGATAAGAAATAACTGTGTTTCTTATGAGGTCTGTATCTCCAAACTTCCTAAAAGGCATCTTAACCTCCTAGTAGTCGAGACGGACGCGAAGTGTTAGCTCGTTAGTTGGATCCTTGCGAAGTGGCTCAGAGAGCTTTGCGGTCGCAAGTAGTTCGCCTGTAGAGGAGTAAAGCCCAACAGTGGTGATGTAGGACACTGGATTTGCAGTCTCGTCCTCATTCTTAACCCTAATCGAAGCGCCAGAAAGATATGTTGGGTTGGCACTGTAGTTGAATTTGTTGTGAGGTACGCGACAGAAGTAAATCTTGGAGTTAATCTCCGTAGTGTTGTTGAAGCTAAGGTTAAAGGTGCGGTGCCTAAGTGCGTCACAAGCGCCGGAAATTGCAGAACCAGTAAGAACTGCATCTATATCTTCGCCGGCTGCATTCATTTCGACAGTAGGAGCAAATACAGAGGCGGTAATAACCGCGATACCTGCTTGATAAAAAATGTTACCAACGCCAGAGTCGCTGTTGATTCCAACAGAACTTGTATAAAGAACACCATAATCACCACCGGGATTTTGCGATGAAAAGCCGCTGGTTTCGGTAGCTTCGTGATCTTGTAACACCAACTGATCACCAGCAAACGGGGATGCATATGCAGAGCCAGTCCCTAGACTTAACGAAAAGGAGCCCTTCTTGATTTGGTCTTTTGTAATAAGGCGAGAGAAGTTAATGAAGAAAACTTCCTTCATTGAGCCAGTACCGTCTAGAGTCAAGTCGTTCTCAAACTTACGAACACCATCGGCAGTAGAGCCGGTGTATCCGAGAAGAACCTGAGCGTACTGATTGTAGAGATTTATCTTCTTTGCGTTTTGAGTACCGGAGCCGCTTAAGCCAGAAGATTCATCATAACCAACAGTGATATCAAAGATGTGGTTAGCCGAAGAACTTAGGTAGGGGTAGTCATAAACAGACTGAAACATACCATGGGCGTAGTCCTTGATATTGCCTACGCCATAGGTACCACTAACAATTGAGCCCGTGATTGGAATCACTTCGTGTAGTAATGTCTTGGTTGTAGTTACATCTTGTGATGTGTTAAAAGGTTCGTACTGTACTGGCATTTATTGACTCCGTTAGCTTAGCTTGCCTGTCTGATTATTCTAATGATTGTTTGTATATTTGCACCCGAGGTGTTTCCATTTAGGTAGATTACAGTATCAATGTAATCATATGTCTTACTATCACCAAACAGGTCTTGAGAAATCTTACCGTGTAAAGAAAACTTCGCAGGCGCTGCTGAGTTCTTGTCTCTTCGTAGCTCAGGAGAAACTGAGAATCCCATAGCTGTCGCTACACCGCGTGGGCCATTAATGCTTGAAATATCTGTTGCCTGAGTAGTTCCGCCCACATCCTGATCTTCAACCAAGTTGCTGATGGTGGGAATTGTATAAACTCTTCTACCAACCACGCCAGTAGCGCCAGCAGTGGGTGGAGTTGGTTGCCCCTTCAGATTGATGGTGACATTAAAAGCTGAAGCGCCCGCAGGGTAAGAGAAAGTTGATCCCTCTTCGACTGCATATACAGCGGACAAAAATCTCGCATCAGCAGTAAGAGTCATTGTACTATCCAAGAGGCCAGTATTAACTATGTAATCTGTTCTACCCTTTGCCGTTCCTGCTGGATCATTGTTGGCTGTATTAAGACCTGTTTCAAATAACACATGCTCATTGCCGCCCTCCAGCACAACTTGCTCTGTGTTTCCTATTGCGGCAGCGTCAACTAAGGCATCGCGAGTTTGCTGATTCACAGCCAAATAAATCACGTTGTTGTAGAGCCTTTTGGCGCTTGTTAGAGTTGATTCATTAATAGCCATTGATGGAAGATAGAGTATGTCAGCATTTCCGTCAAAAGTTAACAAACCATAATTGATGTTGGCATTGCCTCTTGTAAATGCCTCAAAAACTGGAGTCTGGAGTATCTCCAAGTCGAAGTAGGCAGAACCAGAGGGATGGTTGGCGTCATAGAGAGAATAATCAATCTCGTCGTCACCGAGAGCAAACTGGGTGATTCTGAAATCACCTTCCGCCATTCTCTTTCTTCCAAGATCTGTTAGCACAGCATCTAAGATAATGTCACCGCTATTGTCCAAAAAAGCCATATTATTTCCTCTTTTTCAAAATAAATAGTTGGTTTGCCTTTTATTAACCAACGAGTTTGTGTGTTATGTTTATATCTATCTTCTTGCCTGTTTTTTTCGATGTAAGTCGAATTTTAAACTTTTTTTCCCACACTGGATTGTCGCTTTGGCCAAAAGTTATATTATTGATTTGGTTTTTAGCTAGGTCAGAATAATCAACCATAGAATCATCAACAATGAGGTTTTCAATAGTAGGACTAATCCCTATTAACTTTTTAAATCCTTTTAGTGTTCTCGATAAAGCTCTCTCTTTGAGTTCGTTTTCAAAATAAGATTCAAAGTTAGCAAACTTGTAGCCACCATCACTAACTAGCTCTGCTTCTATTATATTGGAATTTAGGCCGGCATTGCCAGCTTCGTTCACAATCCTAAACATGTAGTAATACTTGGTGTTTGGTGTGACCTTATCGAAACAAACAGTCGCAGAATAAGTAGCATCATGATTCAATACTTTCATACTCTTCGACATTAGTAAGCTTCCGTCAAAGTCCGCCACAGACCGTGGCATCTCCTTAAGTCTATAAACTTCAAGGGTCAATGGTAGGGTTCCAGATTCACCCGTAACCAGATCGCTCTCTATTAAATCATAAGAGTTCATGAACCTTTGCTTATAATCTGCGTCTGCTGTTGTTACAGGTGTCGGGAAAAGCGCGGGAACCTTAGTATCATACCGAACAAAAAATTGCAATGTGTTGGAGTTGTCCAGCAAAAAGGTTGGCCTTATTTGGACAGAGTTGGGGAACGAGTCAACTATTGAAACCTCTTTGGTCATAATAGGAACTTCGACTATCTTTACAGATGGCCTGACAGTAAGTCTGAAATCAGCAAGGTATTTGTTTTGTGATTGAACTTGCGCATCACTGGATAGCGTATTGGTTATGTTCTCCACTCCACCAGTGCCATCATCAAATACCGGTGCGGAAGAATCGCCGGTTGCTGGATCAAAAAACTCAAGACACCAGCCCGCAGAATCAGTTATACCATCACTATCTAAATCGGCTATTGTTCTTGTAACTGCAAGATCTGAGTAACTGTATTCTATACCCGCCACTAGCACATATTTATAGATTCTGTACGTGTAATCTTGATTAAAGAATACTTGATTATCTATAAAGTCAAACCTCTCTACCCCATCTGTATTTAAAAACCAAAAGTTTTGTAGTGTATTTTGAGTAAGTGAGTCACCAGATACTTGGCCACCTATCTTCTCTATTCTATAAGCCACAACTTCGTTGTATTTTTCTTGGGATTCCAGCGGAGAATCAAAAAACGTATTCTTGAAAATGGGCCCATTTAACAAGCTAAGCAAAGAGTTGGTTTGCTTAATTGTTGGCAAAGTTTTTTCAAATCTTCTAACCGAGTTGTTATTATACTGAGAAGTGGTCGCCTCTGAGTTGTCATAAAGATAATCAAAATTGCTGTTCTCGGTGTTGTAGTCGGAAAGGGAGTAGCTTAACATATCGAAAACGTCTGTTACTTTAAGCCCTACATTGCTTGTTGCGCTGTTTAGTTCCCTACTGCTGTCGATAGCCTGAGCCTGCACTGTGAACGTAACATCCAAGGGAGCGGTAGCGCCATCTTGGGACAAAAATGAATCTTTTAGAACCTTTATAAATCTATACTCAAAATTGTTTTCTTCTACTGCATGAATGAATTGCCCTGTTGATTCAAAATCAAAAGAAGTTCTTACATAATATGGCAACAAATCTGACTTGTTGTTTATTGTTTGGATCTCATCATAAACATCTTCACTGGTTACAAATATGTTTTCCAAGAGGGAGGCAGTTTGCTCAACCTGCACAGAGCCAAGCTTAAACTGCTCAGTTATCATGCTACCACTGTGTAGTAACTTGTAGCCATTTGGCAAAACTTTAACGTCAGACAAGTTGCGTATTGATTCTTCGTACAACCTAAAGTAGTTATTAACCTGTGGCTTGCAAGAAACAAACGTGGGGCTTTGTGTACTGTAAGTTCCGTTCTCTCTTACCTCTTTTTCTGTATAAGGGATGTTCTCATTGTGGTGGTGGTCAAAGAATGTTAGATCGGCAAAGATACCCGGATAAGAAGCATCTGAATACTCTCCTCCGCTAACATAAGACAACCATTGCTTATCGTTCAATATCTGCTCAGAACCAACAAGCCTCATGCTGTATATGTACTTTTTCTTTATTTCGTCTTCATCCTCCGTGGCCTCTGAATAATCGTATTCTTGGATTAAGTCAGATATGATGCCACCGTCTACGGAAAGACCAAGGGCATCGCGAGTGATATCACCACTTCCAGATAGTAGTTGTGGGTCAGCGATTGTCAATCTTTTACTAGTCATTTTGTTTTAATTCTGGTGGATAAGGGGAGGGGAGAAAAGTTGATGAAATCATTTGTTATTTCAATAACATTGAAAGATGGTTTTGGGGATATATTATACTCATTTGCTTGACAAGTATCCAGATCGTTTATTGGGTTTGGGGCCGCTTGATTGAAAACATCAGAAATAGGTACTTTTTTGTTCTTTAGGTTTTTAAACTTCTTTTGTTGCAATCTGTTGGGGTTGGTATCTTGAGTTTTCTGTAGGGTTTCAAGTTTTCGAGAATCTATAAAAGCATCAGATAATAACGAAGACTCAACGTTTTTTGGCTCCTCTACGACAGTCATACCAAAAGCGCTTAAAACAGCAAGTGAGTCTTGTATCGGCTCCCCATCTCCAGATGTTTTAGTTATGATTTTTTGATCTGATAGCCTGCGCGAGTTGTCCATTACATTATAGATTGTGCTGGTTACCGGGATATCTGCGGAAGATTTATTTACTGGCCTCTTATATGCTCTTCTTGGTCGAAGCCTGTTGTTGGTTGTAGCCATATCAGTACCCCCCACCAACGGATCCGGTTATTGAAGCATTTCTGTTTTGACAAAACTTGAAATCATAGGTAAAAGTTGTAGAACTTGCTGGCGCAGTTGCGTCTTTTGAGATGTCTCTGATCATAGTATTAAAAAGGTCATTTATCATTTCATCACCCATGGTACTATAAATACTCTCCAAATCTTTTTGAATCTCTTCACTTGACTTGTTGGTAACATAATCGTAGGACTCGATAGGAGGAAAAGATGGAGTCTCTTCTCTAATGACAATCACACTGTTTGTGGAATTTAGCGAATCAACTACTAAATTATCCGACTCCTCCACTGCTATTTCAACAAAAACAGGCTCCCCTACTGAACCGGTAATGCTCGCCAATACATCAAGCTTGTCGAAAAACTCCCTAGCTTCTGCGGCTACTGCCCCCATTTCAGTTCTGGTATCCAAATTTTCAAATCTACTTATGAGCCTATCTGTGTCTATTGTTGTCATTGTTGTTTTTCCTAACTAAAAGTCCTTAAACTTCAGATGGTATGTCTCCTGAGCCTCCGGTCTGGGGGGATCTACGACCATCGCCAATTTGCTGTTCTTCGGCTGTAGATTCTACATTTGTATCTACTGTTGTCAGGCGCTGCCCGATGCGGAGGACGCCGCCGCCCAGACCGCCAGCGATAATGCCACCAGAATCATCTTCAGCCTCATCGGGCAAAGTGTCTATTGCTGCCGAGCCACGATAGCCAAGCGGTGTTAAATAAACTTCTTTTTGAAGTTCTCTAAATATTTGAACTGCACTGAAAGTATTGGCTCTGCTCAAAAAAGAGTCCATTGTTATCATAAACTCATCGAGCACTGCTCTAAACTGCTCTAAAGAACTTAGGTTTCCACTTTCCGGGGAGACAACGGCACTTATGTTCTTGGAATATTCCATTGCTTCTGAAAGTGTTTCAAACGTTGTGTCTGATAATAGGTAAGCCATCATGGAGTAAAATGTGGGAGCTATTTCCCAAGGATACATATCATCTGGGTATTGTTCACTGATTGAATTTACAAAAAAATCATTAAATCTATTTTCTATGTTATTGTAACTACAGATTTCGTTTGCCATGTCCACATAGGATATAAAGTTGTCGTATATCTCTCTATATTTGTTGTATAAAAATATAGCAAAATCGTGCGTCCTATCCGCCATCTGAGCTTCAAAAACATAAGTAAATACCACAGATCCGACATTTTCGATTTGTATTGCATCATAAGCATCATCAAAATTATCAATATCTAAAAATCTAAAGCAGAGTAGCTTTTCAAGAGGGGCAGTAAAGCCAAAGTTGTATTCTTCTATACCCTGTTCTATATCAAAAAGCGGTAATGATTGAACTGTTGAATCGCCCGAATCAAGACTATAAGATGGCTTTCTTTCTGGAAAGGAAAAATCAAGGTGCTGGGTTTGCTCTGTAGAAGACCCATCATAATCATGCGATTTTGTTATTGAAATCCTGCTCATTGGTAGATAAGAGAACAATATTCTTCTTAAGGAATTCAAGTTTCGATTTGCAAAAACTTGGTACAACCTTTCTGTATCTAACAGAACGCTTATGTTTGTTTCATTCTTTAGTATTTCCTCGAAACGAACAAAAAACATGCCCTCATTGAAGGCGCCTATTGATCCACCAAACTGATCGACCGGGCGCTCTCTATGCACAAAAACCAAATCTGCGGGTATGGCGTCAACGGAGCTTCTTGTTGCGATCGGAGTAAGCTCTGTGCCGCGAGGATTCCTTTTATCAATAACTTTGCCAGTCATATATCTATCTTTTGTAACAATATCTACGCGAGGGAAAGATGAGTTAAAGTTTTGCAAAAGTTTAGAATATGCGGCGTATAAGTTGCCAACAGGATTGTTGTTGGTTTTGTTGGGAAAAGACTTTCTAACCTTGTCGAGTTCGACCAGTAAGTTTTCTGTATCGGACTCGGTGCGTAAAACATACTTGATTGAATCTACTAAATCAGACAAGACGCTTGTGCTTCTTGCGCTAAAGCGTCGCAATAATGCATTAACGCTTGAGATAATATCCTCTCTTGTCACTGTTGAAGTTTTATAATAGTTTCGGTCAAGCCCCAGCAGGGGCACTTGTCCATATTTCTGGCCCGCTGTATCAAGATAGATAACTTGTTCTTCTTTAAGAATCTTGTAGCCAGAAGAAAAGATTTTTTCATAAGACACATTGCTTGTATTGAAATATAGAACGGGTACATCGGCACCAGAAAGAGTATATTTATATTGTGCCTTGTTTAGCAATGATGAAAAGGTGTATAGATAAAGCTCAAATTCTGGAGGCAGTTCCCTATTAATAATCCTGTTCGCGCTAACTTTTAAAACTCTTCTACCCTCTTCATCATACAAATCATCTTGATAGTTTGCTTTGTTATCTAGCAAGCTAGAAAGCTCAACACCACTCAACAAGTCTATAGGCTCGGTGTCAGTATCAAGTAGGCCAGATTTGGTATAAAAGGTATTTTTGAAACTACAATAAAAGTTTACATCTTCAATCTGCCTCTTAATATCGGAGACATCATATTCATCAGAAATCAAAAAAAGAACTGAGAAATATATGTCGAGAGCAAATGTTGTACTTCTATTTCTTGTAGAATCTGTAGTTACCTCAATGCTTTCGATATAAACATTGGGCAAAAACTCTCCTATGTTCTGTAGTACATCTCCCTTTAGCACTATGTTTGACATATCTCGGCCTCTGTTTCACTACCATAAATATCATAAAATAGATCTTCTTGTACAACCTTGTCACAATCAAAGTCTAAATCAATCAAAAAGCTTTCTTTGTTAAAGACAGAAGCAAGCTTGCAAGCAGTTTTTTCATCTATCTCGCCGTCAACAAGCACAGAAAAAAACTTCTCTATGGCGTCGTCGGTTATCAGATCTTCTGGGTTTGTTACTGGATTGGCAGCGACCATATAATCATCAACAATTTGCTCCTGCTTATCTTGGAAGTATTTTCTTATCAATTTTTCACCACTTGCTGCGGTACCATCTTGAACCTCAAAAACTTCAATATCAAAATTTTGATTTAAGATTTCGGTGTTTGCTTCTTCAACATAAATAACTGGTTCGCTCATTTCCAAGTAAATCACTTTACCATCTGCAAAAACTTCGCTAACAGATTCTAGATCTGGAGCGATGGATGTGTTGAGGATTCTTTCGTTATATTCGGCAACCTCTGCTATTTTTTTAAAGTAGCTTGCTGTGATGTTTATTTGTGGGATTTGGGTGCCGTTAACTCCATCAATAGCAGTAGATGACGATATATCAGATCTTAGGGACACAACCTTCCAAGATGGAACTTTTTGTTTGTCTTCTGCAACAAAAGAATCACCAATAATTGAGTTAAGCCTGAACTCATCTATTCTTGTTGTTTTTTGTTGTGGGGTAACATCTGATTGGAAGAAGTTCATCTCCGTAGCGGGTAGGGTGTTTTTACCTATCTCTTCAAACAAAACCAGAGATTCAAGATACTGAGTATCTTCTTTGATTCTTTTTTGGATATCATTCTGTTTCTCGCCCGTTCTGCCGAAATACTCTGAGTCGTATACTACGTTATCATCTAAAAAAGAATAATAGGTTGGCTTGAAGTTGCCAATAGATAGCAGATAATTTCCATAGCTAGTTAGCTTGAAATCTATTACTCGTTCTTTTTTATCTATAAATTTCGCCATTACTATTCAACCAACCCATCTATCATATTTAGTGTTTTCTCAACAATATTGTCCTCTACGGCTTGTGTAACCTTGTCTCTGCCAACAGAGTCTGGGATTTTTGTTGAGGCAGCATTGACCTTGGTGGAGGTCATCGCAGCCTCATTATCCATCAAAGTTTCCACATCTATGTTGATCATCTCGACAAATGATACATAATCGTATGGCCAGTTGTATTCAACCTTGTAGCCAGAGCTTTGCTCGGTGGTCCCGTTGGTTCCTGCCTGACGATAAATTTTATCCTCGTACTTGGCCATACCGCGCTGCTTAACTTTGAACACCATCCAGCGTAGGTTTTTATTTTCGATGATGTCTTCTGGCTGTAGAAGTTCGTTTTCAGCAAGATTGTGTGCAGAGTATTGTATCTTTTCTTGCATCTTCTTATAGTCTCTTGGTGCAAGGTTTTGCCAAATATATGAAAGATCATCCTTATCAAGCTTGTACTCAAACTCAAAGAAGTACATCACTAGTGGCTCTTTTTGTGAATCTGCAACAAAATCGAACTCTGGTGGTAGAACATATCTCTTTACATTAGAGACTAGATCTCTGATCGAATCTCCTGCTGAAGACTCAGCATCACCCCTTGCTGAACCAACATTCATAGCCGCCTTTATTCTTTCTCTTGGGATTGAGAAGAACTGCTTTTGCATAGAATCAGAAGCTTGGTTATTTGTGTCGTTACAGTTTCCATTTGACAAAGTGATGTAAGGTACTGCAACGATAGCCTCTCGAATGGTTTGAGATTCCTTGAGTTCTCCCAATCTTGTTGAAGAGTTATCAAACCCAAGTAGGTCAGTTAGGGACAGCATCTTTCTAAAGAGGTCTGGGCCATTTGAGCCAGAGTCTTGGTTGTTGTAAATTGAATCCTGTCCAACAGTTAGTTGGTGGAACTGTAGCCAGTTTGAAGGTATGTCACCGATTTCTAAGAAAATACCCTTAGTAGAATCTTCTGGAATGTTTCCAAACTGGTGCCACATTCCACGAGGAACAGAAGCGCTGCCATAAACTGGTTCAAGGCTGTAGCTTGCGCTGTTGATTGGGTTTACCCCTTCATCATTAAAGTTCATCATTGGTGTCTCAGCCTTTGGCTGAATAACCCATCTTTGTGCAACTGTAGTGTTTCTTTGTGTCTTGAGGTTAGTCTCTTGTTCAATCTCCTCAAATGGTATGTTTTCAATACCAAACAAGTTTAGAACAGAGTCTAGTTGCATTGAGTTTTCATTAACATTATGAGAGCCATAGATGGAGGTTGCAGCGGTGCCACTACCATAAACAATAGAATCGTGCTCGTATCCCGTGTCTACTCTTAGGTAGTTTACTTTCATTTCAGAAAGTATCTCTTCAAGGGTGTATTTTTTGGTGTGATCGGGGTAGAAAACCAAGTCTGCCCAAGATTCACCGTGGTAATAAGGAGGTGTGAAAGCCCAGTTATACCCTGTTAGGCTGTCTATGGCACCGCTGTTTTCTGTAAAGTTATCAGATTCGCGACCTAGGCAGGCAGGACCAAAGGCTGTCGGTCTTGAATACATTGTAAAGGTTTCTTTAAAGTTGGAGTTTTCTTTTGGATCTTGGGGAACCTGTATGGAGCTTGTGCCCAAGTTACCAGATAGGTCTTGTACTCTCAAACCATTGGTGCCAAAGTAGCTGCTATTTGAGGATCCAGTAACCCCCTTTGCATCATAATCATACACGTAGGTTCTGTCGCCCTTTGTGGAACGTCGAATCTTCAATCTTGCACCATAAACAGAGCCGCTTTCAAAAGTAAACTCTCCCTCAACTATTCCTGACTTAAGGGTTGTGTATTCAGAATCCTTTAAGAAGAAATCAGCAACTTCAGCAAAGAAGTTGTTAGACATTTTCTTAAATGTTGGATCATTTGTGGGGGCTGCGAACGACGCAGTTACGTCGAGGCTTACTGTTGGGTGTGGCTCCATATCAAAGAACTGAAGATTAGCCATGTGTCTATCTGGGTCTATAATGGTCTCAAAGGGAAGTCTTTTGTCCCAAAACTTACCACTAGACCACCTTTCCTCGCCAGATAAGCCGGGGCCCTCTTCTGGAGACAATGTGTTCAATAGGTAGATAGGCTGGCTTCCACTCGTGTATTCAACCACTCTTTTCTTGGGAGTAGTTAGAACAGGGAAGTCAACAGAGATACCAGACTTAATTGTGTTGTATAGGATGCCGGGAGCAAACAGTGGCTGCAAAAGCGGCCTCAAGTAAGATCCACTATTGTCGATCAAATCCCTACCAGAGTTTGGCTCTGAGCCTTGGCCGTTTGCAGACAATGAGTTTTCGTAAGAAACTCCAAACTGCTGAACCATATCAACGGTTCTTTGTGCTGGGTAGAATCCCTTATATGGATTGAATCTTGTTATCGCCTTGCAGACGAGTCTTAGCTCTTTGAGATCTGTTTTAGTAATATCAGAAATATTAGCAAAATCTTTCAAAAACTCAGAGTTGGAGTAATCTTTGTAAAAATCTTCATCTGAACTGTTGTTGGCTGTCCCAACAATCTCAAAGGCGTCAATGATACCCGCACCGTTGGTGCCCACCTTGAGGTATGTTGGCACCTTCTCGCTGATTCTAAATTCTGGAACTATGGAGTAATCTTTGGATATAGGCTTAAGTTCTGCCTTGAAGTCGTCATAATCATTAAACCAAGGATTGGAGGAGATAGGTGAAAAAGAAGGGGTTCCAGTAGAGTTGTCAACAATTCCGGCTTTCTTGCCTGCTTGCCAAAGCGCCTCACCACCAAAAATCTCAATCAAACTTCCTGTCAAGTTCGTGTGCCCACTGCCAGTCTGACTTATTTCAATACCAGATGGTGAAACAACCGAGCGATATGTTGGAACACAATGCTTTCTTGAATAAAGGGCGCCGGGTGATAGTGTGTTGGCTGCGGGAGCACCCGAGTTGTGATAGCTAAAGTAAGTATTTTGTAGCTCGCCTGCGGCTTTGGTTTTTAGATCTGCGGAGCTAGGGATTGTTGCGCGAGTATAGAAATCTGGTGGCGCATCTAGAATCCAAGAGCTTTGTGACAAAGAGACACCAAATGAATTTTCCAAAGTATTTCCAAGCTTCTCGCGATCAGTCGCCTGATCTCTCCAGTATTTGTTATCATAGCCATCTCTAAGAGTCTTGCTTACATCAAATGCGTTTCTTTGAGAGGGGAAGATGTTTTCTGAATACTTGACCCAGTTTAGAGAGTATTCTGGGCTACTAGTAACCATATCAACAAAGTCTTCTAGACTTGTTCTTCTGTTACTCAATCTTAGTCCACTAACATTTTGGTAATCTACATCGTTGAAGCCCTGCTTGAGATTATTGTAGGTCGCTCTCAAAGTAATCGAACTGGAGGCTTGCGTGGGAACACCGCCCACGTTGGTCTGGGTAGTCTTGTAAATATTAAGCATGACCGGCCTGCCAGATTGGTTTACTGGTCTCATGTCGTAAGATACTATCTGATTGTTTGAATAAGCTGATATCTTGTTTTGCTGCTTTTCAATTCTAAGGATTGGGTGGTCCTGTTGCCTTACCTTGTTCCAGTTCCACCCATACAAATCGCCTCTACGGATTAAGAGGGCGTTAAGTCTACGGTGTTCCGGTAATGTAGTGAGAGAAGTTATTTGTACGTTTTGGCTCCCAAGTACATTTTGTTCTGATCCTGTTGCATCTGTAACGAGGAGGTTTAATCTGGTTGTGTTCTGATAAATGGCAGAGCCGGGGTCAGAAGCCGAAACATATTCAAAGAATGGAATATAAGCGCCAGTAATCACATAATATGGCGCATCAGCAGGGGGCTCATTTACATCAGTGTTCATAAAGCCAGAATAGCGTGGATCATTAACATCTCTGTGGATTATAGAAGATGTAATCCAAGAATATTGGCGATCGGAACGGGGTATTTGGTGCTGCACGTTAAGGTTGTCGAAACTTTGTTTGGTGTTATCGGACTCAAATACCGCAAAGACCTTGTTGTTCCTGTGTACTCTATGGAATGAGGGGGCTTCGTTGTAAGAAGCTCCGGGGTTAGACTCCAAAGTTGAATCACGGAAGAAGCGAGCAGAGTGACGTGCGGCCAAGTTTGTCAAACCAAAATCACGACCAGTGTGATCAAAGTTTCTTATTCCACTGGTTTCAGAAACTATGGAGGATGAAACTCCTTGGAAAGATCTTCTAACAGTCTGGTTTCTTGCATTTAGGGCGTTGTATACAGAATATGTCGAAGATCTAAAGTCTTGATAACCCTTTGTCATCACCTCTATACCGCCGGGCGCAGAAAATCTTGTTGTGAATACAGAGTCGCCAGAGGCGCTTAAGAGATATTCTACAGAGTAGTCTCCGTTTATATCGTTGTGTCCTCCGCTATTTCTATTGATATCCAACAGTGTCCTGACAGAAGTAGCATAACGAGCATTGCTGCTAAAGGTGTTGGCAGGCAAAGAAGGCTGCTTTTCAACAAACTGCCTTGGATTAGAGAAAGCACTGCCTGCCTGCACAACATCATAGTTGTGGTTATAGTTACCAAGTATCGTTGAGCCGGTTGTATGGTGAATGTTGCGAATGTTCACGGGGCGCTTAGCAACCATATCTCTGTAAAGGTGGGCCTTTTGGGCACCGGTCATTGGGTATGGATTCTCGTTAACTGCATTGGCCTCTGGGTATGGGTAGTCGGGGCCTATCATACCAATCGCACCAGTAACGCCAGCACATAGCCCCAAGGCTAGTTTCCATCCTTCTGGTCTGTTTAGGTAGTTGTCATTACCATCGTTAAGTCCGATGTGTCGGTACTGGAGGCCGCCAACGGCATAATCGGTGAATGGGCCCTGCATGGGGCGCTCCATATCCTCGCCATAAACATCGTTATGGATATTGACCACTTCCACACTAGCCGTAACTCTTTCGACCACTTCTTTGTTGTAGCCAGTGTTTATGGAAGAACTAATGATATTGAAAGGGAAGATTATATCAGATTTGTTATTTTTGTAGCCAATACCATCTTCCCAATCCCGACCAGATTGAACTTTTATGTTTCTTTTCACTAAGATTCTTGGATCTTTGGGTGGATCGATTGTATCTTCAAGTTGTACCAAATCTTCAGTAAACCCAAGAAGAACATTTTTTGGCACGAATACGCCATCATCATTGTTCACTGGCCCTGCCGGATGCAAGGCGACCCTGTGGTATTCAAAGTTTTTGTTTACTTCAAAGTTTGTGCCACCCTTAATGATTCTTGGTTCATATGTACGCCTATCGATGTTTAGCTTGTATGGTCTTGATAGTTTTCTAAGAACGTAGGTTTGACCGGAATAGGTTTGTCTATCTGGCTGGCTTACTGTTGGTGCTGGCTGGTTATTGTACTTATCGGCAGTTTCAATAATGCCATCTCTTTGTTCGTCAATGGCACTATCGCCAGATGATATTACATCAGAATTTTCACGATTGGCTCTCTTCTGCCAATATTCTGAATTTTCTCTTTGGGAGTTAGATGCCGGATGATGTGCGTGTTCCCAATCATAAGTCTTTTCTCGAATACCCAAAGCAGGGCTTTCTGGATCTGCTGTCCTGAACTCAATGGTTGGGAACTTAGACTGATATTTATTGCGCTCTAAAACATGACTCTCGACAACATCGAAGATATTTTCTGAAACAACCGCAGAGGCAGGTATTAGCTGCTTAATAATATCACCAAGCGAATCATCAAACCACTTGTAATAATCTATGTAGCGCTCAACTTCTTTGACATTTTCTACTCTTAGGAAGAAAGCTTGTCTTAGTTTTTCTAACGCCTTGTAATCCATTCTGTAACGATTAACGGGGTCACCTATGAGGTTGTTGAAATCTGCTGCGCCTGCGAAAAACTTAAGCATTTCATCAGAGATGGCACTATACATACTCTTTTCTAGAGTATGGTGGTAGCTAACAACATCTTCTGGTACCCCGTATAGCTCCAAGGCATCATCAACAAGGGTGATCATGTCCGATGATATAGTTCTCTCTGGATCTACAAACTTAAATACATTTAGTCTCTTTTCTTCTATCGCGTCTGCGGAGGAGGTTGCAAATCCATAACCATAGCCAGAGTGCTGGTAGCCCGATATACTGCCTACCCAGCCATAGTTATCTCTAACAAGGGCTGATCCAGAGCTATAATCGGTGATATAAAAATTGCCACCAGAATCGGAGCCGGTAAGATTACCAAATTCCCAACTAAGCGCTAGAGTGTCTTTGTTCAAAACATCGAGATTTTTGGTTTGTGAATCAAGAACAGATAGATTCTGATAACTGTCGGTTCTACCAACATTATCAAAGTCTAAAGCGTGTTGCTTTTTGGAATCAAAGTCAATACTTCGGAGCCAGTAGCGAACCCCAGATACAAGCACATCGCTTTCGTTGATTAGTGAGCCAGTTAGGTTTTGCCTATAAGCACCAGCGTAAACTCTCTTAGCTGATTTTAAGAAGTTTTCACCTTGAGTTTTGGTTAGGGTTTCTTCGATTGAGAAACTATCACGAACATCACCAAGAAGAGTGTTGTACCCTTCAAATTTAAGAGTATACGAATAATCACCTGAACCAGTGACGTACTTTAAGCTACCCGATTTGCTGGGAACAACCGAGACAGATAGGTTCCAATCTTGGTTATTGTAAACATCAAAGAAAACGCTACTTGTAATCTCTGGAAATGGGTTCGGAGATATAGAGGAGGTCAGCTTAAAGTAAGCATTTTTTGACTTCTTGTGATCTCTTACAGCAAAAATTTGAAAGTTTGTGTTATCTGTTCCAAAGAAAGTTGTGTCGTCTGGAGCATCCACGCTTGCAGAAACAACACCAAACAACGAAACTTCGTTAAAATCTCTGTCTATAACGTCAATAGAATTTTTAAAATATGGAAAAGTTACGTCAGCTTCTACAGTGGCGCCATATGCAAACTCATAGCCCTCTGATTCAGAACCTGAAATATAGCCGATAGTATTGGTTGTGTCTGCTGGGTCTTGCTTTTGGAATATAACCGCACCAGTACCAGAGCGCTTGTTAAAGTTGATGTATTTGTTTAGCTTTGTGGTTTGCTCAAGGTTATTTCTTAGTTCATATCTTGCTTTGTTGCTGTAGGTGTTTAGCTTAATGACCTGATCGTCAATATAGAAGCATCGCAACACCCCCTTGATTGACTTTTCTGTACCCTTAGACTTGAATATGGAAGATAAATTGTTGTATAAGTTCAGATAGATTAGATTTTTTGTATCTTCTAAGTCTCCCTCAAAGTTGAAAGCCTCTGTCTTATTGGCTACAGTGTTGATGATATCAGAATCTATGAAGATTTCAGGGGTATAGAGACCCAATGACTGCGGAAGGTTTCTTGCAAATGGCAGTGGCTTGTAGGAGGCACTTGTGTATAATGGCTGCTTAAACTGGGTGACAGACTGTATCTGTAAATAAAGTTTATCAAAATAGGTTCCAATGATGTGTGACACCATTTCAAGCTGGCTTTTATCATCATTTTCGCTCTCCTCAATAACCCAAGAAGGAAAGTAGTTTATAAACTTTGTTGGATTGTTACTATCGTAAAAAGTGCCCTTTGATTCAAGATCGCTCTTCAAAGAAACAACAGATGGATGGCTATCGTAAATTATTGGATCTTGGTATTCTGTGGCGGCGGCGCCCGCTTCAACGATCGCTGATTCTAGAGTTCTGGATACTGTGCCGTTCCAAGTGCCATTGGTTATTCTGCCAGCGTAATCGAGAACAATCTCATCTAGCGCGGAATCACCTGTTGTCCCTTCGTTAAACTTGTAGTACACCCCAAGGGTGCTATTTGCGGTATCAGTATTTGCGCCGCCACGAACTTGGGTAAAGTAGTTGGTCCCAATCTGGAAAGCGTTTCTTTCTGTTTTCCAAAACCTAAATTCATCCATAGAGCCAGAAAAATAGCCAACAGAACCAGAGGCTATGTAAGCAATAGTGCCCTTTTGCGTGAGTGTGTTGATTCCTGTAGAGCCAAGAGTGTTTGTAGAATCTAACACACCATTGACGTAAAGCTTTGTTTCAACACCGGCACTTGCGCTCTTGAAGGACACAGCATAGTGTTTCCAGTCCTCTATTGAACTTGTGGTTGGTGCTGAACCAAGCTGTTGATTTGAGAATACGGAAGTAGCAGAATCATCAATACTAACATGAAATGGTGAGCCCGTTGTTCCAGAAAGGAAAATAGTAAGAGCATCACCACCTGATGAATTGGTTAGATGAAAAATGGTCTGCTTTGTGTTGGAAGACGGCGCAGGGGCTTTCAACCAAAACTCAACAGTCACACCTGTTTGGAAATCACACTTTAGATTTGATTCTCTAGTGCCTGAGCCATAATCAGAGGGCTTGTTATCAGTTTGATAAACATTGGTTTCGTAAAGGTTGGCTTGGCTTCTTTTTGTAGAACCAGCATCCCTAAAAAGACCACCAAGGGTAGTATAGGACGTTGCGTTTGGGCCACCCTTTAGATTGATGTAAGAGGAGCCATCAAAGTTGGCATAACCATTTGTTCTTGGGTAAAGGTTATCAAAGATATACCTCTCATGAGGAAGTGATTGGTTTGTGAAAGCATTTATCTCAGCCTCAGAGCCGTCATAAGGGAAATAATCATAAATCCTCTCTATTGCAGATTTATAGTAAAGATGAGCAGAACCAAACTTTGTAAAGTTTTCAGGCTCAGAATAGTCTATCTGAGGTACAAATGTTTCTCTTAACTCTGACTTTTGTATAAGATTGTTCGTAGACTCCACATTATCAAGCATTTCTTGATTGGTGGTCTGGGGTAAATCATTTCTTTTCTTGTCAAATAAGTCTTTAATACTCATATTCTTCTACTCTGAATAGGAACTTTTGATCTTGCTCAATCCAACTCTGCCTCTGAGAGTCGTAGAACGCGAACTTGATGCCATATTCGTAGCCGGGCTCAAGCAAGGACATGTCAAGATTGAAATAGTTTCCTGATACATCGTAAGAGAGTAGTGTTTGTAGGTCTGATCCTGTGCCGTGTGGTAGTACATTGTAGCCATCCAAAACCCTATAAACTCTGTAAGACGCACTTGGAATAATAGTATTTTCTATCTCACTTGACGCTACTGTGTAAATAGTTGGGGACCAGTTTTTGCTTCGGACATAGACGTTGAAGCGCGCTTCTTCTTCAGAGAAGTATTTGTTTCTAAGATTCTTGATCTTGGTAATATAGCGGTTATTCCCGGTAGATACGGCAGCAGCAGCAAAAGTTTCTGGAGAGATAGTTCCAGTAAAGTATTGAGTGCTACCAGAATACCAAACGTCACGCAAGGTTGTGTAGGTACCAGTTAAACACACTGAGCAAGAATAGATTCCAGTAGAGACATAGCCGCCGGTTGCGGGAGTGTTTATAGCCTGTGTCAATGCGGTACCACCAAGGGTTTCATACAAATCAACATATATCTCACCTGTCCCAATTGCTGGAATATTGGTTAGCTGCCCACGAACATAGTTGTAAAGATAGAGCGTGTTTAAGTTATCGGCTGCTGGGGCCAAGGAGGACGACATGTAAAAGTTTCCTCTATCATCTTGGTTTGAAGAATTCCAACGAGCTTCAATAACAGGCTTCTTGAAGAAGTATTGTGTTCCTCTGGCAAAAAAGCGCTTAGTGTAATAAGAAGTTTGGGCAGTTTCGAGAGAAGAAGTAAGGCGAATACCAATGCCGTAGTTGTCTTTTGTACCAGCAATCCATTGCTCCACAAGAGAGGAAATATCTATTTCTAAATCTTCAAGACCAGTAGAGAAAGTTTGTGTAAAAGTCGGTGATGCATGATAATCACCGCCAGCCGAATCCCACGCTGTTGTTGAAGAGGCTGAGATCCAGTTAGAGGCACCCACATCTTTGTAGTTTTCAAGGTCTAGACCATCACCCTCTGTCCATGATTTTGATATCGCTTGTGCAACTATTACAAAGTTTTTCGGAACCGTCTTAGAGGTTTCTGCGTTAAATAGACGTAGATAAAAGCTTACACTTCCAGATGTAGGTATAATGCCAGCAGTTCTATCGGATGAGATCGCAGATACATCAAACTGTGTTAAAACACGGGAAAGCTCTGCTGATGATGTAGACTGTCTAGCATAAATCGAAAAAACCTCACTAACATCTGCTTGGCCCATGTTTGAGCCAGTAGCGCGGGTTCGCAGGTTTTCTTTGTAAGCATTTGAAATAGTGTTATCTGCGTTTGCAACGTAGCGTCTAATAGCCATTATCTAACTTGCCCCTTTATATCCACATCTGGGTATTTGATTTCGACAACGGCATTCTTTGGAATAATAATCTTGGTTCCATCTGGAGAAAGATTTTGGTTGATATCTATCGAACTACCGCTATAGTTTGAGCCTACTTGGCTAACAATCTTAATGTTGATTACTTCGTGTACACCGCTGATTTTTCCCAACTCTTGATACATTTCAGAAATATTTATGTCCTCTCCAATGTAATACGGCTGTCCAAATTTTGCCCCAAGTGCAGCAACACATCTCTCCAATAAATCAAACTTGTTGACACCTTGTTTAGAAGATACCACAAAGTTTACACCCACATTTAGGATAAATGGATCAATAATATCAACCGTGTCGTTAATCATCCTGTGCTGGTTTAGCCAAACTTTTAGATTTTTCTTGATCGTATCGCTTGATAGAGTCAGTTTTCCGAAAGAGTCTTCAGAAACAACATACATATTCAGGTTTCTTTTTTGAGAATCAGGATCCTTCTGGACTGAGCACCTTTTGATAGAGCCATATTTTACTGGCATTCTGTAAGCCAAGTTTTCGTAATCAACCTGAGTTACTGCTCTGTTTTGAGTCGAGAACGAATCATATATTCTTCTCTTTACTTCGCCAGTAGAAGGCAGTGAAACGTCTCCAGTAATAGGCTTTTCATTAGAAACCTCTAAAGAATTGATTACTGCTTCCACTCTTGACGATAGAAGGCTTGTTCTATTTTCAAAATCAAATCTTGCATTCGATACGCTTCTTAGATTACCAACTGCTGTGTTAGAGTTTGATGGATTGGTAACTCTATAGATAATCTCAAGGGTTGTGTTGGAGGGTACGACTCCAAAATTTTGGTTTTTTGTTAGTTTGGTTGGGTCGAACGTTGTATCAGTCACGTAAGATTTGCCAAAGATATCTAAAGCTACCTTTTGTGGCTCAGCAACAACGTCTGTTTCGTTTGGATTACCGGAGCCAAATTGTATGAAAGTTCTACTTCTTTCAGTAAAAGACACAAACTTTCTAGATACTAAAAATGGCTTCATGACAGAAGGGGCATTTTCTTCTCTAAAGTTGTTATTCGGTATTTCTTTGTAAATGATATCTTGAGATAGGTTCTCAACTTCGTAATATTCATTGCCCCCAGAGTCAGTAACAGAGATGATCTCTGCAACGTTTGCAGACTGAACCTCTAGTAACTTAAATCTTTCAAAGTCTCCAACTTCTACAGTATCTCTCTTAAAGAAGCCAGAGACAACATTGCCGTATGCTTTGACTGCAAAGAAGGTTGGGGCGCCTGTTGTAGAGTCAACATTCGCAACAACAGTTTCGTTTTTTGGATCTGAGAAGTCCACGTTATCTGTTAAGACAAAATTGAGACCAGATTGAGAGGTGAATCTGCTTCCTCTTTTTAAGACTGGTAGATAGCGTGTGTCTGGTCCAAGACCAACGGTGGAAGCGGGAACTCTAATATAGAGCGAGACAACACCATAGGTGGATGGTCTACCTTGGTTTTTGTAGCCCATAATCCTTCCATGCCTCAAAACGTTTGTTAGCTGAAAAGATGTGTCTAAGAACATCTCATTAACATTGTAGTCGAGATAGAAAGAAAGCTGATCACCAACATACGCTATTGAGTCCAAGACTATCGAGCCGAAAGAGGCTTCACTAAAATCTTGGAAGGTGTCGGGATAAAACCTTTCTGCAATTTGCTCAAGATCGTTACGAATACCGTCAAATTCTCTGTTAGTATAATTTATGGGTATTTTCTTTTTTGGATCTTGTGGCATTTAGCGTTTTTCCTTGGTATTAAATAGTAAATTCTAATAAATCAGTTACTGCTATGGATGGTATGGAATACTCCAGTCTGAATGAAATATTGTTTGAGTCTGGTTCTATTAGATAGAAATTGATTCTTCTTATAGCAATATCGGGTATATAGATTGATACCTGCTCTCTTATTCTTGCATCAATTTGAGAATAAACATCATCAGAGAAATTTTCAAATAAATACCTCTTCATGCCAACCCCAAATTGTGGCTCCATGATTCTTTCGCCGGGCTCAGTCAATATGAGCATTTTTAAATTTTGCCTTATTGTATCTCTAATGGTCTTAAGCATACCAAAGCCATCGGTGTCATCTAGAGATAAAGGCAACCTAACTGCTATTGAAGACATATCAACCCTCCCTATAAATACTACCTACTAGTCTTTTTTATCACAGAGTGCGCCGTCTGCATTAAACGGATTGGTCCTCAACATTCTCCTCTTCCACCATGGAAGTAGTCTTTGGCCGGTTGCTGGCTTAAATGATGCCCTCAAGCTTGCCAAAAATGCCTCACCGGGTGAGTTTGCGTCCTCTCCATCTGGATCGAAATCTCTTGAGTTGTAGAAGCCCTTAAATAGCTTTTTGATTCTAAACTTTGATTTGGTTAAGATATTCTGATCCCATTTGTCATAATGCAACATAAAGAAGCCATTACCAGCAAAGAAGCCGGGATCTCTATCCTCCGCAGTAAGCCAGCCTTCGGCGCCGGGTCTAAGCTGTGTGGAGTATGTACCATCACCGTTGTCTGTCGATATGATGAATCTACCGGGCGGATCGCCCTCGCCAGTTTCTACAACCCTCTCTCCGATAGATGGGACAAAAGCCAAATCATTGTAGATAGAAAGGGTAGAAAGAACCTTGCTAAGTGGGAAGATATACTTTACAACTGCATTAAAATCTGGATCATCCAGCAAGTTGTTAACCAAACAAAGGAGCAGCTTGGAGTTATCTTCTAAGAACTGGAACTGGGAGACTGGCAAATCCAAAACATCAACTTCCACCCTAGCCAACACACCTTCGGCAATAGAAAACTCAAGTCCGTAGCGCGCACCAAGCTCGCCAGTAATCCCTATCTCTACCCCGTTTTCATCGTACACAAGCTCCATAGTGCCGGGGAACAAATCAGAAATGTTTGTTTGCTCAGGGGTGGTAGTTCTCCTGTTCAGTTCGTCTCTAGCTGCTTGGTTACTAGAATAGAATTGATCTCCAAGTCTTATGTACTTTTCAAGCTTAAATGGCTTGGCAATATTTGGCTCGGGTGCTTCTCCTCGCCAAGAAATATCACCAATGGGTACAATTATTTTCTTCGCAGAAACCACAAGAATGTCGTGGTCTTCTTCAGAATGATAGGAGCCCTCCATATATACCGACTCACCATCTTCATCAACATGAACATGATAATAACCAACATAATCTTCGCCGTCCAAGGTTATAAGCTCTCCACCACTTGTGTAAAGATCTTCCCCTTCTGTTTCCAAATCTACTACTTCTTGCTTTATTTCTTTATCTATGTCAAGGCTAGAGCCTTCAGTCAAAGATTCGAGCAGGAACTTGGGCAAACTTGATATCATATCATTATTAGCGAACGATGTTCCCTCTAGATTCTTTATGAACACATCGCCCATATAGTTAAGCTCTTCGATGACCAGTTCTTGTAAAATAATTTTTGCATCTGCCTCGGTTTCCTGAACAACCTCAAGGTTCTTGTCTGCTCTGTAGTTTTTCAAGCTTTGTAGAAACGATGCATCGCCAATCTTTTTGGCATCTCTTAGCCCAATAATGGTTCTACCATCCTTGGTGTTGTAGGTATCTTTATAGATGTTTCTGTGCTTTTTGATGACTTCTTCTATTCTTGTTAGCGCATCAACGACTGCCGCAGGCGGATCTGGTAGTTGGTCATTGGCGTACCTTCTGGCGTAGGTCTGAACAGACTGCTCCAAGAAAGCATACCAGAATTCCTGATCTTTGAATGGATTGAAGAACTCAAAGAACGCACTTGGCTGAGCATCTTTAAAATCCTCTTCCATTTTTTCAATGACATATTGTGCATTGATTCTGCTAAAAGTCTCACTGAAGTCGGGCTTAAACTTGGTATAGGTGGCCAAAGCCTTTAGTATGTGAAGGCTTGAGTAGATTCTTACCGCCGCACTAATGAGCCCTTCGATACCAGCCTTCGACGGACGTTCTAGAATTCTGTTATAAGGCTCCTCTCTTACACAATCAGGGTCAGTTCTAAGCCTCTCATCTTCCGGTATCGAACCGTAAGACTCATTGATTCTCTGCTGAATGGAGCCAAAATCTACTAAATCTGCCCTATAGGGCTTACATGGCCCTATTTCTGGGAACATCACATCGATCATCCCAAGCCAGCCATCATTTTTCACAGGCTTGATATACAGTGGTGGATTGATATAGTTGCCACCAAATTTAGCAGGATCAAGATAAATCACCCTTGCATCATCACCATTCACAAACTGGTCTCTACTAACGCCAAGTATTGCGTCCTCATTGGTGTAATCAGAGTCTTCATAAAGCTCACCAGTATTGGGGTCGAGATATTCAATGTCTTCATAGGTCAAATCATCAAGTGCGGCGCCATATACAAAGGCAGAGTCGTTGTTGTAAATCTCTTGAGCAAACCTCTGAAAAATAGAATTCATAAGGAGATCATGGGTTGATTTGATTTCTGAAGGGCTTGGAAGCGAATCGGAAGCATTTTTCTCTAAAATATCTTGCAGGAGATAGACTTGAGGTATGTTACCTTTCGCTCTTCTAGTAGTCTCATAGTATCTTGGATAAGCGGTCATATCTATTCCATCAAGACCATTATCTGTAGCTAGGAATTCATATGCTCTCCAACGTAAGATTGACTCTTCTTCATTCTTGGAGCTTTTTTCTGATTCTTCGTTTTTATCAGAATAAGAGCCATCAGCAGCACTTACCTTGGCTTTGGTGTTTACTATATTTCTAATCAAAATGCGGCAGTTATCGTCGGGTCTGTTTTTAAATTCGCCATCCTCTTTCACAATATCCGAGAGATATAGTTCAAGTTCAAATCCATAAGAGAACATGCCTGTACCCTTAGCATTGTCTCTAAACTGTAGTGATAAATCTGGGTTTGCCTTTCTGGCTTTTTTGTTAAATTTAACATTTTGGTTGTTGAAGTCTGCGCTTACATCGGTGTTGTATCCGTAATCTGGCAATGCCAGCAAGTCAACGTCTCCAAATAGGCCAGTAAAGTTTAAATCTTCAAATGATTTGGTAAAGATTTGGTTATCTCTCTCGTCGTTATTTGAGTTGAAGCTTCCAGCAGCAATTTGTCTTGGCATCTCTTCCTGAAGCCAGTCTGCAACTTTGATTGGGAACGCACCATGTTGTCGTGACAGCTTGGTGTATCTTGTGTCTTCATCTGCTTCGGATTCACTATCAACATAAAAATCAACAAAATCTTTTTTGAATATACGACCAGAGTTGGCTGACTTTCTCAAGTGAGAAGTATATGGATTGCCCTCTGTATCAGAGAGCACCATGTTTATGAAACCCCAGTTTCTTTCAAGCGGGCCATTACCAATCATATCGTAGGTGTAAGCAATCTTCAACTGCTCCATATTACCATCGAGTGTTTTAGTGGTTGCTTTTGTTATCTCTTCTGGCTCGAATGGAAGTAAACCGTTGTTGCAACCGGGATCCGAGATCATCGGGGGCATATTGTTGTTGAGGTAGTTTGGTATACCATCATTCAAAATCGTTGCTAAGTCTTCTATATCGTTTTTGAAAGTATCTCTCGCACTATCACAAAGCTTGGCTATCTGCTCTGGCGAGGCTCTACCCTCCAAAAGCCCAGCGCGGAGATTACAGAAATCTTCGACTTGTTCCGCAGTTGCACAAAGTGTGGGGTTCGCCGGCAACTGGTCGTCTTCCGATAGACCTGCTGAGAAATCTCTTAATGCCTGCTTAGCATCTGTGGGCATTAGATTGCCAATGTTGCCAAAGAAAGAGCTAATGTTTTCTCTGTTATTGAATGCTTCAGCAAACTGAGGATGCTCAAATTCAATCAAGCTCTGCATAACACTCAAAAAAGTCTCTGATGGATTACCCAAAACAGCGTCTGTAAGCTCTCTTCGACTTGTTGTGGCCGATATGTCTTCCGCAAATGACATGACTGCTGCTCGATCCGCAAACGCTGCGCCTCCAGCACCCATCTTCTGGAACATGTCAACGATTGTGTCATCTATTCTTTCTTCATCTGTGTCAGGTCCACATATTGTCTCTCTGATTACATCCTTGAAAGTTGATCTACCGGTAGCAATAGCTGGTAGTGCGGCTGCAATATCACCAACAGCCTCTAGTGCTTTACAAATCGCATTTCCGATTAGCTCACATATTTTAACGATCAGTTTGACAATAATCCTGACGACAAGCTTTTGCAGTTCAATTTTAATGATTTGGAATAGTAGCCTGAACAAGTCTTTAAGCTTTGGAAGATAGGCAAAGGGGTTTTCCAATCTGGGCAGGCCAATATGCTGAGTGTTTCTACAAAATGGCAACTCAATGTCTTTCAAGAAATCCATCAAACTTGGATCAAAAATAGGTGGTATGGGGCAGTCAATCAAGGCAATGATCTTTGAAATGATTTGTGCGCCGGGAAATCTGTTTAAGATATCAAGTAGGTCAAGAAGGTTCTCGCTGTAAACTTCTATAAGAGCAGAGGCATAAGCATCCATGATTAGTGCAGGATTAAGCTCAGAGCCCACATTCTGTAGCTGCGCTCTTGCCGTGGCATCCCCAACGTCTGACTTTCTTGTGTTTGCGGGCGGGATTCCTGTTGGCGACTCGCTGCTATAAGAGTTTTCACGCAACAGTTTCTCGTTTTGCTCACTAACAAGCTCTGGATTTTCCCAAGGCTTGTTAAACCGAATATTGCCAAATAGCGAAGGATCTTCATCAACATCTATTCTAGCATTTTCACCCTTTGCAGATTCATCAGAAACCCTTTGCTGCTGCGAGTCTGGTCTGAATATATCGCCGCTGGCAAGCTTTCTCTGTACAAGCTCGTCTAACTCTTGTTGCTTGTCAGGAGGGAGTCCAACAAATAAATCACCGAAGTTTTCTATAGACATTGCCTTAAGGGCGGCTTGCAGCATACTTGCCAATGCCTCTTCCAAAGTAAGGCCCTTAAATAGACACTGAATGGCATCAAGCATCAAATCAAACAGACCACAAACTCGAATCTTATCAAGCCCGTTGGCCCATAGCAAATCAAGCTGTCTTGTTAAATCACCACCACCGACAGTGCCACTAAGCAATAGAGCGCAAAAGTTAGAAAACACTTGGTCCCTTTCGTCTAGCTCCCTGAAGGCTTGCTCTATAGCAAAAGCACCAATGTTTTTGTTAACTTCTCCTTGCTTTCCGGTTGGTGAGAATCTGGCTGCATCTATTTGATCTACGTCCCTCCCTTGGGCAGAAACCAAGAGGGCTTCTGAGGGTATCTGCCCAAACTTGATTTTTTGCTCTATCATTTCTTGATAGTCTTCATTACAAAGCGCCTTGTGGAACTGTAATGCAATGGCATCACCAATACCAAAAACATCATCCAAGATGTCTTGGCCAAGTTGTTTGCCCTCTGCCTCTAGGTTCGATGCAATACAAGAGGTAACGCTATTCTCTGGATCTGTATTGTTATAGCCAGCGTTAGTGACAGACTCAATTTCTGGATAGGTGTATTCCTTGACAAACTCCAGCCAAGGCTTGGGGACTCTGGCGGTTAAATCTCTTTCCATCTTCTTCATCTGGGCGAAATATGCAACCGCCGTTCTGTCTCGCCAGCTTGGCTTTTTGTTCAGTCTTTTGAGTTTTTTTATAACTACTGGTTTTTCTCCACATGTTTGTGTGTATATTCTTAGTTTCTTAACCCTATATTGTGGCGTAAAGGTGAACTCTATCTTTGTAACCTTATCTTCAAAAATACCAGAAAGACCACCAACACCGGGAATGTTAAACCCCTTTTCATTCAAGAACGCATCAAGTTGTGGTATCAAATTTGAAGTGATTGAAGAGCCAGCAACAAGTCCAGCGTCTCCGTAGTTTTCTAGATTGAAGAGCCCGCCAGCTTCCAAGAACCTCAAAGAGCCACCATCGGTAAACCGATAAACCTTCTCATATCTTGCATAAAGATTGAGAGCCTTTCTGACTCGAATCAAATCCGGGTTCATGCGGGTGGCCCCAAACTCAACGACTATATCTTCTCCATCAGCCTCTTCAGCTTCGTCGTCTTCGGGTTCCTCATCTTCTAGAGATGAGAGTATCTCAAAAGGAAAAGAGTATAAAAGTTTTAAATGAGATAGTGGGCGGGCATCTAAATCATAATCACGATAATCAATAGATTCTCTCATTTTTAAGAGATTGGGGTCGTTTACAGCCTTTTGGTAATATTCTAGAAAAGCTTCGATAGCTTCTTCAGAGTATTGAGCGTACAATTCTTGTAGCGCTTCTTGTGCCTCTAACTCGGTAGAATCCAAAGAGGCACCGGTAGAGGTCTCGGGCGTAGTTATGGCAATTTGATACTGGCAGATTTTCTCGTTGAGAAAAGGAGTAAGATCCTCAAAGGTCTTCCAGTTTGGAATAAGAGCCTTTGGGTTTGGAACACAGTCTTTACAGACCTGTTCTTCGGGAGGTGGAAGATCCACTTCACATACATCAATCAAAAAATCCCTATTCTTGTCTTGGTATTTTAAAAACTTAGATTCTGCCATCTTTTACTCTTTTCTATATTTAGGTTGACTTGACACTTCTACTGCAAATAAATTTGTAACCAAATGGAGTCAGGTGGTTAAACTCCCACATAGTTTTATTGACTCTTGCGTGGTATAGTGGATTCATAACAGATGTAGGGATAAGAGCAGAGTTAGCTGAGCCTATGACGCCTGCTGCAACGCTGTGTGGCGGATAAACACCAGATGATGCAAAGGCTGCGGCAGTAGCAGAGTTGACAGACATTTGCACAATACCGAGGTTAATAAGGGCTCCAAGTATTTCTTCTATAATCTCACCAAGTTCCCTGAAAGCGTCTCTAGTGTTGTATCCCATCGCTATGGGCTGCAATGTCTCTATTGTTTCCACCGGGTTAGCTATACCACCCCAAACCTTTCTAGGTTCTGTGTTGTTACCAGCAATAAGTTCAATACCGGGGGCTGGTTGTGAGATTTTACCACCGAGTGAGTTTGTCTCACCCTTAAGTCCAAAACCTTTCCAGTTGTTACCACGGCCAGTAACAATCTTTACGCCCTCTCGACCAAATACTCTAACACCATCAGCTTTTATACCAACCGCGCTTCTTCCCTTGATGTTTCCTATTGAGCCCTCAACAATACCAAAGTTGGTATCAATATCTGTTAACTGGCTTATGTAAACTCTGGCTGCATCTGCTGCAAAGTTGTTATCAACGTGCGTTAAGTCTTTGACACCCTTGCCACCACGCGCAGATGACATTCTACCGGCTACCAAATCTATGGTAGCTGCCCTGTTGCTTCCCTTGGCGCCATAACCAGAGGCCATAGAGGAAGGTCTATCAGTGCCAAGAACAATATAGGCATTGTTTTTGGAAAAGATTTTTTCATTAGGCGCAGTCTTATATTGTGGACCACGTTCACTATCCCCATTATCAGCGTGCATTAAGCCACTGTCGGATGGGGTTGTGTTAATGTGTTTTTTTTGCTTTATGCGCTCCTCTGTGGGAGAGCCTTTGTCTGATATTTTTATTGGCATTTATCTACCGTCTACGCTCCAGTGCCATGGTTCGGCACTATAGTTCTTAAAGCCCGGCTCCTGTAGGGACAGGAGAAACTTGTATGTCTTTGACCTTCTAGCTATTGAGTTAGAGAGCTTTGCAGCCTTTACTCCTTCTTCTTGTAAAATTCCACCAAAGTCTATGGCACAGCCATAAATGTGTCTAGAGCCTTTTCCGGGGCTTGTTGGCAAAGGGGCGGTGGGCGGATCACACAAACCAGAAGAGCCCCCAATCATTTCATCGAGGCTGAGTTGATTTCCCGCTGCTTGTGAGTTATTGATTCTTAGGCTTATTTGTTTTTTCAAAACTCTTATGCTTGAACCCCCATCAAATGTTTCATTAAAGTTTTGCGCTTTAACTAAATCATACTTTTCTTTAACTTTGTCAAAAAACTTGGGATGCAAAGTGACAGTCACAGAGCCTATTGTACCTGTCTTACACTTTTCCAATGGATAGTCCGGCAAGTTTCCACACATCCCATCAGGTGGCGCAAGTTCAAGCCCATATCTCTTTACATACTCATCATAAATTTCTTGAACCTTGGGATCATCGAGTGGCGGGCCCCCAGATTCTTCACCGAAAGCATAAGACGATATTGGCTGTCCACTTGCTCTTGCCATAGATGCCTCTAAGGTGTCACATGCTTCAGCAGCTTCTTTATTGGTTTCAGGGTTGGACACTAGTTTGATATGTTTTCCGTATTGCAAATCATAACCAAAAACATTCTTTTTTAATTCTACCTCAACGACAGAACCAAAGCGAGGCAAAGAGTTGACAGAACCCCCTTCTTCGTTAGAAACAAACAAAGTGTGCATTGCTATTATTTTGAAAGACTCTTCAGGTTCAGAAGAATAAGCTGGATCACATGGGTCTGGTAAAAATGAATGTGGAGAGTTGGTGCCTATTATTCTCGCTCTATAAGTAAACTGAGTAGTGGTATTATTGATAGTGTTGATAGCTTTCCCAACAAAGCCGGGTTCGCCTGTAAAAAACTCTAAATCTTTGGGACTAACTGGTATTGGGTCTGATATAACAACGGCTTGAAATGTAGTTCTATCGCCATACGAATCATAGGTAAAAGCTTTTCGTATTGAGTTAGAAAACAAATCTTTAGAAGATTTGCTATCAGTGAAGGTTGAAAAGTCTATGTTGTCTTTAATCGCCATTAAGACTCCCCTTGGATCATATCAAAAAGACTAGCCTTATCCTCATCAGACAGACCCACCTCTTTGGTTCTCTCCTTTTGTTTTAGGGTGAGAACTTTCACTAGTTGTTCGTTTGAGCGCTGCATGGTTTCAATATGTTTGGCAGCTACGGGGGAAAGTGCTCTGTTATTTTCTGCATTTTGAGCAATCTGATTTGCAAGCTCATTCAAAAACTCTCGCGCAACCTTGCGGTCATTGCGAATGTTTTCTATTGCCTCGTCCATCAAATCGTCAAATTCGTCACTCATATCTTGCCATTTTCCCAATCAGATTTAAAATCTGCATAATGTTCTCTGAACTTGTTCAAAGAGTTTACAACCTGCTTTGTGTTGAGACCAGTTATCTCTCTCAGGTAAAGGTAAATAGCTTTCTTGTTAAAAATTTCTATGTCGTCTCTACTCTCAAATAGAACGATGATTGCCTTATACACGCGCTCATCATTCTCTCTCATATCATTGAACTTCCATGTTTTCATGTCTTCATAAAATGATTTCCAAAATTCCTGCTCTAATCGATTGGTGACCCAAGTGTCTTCTGATGCAAGGTATTCTTGTTCATATCTTTTGGGTGCAGCATCATATTGTACTTCACGTTGATTTTTTCTTTTTTGTTTTTTGACTTTGTGTATGAACCAGTTTTTTGTAATAACTGAGAAATAAGAAAAAGCTTTATGCCCCTTATCTGGCTGGAACTTATCGAGTATGGTCATCAACCAGACTTTGCACTCTTCTCTTAGAGAATCTATATTAGGCAATGTTGTAAACTTATACGTGAAAACGATCTTATCTACCATTTCACTAAATGCAGGTCGCAACATGGTGACATATATTTCAGTCTTTCTTTTGTTGCAATCAGTAGAACAATATTCTATGATTGCATTTTCGTGCTCTTTGGTAAAATAGTGATTAGATTTCTTCGATCTGCTGCGTCTCGGCATCTTCTTCCTCTTCATCTGGTATGTATATAAAGTCAAATTCATCCATGTATTCTCGGAATGAGCGAGCGTGATCCATCAGCGCTTGTAACGTCTGGTCACCGTAAAACATCTCAAGTTCATATACAGCCTTTACATGCCTTGCAAAGCTTGCAGCGGCTGTCCTCATATCATCAATCTCCGCAGAGATAATGACAAGCTTTTGTGCTACGTTGCGAGAATACACAAACAGAATCGCGTTGATACCAAGTGACACCAACAAGATAAGCGATAGCACCATCTCAAGCCTACTCATAAAGTCCATTGCTTGCTTCCTCCTTCATCTCAGTTAGAAGCTCACGATTGGCTTCAATATATTCATTTGTGAGGTTACCAGTAGCCTTAGAATCTTCCTGCTTTTTGTTCAAGACTATCGGCTTACCTACCATTTTTGTAACGCTCTCATGTCCGCAGAGGTCGCAGGACTCCTTTTGTTCTGAGAACGAGTGAAAAGCCACGAAGTCTCCTTCGCAGCTATCACATTTGTATAGGTAGCGGGGCAACTACTCTCCCGCCAGTCTTGTTAGCTCTTCTTCGGTGACTGGTCGGTCATTACTTACACGAACGGTTGGTGGATTGGTAACCACAAGACCATCTTCAGTCTGGGTTAGCTCAAACCCCTTAAGGATTGGCACAATGTCTAGTTGGTTTAAAAGTGACTCTTGAAGAGCCATCATAACAGCACCAAGTGCCTGATTTGAAAGTCTAAATGTTCCGTTACTCATGGTTACTCCTTATTCAACGGTTACGCTCTTAGCGAGATTTCTTGGTAGATCAACGTCTCTTCCATTATGAAGAGCAAGGTGGTAAGAGATTAATTGACCAACAACATTGAAAATCATAGCAGTTATGTATTTGTTGTTGCCGGTCTCGACGCTAACCAACCTATCATAGATTTTATTCTCTATTTCATTCTTTGTGTAGTTTGTTATAAGAATAACTTTCCCTCCTCTTGCCCTAATCTCCTCTATGTTGCTGATTGTCTTCTCTGGATAAAAGTTCTTGTCAAGCAAACAAATATTAAGAATCTCATCATCAATCAGCGCGAGTGGTCCATGCTTCAATTCTGAGCCTGAGTAACCTTCAGCGTGGATGTACGAAATTTCCTTAATTTTCAGAGCAATCTCATCTGCGATTGGCTCAAGGACATTACGACCTATCACGAAAGCAGTTTTAGAAGCTCTGTAAGTGTCACAAATACCCTTGATTTTATCTTCTTGGGCCAAGGCTCGATTAATAAAATATGGCAGTTTTTGAGCTTCTCTCACAAATTCCTTGTATTCTCGATAGGAGCATCCGTTCTCAAGGCCAATCTTGTAGGCGAGAAGAAGCATAGCAAGAATTTGGTTTGTAACGGCCTTTGTTGAAGCAACTGATACCTCCTTGCCGGCGCGAATGTGAATACCACAGTCAGTCATCTGGTAAATGGTTGAGTTGGGGGTGTTTACAATACCGAGAACGTTAGCCCCCTTTGCCTTCATGTTCTTGATACAGCCAATAACATCAGCAGTCTCTCCAGACTGAGAAACAGTTACAAGCCAAGACTTTTCGTCTACGAGGGCGTCTTTGTACTTCAACTCGCCAGAAGCTATATTGCGGGCCATAAGTCTACCAACTTCTTCCATAACAAGCGCGCCGACGCGGGCAGCATTATTGGCAGAGCCGCAGCCCGTAAAGATAATCTGATTGCTGCTCGCGAACTTTTCGATACAGTCCTGAAGGCCACCAAGAATGATTTCTGTGTCTCTGATTCTTCCCATAAGCCCAGACATAACATAATCAAACTGCTCGTATATTTCCTTCTGCATGTAGTGGTCGTACTTACCAAGGCAGTAGGTATCTGCTGATACATCCTTTTCTTCAAAAATAAGTGTTAACTTAGTGCCATTGAGATCTTGAACATCAACAGAGTCCTTACGAATGATGAGGATCTTACTATCGTCAATTGAGGAATAGGTTTTTACATCTTCTGGGAACGAGAAGGCGTCAGAACAAACATAGACAGAATCATCAGCACGCCCAACATACATTGGAGAGCCAAGCTTCATCAAGTTCATTTGGTTTGGATAATCAGCGTGAATGAAGATAACGCCGAATGCGCCTTCAACGTGCTTTGCAGTATGGCGCATAGCAGCGCGGAGGTCGTCTCCCTGAGAGAGATAATACTGAATAAGATTTGGTAGCACCTCAGTATCAGTCTCAGAGTAAAAAGTGAAACCCTTACCTTCTAGAAAGTTCTTGACCTCAACATAGTTCTCAATGATTCCGTTGTGGACAAGACTAATCTTATTATCATTAGAGGTATAGGGGTGAGAATTGTCCTTCGTTGGAGGTGAGTGAGTTGCCCATCGGTTGTGCCCGATAGCAACAGTTCCTCTCAAGTCAAGGTCGGGGAGGAACTTAGGATGCCCCTCTGTCCTCTCGATTACAACTCCTTGTGACGTTGCGACGGCAATGCCTGCCGAGTCATAACCTCGATAAGCAAGGTTTTTGAGTCCTTGCTTGATTGCGTTGTATTCTACGCTGTCGGCTACTGAGCCAAAGATTCCACACATAGATTATCCTTTGAAAAACATCTTTGTAAGCCATCTTCTATAGCAACAGACGGCTTCCATCCAAGAGATAATAACCCAGAAATGTCAGACTGTGAATGCTTAATGTCACCTTTTCTTTCTGAATTTTCAATCCAAACTACATTATGGTTTTTGTTAATTATCTCTCTGACTGAATTTAGAGAGCATGAAACACCGCTAGCAACATCGTGTACCGTACCAGCAAATGGCTTATCTTGGTTCATACAAAAAATGTTAGCAGATACAACATCATCAACATGTACAAAATCTCTTGTCTGTTCTCCATCTCCATCCATACGAAGTTCTCTACCTTCACGAATCATCTGCATCCAAGCACTTATCGCTGTGGAGTACGAGCCGCAATAGATTTGATCTTCGGAATAGACATTATGATAACGAAGACAAACCGTATCTAGTCCATAGAGTTGAAAATAGAGTTTACACTCTTGCTCTGAGATTCTCTTGTGAAGTCCGTATGGTGATGTTACATCGGCAGCAGCAGCAGAGGAAGAAAAGATAACTCTTTTTACATTATGGTTCTTTGCCCACTCTAATAGAACAGATGTGGCATAAGCATTATTTCTAAATGTATCTGAAGGCTCTTCTACGGATTGTTGAACCTTTGGAAATGCTGCGAGATGGAAAACATAGTCATAACTTGTGTTTGGCAGATGGTGGAGAACATCTCTACCATCTTTTAAATCCAAGCCATGAACAATGTTGATTCCATCGTCTAATTTGTTAAATATTTTGCTACCAATGTAGCCTTTATGTCCAGTTACTAAAATTTTCATAAAATGCCTATTTTTTTTAATTGCTCAAATGTGTCTTCCCAATTGTTAAAACGAACTCCTTTATCATCAATGAAACATATGGCTCTTGGCTTTTCTGATACTACATCAGTTACATATTGTTTAACATTGTGTTTTTCTAACCAATCCCAAATCATTTGTGTTCCATTTTTTCCATCAACCTCGGGTCTATCTGATCTACTTTTACATGAATATATAAAAATGCTAAATCCCTTATTATGTAATGCTTCTAATGCTTTTAGAGATCCTTCAATTGGTACATCATAAACAGTACCATCATAATAGCCTTTTGAGCAGGCATGAATAACGCCATCAAAATCTATTGCAATATTTTTTGCATTTTCAATTTTTTGTATTTTATTAAACTCTTCCACTGTTAACATTTATAACTCCAAAATTTTTTTACAAAAATTGTAATCTTGTTCGGTCTTTATCACACTACCATTGAATCTTGGTAGTTCAAAAAAAAATCTATCACTGCCAAAAGATATGCAACTTTCCTTCATTACACCACTTTTTAAATTCCAGCCAGTCATTGCCCAATTTATTACATGAATATCTTTTAAATCTTGAGAATTTGACTTTTTCTTAAATGTAAAATTAACTGGTTTTTCTTCCACTAAGGACTCTAAAATTATTTTTTCGTATGTTAATCCAACTTGCTTGTTTGAATTCACAAAAGCTTCTACAAAAGAAGATATTTGCTCTACAGTAATCAGTGGAGCAATTGAGTGAATTTGAAATAAATAATCTGATTGAACATTTGAAATAAAGTCCCTTATAAAATCTTCTGATGTTGCTTGATTATTGGCAAATTTTTCATTTCTTTTGTATTTGTAACATGAGGGTGGGGCTTCTTCAAGAATAACATCAGACTCGCTATTGATGTACACTTCGTCAAATACTGAAGAATCTATGCATTTTTTAGCACATAACTGAACAATTGACATATTGTTGATTTTCAGTAAATTTTTTTGTTTCAATCTTTGGCTGCCCAATCGGGCAGGTATCATACAAACTTTTTTCATTAGTTTCTCAAGGGTGAATCTTTCAATCTTACCTTTTCGCCTTTGATAGAGGGGCACTTGTTGTCTGTCTGATGTATAAGTTCATAGAACATCATCATGCAAAGAACCTCGACAGTATGAAAGTAATCACAATTAAAAACCATTTCATCAATACTATCTGAGAGCTTTTCAGATTTTTGTCCTGACATCATGAAAGTTGAAAACCCCATCTCCTCAGCCCAGTGTAGGCAGCTAATTATGTTGGAAGAATTGCCCGAACAGGACATTCCTATGACTAATGAGTCTTCTGCTTCATCAACTGGTGCCACAGTTTCAAGCCATCTAGTAAATATATTTCCGAAGCCATGATCATTTGCGTTTGAGGTAATAAAACCAAAACTGTCAAATGAGTATGCCACTTTGTCTGGTATTAATCTTGTTAAGTCTGTTGACATGTGACTAGCGACAAAGTGCAGTCCGCCATTGCCAATTAGATAAATCTTTTTGGCATTGTTTAGCTTTGTTACAATTTTTTCAAAGGATGGCGATAAGCTTGCGCTTTCTAACTTTTCTTCAATATTTTCAAAATCAATTTGCATTTTTTTCCTTGGTGATTTTATTAATATAACACAAATTTGCATATAAGCAAATATTTGTATCTATAAATTTTTTTTATTTAAGTAGTTTAGTGATTCCTTGCTCCAGCGATAAGAACTCGTGCTTTCCTATGAAACCAAATAGTTTTTTATTACATGGTTTTCTTACGAGAGTATCATTTTTTCTAGCGGGTAAAAATACTGGATCAAAGTTTTTATTGCCTATTTTATGTATAAGTTTTGCTAGCTCTAATATCGTTACCTCTTCGTCATTTCCTATATTTAAGACTTGATCTGAGGCAATAGAAGAAGCTTTAAGTGTTACTTGTATATTATCATCAATGTAGCAGAAACTTCTTGTTTGAAGTCCATCTCCTATTATGGAAAACTTTCCTTCTTTAAATCTTCTTATAAACTCTGGAACTACTTGTCCATAATCTGTTGAAACCATATTGGGACCATACACATTGAACAATCTCAAAATGAGATAGTCAATATCATTTTTTTGGCAAAAAAATTTAATCAAAAATTCATTATGAACTTTTGAACAAGCATAGCTATCTCTATCGGCTTCAATATTCAACACTATTTCATGAAGTTCGGAAGTTGGTGTTGGGGGATTGAATCCGTACACTTCCGAAGAAGAAGCAAAAATAAATTTTTTTATGCTTTGGGAATCTAGTAATGATAAAGTGTTCTCGGTTATTGAAACATTTTTGCTGAATACTTCAAAAGGGAAGTCGTAAAAATATTTTGTTCCATTAATTGCTGCGTAGTGATAAATTTCACATCTTGCATTTTTTATAATTGAACCTATTTTTTGTTTTAAGCTTTTGCACTCTTCTTGTGATGAAAGGTCACAATTAAAAAAATTGAAATTCTTATTGCCTCTCAATGGCAATAGATTGTCTTCTGTTCCTCTGAAAAAATTATCAATACCGATGACAATATAATCATTTTTCAACAATCCTAGAGCAAGATGGCTGCCTATAAAGCCTGCTGCTCCAGTAACCACAGCGTAGTTTTTACTCATCTCTCATGCCATCCAATACCGTCTTCTTAAAAACTGAGTTTTGTTTCAATACATCACTAAAAAATGTAATGTGATTTAAGCTTTCTTCTACGCTGAGTGCTGCAATTTCTTTTGTATCTTTAGGTAGGCATGGTCCACTGAAGCCTTTTAAGTTTTCACTAGAATTTAGGTAAATGTCATTTATGTGATCTCTGAGCACTGCCAGTTCTTTTACCTTAGAGTAATCAACTCCCATATGTTCACAAATATCATGATAACTGTTTGCGAAAGTTATCAACACTGCATTATAAATGTTGTTGAAATACTTCACTGCTTCAGCTTCCGAAGGAGTACAAAAGACTACTTTTTCAGGCAAATCGCCATGTGCCTGTTTTACTTTTTCATATACCTCTTGTTCAAGAGCGCCAATTGCACACAAGTCATGATTGTATATAAAATCTTCAGTTGCACACCTTTCTCTTAAAAATTCAGGAACAAAACAAATTTTGCTGTTTTTGTAGAAATTTGATAGCCTTTCAGTTGTACCAATTGAAACAGTAGATTTGACTGCTATGATTCCCTGATAATTTAAGTGAACCAAATCATCAACAACAGATTCTAATATCTTTGTATTACACCTTCCACTACTTGAAGTGGGAGTCGGCACACATATAAAAACAATTTCACAATCCAACAAATCAGTTATAGAGGTTTTTAATTTTAGATCGTGCTCGGCGACAGTATGTCCGACGTGTACCATGCCGTTTTTTACTGCTGTGCCGACAACGCCCAGACCAATGATTCCTATTTTCATTTTTTCTTCCTATCATGTAATTTTGTTATCAAAGAATTTGAAATCCCACTCATGCTGTGTTTATTATTGAATTTTACAACTTCTTCAAAAGGTATTTTTTTGTGCAAAGCCTGTTCAATTTTATGATCAATATTGGCTGATTTGTTATCAAAAAAAACATAAAAGCCTTCTCCAGTCTCTCTTAACACAGGTATATCAGAACACAAAACATTAGTTCCTAACGATATCGCTTCAAGCGGGGGCATACCTAAGCCCTCAAATTCAGTAGCAAAAAAAAGAAATGAAGATTCTTTCATTAATTGCTTTTTTTCTTTCTCGCTTATAGAATGCCTAAATGTTACTTTTATCTCATTTTTACTGAAAAGATTAGAAATATTATTTTTGATATCTTGATTGAGATTTACATTTCCAGTGTTTAGAATAATTTCGAAATTTGAAAGCACTTTAGTATTTAACAGGTGTAATTGATTCCACCCTTTATGGACACTAGTAGCGCCAAATCTTGACATTATAAAAACTTTTTTGCTTTTTACAAGATTTGGTTTTTCATAATTTATATTAATTGGTCCGGGTTCATAGATAAAATCCTGATTATCGTAAAACTCTTTTGCCCACTGGTTACCGGTTCTTGAAATACTCAAGATTGTGTCACAAAGCTTTGCAACTTTTTTCCAAGGATCCCACAATGATATATCTTTCTTATATGGACTTTGAGCATTCCACCAATTTCCACTTTCAAAATTATAAAAAATATTTTTATGGTTTAAATTAATCGCATTATCTAAAAATAGATTGTAGAAATCGTATGAACCGGGACCATTTGGGATTATTATTCCAAAATCATAAGAACTAGTTTGGGTACTTATTGTTTTAAAATTTACTTTTGAATTTTCGAAACATGTTAGAGCCATATGTGAATTTGTTTCGTTTGTGAAAAAATCCACATTACACCCAGAGTCTGCCAAACTATTTGCTAAACAGAGGGATAAATACCTGCCACCAGAGAAGCCGCTCTTTGGTAACCAGCAGTAAAAGCTAATATTAAGAGCTTCCATCAATGCTGCTCCTTAAATGATCATCAATAAAGAATTTTTCATTGTTTAGAAAAGTTCTTAAAAAGTTTTTTTGAAAATCTATGTTATGATTTTTTACTTTTTGATTCAATTCTCTTACTTCTTGTTCAGTTGTTATCTTCGTCCTATAATTTTTATTGTAGCCACCAGAGAACATAGTAATCCCTTTTATAGTTATTGTTTTAGGTTTTTGCAAATAAAGATCATAAATTGCTATGGTTCCTGTGTTTGGAGAAGTTTGTCCGCATAGATTGCATAGATTCATATATGTATTGTTGTCTATAATTGTTGTTGGAAAACCAAAGTCACTATTCAAAATTGAATAATTTTTTAAATTATTAGCATACCAAGATTTTACAGGGGGATATGCTACTCTCACTGTTTTAACTTTCTCAGATATCAATTTGCCAAAATCTATTGGATTTTCTCCAATAGATGAATCAAAATTTATGCAATGATACAAAACATCGCACCTATCATTAATAAAGTCTTTACATAAATCAGTTTCAACCATTCTATTCAATTTCACTACAATATCATAATTTTTTAAGTCCTGTGAGTAAGAGCCATCATATAAATAAGAAGCAGGACCTAAGAGTAAAACATTTTTTTCAAATATCAAATCTTTAAAAGGCATAAGTTTCACCAATTACACTACTCTTTTTCAGCTTTGTATCTTTTTTATTTTGTTCTTCTGTTTCTCTTCTCAATGAATCATTACCGATCCATTCACCATCTACTTTACCTGTTTGAACATCTTCCATAAATGTGTTCATAGTTTCACGCACCTGCTGACGCTCAACAGATTTAATATTGACAGATAAAAGTGATTCTCTATTAAAACTCAAAATAGCCCAATGAGAGCAATCAGGCTCTACTGGATAAAACCACTCATACTTTCCGCCTACGTGATTTTGAAGACAAATTGTCTTAGATTTCTTGAATACCCTTGGTACAGCAACATGCATATTACAAAAACCATGATTGATAATTTTGTTATCTTTGAGAGTCAGGTTTTCTGAGACTACTGGTATTTCATAACCACAAGCATAAACTCTTTCATCTGCAAGTGACTTGATAGCGGAAACCATAGTTTTTAAATAACCCTTGCCAAAAACAAAATCGGCGTCGTGACGGAACACTATTTCATTATTACATTCCTGCACAGCGGCTCCAAAAACATCAGCTATCGTAAAGTTCTTAGAAAGGTCTCTTTCTTCTGTTCTCCACCTTAGCTGAATACCAGCATTATCATATCTTTCTTTGAAACTTTCGATTACATCTAATGTATTATCTGAAGATCGATGATTAATGATAAATACTTCATCTACAATGCCTGCAAACTGAAGGCATGAACTCAAGTAATTTTCAATAGCCTCTGGTTCATTATACACTTGGTTTCCAAAACTAATTCTATGCTGTTGGAGGTAATGTATTGCTTCAATATAATCCTCTTCTACATTAAGCAAGCTGCTATAGCGCTCAAGAGCTTTTTCTTTTGTAAAATTCTCGGACCATTCGCGTCGTGAATGACCTCGCTCAACAGAGCGGACTGCGGATTCTAGCTCTTCTGATGTGAATGCTATTTGTGGGAGCACTACGCCGCCTTGTAGCGATCCAAAAACTTCAGGCACACCACCAACAGGAGTAGAAATCCAAGGCAACCCAGCAGACATAGCCTCAAGCAAAACAAGCGGCAACCCCTCTGCTTTTGATGGAAGAACATAAATGTCCGAAGAACAAAGTAGGAGGTCAATTAGACCTCTGTTGTTCGTTCCCTTCACCATTTTGACGCACTCGGAGAGCCCCTGTTCTTCAATCATAGAGTTAATCTGTGAGAGATAAGCGTTATCAGAAGCACTTCGCGGAGAACCAAGTAATACAAGAGTGTGGTCTTCTCTAAGTCCAGAAGCAGCAAAGCTCTGAATTAGAGATAGTTGGTTTTTTCTATCTTCGATCAAACCGTGATTGAAGATGATCTTCTTGTTTCCTAACTTGAGGGCATTACGAATGTGAATCGGTGGCTTCTGAGTAATTTGTGTGTCTCTGGTGAAGTTTGGAATGAATGAGTGTTCTATCCCATTCTCTTCAAGAAACTTGTTTACAGGCGCTCCTTTGCAAAAGGAAACAACATGGGTATAAAGTTTTATCTTTTCTACAATCTGCTGAACATTTGGAATTCTGCCTTCATGGATCCAACGATAAACATTCTCGTCCAGATTTAAGATCAAGATGCTCTTGCGAGTGTCACCCGGATTGATTGTCTGTAAGGTTGGAGAAAACAAATCAGCAAGAACTAAAACAGCATCATAGTTCTGGACAAGAAAGAAATCTGAGTTTGTAAAATTAAGCCCTTTTACTTCATGAATTTTGTAAGAATAGTTGCTGTGTTCTCGACTTGAATCGGGGGTGGTGATAACCTCCACCTCATGACTAAGATCGGCAAAACCCTCACATAAACTTTGTGCGAGGATCTGCGTGCCGCCGATTGAGGGGGCGTAAAAGTCGCTTACAAAGCCGAGCCTCAAAGCATTGACTCCAAATCAATCAAGGTGTTTTCTGGAAAAACAGATTGTATTTCACTCACAAACCTATCATACATAACAGGCTCGGAGAATCTATCTTGTAGAACCTCAGCATAGTCATCGCGGCGAGTAGCATCGGCACGGCAAATACGCATCTGCTCCTTAGCAGAAGATTCACGAGCATAAGCCCACATAGAATCAGGAACGATAACCCCATCCCAAACAACCTCTTTCTGGACTGGCTGTAGGTCAAAGGCTACGTTATAAAACTGCTCCTGACCTTCAGCATCTACAAGAAAATCTAGCTGCCCAGACCAACCAACAGTGACCACAGGAAGACCTGAGTATGCAGCCTCAAAGAGTGGAAGGCCAAATCCTTCGCCGTGGGGGAGAGAGACAAATGCATTGATTTGGGGATTGGAATACAAGGAGTGTATTTCGGCGTCGGTCATATCGCCGTGTAGGAGGAATACTCTGCACTGTCTCTCTCCCTGTTGACGGAGGAAGTTCGTAAGATCTGTTTGTAAGCGCTTACGATCCATTAAACAATTCTTGGCAATGTTAGACTTCACAACAAGACCAACATCTTCATTACGGAACTCTTCAATAAACCACTTGATGGTATTATGAAGGTTTTTTCTTGGACCAAACTGTGCAACTGTGAGGAAATTAAACGCCGTGGGGAGATTTAGATCCAGTTCTGGCAAGTTCTCAAAAGTCTTGACGGGGTAGCCAACTGCCTCAACAGGAACTTGGGTTCTCAGCGTGACCTGTTCGCCAGTCTGCTGGTTCTGTGCTTGATACTCCGTGTTCTCAAACACTTGCTTAGAGTGAGAAGATACAACAATGATCTTATCCATCTCGTTGGCCTTTGGAATCCATTGGTGGGCTATCTTTGTTGTCTCAATACCAGCAGTGTAACCAATATTTATTGGAGCAAGCTTTTGAAACTCATTGGGGATGGTTACCTGTAGGGACATGTCAAACTGACCACCTTGTTGGATATATCCGATTGTCTTCTCAATAGTCTGATCAATCCAGACACGCTCTTCATCCATCTCGGAAGACCAA
>Ga0208162_1000019_pt1 | contig 73229 bp, 56 predicted proteins | sample CB_VirMetaG_4_FD_184539 | JGI IMG/M metagenome (GOLD analysis project Ga0208162, IMG submission 184539) | Freshwater to marine saline gradient viral communities from Chesapeake Bay - CB_1508_1M Viral MetaG (SPAdes) (version 4) | ecosystem: Environmental > Aquatic > Marine > Coastal | place: USA... | reverse complement strand
ACAGGTGCGCAGCCAAGGGCAACGGGTCAGCAGCTGCAGGCGACGCCAACAGGTGCGCAGCCAAGGGCAACGGGTCAGCAGCTGCAGGCGACGCCAACAGGTGCGCAGTCAAGGGCAACGGGCACGAATACGCAGCAGGTCGTACAGGGCAACACGACGGGCACGAATACGCAGCAGGTCGTACAGGGCAACACGACGGGCACGAATACGCAGCAGGTCGTACAGGGCAACACGACTACCACGACGCGTGTAGTGCCAAATCAGCAAACTATGCCAGGTGCGCCAGCACAATCGGTTGCGCCTGACGCTTACAACCTTCCTTTCGCAGCTCAAACTCCACTAGCCCGGGAACACCATCAGTTATTGCGTCTTGAAATTGCGAATGCAGAGCGCAACCTTCTTGCACGGGGCAATTTAAGTGAGCCCGAAATAGCCTATGCCCTGAGACAGTTTAGAGATGAATTAGTCGGACAATATGCTGCTGGCCCGTCGACTTTCGGAATTCTGGGCGGTGGCGCTCGAGGTCTCTTTGGGTCACAGTATTTCGTCAATCCTTTTAGGTTCATAAGGGAAGGTGGTGCTACAAATGCGCTTCGAAGAAGGGTAAACCAACGCCTACAGGCGCCGACGGCTGCAAATCCCATACAGCATGTTAGCCCTCAGCAAGCGGCGCGAGTGGCTAATCAGCAGACAAGTCCAGGCAACGGACAGTTCACTGCTCAAGGCGTCCTGGATTACATGAAAGAGAACCCCCTGCTCGGTGCAGCCGGCATGGCGTCTGCTGCTTACCTTGGCGGTCAAATATTTGGCGGCGGCGGAGGCAATAGCGCGCCTATCACTGTCACTACGACATAAGGAGTCCCGGCGTGACCTTCAACCTCCAAGATGCGTTTGCAAAGCTGTCAGAGCTTGAAGACGAGATGCGGGGGGAAGTGCGTTCAATACAGCCCTTTGGACATGCAAAGGTGTCCGCGCCTCGCAAGACGTTCTTAAACTTCTTTGGCCGGGCGGCGCAAGACGCAGAAGATGACGAAGACGATGACCACGAATTTACGATCATCGACGCGCCCCAGCTGCCGGCTGTAGAGTTCGGTGACAGCGACAGAGACTTTGATAGGCCAGCAGACAGCGCACTGGTCAACCCCAGTTCGTTTCAATTCGTCTCTCGGCCCGTCACATGGAATGATTCAGCCAGTGAAAACGAAACTGAAACAGACCTGCTAAATCGCTACCAGAAGTCTAACGACATGGACGCTCTGGAGTCGCTGTATGCTCGCAACAAGAACTTCCTGAGCCAGCAAGTCTATGGCCTCAATGTGCAGTACAGATTGCCTAAGCCTGCCATTGAGGGCGTCGTGTACAACAACTTCAAAAAGGCCATCGACAACTGGAATCCAGAGAAGAAAGCGAACATCAGGACTTTCTACAAAAGCAACTACAAACAGAACATCAACAGAGATATGCGACAGATGGCGCAGTTTGGCAGGCCAGAACGTACTCGTGCTGCGAAAACTGAACGAACCCTTCAGGTAGCAAAACAAATCGAGTACGAGAAAGGCTACGTCCCCTCTGCGGAAGACATCCAGAAAAAGATGATGCCTGGCGAGATGACTGTGAAAGACATCAAGCTCATTCTTCAGGAAAGCCGGGGCGACTTGCTTGGTAGCAAGAAGCTTGACGCTGAGCATGATGTCGATATTGAACGCAGCACCATGATGGCAATCCGCAGAGTGCGTGACTACCAGGGCCCAAAGAAGACCAAGGTCATTAACCACATCTTCGGCCTAGACGGTGCGGAGCACATTGCGTCCAATGCAAAACTCGCAAAGAAGTTCAACGTGACCGAATCTCAGATGAGCGTGATCAAACGTCAGCTTCGTCAAGACATTCAAGACGAGCTGCGCATCCTGGGTTTTTGACATGACCAAAGTCCCTGTTCGGCAGATTGAGTTGCGCCGCGAAGAGGTCGTGCAGCTGCTCGACGAGTTAAGGAAGGAGTCTGAGCGGTATCAAAAACGCCTTGAGTTGGACGCGAGGCTGCTTGGTAGTCTGCACACTTTCTTTGGCCATAGCCGCCCGAGCGCAAACCCAAGTATCGTGACAGGTGCATTTCGACGGACGCAGGATTTACTCAGGGGGCTGTGATGGCCGAATACATCTCATTTGCACCTAAGACCGCAACCAACAGTGACATTGGCAAGGTCGTCGTGACGGTCATCGACGATCAAAACCAGATTTTGCTGACTGAGGCGTTTGGCGCTCTGGTCAACCATCTTGAAATCACTGTGATTAGCTTAGAGCCCGGAACATACACGTTGTGGGCACGGGCAGATGGGCATGTTTTTGCGTTCCCGACGACAATCACTGTCAACGCAGATGATGGTCCGACCGCGCTGACACCTCGTGTCATTGATTTGGTTGCCACCGGGGCCTCTACTGCGACAGAGCAAAGTTCAGCAGGGTTTTGCAGGGTTTATGGTTGGGTTGGACTAGATGTCCCTGGAGGCACTGTCAACCGTAGGGCTGCGGGCTTTGGGGTGGTTGAGAAGACGCAGTTTGGGACGAACACTGAGTATGATCGTACTGTACGCGTGTGGCGCATCTCAGCCGACATCCCAGGTGAAGCTGCAACGCTGCACACTCGCGAGGCATTGAATTACGCCATCGACCGCAATGGCAGGTGGGAGGCATTGCTGACTCCTGAGTCATTGTACCGAGTCGATATGCCTAACATCGCTGGGCAGCCCTACTTTACAACGCCTGCCGCTGGATTGGACGCAGAGGTCACAACGCTGATTGACGCCAACCGCAGCAGCGCACCATACGACCTCATTGGAGGCAGCTGATGGGAACGACCTGCGCATTAAGCGGCACACTTATAAATCTGGACGGCACAGCACTGTCTTTTGCGCACTTGCGCGCGGAATACATTGGGGTGCCCGGCTCTGGCGGTGTGTTATTTCAGAATAAGCTGGCACCAGGCCCTCATGCCATTTCAGCCTACACTGCTAAGGACGGCACCTTTGTCATTAACTTAATGCAGGGCGTCTGCTTTGATGTTTTCCTGCCCGGCGAGGACGACCCTGTACGCATGCTGGTGCCGACAGAAACTCATGGGAGGCTGGCAGACTATCTCTACCCACGACCCTCAGAGATTGACTGGAGTGAATTGTCTGTCGGAGTTGATGGGACGGTCACCTACCCTGACTTGTCATATCACCACGATGGCGGCATGTTGCACGTCGAGCTCAACGCAGGTGAGACGATTAACATTGCCCTTCGCGTAAAGTACAGCGATGGACGTGTCACGGCCTTCACCTCCGACGCACTCTCAGCGACTCCAAACCCCGGCTACACCGTGGTCGAAGGGCAGGCTCTGGCCATCACACAGCCAAACCCTGGCGATGTGACGGTCGTGACTCAGAATGTCGACGACCCCTTTGAGATTGATGACAGCGCATTGCCTGTCATCCTGATTCCTGAGTCAGATTTCGATATTACTCTGCCCGTTGATTTGGCGGTCAGGTTTGTTTGACGTAGATTAAGATTCCGGCAAGACATGATAAAGACAAAGCCTATCCGCCAGTAGGCAGCGCCAAGTTGTAGAGAAGATGCGGTGAACAGGACTCGATGGATAGGCAGAAATCCGACTTGGTACTGGAACGCATCTCAGATCAATCAAGTTCTGGGCGACATTACGGCTCGTTGGTCTGTACTACTTGGGCGTCCATCGTACAAGCCTCCCCCTGTCTTACCGTCTCGTTCTCAAAGCGTAAAAGACGTGCGGGCCCTCAAGCGCGAGGAACGCATTGCGTACATCTTCAGCAAGCCAAGGCCCTTTCAAGCCTGGGCAGAGCCGTCGGTAGAAACTGAGTACAGCGAACGAGGTCTTTACGCCGGAGTCATACGGCGGGCGTTCTTAGACTACGCCTGCGGTGTGGTGTCTCCTTTAAGCGGAGATCAGCGTCAGGCCATCAACGCTTACTGGTGGATCAACAATCACCCGTTTCTACTCACACAAAAGGTTCTCGACAATCCCGACGACGGAATCCCTGGCATCATATGCGGGGAAGTCAGCAAGTGGTCAACGACGCCCTCAAGTCTGTATGAAGAGGTCGATATAAGTGCAGAACGTCTCATCAGGCCGACTGCATCAGATGTCCCTTACTATCCGCAAGGCCCTGGCACTGCACCCTTCGAGGTTATCGGCAACCAATCCTACATGACCTTTGAGAGTTGTTGTGAGATATGTGGCGTTGACGCTCGCGCGGCACGCATGTGGTTACACTTAGTACGTCCTGATGAAACTCCTACAGCGAGACATGAACGGCATGTTGAAGAAATTAAGCCGCTGGACGCTGAGACGGTTGACCATTTGCTCGATGTCCGCATCAATGGAATTCGAGTGACAACAGGACACTGCCCGACGTGTGGCGTAAAGGCCAAAGGAGTCGTGCAGGTCAGCGAGTTGTTTGGTTTCAGACGAACAAAGGTGGTCAGCGGAAATACTGTTTACCGCAGGCAGTCATATTGTCGTTCATGTAGAGCCAAGCACGTCCCAAAGAAGCAAGCAGGTGAGCCGTGAGCGACGACCGTCAAGACGCTTTTACTCTAGCCAGTAAAATATTGCGTGACCGCGCACAAGTATATGTCGGAGCGCAGCACAACGAGCTTATCGCACTGGGCGCACAAATGGCAGATGCGGCAGTGGGTAACCCGACCATCGCGCGCGAAATGGGTTTTATCGCAGGACTGATGGCATTAGAGCCAGAGGCATACTACGAAGCTGCGAGCCTTCGTATTCAGAAGGTGCGCTCAGCGGTTGCACAGGCGATAGAAAAGACAGACGCGCTGTTTGACGGTAAAAACGGCTTGCTCAGATGGTCACCCAGCAGCTTGTCGCTCAGAGAAGAAATTGACTTGTCCCGTCTGACCGCGCTTCAAGATTTAGTCAGGCAAGGCCGTTTTGCACGCTCGTCTGTCACAGAGGAAGTGCATACTGGAATCCTAAATCAGGCAAGGCTCGCTGCCCAGTACTTGGCGGAGCTCAAGGCGCTGCCCGATACCCTCGCGGCAAGCCTGCCGTCACCTCAAGCCCTTTCAAACTTTCGAGACGACATCCGAGCATTAGAAACCCAGATCGACGACCTTTTGTCTTTACCCTCACGATATCAGTCGGTGGACTGGCGGGAGTTTGCCCTTCGGCGCATGCTTGAAAGCTTTGATGCAGACCTGTCCTTGGACATTGAAGGCATACGCAAACTTGGACCAAATGATGGGCCCGTCGATGAGACTCTGATCCACACAGTTCTTGCAATTGAGATCATGGACCGCTTGTTGTCTGTCGTCACACCTTTTGGAGAGTTAAGAAGTCCTGACGTCAGCATTAGGAGCAAGCCGGATGCAAAGACTTTGGATGTCCGGTTACGTCCAATTCCCGAGAAGATTAAAGGACGGCGCACCTTTCCTGCACGCTTGTCTGTCGATGGAGACAAGCAATATCTAGAAACATGTATTCGCAGTGACGGCGGCTGGGATCACCCTACTTGGTTTGAACAGGGCGTAAGCATCACCCCCTCACAGTTTAAGGCTGGGTGGGTCGATGTCGTTCAAGTCAACCCAGTCAATAAGGTGCTCGTAGAGACCGCATCGGCGACCCCGCTGCATCAAATAGATGGCACTGACTTGCCTGTCTACGTCATGCATCACAACGTCATCGACCAACTGACACCGTCGAATCACAGCCTTTATTACGCAACAGCGTACAAGACCGTGGGCACATACAACGTCTTGATTGAAGAACCCTCAGTGCCGCCTTCAATTGGCGATTATGTTGTATGGGGGGCTGATGGGTCCGACAGACTTCTTATCGCCAATGTAGCCCCCATTCCCATCGAATTTACGAATGTGCCGGGCGTTTACAGGCTACTGGAAATACAGTCAGACCTATACCCGAATCGCACCGCAATGGGCGGATGGCTGGAAGGACTGGCAAATTCAGCCACACCTCCCGTAGCAACTCCCCAACTCAACGTCTGGCAAGCTGTAGATTTTGGCTTCCCTTTAACTAGCTTTGATTACGTTAACCCTGCGACGTCAGGCATCCGCGTCAATCTGCGTCTGAATGCTCCGTATGATAGTTACTACAGTCCATTATTTTCCAGTGCGTATGATCGTCAAGTGTCGGCACTTGGCACTGATGGTGTTGTAACGTCTGCATCCTTGTCGAGTACCATACCATCTACAGACCCATATGGAGGGCGAGCGTGGAGCGGATCAGCTGTTTTGTATCGAGACCGTGTCGCGGCAGGAGTGACCGATACCGTCGTTCTCGATATGCCTGTAAGCGCATCCTATGCGAACAGCTTGACATCGGCACTGGCGCAACGCCCATTGCGGCTGGTAGATCGAAGTGGAGTCAATCCGCCAATTTCTGTACGTGCTTTGGAAAGCGGCATACGGACAGGTCATACGCTGGAAGCAGCCAGTGCTGATTTTGTATCTGACGGGGACTTCTACGTCATTTTGGACACGAATATAGACTCTACAGTTGACTGGACTCTTCAAATGCAAGCAGGGTCAATTCAAGACCCAGATGCCTGCACGACGCTGGAGGTCAGCGCACTGAGCCCTTGGCGCGGCTTCACGAATCTTGCCCTCGACATAGCGCCTGGAGATCGAATTACGTTGAGTGATGGGCGCCGTATTACTGTATGGGCGACAAACGGTCACATCGCGTACATCGTTCCAGCCATCACACTAGCTGACGGCGAGACAGTGGAGGGTCACCGGACACGTCACAGCGGACGCGGAGATCGATTCGTATTGTTGTCCGACACTGAGGCTGAAACTGGAACATGGAAATTTGAGTCTGTAGAGTTTATCGGCGGCAGCGCATACCTCAAAGTGAAGCCACTGACTGGTATAGGCGTAGACTTAGTGGACGGTGTGTACTACCGCGGCCCTGTGGCTCTGTGCTCTGACTCGGCGACGACACGGCGCTTTGAGGTTGTCGAGAGCGACAGCGAAGATTTGGTTGATCTTGACGCTATCGAGCGTCGGTTCCGCTACCAACTTGCCAAAAGCATTACGCAAGACCCCGGCAGCGTCATTCCTGTACGGTGGTTTCTGCGTGCTGGAGGTAGAGTGCATTCCGCGTCGATGGTCGGCCTCTATAATATCATCACGACCAGTTTGAATCGGCCACTGCCATCGAGCCCTATCGACGCGCAATTTGCCGTTCGGATCAGGTCCGACGGCTATGATGGCTTGTTAAATCTTCGAGAGTTATGGGTAGGCCTAGACGGTGACCCTTTGGGAGAATTTCCCGCAGGTGGATCGCTGGTTTATGACATCATAAAGAAAGTGCGTATCGGCATTCCTGCGCTTCTCCTGCCTGCTACGACCGGCGAAGTGTCAGTTAGGACAAGCACTCAACTGCGTGGAAGTGTTCGAGGTCCATTGACGACGGGCGGCAGTCCGTCTTACCCGCCCTACGCATTGATGGAGTATCGGCTGGAAAGACGAATTACGCCTGACCTAAACGAGCTCTTTGACGAAATCGGGCGTGCAAGAGCGACGCTCGGTCGGCCGCGCAGGGCATTAGCTTCCCAGGCTGGACTCACGCTGACAGTCAACAGCGATAGGCGCGGCGGGACGCTGACTGTCGTCGGTACGCCAGGCGTCAGTCGGTTAGAGGGGTGTGACGTCGTCTTCAGCGTTGGCGATGAGCCAGACCCACCCATACGCATACAGACTGCGACGATTGATGATGACGCGGCCCCAACCGTTGTCACAGTCACGTTTTCCCGGCCAGTCCCTACTTCTCTAAGTGGGACTGTTACCCTTTTTGAGAGCGTTCTTAGCAATGCCTGGCGAGAAGTACGCAGCTTATACCGATACCTAGAATCGCTTGACCAATACCTGGGATACCCTGTTGCCCCGTCCAGGAACAGGATCGTGGATGCTGCGTCGCGTTTAAAATCACAAGGACATGATAAAGCAGCTGACGCTCTGTTAGAATCAGAGTTTGAGGACTGGATAGATCCTGGGTGGTTATCCCAAGGAGCGACGGACCTTATGGACAGGGTAGACGACCTCATGTCATCTTTGAGCCGTCGCAGGGTGTCTCCAATTGAAGGCGGCCAATGAGCAACCAAACACAACAAAATATTCAAAGGCGCTTTGACATCTTTGATCGCCTTGCTGACGCCAATAACTGGCTGGCTCAAAGGGCGGCTGCGGGTGACTTGGAGCGCTTTGACTTAGAAGCGGCTCGCGTTCGTGTTCTTGCGGATCTGACCAACAATCAAAGGCCTGATTTGCCTACCGTGTTGGATGATTACGGCAATCGGCGCACCGTCGTCTCCATCGGAGATATGATCGAGTTGCGTGAAGGGCTGATCGATCAGATGGAGATGATGCTCGATGACCCTGAGAGCTTCGGTGTAATACTCCTAGACAGCCTTGAAGAGCAGCAGCTTCTTCTGACGCAAGAGGATGCTTGATGACTACGCGAGGCGACTTGATACTCTACCGCGGCATCGAGCCCGTGCCCGGTAAATTTCTCAAATACACTGACACTGACGGTGTATGGAAGGTCGTCGTCCAATTGTCGCGTGCCGTGGCAAGCATCTACCGAGTCGAAATAGACCATACTGCTGCCTCAGACGTTGAGTTTTATGGCGGTCGCGTCGTCGCATTCATCATCCCTGAGACGCTGCGACGGAGCGGAGAGTCGCTGACAGGGTTCTTACAGAACAGCACAATCAGGATCTTTGCAGATGCCCGATTGAGAGAACTGGGGACAACGCCCGACACTCCACAAACGGTCTCTGTCTCTGTTGGGATGGGCGCAGCGCCAGTCTTAGAGTCGTCGTTAGAAGAGGCCGTACAGCGATGCATTCGGTTTTTGCTTATGGGCAAAGATCCGTTGCGGCCAGACCGCGGCGGCCAGTTGCTTCAAATGCGTCGCAGAGGGCTGTTGACTGAAGCAGTCGCGCATCGCATGGTTGAGACTGCATGTCATAGCTGGAATACGTACCCTCGTAGAGTGCGTGCAGTATCTCGATGGACTGTTCAACATACAAAGCCTTTTAGGGTGCGTTACTTGACGTGGTCTCAGGTTGAGGACGCCTGGGGGCTTGTACCTCTGGGTGACACCGATCTTGTGGGACGCTCATTAACTGCATCGCAGTCTGACGAGCGCGTGTTGGCCGTGACGCTAAAAATGCAAGTCGTGCAAGGCGATGACGTGGTTGAGTTAGCGTCGGCAGTGACTATTTAGGAGCAATCATGTCCTCTGAAAATACACTCGAGTTTTTACTTGAGCGCTTGGCCGCTGTAGCTCCCGAAGTAGATCAAAACAGCACCACGTTTCAAGCGGAGTTTACATCTCCGGTGTCTTCCTATTTTGGCATAGGGCAGCCAAAGTCTGACGTCCTTGCGATTGTCAGAGCGCGACTGTCTGAAGAGTTTCCCGATATAGAAGACAGCGCGCTGAGTGACGCCGTCGGACGTATCGCGGCATTGATTTTTCAAACGCTTGACTTGGAGAACGAGGCGGCCAAAAGCCGTAGGTCTTTGAATGATCGCCGGCTGCTGTCAGGCAGCGACCTAGAAGACCATCGCAGTTCTTTCTTTGTCGACCCCGAAAACGGTCGATTTGCGTCAGGTACCATGCGGGCATATTTCCCAACACCTCGCAATTTGACTGTCGATGGTGTGACGCGCATCACGATTGCAAGCAGCGGCGACGCGCCGGAGCGTATCTACAGGCCAAGCTCTTTTGTCACGATTACCGCTGCCTCTATGCGCAATCAAATTGACGGGACTCGCTACTATGTAGACATTCCCGTAGTCGCGACAGAGCCAGGGACAATCTATGATTTGGAGGTTGGTCAGGCGAGAGGCGCAACAGGCGTAGTCGGTGCAAGCAGCATCACCAACTTGACTCGGATTGAAGGCGGGGCAGACGCTGACGATCCAACAAGTTATTTGGCGCGCATTCAAAACAGCAACCGCAATCGCAGTGCCGCTTCCTTTGGCGGGCTGGAGTATTTGCTTGGGACGCTGGGACTGTCAGCCTACTACCTCAGTCGAGCAGGCGATGAGCTTATGCTGCGCGACCGCATTTACGGTCCGTCCTTTATCAGCGGCGTGTTAGGAGGCTACAAGCGGGACTACAGCAATTCCTCAACCAGCTTGACTCAAGGAGAGTTTGTGTCGCTTGGCGTGGCCTACGATCTGTGGATTACGTCTGAAGGAGGCACACAACAAGAGACGACAACGGTACGAGTCAGCAACTGTCGAGACGAAGGGCTGCTGCTTGTCAGCGGAGACATTGGGTATATTGAGCACGACGGAAACCCGGCGACACCGGTTCAAGTAGACCCAACATCAAGTGCACCCCTTGCGTCTAATGAGTATGTCTTCGTGACACGCGCTTTGAGCCTGGGCTTGGTTGTCAACGATCCTTCCATCTATCGTCAACCTTTTGTGCGTCACACCTGGTCTGCTTTCCCTATTGAAATAGGGGACGTTATCGAACGTGAGTCTTGGGTGGATACTCTGACGGGCATCCGGTCACGGGGCATTGTGCGGTCCCTCGGCAACGGCATCTTGACCAACGGGCAAAAGACGGTTGTTGAGTGGGATACAACCGATACTGCCATAAACATTGATGTCGATCGCTTCAGGTGGCAAGCTGTGCGCAGCAACGCAGACTGGACGGATTCCAGCCGCGGAAAGTACGCTGCTAGCATCTTGCCACACACATCCGTTCCATGTTTTGCGTTGCCCTTAATACGGCGACGAGCAATTGGGGCAAATGGAGATGTCATCACTGTTGGCAATTATCCAGCGTTGACAAAGCCAGGCGTTGAGACGCCCGAGCTTGTAAACTTTGCCTACGTGCCCAGAACTCGCAACTTGATTGAGCAAGAGACTCCGCTGCCCTTGGCGTGGTTGTCGCGTATTGAGTTGATGGATGCCATCAACGGACAACCAAAGTCCAATGGGCAACGGGCTTACGCCTATCCTGCACACCCACTATTTGTAGAATTTTTGGAGGCGCGTCACAGCGCAGACGCCACCGCAGGGTCGACGCCTGTGCGTGTTCGATTTCACCTAACGGGCCCGCAGGCCATGGCTCCAAGCCCTGCTTGCAGTATAGGTATCGACGGGATTGACTTTGACGTCGATCCGTCAGTCCCCAGCGGATACACGCCTGTAGGTTCAGGCGTCAGTTACGAGGCGGCGTCGCCAGGAAATCCTGTCGTCGGAAAGGATTCGTGGAAGCGCTATGGCCCATACAGACCCCTCTATTGGGGCTCCACGACGTATGCGGCCACTCCACTTGACGCAACCCTGGCCGAGACAGACCGTCTTGTACTGGGCACGCCCGGCATCGCCGAATCCAATTTGACGGATTTTATTGGTCAAATTGTCTACGATGAGGATGGCCCAAGAACACCGAGGGCAGGCGATTGGGCGTTTTTGATCCCCGACACCTTTGTTGACGCAGTCATCTCCGACACAGCAGGTTGGCCAGACCCCTACCCCTACGCTCCAAACTACACTGATTTATCAGAGCAGGAGTGGTTCAAGGTTGCTCGAGCTTTTCCAATTCAAAGCATAGAAGCAGGCGGTGACGCGATTATTGTCGCTGCGCCAGACATACCTTCTAACGAGACCGGGCGGCTTTTTATAGTGCAGGGTACGAGCCGGGCTGCGCAGATTGCTCAAGGACGTACAGCGGAAGGCACATATAATTTTGATGTCTTCTGTGCACGTCTTGACCACACAAGCAGCGATCCGCAAGACGTAGAACACCCGCCGTTCAATACGCCCGCTCAGTTTGATCCCCTTGAACTGTACGCGCATGGTTTTTTCCTGTACTCGTCGCGGCCGGGCACGTTTATGTCGGCAGACGACGACGTCAGCCTTTTGCTGCCAACTGGATACCTCAATGACGGGGAAGAAGTAGACGGCAGAACCCTGCAGCTCTACGGGCCAACAGGCAGTCGTCTGACAGACATTCAGGAGACGCTGGATGATCCATCTGTACGTCCTATGACAAACACAGGACTTGTACGGCAGATGCCGCCCGCGCGCGTTGTCATTGCATTTCATTACGAAGCTGAGGACTTAGAGGCGGAGCAGGCAGCCAGCGTGGTTGTAGCCGCATTCGCTGAAGCGCAAGTCAGCAAGGCATTAGACTTGTCAGATTTGGTTGATGCTTTGCGTGACGCTGGGGCGACCTATGTCAGTACGGGGCGAGCCTTTGTCATGGTGCAGGATCACTTGCGTGACTTTAGGCGCAACGCCAGCCGTGGCACCACTCAGCTTGATGACATCGGTGACTTAATCCCTGATGCCATCTTGTGTCGTCAGATCGACACGACGCTTCGCGCTCAGGCTAAAGCAAACAATCAAGATTTCGTTGACGAAAATCCCAGCAATTGGATTGGCGAGTTTGTCTACCGCTTTGGGGACTACCAAGAGGACTAGCAATGCGCATCCGGTCGACAGATGCCGTGTCACGAAGTGATGACAGCGGTGACGAAATTATGGACCCATCGTCGGCCATCTTAGATTATGACGCGCCCGGACGTATGGAGTCTTTCATCGATGCGTCTACCTACAGCGTCACTGGCCTGGACTCTGACAGCAATGCAGCGCAATGGTTTACAGACATTGGGAAGCAGTGGCCGCCGTCCCCTCTTGTCATATTGTGCGAAAATCATGTCTTTTTGTGCAATGGGAGTGAAATTGAAACACAGGGTATAGAGTACATCACCCGTGATGAGCTCATCTCCCACTACACCGTAGGCGTCTCAGATCGCCGAAAACACAAGAGTCGCCTATACCGCGGCGGGTACTTTGTGCTGCGCGAAGGCGACACATTGTGGAACGCAGACTACGGTGAAGACACGTATACAATTTACAGGGCGCCAGGGTTACCAGACGCAGCTATTCCCAATGTCATTGAGGGCGGCGAACTGTGTGCAAATTATCCTGGCATGTCGCTCACAATTTTAGAGCACGCCATCTTTGGTGATGGTGAAGTCATCGTCGTGGGCGGAGAAGAGGCCGTGGAAGTGCTGTACCGTCTCCCCGACACTACAGCGTGGACGCGCCCCTGGCAAGCTTTGGAGTTAGCGCCTGGGATGATTACAACAGATCTCGCGCACCGATTTCTTGACTTCAAAATACGTCCCGATGGCTTTGCGTGCTTTTTAGCTTACAAGGCAGGAGAAGTTGTTTTTGGTAGATCCAACGGCCCCTTAGTACCAAGCATTGCCTTTGCATCTGGCGGAGCGAGCACTGCCTCATGGACCCTGACATCGACATTGTTGCCCAGCTTTGTCTTTGACTCTATCGCAGAGAGTCAGATCGGAACTGACGCTACCACGCAAATAATCCCGCGCATCGTATTTGATCCTGACGGCAGCGCTTACATCTTCTGTGCCTCTGCAATCCTGAAAATCAGCGACCCAAAAGGTGCTCCGGAAAACTATGAGTTGTGGGCGACTTTTGATGGTGACGATCTTGGACTGGAAGTGCGGGGCAGCAGCATCCCGACGCCCGGTCAAATATTAGATGTCGCGTTTGACGGCATAAATCCAGGTGTTCTGGTTCGTTTTAACCCGGATACTGATTTAGAAGATGGCGGCGTGCTTTATGTCTTTGACATGGAGTTTAGGCAAGTGCTGTGGCAGCGGACTTACGACGAGCCCCCAGTCAAACTCAGCATTAACCAGACGCTGTATCCACAGTCTGTTGTCGTTCACCTTGGCAAAACTTTGGCACCCCCGGCAGGTGAAGGTCCAAGCGGGACCGAGGTGCTTGGAGGTTTTGTATGAGTTTCGTTACGCTGCTCACTGACGGTCTTGAAGTTGTCACGACGGCGCAAGGCAAAGAATCATACGAGCCCTTGCTTGGTACTATTGAGGGCATCAATGTCTCTCCTCTATGGGGCATTGTTCCTGACGACCTGCAAGAGTTGCCAGCAAACGACCAGCGCATCTTAGAATGCGTGTGGCGCGGGCTAATTCAATACGCCTCTGACATCATGGTCAGGACGGCTCACCTCGACCAAACAGCCAGTCTCATTGACTTTCCCCTGCACCTGCCTCGCAAGTGGCTCTACTACGACATACTGCGCACAGTCGAGTTAGAAACTGACGTCACGTCCATCGTAGACGGCACCACTGGGAACACGCAAAGTAAAGTCACGCAGTACGCTGTAGACGAAGACAACTTTCGCACGCAGTACGATCTTTACACGACCGGCCCGGATGTTTTTGTCGGTGTGCCATTCCGCTCAGCTTCTAGCTACGACACAGAGTATAGATTTTCGACGATCTTGAGCTTCACAGCAGTCCTGTCGCCGACGGTGGACAAGGCATGGGTCATGCTGGGGTACAAGAATCGTAACCAGGCACACGCATCGAGGCATAGCGGACTGTACGTGTGCATCAGCACAAAAGGCGATGTCAGTCTGCTTGTCATTAAAGCTGGACAAGATGGATTTGCAGCGACACTGACCAGCGACTCTATCGAATATACATCTTTGGGAGTTCTCGGAACGACGTCTGGCAACAGACTGCAAGTCCAGTTGTGGTATGACGGCTCGACCCACGGCCTAAACCCTACGGAGGGAGCGGAAGTCACAGTTCAAGTTGATGACCTGGACAACGGCGCTACTTTAAGCAAAACCCTCCGGCTGTCCTTTACCACCGAACGCACAAATGACACGTATCTTGATCCGTGGTGGGCGGATTCGTGGGTTATCACGACGCCAAGCCTTGCCGTTGCTCAGGCTGTCCCCGCGTTCGCATCCAATGACTCCATAGTCAAGGTCAAGCCTGAGACTGTGAACTTTGTCGACCCATCCGTAGACGCGAACGTTCGTCACCTGCCCATCCTCCAGCCAAACGTCTCAAACGACGAAGGGTTTCTGCGCGCCAGCATTGATTACGACTTACTGCGCCATCCGCAGGGCCTGTGGGCGTACATAAAATTTGAAGATCAGCCAGCGTCGAGGTTGTGGGCTGAGGCCGTCGCTTTAGATGGCAAGCTGATGCAGAAGATGTTTGCGCCCCTTACTGGCATAGCAGACCTTTTGGAATCGTCTGATACGTTGAAGCTAAAAACGCAAATCATCGGCGCACTGTACGGATTGATCAGCGGTCCACACCTTGGTCCGTTGTCTTCGGCCATCGGGGGTCTTCTTGGGGCGCCCATCGCAGTGCGGCCTGGCGTTGTTAAGTCTTTTACGTCATTGGGAGGTCAACCTGCTATTGTCATGGAGGAGGTCGACAGGGAGCGCATTTACCCTTACCCGCCAGGACTACAAACGACAGTAGAAATCGGCGACCTCGTTGAACGTTTTGACCCGCTGGTTGAAATGCCCGTGTGTCACGATTGGGTCAGCGCACCTGTGAGGCTGGCTGAAGCGGTGTCACACGAAGTTCAGAAATACAGCCGAGTATTGACAGACGTTCAAGTCGAATACCTGATGGCCGAGTTTCGTGCACTGCCGCGTCCACTGACAGGCAACATCATTCGATTGTTCAGCAGCAGATTTTCAGAACGCATCAGGCGATACCTTCTTAACGCCATAGGAGTGTGGTGCGGCTTGACTGACGTCCTGATCAATATCACGTCGAAGATCCACGACGACTTGGAGCTTACCGACTATGCGTCACTGTCAGGCCGGAGGGACCATTATGTCGCTAGAATAGTAAGCATGCCCCCCTCTCCTCAGCTTGCCAGTGATTGGGATAATCAACAGCCGGATGACTTTGTCAATCTTCGAGTCGTAGAGTCGTTGTACCAGGACTACAAGCCTGCAACGCGATACATGGTCGGCCAACAAACAGTCGCCAACTTGAATGCACTGAGTCCTGGTTTCGGAGACGCCTACATTGTGTCTGGGGGTGGCGGCGTACTAACGGCTGGGACTTTGACTGTTGCAGACGGAGACATTGTCAATTGGATCGGCTATCAATGGTCACTGCTGGTCGAAAACGTCGGGGGCGTTCCTCCAGAGAATTTAAGGGTCGTGCTGCACGCCACTGAGCCGCTGATCGCGCCATACACATTCAACAATCCAAGTGACATGCTGATTTACAATGGGATTGACGTCGATGGTGCCAGCGGGTCCGATTTCGTGTTTACGACTCTTGAATTTGACCGCACAACCTATCCTCGAGATCGGACACAATTGACCGCCAGGGAAGCCCTGACAGGCTATAATGACCCGCGCTACAATGTGGGGAGCGACGTCTATGGGGATGACCCTCCCGATCCAGACGCATGCCCTCAACCGCTGCCCTTGTACGACCAAGCTGAAATCTGGGTCATGGACTCGCGGGTCACGTTGACTGCGAGCTACACTGGCGTAGACAATGGCCCTCAGGTGCTCCGGGTGTATAAAGAAGACAAGACACTGAGCGCTGGTGAGAGTCACACATTCAACGAACCGGACTATTGGGACGAGTGTGAGGGCTCTGAAGTCAATCTTGATTTTTCCAGGGCGATCAATTCTCCCTATGTGCCTATAATCTGAGGACACGCACATGGCCTTTGACGTTTTTGACGCAAACCACATTAAAATCGCCGTTGAAAGTACCGTCAATGGCTCGGGCAACCACGTTCCTCACCATATTAAGGAAATGGGATCGGCGCTGCTGTTTGGTCAAGGCACTGCTGGAGCTGTTGCAGCTGCTTTGGGTGCATCTACGGCAGTATTAAGCGGCATTACAATAACATGCGATTCTGCCAGTCCCGAGACGGTGTATGTTGGCGACGCAACTGTGACAGATGCCACAGGCTACCCTGTCCGACCTGGCGAAAGCAGCCCTAAGTTGGAAATCAACGACATCGCCAACATTTACGTCGTCAGTACCTCGGGCACTGGCGTGTACTCATACATCGGCTCTTGAGGGGGAAACTCGTCGTGCGAAAACAATTCATTCAACGACAGTTGGCGCTGCTGAGCGACGATGACCTCAATGCCTTGGGTCTGGTACGCAAGGCGGTCGTGCAAAAGCAATTGAACGATTGCTCCAAGATCTTGAGAGAGGGCCGCGTACTTTTGCTTCACAAGCATAAGAATGAAGTCGTTAAAACTCAGGACTTGGGGCGCAACACGCTGACATATCCATTCCGAGTCATTGTTGCCAAAATCCTTGCACGCAAGGAGGCGCAAGTCCAAGCGGTCGTAGGAACATCGTCTTTTCCCAATGGCAAAGACGGCTTTGACTACAATGATCCCGTTTTTCCAGTGCGCCTTTACGTCGGCACAGGCGCAACACCTTCTGCGCCAACTGACACGCAGTTGGATTACTACCTGACAGAATCAGATACATTGAATGCGGCGCCAGTCTACTTTGACTTATCGAGGGTGATTGTCCAGGACGCCAAGTCGGAATACGACGCATTGTTTGAATCTATTAACGTGGCCTTTGAGTTTGACATCCCCGCAGGAACCTTGCGTCAGGGGGTCGATGCTGAGGCCACACCTTATCTCTTGCGCGAATTTGGGTTGTTTAACAGCGCGGGCGGAGACGATCATCCTATTGAAGGCGCCCCCGCGGTCATAGGTGACCCTCAAGTGCCTTCCGCGTCCCCGAGTACGCTTTTAGCACGCAAGGTCGCCGACGTCGTCAAGCTTTTCGAGATGAGCTTTACGGTACGGTGGGAGATTCGGACGTAGACACGCTTGGCTGTTAGGATAACGACAGAATTGGACGAGGCCACGAAGAAGATGACATACAAGAAAAGCAACGTTGGTTCTATTGGTCCGCTGCCTGAGAGCAACCCTACGCTCGCACTGGCCAAGAGCTTAATGGCCGATTCTGCTGGCGCCGAAAAGGTCAAGACCATCGCCGAGCTCAATGAGATGGCAATGGAACAGCGGCACGCCGAAGCTTACGCTAAGATTGAGAAAGAGCGAACGCTGAACGCAATACACGAAGCCAAACAGGGCATGCAGGCCCTCGCGTTAGATCAAGCCATGACGCTCTGGGAGCAGAATGCGCTGGGAGAACAACTTGGACGTGAGCTTGATCGTGAAGTTCGCAAGAGCAAAGCGGTAGAACAGGACGTGCGTCGTGCCATGGGTTTACGGAGCCCTCAAAACGACAGCGGATATGACAACCCCGACAATGAGGAGACTCCAATGACAAGCGGTAAGACCAGCGCTGCGCGTGAGTTGCACATGCGACGTCGCATGCTTCAAAAAATCAGTCAAGACGTCCCTCAATTGCGCAACGCCGGCCTTGTTGGGTATCAGCAGAATGCCGACGCTCCGTTTCTGGAATACTACATGGAGGAAACTGCACCCGGCGTCAAAGACCGGCTACAACGTGCTGCGGTCCTTGGTGGTGTCGGCGGCTTGTTAGGCGGCGGTGCAGGAGTGGCTGCTCAGCGCGCTGCTGCCGCTCTTGCTCCACGCATGACAAGCCCCGCACTCCAAAACTTTGCGCTAAAAATGCGGGGTGCCGGCCGAAAGCCAGGTCTGCTTGGTGCAGGGCTAGGTTTGCTCGGCGGCGGCTTGCTCGGAGGCATGTCCAACAGGTCAGTCAACACGATCTATGACACTGGCACCGGTGAAGCCTTGGGTTATTTCGCAGGGCGCGCTCCTCAAAACGTTTTTGCTCAACTGTCGCCCGGTCAACAGCCTGGCAACTTCGCGGTTGCGACCAGAGAACACTTCGAAGATCCTGAGACGGCTCCCGAGATCGCTTATGGCGTTGATTTAGACGAAGCTGTTGCGGAAGATCCACTGCTCGCGGCTTCTCTCCTGAATAACTCAGGCGGTCAAGGCAAAACATCGTTCATACGCAGAAATCCGACATTTCGGCAATCGTTGCGCGACCTCACGAATCGATATAGCTACGACCAAAAGAAGCTGTACAGTCCAGGGATGTTAAACAGGTTTGCAAAGCGTACGGCCCTGGGGATAGGCGCTGGCGGACTTGTTGGGGCGGGCATCGGAGCGCCTTCAGGAGAAGGGCTAGAAGGCGCTGCGATGGGCATGACGTTTGGAGGGGCATACGGTGCAGGTGCCCCGTTTATCGTCCCTAATGCAGTAGGGTCCACTGCCATGCTTGGAGGGATGGCTGCCGGGTTAGTGCCTGCTGTGCCTACGGCTTTTCTCTCCGAGTATTTAAAGTACGGCCCCTTCTAAACTGGTAAGTAGGCAATATCATGGCTCATGGGCTCTACCAAAAAGGCTTGTCGATAGTTGGCGCCAAGCGACATGATGCCTTCTATAAAATGAGTGCGCGCATTTCAGCAAGACATTTTGCGTTTCCACTTGGAGGCGCTGCGACTTTTGCGTATCCACTTGGAGGCGCTGCGTTATTTGGCACGACTGAAGGTTTGCGGAATATTTACCAACAGCACCGTGACCGTGATAAAGGGCTCGTGCCTGCATACCTTCCTGTCGATTACGACTATGCATCAAAGGCAGCAGGTTACGGAGCATTGAAAGGCCTTCTTATTGGGGAAGTAGCGAGGCGCGCCCCACATCGGATTGCGACGATGGCAGGTGTAGGCTTACTAGTGGGCGGTGTGCCTAGTGCATATGATGCTTTAATCAACACAAAGCACAAAATCAGGCGGTTTGACGACGCTCCAGAATATTACGGTTCTGGGCTCTGAACTGTCCAAAAAAAATTTGACATGCAAGGAGCGCAAGTCCATGGGTTACAAGTCTGACGCTGAGCTCAACTTTCCGGATGCTCTGGGTAAGAAGTTGTTGATCAATCCCTTTGAGTCTGTGGCTGCTGCGACAGACAACAGGGGCAGCAGTTTGATGGCTGCCAGCACAGACTTCCTGGCCGCTGCTGGACGAGCGTGGCAAAGCCTTGAGCCTGTGTCGGCAGATCAACCGTCTCTTGCATGGGACTACGCAACTCAAACACTGACGATTACGGGCAGTGCTTTTACGTTGGAAGCAGCCTGGGTAGATCCATCTACTGGATCACCAGGCTCGACGCGCATTGTCATCAATGAAGGGGCGCACGTCCTTGGCGGAGGCGGCAACAACGTCTGGGTGCGTTTGACGCCTGGATCTGACGTCGTAGTGACCGCTGACTTAGCAAGCATCTCGGACAGTCCCAATAATGACGGCCGCATTATCTTGTCAAACAGCCTCGCTGCGTCTCAATCTGCGATTTTTAACGCAGGCGACCCGAATCAGCCAGCAAGCTACACTAGCGCGGAGCAGGCATCGCAGTACGTCCCATTATTTAAAATAGCGGGTACGTCATTGTCGGTCGTGGGAGGTCGTTGGACGATCCGAGACGGAATGACTTGGAAGCTGCTTGATCGTGATACGCAGTATGTGCAAGTCAGCGATTCAACAATCTCTGTGACTGCCACGATTGGAGCCATGGAGCTGCAAGGTCAAGACAACAGTCAACTTCTATTTTCACATAACAGTTCATTATTCTTAGGCAACAGTTCAAACTTCAATGCCGGCGACGACTTCCGCTTTACGTGCGGTGACAATGGGTCATTTGAGTTTGGCGCGACGATGAACTTTGGCTTGGTTACTGGGCTTCAGTTCGAGCGCGGTCTGGAGTTTGGCGTCGCTGGGTTGACTATCTACGAGAACGACGCATCTGGCACGCTCAGCATTACGGCAAACAATGACGCCGACTTGGTGTTAGGCACGACGCAGGCGGGAACGTTTATTCTAAACAGCGGAACATCGACGTTTTTGTTCAGGGGCGACGCGACTTTTTCTCAGAACGTCACAGACGCCCCCGTAAAAATTCAGTCTACTGTGGCATACAATACCGACCTGTCACATATTGGCTCTCCCATTCAAATTCGCAGTGAAGACGGCGTATTGATCCACCGTAAGGATGGCGTAGACTACAAGCCTTTTACGGACATTACGCTGACAGTCATGGATGACGGCAACGATGCCAACATTGATTACGTTGGCATCCGCCTGCATGACGTTCATGCAACAGACTTAACCCTTGGCAGAGAGACTTGCCTTATTGGGAGCGGCGAAAAGCAAGACGGCACGCTGCATGATGTGGGCAAAATCAGCTTTCTGAACCCCTACGCGACGGATACTACGGACGGTGAATTTCGAATTGAGGTCAATGACGGGTCAGATCCATTACAACTTAATCCTGGATTCATTATTCGCAGCGACGAGATCAGCATACTGACAGGACGGCCGGTGTTGATTGACACAAACTCCATCCTGTCCACCGACGACGTAGATCCTGTCTATTACGACCTGTCTGGGCCGAACCTTGACTATGGTTCACCCAGAACGACGCTGCGCGAGAGCATCAACAGCAACTCTGAGATGGTTGCCCTGACCATCGATAACACCGACGACGATGCAGGGACGTCATATCTTACAGGATACCGCAAGACTGGCTTAGCTCTGCGTGCATTTCACGGCACTGAGATGTTTACGCAGTTGTTGATTCGTGCAGAAAATGCCAATGCATCAAATGATAGAGATACGGCTGGCGTCGTCAGTGTATGGGACAACCCTAACGATGTATTGAAAGACATCGTCATCCTCACTGCATCCGACATTATTGTTCCATCTACCGTCACCCTAAAAACTGATTTTCTTGAGTCGACAACAGGCGGCGCGATTACTGTGTCGTCTGATTTGTCCGGCGATACGTTGACAGCCAACACCGTAGATGTGTCGGGGCACGTATATGCCTACAACACACCCCGCGCAATGGCGATCATCAACATTTTTACAAATGCAGGAGGTGTAGCACCGACAATTACAATATGGAATGACGGCTCTGGTGATTTTGAGAACAACGTGGATGCTGTTGGATACAATCAGCTTGGTAGCCAAGACATCAATGTCACATTTTCTTTCAACGCTGATGCTTCGGGTGTGACTGGCGTTAGCAATCAGTTAAGACAGTTCGCGCAAGCGTGGATTATTTTTAAAACTGATACGGATGAGTACAGTGTTGAGATTTACAATCACCAACGAGTAAATGGTATAGTCGACCCACGATATCGCATGGATTTTTTGTTACGGCATACCATGTCAAACAATGTTACGAATTTGACCACTGACGTTAACCTAACTTTTCGAATCGTCGTATTCGGGTATGATCCGACGTGGTACTGACATGGACTACACCTTTTTTCTAACGGTTGTCATGGGGTTTTGTTTAACTGTCGGGCTTCTATGGACCTACAGCAGGTATCAACACGCGCTGCGTCACATCGATAAATTCAAACACGACGAGATCCGCTTGAAAGAGCGACTGGCAGAATTACGAGATAAACTGGAAACTCGTAAGAGTCGGCAAAAGTCTCTCGATGCCGAAGATAACGACCTTGAAAGCCAGGAAGTTGATCAGTCCGCGCTAGAAAAAAAGGTCCGAAGCATAGAAACTGCAAACGATCTGGAAGATTTTATTTTCCGAAAGTAATCTTACCAGGATCAAGACATCCTTATGCTGAAAAAGGGCAACGTCAGGGGTTTCCAGAAATGCGTAAAGCCAGTCACTTCAGTTTCCTGATTGCTTTTCTTTTTAAGGTTTGCGCACTGACGCTCGCCGCCGTTTTGCTCGTTAGTACGATCTGTCCTCAAGCTGCATGTGCAGATACTGCAAAAATAGCCATTGAGCATGTGCCCGGCGGTACTCTGATTGAAGTCGATGGCAAGTCTTACATGGCTTACGATCTTGAAGGGATCAAGCGCTTGGCGATATTTGACGCACAGCACGGCGACCTTAAAAGACGCTACGGATTGCTCGGCCAGAGGCTAAAAATAAAAGACGAGCAGATTGAGTCCCTGACAGAAACGGTTGCTTTGTTAGAGAATGAATTGGAGATGCGTCGGACCCCTGTAGTATTAGAGCCGGCTTGCCCTGACACGACGTTATGGAGTCCGACGCATCTTATAATTGAAGGAGTCCTGGTTGCCGTCATTGGAGGCTTGATTTATGCACTCGCTCAATAGAAGGCTTTATGCAAAGGGGCAGCGCCTCCTAGGAATTAAGCAGAGCAGTATGGTTCCAATGGCGCTGGGCGGTGCTGTCATAGGAGGCACAGCCTCCAGAGGGGCGGCGTCCTTAAGCGGTGACCCTCGGCGAGACCCGAAGACAGAGACGATGCGAGGGGCTGCTGTTGGGACAGGATTGGGGCTTGGCGCCGCAGCATTAGCTGGCATGCCTCGTTGGGCCGTACTGCCTGGCGTACTGCTGGCTGGCAGCGCGCTCTACAATGCCAACGCCTCCCCTCCTAGCCCCCAACAAGTCATCCCTCAGATGCGGCGCTGATCCAAGCAAGCAGCTCCCCAATTTTGTCAGCGCTTTTGATTTCCACGCCATTGTCAGCCAGCATCTTCAAAGCCCGATTGCGAAAAGCTCGTTGCTGAGTACATCGCTCCGAGAGCTCTTTGACCGTTGAGACTTGGCAGCCTTTGAGCAGACGACTCAAAATCAACCGATCTCCCTGCAACAACTCATCAATTGGCAAGCTGACTTCATCCCCCTCAGTAAACAAGGGGACTTCGTCTGGCTCTTGATTGTCATCGGGGCTTGCAGGCTCGGTCGCAGGCTCAACAGAAACAACGTCTTGAGTGGCAGGCTCGGTTGCCCAAATGCCAAACACGACGTCTTCGGCAGACTGACCTCCCGTAATGCCACCCAAGTATGCGAGCGAGTTGGTCAGCTGTGTTTTGTAGGCGGACATGCCTGGAATGTTGAAAGGATCACTTAGGTATGTCAGTGCTGCCTTGACCTCAGACCCACACTGCTCGATGGCCTGCCTGTTTTCAGCAATGGACGACTCCAGTACGTCACAGCGAGAGTCCATTCGCTTAAAACCCGTCTGGACCTCCTGACCAAGCTGCGCCAGCATTTTCATCAAGTCAGTCTGGGCCGTAGGCTGACTTACTTCGATGGTCGCATCTGGAGGACTCGCAGTGTGGTCCGTAGCGATGAGCGAAGTTTGCTCTTTGGCAGCGCTCTTTGTCTTTCTCTTCTTTGCGGGCTTTTTCTTAGGTGCTTCGGCAGCTTTGGTTTGTTCAGCCGTTTCACCAAAGATCTCATCGTAAGACCGGACATTGGTACCCCCCTGAAGCGCGACCGCGTAAGCATGGTCGATGTAGTCCAATAACTCAGAGTCCATCAGCTTCGCACGAAACTTCTGACCCTGTCCGAAGGCTTTGATTTGATGAGGCAGCCAGCCTTCATGTCCCGTCTTCAAGATGGGCGTATGCTCGCTCTCAACAGGCTTGCCGAAGTGGTCTTCTCCATATGCGTTAAGAAGCCACTCTTGCACCTTTTGCAGCGGATTCTCTTCAAGGAAGCGCTTCAACGTTGCCCTGTCGTAAGCCGTGGTAGGCTCTAGCTTGTCAATTGGGTAGATCGTCATCAGTTCTCCTGTGTAAGGCCAAGTATTGGCTTCAGGTTGATTCCTTCAGTTTCAATGCTTGTCACGTTCTGCGTGACGCAGCCTAGGACTGTCCCAGCCGGACAGTGGACACACATCAAGTCACAGTTTGCCTCTTCCAGCTTAAGCTCGATAGAAGCTCTCACAGCGCGCTCCATGCCCATACGGAGGTGCCACATGCCGCCTTGACCGCAGGGCTCAACGTCATTTTGGTGTTGCCAGGACTTGACGTTCAGATTGCGCATGTATGCGTCGTCATAGTTTGGGTCAGCACAAAAGCGAAGCGCTGCTTCGTCTTTAATGCCAAAGCTCGACAGCGCTTCAAGCGTTTCCTTTTGGCGCTTGTCGTACTCTGTCTTTTTCGTGCTTTTCTTCTGCCGCGGGGACAGGTCAATGGTACCGTTGTCTATCCGCATGATGATCTCTTGACGCCATGACTCCCATGTCTGCTTTTTCTTCTTGCGGTATGGGTGAAAGCGAGGAGGAAGCTCATCAACAGGACACTCTACGAGACGCTGCCGGGTCCATACGATGTCTGACATCAGTCGCCTCCATTGGCTAAGTGACTCAACGCGTTAAACGCTTGGTCTTGCCTACTCTGACGGGAGTTGGACTGTCGGCCTTGATTGTACAAGTCCATCATTTTGAGATTGCTGGTCAACATGCGACTGCAAAGCTCAACAACGTCATTGACGGTCTTGACTTGAAGAGAAAGGTGCTCGGCAATCAACTTGGCCATCGCCTCCTCACGTTCCCACTTCTTCAACACAGGATCATTCTCAGTGTTGGCTTTACGGGTCGCTTGAGGGATCTTGTTGCCTTTTGCGTCTCGTGCTTGCTCGTACATCGACGCCAGTTCAAGCTTCAGCGTTCGAGCTCGCACCTTAAAGCTTTTTTCCTTAGCCCGGTACAAGCTCTCCTGCGTGCGCAGATACGCTTGGTATGCTCTACCATAACTCCAGTACTCAAACATCGCGTCACCCATCATCTTCTGGGTGTCTCCGACGCTCAGAATGGGCACCGCAGTGTCGCTGTGGCTTTGGTACACCGCTTGTGTCAACGGGACAGTAATACGTTCAACTTCGATCTCGCCCTGCTGCGCTTCATGGTCAGGCACCCCTGGGATTGAAACTCTGATGAGTCCCACAAGAGATCGAGGGATTGGTGGAAACGGGTGAATCACAATCTTTTGCTGAGCGGCACGGCGCTGCAAATCTGCTGCGTAGTCCGTCGCCTTCGCAGCTTTGATGATCATCCGCCTTTGTTCCAGCAGGTCTTGCGTGAAGTAACCTCCGTGCTGGTCTCCTTCTTCTTCGTCCGTCTCAGGGGGATTCTGAGTTTGGTCGCGTTCTGTCATGCTTATTTCCTCTGCATAGCATCTGCCTTCTGACAGATGGCGCTGAAGTGGCACGCTGTGCACCGTGATTTCTTTGTCGTCTTTTCAGCGATGGCACCTTGCGCAGTCATCTGCTCGAGGCCATCAAGTCGATCTCGAATCCAAGGCAAAAGACGCCGTCCTGAAAAATCGTGCTCCAGCTGAAACAGCCGATGGTTGTCTGCCCGATTTTTGCCCGGACGATCGTCTATGACGCCGATAATAAACGCGGCGTGCGTCGCATCGAGTGACTGGGCGTAAAATGAAAGCTGCCTTTTATATTCGGGCTCAATGCTGTAGCCCAAACGACTCTGACGCCTCTTCCACTTCGACACCGTGACAGTTTTTACGTCATAGACCGCCAGGGCAGTCTCATCAGGATTGTCAGTATGGGAGTAGCGAACGACAATGTCTGGAGTCATGACGATGTCAGTGGTCTCGTCCCGTCCTGACTGCTCGACGATGATGTCTTGAATGACGTAGTCCCGGTCTTTGTATGCCCACGTCAATGAGTTTTCCAAGTCGTTGTAAATCCACTGATGAAACGCCGTCCCGTAGGTCAACGACTTGTAGATAAACTTCAGACTGTCTACCTGGTTGGTGATGGATTGTTGAAGGATGAACTGGACGTAACGATCGCAATCCCAGCCGCGAGGACTGACCACGTCAGAGACGTGAACCTCACCCCGTAAGGCTGGGGGCTGCTGCGCAGACCATTCACAAAAATCCATGAACGATCGTGCGACATTAGGGGGCGGTTTAAACCTGAGCGCACCATACAGGTTCGCACCCCCCTCGGCGGAGGTGTCGGTCATGCTAAATCTCCTCATGTTGTGTCAGCAGATACTGACTTACGGGGTCACACTAAGCAGTGGGAGTGAGGGGAATTCACTCCCAGGGCCTAGAGCCGTGGTCTGGACATTTCAAAGTCTGACCTACTTGCATTGCGTCTTTACCGCATACAGGGCAGCGAGGCTCAGGGCGTCTGGCGCTGGTCTTATGTCCAAGCCGCAATACTTGCGGCTTGTTCTTCTGCACGACGCTGTTCTTTTCCACGATGTTCCTCCTGCAGCCCACATGCTGCCGTTGCTGACAGGTCTCAGCATGTCAATGTACCGACTGACCGAGATCCCTGGCAAGTTTTTAGACACCTGACAAGCAGATATCTTGGTTGCGAAATGTAAGGCCTCGTACCCGGTATTATCAGGCACGAGGCCGCACACTTCTGCTCCCCACCATGATAGAGACATCTGTGCTTACCAGCCACGGGTCACCACTATTTTAGATGTACCTCCAACACTCTAAAGCTAAGCATTCAGAGAGGGTGCCAGTGTTTGTGATCACGCCCTTTGTGCAGGTCGAAAGCCTACTTAATATCACACCAGACTTTAGCGACTCCGCCCTCTGCCGCCAGATGGCATGGAGTAACGAGGCGATGACTTGTCTCCATGTGATGAATTTGTAGGGCTAGCGCATCATCGGCGTGCTCTTCAGGAACCAGCGACAGGAGTTCGTCATGGACCTGCATAATCATGCGCGCCTTCATGCCATTCCATTTCGGATCGCGCCGAAGCGCAATCATGATGGTTTGCATGATGTTGGCCGCAAGGCCTTGAATAGGGGCATTGCCTGCCTGCCTCAGCGCACGCCCGACATGTCGATGGTTACCGGAGTGGACGCCTGCGGGGTGCCGGTATCTCCCCATCTGAGTGCGGACGTATCCGTATTTTTTTGCAGTTTCATGCAGGCGCTCAATCATAATGCCTATGCCTGGGTAGGCTTCGGTCTTGATTGACTCGATAATCTTCTGAGCGTCTTCAGGGGCGCAAACAACGCCCGTGGCCTTGGTTATCTGCACCGCTAAGCCGACTCCTGCGATGCCGTAGATGATGCCAAAGATGGCGTTCTTGGCCGCCTGCCTGAAATCGCGCAGCTCCTTGTCTTTAGCGCCGAGCACTGAGAAGCAAGCGTCTATGTCTTCAGCAGTACACACAGACATTAAGGCTTCGATCGTCGAGATGCCTTCAGCAACGCACGAATCAGACGCTCCCAGCGCAACCGCATCAATCATCTTGTGTTGTGCTGCCCCAAGCATGTCGCGCGCACTCAGGGCGCTGGTTATATTGGACACCGCGGTTTCAACACTCGACCTCACCTGCGACCTTTCGCCTCCAGACATGTGCTGGCAACGCATGGTCAATACCTCATCGAAGTCACGCTTACTGCGCAGCATCTTCCCCAGCGTCGCGAATCGATACAACGCAGGCTTTGATGCGTAGGTTTCTGGACCCTCAACGTCCTTCCATTTCTTTGCCTCCACAATGTCGTTGTAGGAAAGGCCAGGGACTTGCGCCGCGTACACGATTGATGCCGTGTAGCTGTGCATGTCTTTGCCTGTGTTGATGATGTCAATCAGCTTACTGTCCTGACTCTCTGCAGCAGTCAGTCTGACTTCAAGCTGAGCGTAGTCAGCCCCGACAAGACTGTAGCCAGGCGGTGCTACCACGGCGCGCCGCACCTCAATGGCGTACTTCGATGGGTGGTAACATGGCTTGTCAAATTCTGCTTGAGCTTCAGACTCAGCGATGCCCCACAGAGTCGCGAGTTGTTCGACCGTCTCTGCTGGCAGAGGCTGAACTGCACTGACCTCGAATTGCAGTGGGTCTCGCGGTAGGTTCATCATGTTTGGCCGGCGACAACTGCACCGACCTGTGGCCGTGTCTGGTCGAATCTTTGGGTGAACCCTGTTTGTGTCATCCCAGATGCACGCCGTCGCTCCTTCCGCGTATGTAGACAGAATCTTTTCGATCTTTCTGTAGCGCATCAACGAGGTCGTGCCTGGCGCTTGGAATCGCACCGTCAGCTCGTCCATCACTTTTTCTGTCGTGGACGCTCCTCCTGCATCTGTACGCTCAATGACTGGCAGTCCAAGACCCACGCGCTTGCCTGTCACATCAAAGTCTTGAAAGTAGAACTTTGAAAGCTGTTGAGAGCTTGGCGTGATTTCTACAGGGTCTCCACCAAGTTTAACCAGCGCATCGCTGGCTTCGCGTTGGAACTGCTTAAGCGATGTTTGAAGTGACTGTTCAAGCGGCTCAATGAACTGTCGCATGTACTGTTCACTGACTGGTACGCCATCCTGCTCCATCTCCTTGAGAATCTGCAAAAACGGAATGTCTTTTTGTTTGTGCCAGTCCCACATAGACAGCATCTTGCCGCCATTGACATCGCCACAGTCCGCACAAACCCACTGTTTTGTGATGTGGTTGCGCTGGTATGCAGGGTTGTCGCACTTTGGGCACAGCATGCACCACGTCAGGTTTCGAGCCAGGCGCTCTCCCAGTGCGCAGATGCCTAGGTGCGCCCATGCGTCTCTAGAGCAATAGTTACGGGTGCGCTTTGCGAGCTTTCTGTCTCGCAGACATTGTCGGATTCCGCCTTGCTTCAAGATAAGATCGCCGAAGCTGGACATGTTGATGCCGAGATAGTGCTTGCTGCGAGCTTTAAGTCCGCGCTTGCCGTGAGTGTCCTCCGCGTCCTCATCCCACAGCTGCCATAAGGTCAGCCCATCGGCGTAGCAGGTGGTCAGGGAGTATTTGCCTTGAAGGTTGTACTCCCACACGTTCCAGTCAAAGATTGCATTGAAGCAGCAAGAGTACTCTTGCGTCTCCCATATCGCGGGAGCCAAGATGTTCAAGTTGTCTCTAAACTCATGGCCAACGTCGATGCCGTAGCGCTGGTTGTCAAATGCGAGACAAACGACCTCCAGATAAGCGCCGAGGCCATCTCCGGCATGGTCTTCACTAACACTCTTTTGCCCCGTGCTTTTGCGTTTGACCTTTTCTATCGTGTAGCCAAGGCCATCTGTCTCAGTGTCAAAGCCATACATGCCTTGATAATCGACAAGAGCTTGCGCGACACGCTCCACGTCTTTTGGGTGGCAGATCCACTGGGAGTCTGGCAGCTGACCCCTCGATGAAAATCTCATGCTTTGTCCTCTTTACTCTTGCGTTTGTTCTTAAGGCGCTTGCGCATCAGCGCCTGCTTCGCTTTCTTTGCGTCTCGTTCAACTGCGAGTCGAGCTTGATGCCACTGAGCCTGTGTTTCGCTGTCTGCCATCAGCAATGCGAACACCTTACTGATGAGATAATTCTCGTCTGTAGGCGGCAGTGTGGTTGGACAGTTGATTGTCGCCTTTCGCAGAACCTCTAGAAAATCAGGATCGACGGCAGTTCCGACCGCGACGAAGTATGATGCGATGTGCCTGCGAATAATCAGGGGGAGGTCTTGTCCTTCAGGACGCAGCTTAAATGCGTCAAGTCGAACCCACGCGACTTCGAATGTACGCTCGATTTCCTTTGCGACCTGCAAAATGTTGGTTCTTCTAAGCTTGTCCTGAGACGCAAAGAAGATGTTGTACGCCGCCATCGTGAGCATGGCGCTCGTCACGGTGGCAAAGTACGAGGCGTCAGCGTTTGCCGAACTGACGTCTGCTGGCAATGGGGCTCCGTCCGCACCTCGTTCAAACTCTAACCCCATGTCTTCAGCCGTTTCTGGTAAGGACAGCGCGGCGGTAAACTGCGCCAGACGGACGCGCTCTTTCATCTCTTTGCCCATGACGTTAGGCATCGCAAGTTGTGGCTTCATTCTTCAAACCTCCGTTGTTCAGCAGCCTCGCTGCTGGGATTAAACAAGTCACTTCCCAAGAAGCGGACTTGATCTGGTGCCGAGAGATAAACGTAGTACCCGGCTTTACATGGATCGAACTGATCGTAGTACCCATCTTTGACGTTTGCAGGGACGTTCAGGCTGCCGATATTTTGAGGGTAAGATGCAATGACATCTTCCCATCGTGGCAGTAATGACGGCATTGCGTCAATGTAAAAGACGCCAAACTGCCAGACGCCCGCAGAGTCTTTCTTTGCGTAAGTGATGACGTCATCAAGTGCAGTCGGTTGGGGGTTCTTGCAGTCAGGATTGCTGCACGTCAACTTCACCTTGGGCGTATCCACTGCACCGCACGACGGACACTCACATGGGGAGAGTGCGTGCATAGCCAACTCTTCGGTTGTCGCACCGGCAAAGAATCGTCGGTCGTAAGCTATGTCATCCTTGCTCAGCACACGAATGCAGTGCTTACATTCGAAGGGGTCAGAGAAGTGGATGCGGGGATACTTCTCAAGTGACGGATAGCGTTGGTCGGCGGAGCACGTTTTGCAGATGTGAAAAACCGAAAGTGCGTGTTTGTGGTAGTTTACCGTGCTGGCGTATTTAGGGCTCAAGGCGTCATTGGACAGTTCCAGCCAAGTCATACCCAGCCGAGCGTATGGCATGCCATTCCCTAACGGTTTGCGCATCGGATAATCGCCATCCGGCTGCATCTTGCCAAGCTTGTCTGAGCCGGCATCGACGTATTTACACCAAGCCATACAATACCCCGGCGCAAGGTAAACATCGCGTTCTACGACCTGTCTCTGCTTGTAGTCTTTAGTCAGTGCGTCCGTCGTCGCCTGCATGCCCAGCGGGTTGTGAAAACACTCTTGAATGATGCACTCGCACCTGAATTGCAGCTCACGCAGTCTCAAATCACTGCTAACTGCGGAAAATTGAGGGATGTGCTCCGGGGCGCTCAAAAGTCTCCACACATTTTCAGCTTTTTCCTGAATCTCGACAGTGATTGCCCCTCGTTCAAGTCGCATCCCTTTGTAAGCGTCATCGATCATCATGGACTCCCATCGCCTGTCGGCAGTCCAATTGTCATCAAATACCGGAAACGAAGGGCTGGAAAGTGGGCCGAGGTAGTACTTGTTGTGTGCGTAGGGCCGCATCCACTTTGGAAGCACGCTGACGTCGGCAGGGGTTCTGACTTGGTAGAGTGTTTGTCGCTTACAGTGATGGACGGGCATCAAGCGCATCAACACGGTCTTCTGTCGTTCCACCCAATACATGGGGGACAATCGAGGAGACCAGAACGCATAGTCTCCGATGCGACACCGCATCGACTTTTGACCATTGACAGTCTGCTTATTGGTTCTCATACTGCGAGTGATCCTCCTGGGGGCTGACACCATTGCGGGGAACATCGGCAAGTTCGATGGCAATGGTTGCGCAGTTGGGTTGGGTTGTGTTTCGGTCATGCTATAGAAGCTCCGTTGGGAGGCGTCTTAATATTTAGGGCGCCTCCCTTTTTTTGTGCTTTGTAGTTGTTGCCAAGTACTGACACAGTGCGTCATTCCAAACGTCCGATGTGACTTTATCCAGGCTCTGAGCGGAGCTCAGGGTATGACGCAGTGCGGCAGGAGTCAGGTCTTCAGGGTCTTTCCCCTGCGGCAGTTCAGCAAGAACGCAGTCAGCCTCCATGCCCAGGTAGAACAGCACTTCAAGCGCTGCCTGACGACCAGGCGCGTCACCATCGTGAGCCAGTACGACACGGACCTTATGTCCGTGCCGTGAAATGACGCTTTGACGCAGTGCGTTAAGCATGCGCTGTTTCTGACCTGCACCCATACGAGTGCCAAATGTGGCAAGTACAGGATACCCCGCAGCCATGACGCGCAGCGCACCTCCCATGCCCTCAACGATTACGACGCAGTCGATTGCGCCCTGAGCCAGCGGAATCAGCACTTGATGCTCGTTGTAGAAGACAGTGCTGCGCGGCGGCTCGTAGGCATCTAAGAACTCAGGCTCCAGCAAATACTTCTGCATGTCACCCAACTCAAATCGGTACCATTTCCAGCGCAGATGCTGAGACGTATCAAACGCAACCCTTGATTGTATCCCCACCAAGTCCTGAGTTGCGCTTCGTACTGGGAAGCAGATTCTCTGATGCTGATCATCGTAGCAGACCTCCATGTTGTCGAGGATGTGACGCATGTGCCCTTTTGAGACATAGCGCCGAGGCCTGTATTGCTTGATATGGGCCAACAGCGCCTCTGGAAGAGGCGTAAGGCTTTGTACTTTGCCGCGGTCTGACGTGCCTTTAAGCAGGGCAGTGAGATCTATATCCTTAAAAGCGCTGCGCATCTTCTGAGTCCACAGCCCGAAGTGCTTTAGCAGTGAGACAAGTCCACCTTGTGCCCCGCAGACCCAGCAAAAGTGATTGCCGGTACTGCTGTCGACTGAAAAGCTGCCGACATTGCGATCGTCGTGGAAGGGGCACAAAGACCACAGCTCTGTCTTTCCTCGGTACTCCACAGGACGAACTTTTTTCAGTTGTCCAGACACCTCCTTAATTGCGACCTCCACCTGTCGGCGTGCTTCACCAACAGGGTCGAGTCCGTCTGCAAGAAAGATCTCATACGACGCCTGAGCTTGCGCCAGAATATCTTCAAGCACGTTCTTTTCGGCCACCACATTGTCTCCCTAAAGCTACTCGTCGTCGTCGGATGAGAACGACGTGAACGATGACGGCATCTTGCCCATGGACTTGCCGGCTTTCGCGGATTTCTTTCCTGGTTTTTCTTTCCAGTCACGAGGCAGCCCAGCAGCCTCTCGGGCATCTCCGATAACCCCTTCGAACATGGGAAAGCCGATGTCCCCCGGCAGGTACTCACTGTAACTGTAGTGGTCCAAGTGACCGAACCATCGAGCGTGCGTCCCTGCGTCTTCACCTGGCCTGTTCAGCAGTGGTGTGAAGCAGCGCATAAACTTGGCTTGGCGTTCGATGCCATAGATGTCCTTGTAAAGGACGGGGTGGATCATGCGTACCGTCCTGACGTGACACAGGTAGCTGCACATCTGGGCGGCGGTGTCACCTCCGTAAATGTGTGCTGTTTTTGGGAAGTGCATTTGCGTGTCTTCATCCACGCCTTCGCGGTTTTCCTGACAAGTCCCAAAGAAGATGCGGTCGTCATAGCTGTCGAGCAGCGCAAACGTCTTCTCCATTCGCTCATTTGCAGCAGCGCCTTTGCGCAGGTTGTCGATTTCGTAGCGTTGGATTTGGTCAAATGCCACCCACTGCGCATCGTGTTTATCTGCGGCCCGCAACACCTCGTTGATGGTAAAAAAGGACGAAGTGCGGCTTGGGTCACGCAGGTTTTGTTGGTTCGCAGTCTTGTCAATGATTGCCAGCGCACCTGTGGCGGCAAGCTCCTCAAACGAGTCCATGACAAGCTCAAAGAGATGCTTATCAAAGTCTGCAAGAGGATACTTTCCTCGTTGGTGAGTACGGTCATAGTGGTGCACTTTAAGGGCCAGAGACTTGAAGTGGTGGTACGGCGCACCGACAATGGCACACGCCATCCTGGTCAAGATGTCTTTGCGGTTGTTCTCTCTATCGACGTACACGCCACGAAGTCCGGCCTCAACGGCGTTCTCAATCACAATCTGATTGAGTTCGTGAGTCTTGCCGTTCTTCATCCTTGAAAACCAAAGATACACCCCAGGCTCATACGCTCTAATCAGCGCATTTTGCATAGGGATGTGTGTTCGACACAGGCTCGTACGTGTTCGCTTGCCTGTAATTTCCGCCCGAATGTCTTCAAGGTTCTGACCGACGACGTAAGCGCCTTGTCGTGGCTTGCCGATGTCGCTGATGTTGCGCGCTTCGCGTGCAAACTCCCTTATAGCCTCTTCTTGCGCGCTGTCGTGCTCCCCGATAAGCGTATGGACGCTGCGAAACAACTTAATGGCAACGTCCTGCATGGCCCATGCGCGTGCCTGAGCATTGAACCGCGTAATGTAGTGGTTCAGGTTTAAGCCCTGCATGTCCTTCTTTGTCCATCCAACGGGAAAACACGCCCTGGCTCCAAACTCAGCCAAGAGCGCATCAAAACTCGGTGGCCAGTCAACGTCAGTGGAGTACCTGTCTATGATCACTTGGGCGATCTTTCTTTGCTCCTCCCTCATAAATCTGGGATCGACAGTGCCATCTAAGAGAGCCTTGAAGTCTTTCGTGACAGCCATCGCTGCCAGGACTTCGGCGTCCTCATTATTTCGGCACAGCTCGTGTATCGGGCTGTTCATTTACCCTCCCTGGTAAGCTCAATTTATGGCCTTTTCCGTGGTGTCTTCATTTGTAAAGTGACGCTCAATGCGCCGCATGGTCACAGCCATTGTGGCTATGGACGTGTACATGCAGATGATTGTCTGCATCTGTTCTACCGCCTGCCTCAAGTCGTGTTGAAGATCTTCTGGAAGATTGTCAAACGCTTCTAGAGTAATGGCGTGTTCTAAGTTGGCGTGCAATGAGCCCGCCTTCTCTTGCTCAGTCGGAGACGCAATAAAGCGCGAGTGCATGATGGCGGACGATGCGTGCGTCATACGGTCGAGGCTGGCGAGTACGTGAGGGAAGACGAACACGTTGTCTTTAAAATGTTCAACGTCAAGCTTCTTCACAACGACGATCGCTGGCTCCAGCGTATATCCAAATGTCTTGCCCGCCGTCTTGCTCTTCTCACTCAGCTGGAGCAGGAATTCAGGCGTCTTATGTCCGAGCCACTTCGTGATAAGGCCCCAGAGGCCGTCAAGCATCGAGACGAAGGTAGCTTGCTGCTCATGTATGCCCAGTTTCTGCCGCTGGAGATTGACCCACGCCCTCTCATCAGGCCAAGGCAAAAGTGTGCTCTTCTCTGCCTCGGCGTCCATCAGCATATGCTTCAAGAGCGTGTCTACTTCGACGTCCATTTCAAACGGGGCCATCTCATTGCACAATGAGACATCAAGTTTTCGCACACTGATTGTCAGGCCCTGTTTTTTGACGCCCAGCAAGACCAAGTCGTTGATGGAGATGGACGACTTAAAGTTGCGGTGTAGGTCGAACATTTGGACTCCTAAATTTAGAGGGCATCAAACTGCCAGGTCGTCGTCAGTATGCGGTGTTCACCGCAAATCTCGACGTACACTTTGATTGAGTCACCATCTTCTTTCTTAAGATGTACCTGCAACTCATCAAACTCAAAGGAAGCGACAGTATCTAAGAATGGGTCAAGAACAGCGAGCACGTTGTTGAGCAAGTCGTGTCCAGCCTGACGCAAATCCTTACGAAGTTGTTGCTTTTGCCTCAGTGGACTTTTCTTAAGTCTCCACACCATCACGCCCAGTAAGGCTAGGCGCTTAAGGGCAGGCTTAACTTTGCGTCGAAGGGCTTGTGGAATCTCCATCGTCGAAGTCCTCCATATCTGCGTTCATGCTTCTTTTACGGTGCGCGCCGATCTTGTTAAAGATGTGTGTCTTAGGCCGTTCGGCAGGTATCTCACCCAACTGTGCTAGGCGCACATTCTGGGGCGATGTCTCAACCTTTGTCAGATAGTCAACATACCCTTCAACTTGACTGACTGCATCCGTCACATGGTCTCGTCCGTCATAAAAGTCGTTTAGCGCAGTGACCATAGATACCCACTCATCCAGTCCCTCATCAACGCCCGGCAAGGTAAACTCCCCATGCGAAGACAACTCCAAAACCTTGCCTAGCCAACAGGCTCTCCAAATATCCCAGCGTAAAGCCTCGACGGGGTGCTTGGCAGACGATGACGTGGGGAGGGCACTAAAGGGCCGCGTCCACTGGTCATTTCGAGCTCTGTCGGCAACGACATATGGATCATATGCAATATAGGCAGGGTAACTGACACTGCCCTTTGGAGAGGGAATTGAGAATGTCTTGACTTCGCCCAAAGAATCGCTGTAGTCGCCTTTCTTCATTTCGTTTGGAAAGAGAGTCGCGTGCCCCCAGTGGCCAAACGAAATCACGAGCGCAGGGTCAATCATCAGCAGTTGCTCCTGCCATCTGCGCCGACACGACGACAGGATGGTTTGACTTGGACCTACAACGTCGCGCGTCCGGCGCCAATTGACGGGACGACACCCTAACGCAAAGACGATGGGGATTTCTGCGAGGTCGTAAGGCAGCTTGCCTTCCAAATCACCCCATACGCTGACAAGTGCGTGGAGTTGAGGAGACCACTCTTCCTTATTGTCTTTGACGTTGCCGACAGGACTGGCGTAGTAAGATTGAACGCTGTCCGGGAAAGGTAGAAGCAAGACGATCGGAAACTGATTGACAATTTTTGGCTTGCGCCAGTTCGTATATGTCTTCAGTGATCCCGCCATTGGAGTTGGTGTAGCGCGCTTGTTGATGTCGGGGTCATGGTGACAGCGCCAATCAGCGTTTTTACAGCGGAGGCAGTGGCGCCAGGCTTTGTAATGTCCTTTCCATGCATCAGCACGGCCATCGTCGGTTGTCATTTTGTCTCCTGCGGTTTTGAGTTTTGCTGTGCCTGGATTTGCTCCAGTCTTTTTTCGATCGCAGCAAGTCTCTGCTCAATGCGCATCAGCATTGCCATCAACTGCTGCTGGGAAATCTGGCGTGTCGCATCCGTAAAGAAGGGACTGAAAGGGTTTGACATGTAAAACCTCATGGAGATGCTTGTGCACCCCCTTCGCCCCAACAGGACGAAGGGGGGTGCATGTCAGGAATGTCACTCGTTGCCGGTGACGGTTTTGAAGTAGTGCTGCTGGAAGTGCATCTCGTGGGCCGGCGTGGTCGGTGCAAAGAAGTTGTGACCCTGCGCCATCTTGTTCACCGCCCACGTCATGCCTGCTGCAAGACCATTGACGACGAAGATGTTCAGGAAGTCAACGCTGTCGCGACCCGCGCCAGGAGGCATCAGGTTCAGTCGCGCAGGCTGGCTGTTTGCCAGTCGCGCAAAGTCGGCGTTCATGCCGCTGACCATCTGCGCGCCTGAGTTGTTCAGTTGCACCGTGCCTTGGAGTTGCGGGCTGATGGTTGGCAGCGTCTGCTGATTAGACTGAGTCCCCTCACTTATCGCTTGCTCCCCCTCCTGCAAGGCAGTCGTCCATCGGACGGGGTCGTTGACATACTTCTGGCGAAGGCTGTCCATGGTCGCCGACGTTGACCTTGTGAGGCTTGTCGGCTGCCGGCTGCCGACGTTGTAGACGTGCGCCAGCTGGATGCCCGCGTACTTCTTCAAGTCGTTGGCCCATCCGTGCTTGTCAACGAGCACTTGGAGTCCGACAAGGCGTTGCTGCGCCGAGTCGTATCTCGTCTTCAGTGCCTTGAATTGAGGCTCTGAGGGCGGTACAGACTTCATCTGGTCTCGGATCTGGTGAGCCTCGGCCAGCGTCTGTGTGTAAAGGTTAAACAACTTTTCCTTTGGGATAAACGTACCCACTTGGCTTCCCGTGCCCTCACTCAGCCCTCGGTTGCTGAGATTAGTAATGTTTGCCATTGTCTTCTCCTCTGTGGTTTACAAAGTGCACACGCAGGTCGGCGTGTGCGGTCAATGGTCTTATGTCCAAAAACAGTTTCGTGTACTCTACTGATCTGTAAGCCTGCGATGGGCTGCCGCACGACGTCTAATTCGGAGCCAAAAAACGATGAAGCAACCAGACGCACCACGGGCAAATGTCTCATATGATGGTTTCTGTAACTTACCCTGGGAAGTAGACAGCGCGATGTTGAAGATCAGCAGCGCTGAGGTTCAGGATTTACTTGAAACTTTGCCAGACTCTGAGTTTGCGCTGATTTGCCACGGCCCAACTGGCACTGTCCACAGGCTGTTACCTATGGCCACCGCCGCGTTAGCAAAGCACAGTGCAGGGGTCGTAGTGGGACTTCACGATGCCATCCCATCAGACATGGCAGGAGCTGCAGCAAAATTGCTTGTAAACAGGCTGAGTGAAATGCAGGTTGAAGCTCCCCGCGAACTAAAAATGGTTTGCTCTGGCACTGCACGTCGTTATTGGGCGTGGAACAGTGAATGGGATGCTGACTTCAACATTGCACGTTCTCTTCAAAAAAAGAGCACAAAGGGCAAGGGCCCTGTCGAGTTCTTCATTAAAGTCTCGGCAAATCCTCTGCTGCGTGACAGCCAGGACGTTTCTGTGCCCGTGCGTAAAGTATCTGACTTAAAGGACGCGCACCTATGGCTTGATCGCAACGCCCACAAATTGTCGTCTTACGCCCGGCACACTATGGCTGTAGGACTCATAGACGGGTACCTGCATTTTGGAATAGATCCTATTCGTAGCCGCGTGGGAAAAACATATCATCGCAGCCTGATGAAGCACGCCCATGACCTGACGAGTGTCAGGCAGGACGCCGCGTACATGGTTGATGAGCGAAGAGAGGCGCTGGATCAAGTCAAATTGTCAGCTGACACTGTGACTAATGGCGATAGGCTCATTGCGGCGTATGAAGGATTGCTTTCAACAGTGGAAAAGCGAAGCGCGCCGTGGACGATTGAAGAGGGCATATCCGTTGCGATGCAGATGTCTGGCTTAGACGAAGCATTAGGCATCCAGGATAAAGTCACTCCTGCGTTCAGTGTGTTTTTTCCAACCGCAATGGAAAAACAGTCGGCTAAGCCTGCCAGTCCAGTTGTTTACTCTGAAGGCGCAATCATTCTCCGAGAATGCGATTTTGACCAGCTGGAGCTGATGCCCCTGAGGCACGTCAAAGAAATCTTCAGCAGCGATGTCGTACAAGGCTTGCGCACCGACCCTATCGCCACATTTGAAAAATTGTCGGCAGCTGGGAAGCGTTGGATGGCAAACTTTATGAACGAACGTATCCGTGGCGGTCGTTTGTATCCAAGCCCCACTGCGCGTCCGTAAGGAGCGCTAAAACATGGTTGAAATTACTCCTCAGGATGCTTTGGAGCGCGTGCGCCAGAAGCACGGTGAAGACCCTTTTACTGGTGTTGCGCCCGTCGAAGTAGTGCACTTTGATTGGGAAGTAGACCTGTCTCGTGACGACTCCGAAGAAGAGATTGCGCTAGAACAGCTGACTGACGACGAGTCTCGGCGCAGGGTCGGTCGCATTCCATGCGAGGCTCTGTATTACTTGCTTGTCGCGAAGCTGGGCAAACAGTGGTGGATGCACGAATGGGAAGTCCTTGTCGAAGAGCTTGCAAAAGACAATTACTTTTTCGACGGACCGGGACACAGTAAGTTGATGGCGCTCTGGTGCCTCTTGCGCGCCCCTCTTCACAACAACCCCTTTTACCGCGACTGGAACAGCTTTTTGTTCATGACGTGTGCGCTTATGGGGCGCCCTGTGAAGTGGGGCGAGATGTGTGTGCCGACGCCCGTTGAGATAGCTATTGCCGCCCACATTGCCTTGGAGTTTAGACCGCACGGCTTCTCCGATCAGGTGATGGGCGCCATTGCTTCATGTTGTCTATACCACGGGACGTGGTGCCTGCCAGAGATCTTGGCAATGGCGCAAGACGCTGTATATCAAAACCTCCAGTATTTGCGCATACCAGTCGGTAGAGCAGACGTTGATGCCGTCCAAAAGCGCGTCATTGGCTTGTTGATAGATCAAAAAGGCAGTGACGATGCAGCTGACCCTGATGAAGAAGGTATTTCAGAGCGAGAGCTGATTACGAGAATACAAGTTATTCGAGTACTCGACTTCCATGGGCGCTTTAATCAGTTGTACCATCGAGGAGAAGTTGCTCGTGAGTTGGTGCTTGAAAAGCTATCAGAGCAGATTGCCGAGGCTATGAGGTGATATTGTGGCAAACATCGTAGGACCGCCCGCATTAAACAAGCCCAGGCTGCCTCGCACTGGACTGTCTCCTCGAGGCATGAATGATAGCCTTTCTGAGTATGTAAGCAATGGCTACAACGCTTCGCCGACAGTAGGGTCTGGTGCCGCTTCCGTTGGCGGGTTTGTGCCCAGCAGTTCGCCCTTTACAGACCTGTCTAACTTATCCATCCCTGAAGACCCTCAGGAGATGTTTAAGCTGTGTAAATTTCTGGCAATATGGTCACCTGTCCACAAAGCGTTTGTGCGAAACATGGCGTGCCTGCCCGCCACTGATCCAGTCATAAAGAGTAAGCGGCACACACCCCGTAGAGGTCAAAAGGTCCGTGAGGAACGCACTGACTCCTTTGCAATGCCAGAGGATGCGTTGACTGATCGAGTGCGGGCCCTCTTAGACGATCACTTGCGCCTTAAGAAGTTTAATCAGCGCGTGGGGGTTCAGTTTTGGACGTACAGCAGCAGTGTCGTCCAAATACATTTCCCCTTCATTAAGATGCTGACCTGTCCAGATTGCACGAAGACCTTTAGGGCTGATCAATCGGACTGGGAATTGAAGGAAGACGGACGATTTGAGGCGTGCTGCATACATTGCAGTAGCAAAGGCCCAAAAATGGTGACGGATCGCTACATCCGTTCCCCGCACGACGTGAAGCTGAGCGTCCCAGACATGAGCATGGTCCATACGCTCAAAAGTGGTGCTGGCGACGATGTCGATGTCTACTTAAAGATCGACTCGCATACCATTGAGCGGCTGCGCTCGAAGGAGTACGGGGATCGGGCGTTTATCTTGCGCCAGCCTCAGGCATACATTGAAGCAGCACTGGGATTGCGTCGATATGGCGGGTGGATGTCTGACAAGCCCTTTGTCAAGTTGCGCGATGACCAGTTTTACCTGATGCGCAATGTCCACTTGGAGTTTGCGAAGCACGGCCTGCCCATGCCCGCATTCCTGTCGAGTCTCAAAGACTACTGGCAAATGCGGCAGCTTCAGCGTGCCAGCGAATCGATCAGTAACCTGCACATCTACCCCCTAGACATTGTCTATCCAGAGTCTTCGGCGCGAAGTGGCAACTTGTTTGAGATGATCAACGTCGCAAACTACATGGACGTCATCCGAGGCGAGTTGGCCCAGCACAGGCAAGATCCAAACTACCGCCCCGTCATGCCATTTCCTGTAGCCTCGACCAGGGTAGGCGGGGATGGTAAAGCGCTGCTGTTGTCGTCTGAAATCAGAGTGTACATGGAGATTCTGTGTGCAGCGCTTGAATGTCCTATTGAGTTTATCTTCGGCGGCTTGTCTTACAGTGGAAGCGACGTCAGCATCCAGCAGATGATTAAAAAGCTGGAGGACTATCGAGCAGACCTATTGGCGATGAATAAGTGGGTCGTGCGTAGGATTTGTGAAGTGATGGGGTGGCCAGACGTCATTGTTGAATTTGACGAATTCCGACTCGGTCAGGACTTGCCCTTTATTCAGATGATCGCATCACTCAAAGGCCAGTATGCCGTCGGTACACGACGTCTTCACCGTTTGCTTCGTATTGACACAGAATCTGAGCGTCAAGACATCCGTGAAGATGTCATGTTTGAGATGGAGTTGCAGCGCAACCGCATGAAGCTTGACGCCAGAACGCAGCAGGAGATCATGTTGCGTCAGACGATGGGGCAAGCCGAAGGTCAAGTTAAAGGCCAGGAGACGATGCTGGAAGAGGCGAAGAAGTTGGCTGAGCGCGTTCGGTCAGATCCGCAGATGTACCAGCATGTCATGGCCAGTCCTGAGCTCGCTGCGTCTATCTTTGGACCCAACAGCGCGGAAGTGTCTCAACTGTCTAACAGGGCAATACAGTCAGAGACGCCGCAGACGCCTATCCCTCAAATGGTCGCTCCTCAAGCAGCAGCAGATCAAAGTGCGCAGATGACTCTGGATGCTGTAGATCCACAAGCTGTGAAAATGTTGCTGGGGGATTTTGTAAACGACCCAAACGCAACTCCAGAGCCTTCACCGTCTTCTAACGATGATGACAGTGATTATGTTGCCCGGCTTGTCAGAATGTTTGGCAATGTAGACCCTATGCACTGGCCTGGTATGATTCAGCAGATTCAGGATGACATGGGCATGGATATCGCCACTGCTGTCCAATCTCAGCTTTACATGGGCCAGGCATACATGGGCGAAAGGTCTGTTTACGCTAAGGGCCATAACCGAGCAGAGACTCGAGACTACGGCTCAAATTTCTAACAAAGAGGACAACATGACTGACTTTCCAGATACGCCTGAGAGCGACGTAGTATTGTGGGATGCGGAAGAGCAGTCATTTGTAGAGAAGCTGTCAGAAGCGACAGCGGTCAGCCCTCAGCGTCAAGAATTTCTAGAAACCTTTCGCAGCTTGCCTGACCCCGCAGAGACCGCAGAGACTGTGGTGAAAGAGGTCGTGCAAGCGATGCAGCGGACCTACGATCAACCGATTGAAGGCGGGAGGTACAGTCTTAGACTAAAGGGCGACATCCAACACACAGACATCCCAGACCCTAGAGACTACAAAAAAATCTATCAAACGCTGCGAGAGCCAAAGGGCCGCGTGAAGTCGACATATGGCGTCCGCGCCTTTGGTGACTTTGAAGTGGTTGATACCAAGACAGGCAAGGTGGTCAGCAGCAAGAGAGTGCAGCTTGGTCAGATTCCGACGCCGGTCTTTGACCGATCGTTTATTGTCGACGGGAAAAAACGCTTCATGATGCATCAGTGGCGTCGTAAGCCTGGTGTATTTACGCGCACGAACGAGTCAGGCGACATCGTCACTGAGTTTAACGTTGACCCGGCGACATCAAGCAACGTGCGCAGCTTTAAAGTCTTGTTTGACCGCACGGGTGACGATCCTGACTTTAAGCTGCTGTACAAGAGCAGCAAATCAATCCCGGTCTGGGACATCGCTAAGCTGCTCGGCGCTAAAAACGAAGACTTAGAAAAGGCCGTAGGCAAAAAGACCGCTAAGGCAATCATAAGTCAGAGTACAGATGAGCGTTTTGAGAAGTCCATGCGAAACCTGTACGGTCAGGTCTTCCCCCGGTACAAAAGGCAAAAAGACGACATCGAGTTTGATGCAGTCATTACTCAACTCAAAGATCAGTTCAACACAAGCCGCGTCGACCCATCCATCACGGCAGTCACACTTGGCACTAAGTCAGACCGCATAAGCGCAAAGACGTTGCTTGCCAGTTTTTCCAGACTTCAACAAGTCGCAAACGGCGAACCCGAGGATGACCGTGAGTCGATTGCACTGAAGAAAATTTACAGTCCGGCTGACTTGCTCGCGGAGTCAGTGGGACGTGAGTCCACTGTTAGAAAGTATGTCAGGGGCATCGAATCACGTCTGCGTCGATATACTGACAACAAAACTCCCATCAAAGTTGATCAGTTGATTGGCAGTCCTTTTGAGAAAAACATCAAAGGACGAGCGTCAACGTCCATGGTGCAACGTACAGATACAAGTACGACGCCTTTAGACGCGTTTGGACAAGCCACCTCGACGACCATCATGGGCGAGGGCGCAATTGGCGCGGAGATGGCCATTCCAAAAGACGCCAAGTTACTTAATCCTGGCAGTGTTGGATTTCTTGATCCTGTCCACACGCCGGAGTCGGGTCGGGCCGGCGTCATCCTAAATGTGCCAATTCGCACGAGGATCGTAAAAGATACTTCATCCGTGACGGATCGAAATATCGGCCACAGCAAGCTGATGGCCGACATGTTGTCACCATCAGGGCGCAGCGTTGACGTCAGTCCAGATAAGCTGGTCGGCAAAGTCATTGGAGCATTTGATCAGTGGACCAAGGACGGAGGCAAGTTTAAGCCTAAAGTCGATGCTCAAGGCATGGTCAAGGGTTGGAGAGATGGCGAGATTGTTCGTGTAAAGCCGTCAGAGGTCGCATACTACCTCAAAGACAGTGCAAGCCTCTTCGACACCAACAGTGCGCTCATTCCCTTTGTAAACAGCATTCAGGGCGGCCGTATCGGCTACAGCGACAAGCAAACGACTCAATCTGTGCCTCTGCTGCGCCGCGAAGCCCCGTTAGTGCAAACCAAATTTGACGGCGTCACTCACTCCACAGAGACGTTACTTGCTGAAGAGGCAGGCGCTGTACGCTCCGCTTACGACGGTGTCGTCAAGCGCATTGTGGATAAGGATAAGGGCGAGAGATACATCGAGATTTTACCAAAGGGTAAGCGGAAGACAGTTCAAATTGCTCTGCCGAAAAACCTGATGCTTGGCGGTGGCGCCCCCCTCGACTCTACCCCGACCGTCAAGGTCGGCGATGAAATCAAAAAGGGTGACCTGTTGGCAGACAGTACGTTTACAAAGGACGGCGTACTGGCAATGGGCGTGAACCTGAAAACGGCATATTTGCCTTACCATACATCCACCTTTGAGGATTCAATCACCGTCAGCCAATCAGCCGCTGACAAAATGGCAAGCCTTCATATGTATGAGGAAGGCGCCGCCAGCGATACGATGCGTCTTGGTAAGAAGTTTTGGCGCAAGACAGTCAGTACGCCACTTCCAACGGACATCGATACGAAGCTGGATGACGACGGAGTCATCAAAGTCGGTACGATCATAGAGCCTGGAGACCTTTACCTCGTAGGACATCAGTCAGACGCTCTTGCTGGCAAAGAGATGTTGGAGCGGACTAAGCAGGTTGGGCTTTACAAGACTCAAGACCGTAGAGGCGCAAAGAGGGCGCGTCGTTTTTTTGAAAAACGATGGGATCACAGTCATGGAGGCGAGGTTGTAGACGTTGCAAAAGAACGTGACCGCGATGGCAACGTCATCGGCGCTAAAGTCTACGTAAAGACTGTCGAGCCTATGGAAGTCGGCGACAAGGTTTATGGCCGACACGCCAACAAAGCAACCATCGCTGAGATTGTCCCTGACGATGAAATGCCGCGTAACAGTGCAGGCGAGCACCTGGAGATTCTGTATAACCCTGCGGCGGTGACTGGACGCATCAACCCCAGCCAGAACTTTGAGACGTTTTTAGGTAAGATCGCAAAGAAAGCAGGCGCACCTGAAATTGTTGAGAACTACAAATACGAGTCGAACTGGGACTTTGTTGCTCAAAAGCTGAAAGAGGCCGGCGTCGCTGACGGGGAGGACTTGTATGACCCTCGATCAGGCAAGACTCTTAAAAGCATCGGGGTCGGGAATCAGTACATACTCAAGGCTAAGCATCAAGTTGACCACAAAAGCAAAGGTCGCGGAGTTGGCACATTCCAAGAGTCCGGACTGGCCAGTAAGGGTAAAGACGGCGCACAAAGCCTCGGTGAGTTGGGAACCTACGGTCTTCTTGCCCAGGACGCACGCGAGTTTTTACGTTCTGCCCAGCTCTACAGTTCTGAAGACCGCCCGGAAGTGTGGGATGCGCTGGCAGCCGGCCGGCCTTTGCCTCCAGGTAGAGTACCCGGAGCTTTTGTGCGGTTCCAAAATTACCTTAAAGCTGCGGGCATTGATGTAGAGCGAAGTGCTAAACATAGCGAGCTTCGAATGAAGCCCTTAACAGACCGTGACGTCCTGATTATGTCCAAGACCAACGGTCAGGACAATGTCATCGCGCGTCCTACTCGGACTGTTTCGGCACGTACGATGTCTCCAGACAAGGGTGGATTGTTTGATCCCAAAGCGACAGGAGGTCGCGGAGGTCAGCGTTGGTCTCGATTTGAGCTCTCACAAAACATCCCAAATCCAGTGTACGAGAATGGAATCCGGGACGTACTTGGTCTGAAAAAGAAGCAGTTCGAAAACATTATGGCCGGCATTGAGGGAGTCAAAGACGGCGACAAGGAGATATATGGTGCTGCTGCCGTAGAGTACATGCTCAAAAATGTCGACCTCAAAAGCGTGCGTAAGCAAGCCTACGACGTCGCCAAGAATGACAAGAAGGCCTCAAAGCGTTCGAGCGCTTACCGGACAATCAAAACTATAGACATGCTTGAGCGCAACAAACTGTCTCCAGCTGAAGCATTTATGCGTAAGCAGGTGCTTGTACTGCCTGCCAATATGCGTGACTTCAAAATCGACAAGGACTCCGGAGATTTTGTCGTTGGGGACGTGAACTACCTGTATCGTGACCTTGCCATGATTGATGAGCAGTTAAAGGACGCAAAGAAGCGCAAACTGCCGCAGAAGGTCATTTCAGAGCTTGAGTCGGGTTTGTACGCTGGCATGCTGCAGCTTATGCAGACCGAAGGTAGTGCTCCTTTAAGCGGCGCTGAGTATCAAGGCATCGTCGGCACAATCACAGGGCGTCGCCCCGTCACAAACGGCAGGGAGGTCGGAGATCTCAAGCAATCTCTGTTGAAAAAGACGCTGGTGCAGCGACGTCAAGTTCTCAGCGGCCGCACTGTCATTGGGCCAAATGGCGATTTGGACATCGACGAGATTGCACTGCCGAGAAATCTGGCAGTCAAAGTCTATCGGCCAATGCTTGAAGCCGAATACAAGAAAAGCCACCCGCAATGGAAGACAACTGTAGGTAGGGACAAGCTCAGACGATTCAATAAAGCACTTGGCGAATACGCATCAGACGGCAAGAAAGACAAGGAAGTTGACCGCATTCTTGAACGAACTGTCAAAACTAATTGGGTCGCTCTTAAGCGAGATCCCGTGTTGCACAAGTACGGCTTCCAGGGCTTTCGTACTCGCCTGACGGATGAGAAGACCATACAATTGAACCCGTTGGTATACGGAGGGTTTGGTGCTGACAATGACGGCGACACGATGGCGGTGTTCGCTCCAGTCTCAAAAGCAGCTAACAGAGAGTTAAAGGAAAAGCTCAGACCGCAAGCAAACCTCTTTAGCCTAGCGTCAGGAGACCTGGCATACACGTTGAGTCACGAGGCGATTCTTGGATTGAACAGGATCACTCGGAATCCCGTGCAAAAGAAGCCTGTCGGCAGTTTTTCGAAGGTTGGTGACGCTCGCAAAGCGTTTATTGAAGACAAGATCGACGTCAATGACTTGATTACTGTAGGCGGCCAGAGAACAACTCTTGGACGATCGCTCGTAAACCAGGCGCTGCCTGCGGGCATGACGCTTGATTCTCTCCAATCAGCCGGCATCGTTTCACAGAATTATGGCGACATCGGACTGTCAAAGAAGGACATTAAAAAGCTGACGACTCACATTGCGGTAAAGACGCCAGAGGCCTTCGGTGGAGCCGCCAACAGGCTTCGTACGCTTGGAGCTGAGCAAGCAACGTTGACGGGCACGACTCTTTTAATGGAAGACTTCAAGCCAGTTCTAAAAAAAGAACGTGAGGCGGCTGAAAAGACGTTGCTGAAGAAGTTGCAGATTGCAAAGGCAACAAGTCGCACTCAGAACGAGCACCAGCGTGCAATCCGCGGCATTTTTGACGACGTCCTAGGTAAGCTCAACAAACGAGGCATGAATGTCCTCAAGGGTCGAATCACAAGTCAGCCAACTCAGCGAAGCAACGTCAACGCGGAGTTGACCTTTTCAGGTGCTCGCGTCAAGCCCGTCCAGCTTCAACAGGTCATGATGGGCGCCGGCGCTGTGCTGGATGGCCGGGGAGATGTTGTCGGCACTCCGATTATGAAGAGCTACACCGAGGGACTGGACGCTACGGGCTACTGGGGTACTTTGCACGGCGCTCGAATGGGTACAGTGTCAAAAGTTATTGAGGTTCAAGATCCTGGCTATCTTACAAAGCAGCTGATTAACACAGCGATGGACATGACAGTCACCGTCGAAGATTGTGGAACCAAATCTGGCGTTGACGTGGACATCAACCGTCCGGAAGACGACTTAGAAGGACGTTTTTTGGCGTCCTCCGTGAAGAGTGGCAACAAAAGCTGGAACCGCAACAGACTGGTAGACGGCAATGTGCTGTCTTTCATGCGCCAAAAGGGGCAAGGCAAGATTAAGGTACGCTCGCCTGCCACCTGTGAAGCTGAAGAAGGTGTGTGTCAGAAGTGCGTCGGTGCATTACCCAACGGCAAGACGCTGCCTATCGGCAACAACTTCGGCATCTTGGCTTCGCAGGCCATCGGTGAAAGATCCACTCAGCTTACGCTGTCTACCTTCCACGCTGGCGGCGTTTACGAGCCAGGGGACACGAGCACTGCGAAAAACCTGTTCCAAGAAGCAAGCGCGTTGCTTCGTATGCCAGGAACCATGGGCGGTCAAAAAGCAGTGGTGTCTCCAGTCGCAGGTAAGGTCGACACCATAAAGAGAAATCGCGAAAAAGGCGGCTGGGATTTGAAGATACAGACAGCCGGCAACGCCCCCAACCCTACCATCTTTTTACCCGGCAATCGCAACGCTCCTGATGGGTACGATGCGCCGAGGTTTTACAAAAAGGGGAGACGCATAGGGAAGGGCGACGTTTTGACTGACGGCCTGGCAAACCCAAAGGAAATCTTAGACGCCACGGGTGACATGGAGAAGGTTCGCGGCTACCTGACAAATCGTCTTGGCAACTTGTTTGCGGAAAAGGGCGTGCTGCGGCGAAATGTTGAAGGGGTGGTTCGTGCCATGACTGGCACTGTCGAGGTTGCAGATCCTGGCGGTGCAGACCTGCTGCCCGGTCAAAAGATTCCCGAAGCACAAGCAAAGAAACTTCACAAGACATTTAAAAACCTGACAGTGCGGCCGTTGCTGCGAGGTGTGGACGTCGCGCCGAGAGAGTATCGGGAGGACTTCTTAGCGCGCTTTAACTACAACAACCTCCGCCAAGTCTTGACAGACGCAGCGCAAACAGGCGCTACTTCAAATTATCATAGTACGCACCCAATCCCTGCGTTGACGTATGCGGCTGAGTTTAACAGAGCATCAAAGGCAGGAGGGGCGCGTAACAAGCAAGGGGACTACTAGCCATGGTCAGTCGCGGCGCAATCGACTCTGATTTTCGCGTGTTGTTGCGGATGGCGATTGTCGTCGCAGTCAATCCAGACACCTATACGGTTTCTGCCCAGTTGGTGAACAGTGAGATTCCTGTCGAGGAGGTCATCCTTGGAGGTTCCTACGTCTCGCTGAGAGGCCCCGGCTGGATGGGGGCTCTGCCTGAAGTCGGCGACCTTGCTTTGCTTGCTAAGCCTGAGATGAGTGAGGATTACATCCTCATCAACTACGTCCCCTATCCAAACCGTAAAGCAACTGACGGCACTGAGGACGGCACAGAAACGACGCCGCGAAATGATTACAGGGGTGATCGTCCGATTCTCCAGCCGGGTGAATTGGGGATGATGGGTCCGGCTGGTGGCGAAATGCTGATTCGGCGCAACGGCAACATGGAAATAAAGGCTGACCCACTGTGTACTCAAGCCTTTTTCCGTGATGAAAAGACCATTAAGACGGTCTGTCAAAACTTCGTACTTGAAGGCATTTTCGGCTCTCAACGGTACTGGACGTTGCGCGAAGATGGGCGCGATGAGCAGGATGAGACGCCTACAGGCATGAGCCTTCAGCTTAAAAGCTTGGCGCAACAGGCACCTCATATCTTTGTAGACGCAGGGGCAGTCCTTGAAGATGAAAGCCTGCCGCCGGCTGGGTATCCGTCAGTGTCGCAGAAGGCCTTTGGATTTGGGTCGTGCGTCCGCATCATGATTTTTGAGCAGGCATTTGCTCAGAACCAGGCCAGCGCAGGCTTAAATCCCCCTGACCCTCGACAAGCAAGGGTCTTGGTGCGCATGTATGCGAGCGGCGACATTCAGATACGGTCTAAGGGCCACGTCTTTATGGAGGCGAGAGACAGGACCAGCGCTGTGTACGGCCGTGAAGTGGTCAATGCAAACTCGATCAAGCATGAAACGACGGCAGGCGCGTATGAGGTCACCAGCGCCGGACAGCTGTCATTGAAGTCAAAGCGAGCAATGTCGTTCCTGGCTTCAGGAAAAATGCGCGTCCAGTCCAAAGATTACTTTCACCGCGCAAGCAACGGCACGTTTAGTTTTGACGGGGGTTGCGATTGGAAGACTCAAGGGAATTTTAACACGATCATTGGAGGTCACGCGCTTACGGCCACCGACGGTGCAATGACGCGCTCAATCGGTGAGTCCTTGTCGACGGCAGTCGGCGGTCGATACTCGCTGAGGGTCATGGGCGGCGATGCCCTGGAAAACGCAGGTCGTGACATTGTCAGTCACAGGACGATCGTTAAGAGGGGTAAGAGTCTGCTGCAAGTAGAGACTGGTAGCTTAGAGTTAAACATTGGACCTGCGGGGCAAGCGCTGGGGTATATGCGCATGATAAACGACCCGGTACGCTTGGCTGCATTTGTTGGGCGTGTCGAGTTGGGAACGAAGGTAGGCGGCCGCTTGGTCTTGCAACAGGACGGCGCGTGGCAGTTGGCAGGACTGGGCGGCTCTAGAGGCTCTGTCCACAGTGACGTGACTGGTAAAATTCACATCGGCTCTGCCAATCCTGCCACCCCTGCTGGTTATGCCGTGACGACTTTAAGTCACAAATGCTACGTGACTGGCTTGCCTCCTCTAGGAACGGCGGCATTGACTGTATCGTCGTTAGGTCCTCCGACAATTGGTACCGCAGGTGTTGCCGTTCCCGCTGTCGCGCCATTACCGACGCCTTCATTGCCCGAAGCCATTGCTGCAACCTGATGCCTTTACCGCAAGCACCATATGTCGGCACTTTGATGAAAGCGCAGTTGACCGCTGCTGGCGCCCCTGGCGCTATTGCTGTCGGTGCAACGCAGGTGCCCTTCAACCCTTTACATCGCATGGCAGACATTATGCTGGACGTGATGTGGCCGCAGGTGCTCGCGGGTTTCCAGGCTGGGATCTTTGTTGGCAGCGTAGGCGGGCCCAGTGCGGTCGTGTCACCGCCAGCTCCAATGCCTTTTGTCAGCCTTACTCAGATGCAGGCAGACATCGCAATACGGCTTCCAATTGTTCCGGTCAATGCTCAGTCCATTGCCGCTCAAAACACATGGTCAGGGCCTTTTGCCGCTGCGTTGCCGACAGGGGTCGCCATGGGAGTGCTGATGGCCTTAAACAGCAGTCCGTTTTCAATCGCAGCGACGCCTGCCGATCCCGTCTTTCTTAACCTCATCTCCGGATTTGTAGAGTTACAAAGAGCGCCGTTGACTGCCCAGCAGTTTGTCCCGCAAGTCCTCGCTGCATGGAACGCAGACCCAGACCTTGGCGTGAGCACTGACAGGTTTTTGATGGCAAATGCTATGGTTGGTGCCGTAGTGGATGCGGTAAATTCAATACAGCTGGGCTGCGGAATCGTAAATCCATCACCGCCCGCAACGACGCCGGCTGTGCCAGGCGTGCCTTATCCTGGCTTACCATTGGTATTTACATGACTGAGCATAGCTGCGCGCCAGACGAATTGACTTGGATACGGTCTGCCCGGATAGGCAGTCCGGAATCTTTGCGAGACCTGTTAGACATCTTACGGCAGGCGAGAGATTTCTTACAGGTGCTCGATCCCATCGCCCAGGGATTGTCAACGGTCGCTGAGATCGAGATACGCCTGACTGAAATCTTCCAGATCTTGAGTACGCCGCGAGCTTTGGGCCTCGTGTTGTCTGAACTCCTAATGGAGTTTCTGAAGCAGTACCTTACTGATGGCGTCTACTTCATTCAGCATGGCAATACGCGAGAGTTGTTTGAGAGGACCGGGACGGCTCAGTTTATAGAAGGGATGGAGAACTACATCCGAGAAGCCGACCTGCAAGGCTTGGCCGCTCGCGAAGGGGAGCTCTCGAGCTTTGTGCAGTTTGGACCTGAAGCAGACCCGCAGCAGGGTGCTTTTCAGTCGTATCGCCGCTATCCTGAAATCATCCAAGGTCAACTGGATGCGCGGCGAAGAGAAGCTGTGCGCAGCGCACTAGACGCATTTCAAGATACAGAGTTCAACGCATTCAACGATTGGCTCGCGCCAATACTGGCAGCATTCTACGATCCAGGTGATCCAAATAAGCCTGTCGTCTTTGACCAGGACAAAATCGGAGGTTTTCTCTTCGCCATCCAAGGTGAAGATCCTCTAGAAGTGTACGATTCGTTCCTGCGTCTTAAGACAGTCTTTGAAGAGGTGACCACTGAGCATTTGGACTTCTCAGACATTGTAGAAGACTTGGACAAGAATCTCGGCCTCGACACCATTGAGCACTGGAACCTTCAAGACAGCTTACAGTGGAATGGTGTCAATTCTCCGCTGCGGCCCTTTATCATGCCGCGCTATTCATCAAGTCCGGACTTTGAGCGGTTGTCATCAGCAGAAGTTTTACCTTTCCTGGGCAATTTTCTGCTGGACATGAAGAACCTCGTTGAGTTTGCAGGGTTGCCGTATCCAGAAAACTTCTCTCTGTTGACCATCGCCGAGCGCTTAGCTGAGAAGATCCGAAAATATCTGGAGATGTTTGACCGTACCGTCGATTTTCTGACCCGTGTGGCAGACATCATGGATCTGGCGCAGGTGTGGCGGTTACATATTGAGCCTGAGGCTGGAGGTCTCGATCATCTCGTAAACCGCATTGAGACCGCGAAGCGGGATGACACTGTACGAATCACCTGGGGGACCATTCACGCAGGCGTCAACGACGACGGGTCGCCATCGTTGACAGAGTACAGGTATGGAAGGATTACCGCGCTGCCGACGGACACTACAGGGATACCGTCATATTCAGGTCAGCAAGTTAACGACTGGATGAAGCGCAGCGAGCTTTTGCAGTTGGATGATGAATTTACTGCCGCTGGCAGAGACGGGTTCAACTACTCAGATCCAAGAGTATACCGAGCAGGCGAGACCATACGGAAAAGCTACGCCGAAGGAATTCAAGCAGTGTTTCCGTCCCTTAGCTTTGGCCCTCCCGGAAACCTGCTGATTTACGGCGTAGGCATCTTCTTTGTCGAAGGCGCGCTGTCTCGGCTGTTTGCCAACCTCTTTGCACCTACGGAGGAGGATTGGCAGGAGTACCTGTGTGACGGTCCGGAGGCAAAAGTCCCGATTGACGCTGTCACTGAAGGAGTCTCTGACTTTGCGTCGTTACCGCCCGATAACGCAATCGATAGAGACGGCACAGTTGGAGAGACTGGCGTCGATACGCCCGTTGATAACGTTGACAGTGATACCTCCGTTAACGCAGGCCTGGATCTTGGCACTCCAGCGGACGCAAATGTCATCATCGATGCCATTGCCCCCCCTGAAAGATTGCTGCGTCGTTTAGACCGATATGGTAGCAGTCGTTCTATTGAACCTGATTACAGGGCCATTGTCTCAGTGCCTCCCGCGCAGGCACGCAATGCGTGGATCACTGAAAAGTATCCACTCCTTGGTGGTGCTACCTTACCTCTTGGAGACGATGCCAGCACATGGACAACGACGCGAATGGTTGCGTCAGGCGTGCGTTCCAATATCCCCCACAGTGACGTCCAGATTTCAAGGCAGACAGCGCTATACTCCGAACTGCCTACGGAAAACTACAAAATCGAGGCGTCTGGATCTCCGTCTCAGCCGACAGACACTTTTGTGGGAGGTACGATTCTTCCGGGGGGCTGCGCCATCGACAGCTTGTCACTGTGGACAATTCTTGATGGCCTTGGCTTCCCCGCTGTGCTCCTGAATGAGAAATATTACATCGACGTCGGGGTTCCGTGGTTCGACGGCAGTTTACGGTACATCAGGACGTCGCCAACCATGATTGATCCAAGTCCGGGCTCCACGGTGTACGTCTATCCTGCATTGCCCTCAGCTCCACTCGTCACACTTGGCGGAATTGTGACTGGCGCAGTGTTTGTGGACGAAGAGCCATGTCTGACGATTCAACCGAGCAGCCCTGCGCCAGAGACCAGTGTCATTGCGCAATCGTGTCCCGGCGTGTCGTTTGACTTGGCCGCATCGTGGAAGAAAAACGCCACGCCCCGTGTGTCTACCATAGATGCCGCCATGCCCTGTGGCTTGCAAGCCATCTCCGCAGGGCATGTCATTGACGTCAACAACGACGAATGGGGCTCGTACCAGAGCATTGACGTGGTGACAGGGACAAACGCCCGCGAGCTTGACATCACAAGTGGTTCCATCAGCGGAGACAGTCAGGTTCGGGATGTTAGTCAGATGCAGGAGTTTCCTAATCTGGATTTAAGGATAGAGGGCGTTTTAAGCAGCGGAAATACGGCACTTGCAAAAGATGTCCAGTCTTTGACGGAGTTGGGTCAGACCATCAATGCGAATGGCTCAGCGACGCTTTACAGTATGGAGAGAGATGGCGCAGTTTACACGCCCCCAACGGAGCCTACGCCAATCAACAACTTGTGGCGTGTGTTGTCGTGCGTTGCTCCCTCTCTTGTCCGTATCGGTATTGGATCCGTCAGTACATCGCCTGTCACAGTCTATGCACGGCCTTCAAGCTGGCGCCACTTGTTAGTTCGTAATGCTGACGGCTCGATGACACAGCTTGACTTGAGCGTGCTGGACGGTGGATTGCCAGACGATGTGTTAGGAGAGACAGGGCTTTTGCCCAACAAGTCCTGGCAAGTCGTCGTGGACAGTGCCACAGATTCTTCTTACGGCGGACTAGACGCGTACCTTGTCATCAACAGTCAATTTTCGTCCTACGTCTCAGACGAAGTCAGCTACGACAGGCACCGCCCCTATGCGCAGTTCAATCCTTTCATCCGTACAAGTTTGGGTGACGAAGATATCTGGGAAGACGGCGATCATCTTATTCTGAGCGGGAGGCCGTGGGCTAGGGCAGGCATAGGCAGTGCAGGCATGTCTGTCTTTGGTGGTTGTGACCCTGTTGACTCAGGCTCTATTTGGTATGAAACATTGCCTAAGACAAGCCGCATATCACTGCGCCCAAGTGCGGACTTGAGGGGCGGCGGGGTGGCCTTAGAATACATCACAGCGCGCCCGACATACGAGTTTAAGCACGGCACCTATGTGATGCTTTTGGGCGGCAGCCACAGGGTAGTGCTCACATTGACGAGTACTCAACAGCAGTTTGCGTTAGAGGAAAAGGATATATTGACGGGCACTTGGTACGAGCGCACAACCATCAGCGCAAACCATAGCGAGTCCGGAGTTCATGTCGGCATTGTCGTAGATGTCGTACCCGCGCAAAATCGTTTGTCGTTGATGCTTAGTACAAAACAAGCAGACGTCTGGTCACAGCAAGCTCTCTCTACTGTCACAATAGATAGCGGTGACGCCAATCCCACGGTCCGCACCCTCGAGGGCTTAAAGGAGGCGGGAGGCGCTTGGCGTATCGGAAAACCAAGTTGGCGTGATAGTGTGTTAACGCAAGACGTCCGGTTGCCGTGGGACGGCGCAGATGGGCAGTTGGCAAGCGTACCTGCATGTGGGTACATTGGTTTGATCTATAAAGCTCTGTCAGTAGACGAGCCTGATCAACTTTTGGATTTGTATCGATAGCTCTGCTGTACGCGAAGCGAGGTAGAACATGACCGCAGCATTTTACCGACATCAAGATTTAAAAGAACACATTCATGTCGGACGACGCTCTGTTTTAAAAAGTTCTGCTCCGCGTATTGACGTGGGCGAAAACTGCGATGCGTGGGATCAGCAATCCTATGACGCTTTGATCGGCACGCATCCTTGGCTTGCGCGTACAACGATCAACACGCACATCACTGCAAAAAGCGAAGACGGTTATGCTGTCGGGTTTTTCCATGTCACGCCACAGAATATACCCGCAAGCGCCACAGGGCCTGACCGCATTAACGTAGTGTCGATCCCGATCATCATCTCAGACTTCAAGCTCTACCCCTTCGACATCTTTCTTCACAAAGATCAATTCTACCCGTTGAATGAAGAACGCATCATGCGTTTGATGCGCTTGCCTGATCTGTATATTGAGACTGATCGGTCACCGCACTCTCTTGAGCAGAATGTGCGTGAAGGGATGCACCCGAAAGGGCTTCAGGACTTTGATTGGACAACAGCGAGCAACAGCCTCCCTGGTGTCAAGTTTTCCAGCGCAGTGTCGGACTTGGATCAGCTGCGCAACTTGACTGCCGATGCTTTGGTCGCCGCGTTGCCCTCCGTCACCGCTCGCATGCGTCGTCATGCAGAAGAGTTTTTGACGTCAGACAACGTCGCTCATCTGCAAAAACAATCTGAAGGCCGTCTGGCGCTGCAAGCAGCTTTAAGCCACGTGACAAAGGGTGGCACTGTTGTTAAGGCGAGTTCAAGTAGTAGCTCGGAAGACGACTTGGACGCCGTCATCTCATCTATGCTTGAAAATGAAGCGAGCCTCAGTCTGATTGAGTTTAAAAAGACGAGCGCAGACATTCAGGCGCGTGATTGGTGGCTTAGCGATCCTACCAGCGGCAAAGTGTCTCGAAGCAAGTGGTCGTCAGTGCCCTACCACAAAGTCAGTCAGGCGTTAGGCCAGGACATGACTCAACAGCTGCTTAGTGACGGATACGTCGCGTTGCATACCAAAGAGTCGCACGGCGTCACAGGAAGTTTTCCTGCAGTAGCCCAGCAGCTTGCTCAAAGCGAAGCGTTTGAGCAGCTTGAAGAGATGCATGAGCCTGGATATTTCTACCCATGGAAGGCGAAGCACAGTTCACTGAAGACAGGCCCGGTCCCTGCCTACAAGCTGCGGTTCCTCAATCCAAAAAAGAAGCTGGGCATGCCTGAGTTGTTTGATGGATACATCGTCAACTCGGCGCACGGGGAAGCTGGCTTTGCGTCTGGCAGGCAAGCCATTCTAAGCATGGACGGGTGTTTGTGTATTCCGTCCGATCAGTGGAGCGACCTCGAAGACATCAAAGTTCTGTGGTTAGGGGACAGCTCTACTGACAACATCCCGGCGATCAAGAAAGTACGCAAATACGTCAGTGCCCGCATGGCATCCAGTATGGACTTCCAGCCATCAGAGTTTGCAATGTGGAAGCAAGACGGTGCCCTGCTGGGCCTGCTTGTGTCTTCGAACACGACCTCTATTGACGGAGAGCTATTCTACAAGACCATTGATCCAGAGACTGGCTGTGCGCGCATGATGGACAATGACAGGTCAATCTATGCGCACTTCAGTCAAGATTTCGCTCGTATGGTGACCGAGCCGCGTAAAGACCGAGTCATCTTGCATGTGCCTTCTCAAGCGAGCCGAACGTCTGTGTTTGGTGATAAGCAGCAGGATGAAGACAAACTGTTCCAAGAGACGGCGCTTGAGCCAATTGAAGAATCAGCGCCCCTCGCGAAAGAAAGTGCAGCACTGTATTCAAATCGCTGGGCTGGCGAAATCAAAAATCCTGCGACTTTGACGGTACAGAGCATGGGAGATGGTTACGCCATCAGTCACCCACTTCTGTCTGGCATCCCTGGCAGTCAAGAAAAGATGCTTACAAAGCAAGCCAGTGCCTGTCTGCGTTTCTGCGGCTTGTCAGACATGCAGGCAAATGAAGTCTTAGAGCAGGTCAAGATTAGTCACAGCGTCTCCTTTACAGTGGACACCCCTGCACACAGCATGGGCAGTGACATCGCGTCGTCAGCAAGGGAGAAAGCCAACAGGGTCAAGCAGCTGCTCAACAAGGTGTCAAGCGCCATTCCCGTCAATGAGATGCCATCGGTCATTGAGGTGGCTTACAGTCACTTGCGACCACACATCGAACGAGAGAAGGTCAGCAGCTTAATTCTTGGCATGTCGGTCGATGCAGCTCTAAGCTTAAATTTCCTTAATCCTGAGACATTGATTAAGTTTGCCGACATGCGGCCCGACTTAGAAGAGTCTTTGTCTAAGCTTTGCGCGTTGCTAATGGCGTCTCGGCTCGGTATGACTGAAGTACCTGAAAGTGCACTGACAATGTGCATTCATGGATTGGAGCCGACGTTGCAGGGTCTGCGACTTTTAGAGACCAGCTTGCAGGACATGTGATCGTGCGTCACCCCGCAGAAAGATACATTCGGTTGCGCATCTGGCAAGGCGTTGATCACGTCGCGTTGCACGAAGAAGCGTCCATTCACCTGCGTCTGCCAGGCGTTGCAGGCTCTAAACGTGGCGAATTTACGCCTGCGGTCAGCGCCATCGTAGACACGAGCAGGGTAGACCGACCTGTAAAGTTGGTGTCTAGCAAGTCAAAAAAAGCATCAAGCAAAGCGCCTCAGACTTGGTTAGACGTCCAGGACGTCACAAAACTCAGTGAGTCCGAATATCTCAAATACTTCGGTCTAGATGGATTTATCGGATCGTCAGCGCGTACGGCAAAGTTTCGAAATGCGATTATGCTTTGGCAGCACGACCTCGTACGCACTCTGTTGCGCGGCCTTATAAGCGCAGATTGCTCTGATACCTCCATTGCAGACACCATAAAAGATCAAGTCCCTAAGCTGCGCCTGTGCAACAAGAGGGCTCCTCGGCCTGTCGATGTCGAGGCAGTGCGCCTGTTGTTCTGGGATTTGTCAGGCATGGGAGTCGCGGATCGCCTGATGTACGTCGGCGGCATGGGCTTAAACATGCAAGAGGCCGCTGCAGTCACGGGTGGCTCCGAAGAGTTTCTGTGGCGCCTTGGTCGAGGCTCGTTGAAATACACCGACCTTCAACGCTACGAAGATGCACGTGACGTCGCCCACACGCAGATACGCATGATGCGCGCTCGCCCTGAAAAGTTTGATCATCGCGAATTTACTAGCGCGTATGGGGTGATGGACGCCGCAGTGCTTAAAGTGCAAGAGATTCAAGCTGAATTGTCTGCTGGGGCTGAAGACGAACTGGACAAGATGAAGTTGAGGGAAGCAGAAGACTTCCAAAACTTGGGCGACATACTGCGCGAAATTGACTACAGCTCCGACCACGAATTGTTGGAACAAGTCAATAAGTACGGCGGCATTGACAGCACTAGGTATCAAGAGCTCCTTAACCAAGTCAGCAGTGGACGTCTGCTTGACTACGGAATTAGGATGGAGCTGTCAGACTGGCTGGATGACCGGCTTGCGCCAGAGAAAGACGATGAGCTTTTTGGTGCGGAGCTTGGCAGTACACAGGCAGAGACTGTCGCGGTAGAATACGAATCTGACGTAGAAGAAGTTGACGCTGAGGTTGACGAAGACCTGGACGTGGCTCATTCTCTCTCTTTGACAGCCATGCTAAGTTAGCAGGCACATACTTGAGGACATCACAATGCGTACTCCGTCTGTAAAAAACATGATCAAGATTAGCCGCGGGATGCGTGCGCGCCGCGCTGGCCTCCTGAACGACCTGCTTGTGCGTGCCGGGCTGCGCACTCCGGCTCCTGCCGGGCCAAACATTGGTGCTTCAGTTGCGCGCGGCCTCGGCTACGGCGCCTTAGCTGCTCCACTGGCTGCATATGGCGGGGCCCGTGCTTATGGGCTTTCAGACGAGCAGATCGGGTCGGCCATTGGCGACACAGCGCTTGGTCTGATGGGCGGCGTTGGTGTAGCCGACGACCCATCCATGAGCCTTAGTGCAAAACTTGGCCGCGATGAAGCGTACTTTGGTCAGACCGGGACGCCCGGCAGTGCCCTTTCTGTGCAGGGTCCTGCGGAAGCGCCTGTTGGCAGTGCAGCTCAAGCGTTACGTGAAGACGCTGCTTACTTTGGGGGCGGACGCGACGCGTTAGGTGCCACCGATATCTACCCCGGTGTCCAAAACAATCCGACGATGTTCGGTGGTGTGCAGGGCCCAATGCAGCCTGGCGTGCCTATTGACCCCAACCTTTACCCAAACGAAAAGTTGTTTAAGTGAAAGTGACTTTGTGGCTTGAGCAAAATTTGGAGGAGGACAAACGTGGGCCAATACAACTTTATAAAACACTCCATGCCGTCTTTGGTGGCGCGGGGTGCCAATATCTTGCAAGTCCGCGAAAAGGTGTCTCGTCGTCCGACGGGTGCCATTAGCTCCGTATTGCAGCGCTTAGGGTTGCAAGCCCCACCTCCAACCACAAACGTAGGCAGAGGCGTCGCGAGAGGTCTTCTGTACGGTGGACTTGCCGCGCCAGTTGCCGCTTACGGCGGTGCTCGCGCTGCCGGCTTGAGCGACGAAGACATTTCGGAAGCGACCGGCCGCATGTTTGATACTGCGGCCGGCGGCCTGAGCAATGCACTGGGGTTAAAGCCTGGACTGGCTACTCCTCGATACCGAAGCGAGTATGCAGACGTGAAGGGTCGTGAGGCATTCGACGCCAGGACGGAAAGTGAAATGCCGGCGGAGTCAACGCCAGCGCCTGACGTGTCAGATCCCATGACTGGCGGATATTCGCGCCCGTCAACGATCAAGCGAGACTCTGTCAGGTCATTAAAAGGTAATGATCGCCAACGCTATTTCGATGCTCGTAAGCCACCTGAGCCCACGCTTCTCGGTAGATATATGAACCTGCCAGAAGGTTACTTTCAGGACGAAGCACAAGATGTCTTGACCCGAGGATATCCCGACTTTTTAACGTCAACTTATGAAATGTTGACTAGGTAAAAGCCGGATGGCACAAGCGTCATTCGCACATCTTTACTAACCAGGCACACAATGGGCTACGGTCTTTTAGATGCATGGGGTCAAAGCGTCGAGCAGCAAAAGTTTGCCGACAAACTGATCTCTTCAGTCAACAAAGATGTCTTTGGAATGACCGATGAGGAACTGCGCGATCCTTCTACGTTGGATCGCCGCAAAGGTCTTGTCGTTCAACTCAAGGACAAAAAGATTGGCGTCTTTACAGAATTTGAAGGCTTTGATGCGGACATCTGGATGGAAGATGACCGAGACATCATGATGCAGCTGTATCCTCCTCGAGGACGCGCTCAGTTTCCAAGCCTTGATGTGTTTCTGGAGGCCATAGAGAAGCCTTTTGCTCGCGTCTTCGACGCGGTCTGCAACGTGAAGGCAGAGTACTACGCTTATGGCATGGAGCGTCCTCACCGTGTTACCCTAAAACACGACAGCAGGCGCAGAGGCATGGACTTGCTGGAGTTGCGCCTTGCTGAGTTGTACAAGAATCTTGGGTGGCACACCTTTATGGTAGACGTTCTAAAGGAATGTCAGAAGGAAATGAGACGAGTGGCTGAAAGTCGCGCAGTGTAAGCAGGCGTGTTTCATCTCCGAAAGTTTGAGGAACTGAATCATGAGTTACCGCGGTGTCATTCCTCATATGTTTGCTGAGCAAGCACGCCGTCAGTCACGCCTTGTGCGGGGCGCAAAAGCGCTCGGCGTTGGAGCAGGCGGATTCGCCCTGTACGACACATTCCGGCCGCGCAGTAAGTTTGATGCTTCATCATTGCCCGAAGGCACTTCCTTTAAAGACCCAAACGCGTACTTCTTCAACAAACGTATTGCTGACGGGACACCGCAAGGTAAGCTAGGACCTATAGTGCCCTGGTACTTAGACCCGTGGTTTGTGCCTAGAAAAGCAGCGCAAATGTATGCGGATCCCTTCTCTGGCTTCAAAGCTTTAGGCCTGATGAAGAGCGCATCAGTGCGTCTTGACGATTACGAGACGCGAATGGTTGAAGGACTGGACGCAATAAGGTCACAGAAATTGGCGTCGTCGCTGTTTGCGCGCAATCACAAAGAGTCATCCGGAAAGGACGTAAAAAAAAAGGCTGACAAGCAGCCTTTTTTGAAAAAGATCATCGACAACAAGGCCGTGCCGCTTTCAGACACAGTGAATCTAAAGAACCTGCCTGCGCCAGAAAAAGGCGGTCCGTTTAAAGGGCGAGCGGCAGGCGTCGCATTTGAGTACAAGTTCTAAAGCATTCCCAGGCTATTGCGTACCCACTGCCCGACTGAGCCCTCCCATCCCTCTTCAATCAATGCAAAGACTGCTGTTTGCACCCATTCTGCGCTTTCAGGACATTGAGCGCAGGACTGGTATTGCAGGCACGGACTGTCGATGAGTCCTGCTGTGATTAGGTCAGCAGGGGTATGGGCCAAGGTGACGCCTTCATCGCAGTGAATGCAAAAGGCTCTGGTATGTCCTTGAGGAGCTTGATCTAGCCAGGGCGCAAGTAACGACAGTACGGCGTCAGCGACAAAGTAGTCGTACTCCTCGTCTAGCTCGTCTCGCGCCATTTCACGGCCCTTTGAGCACGTCCAGCACGTCGCACGCCGTAAACACTGCCACTGACCAGACAGGTTGTCGCAGATCAGATAGAGGTTATTGTCGTCTACGATTTGTTCGCTCTCAGCGTCGCATTGTATATTAAGCAAGGCACCTTGTTCGCAGTTTGGCGGCAGCTTTCCGCCGATGCGTCCATAGCGACGCAAGACTTTTTCGAGCAGAGTCATGACTTCTCCATTGGTTAATGTACAGAGCTCTATACCCGTAGGCGTAGAGACAAAAGTGATAGATCCGCGCACAGGCGTACCCTTTGATCGGGGCAGCGATGTGCGGGACGAGCAAGAGGCTTATGTCCGTGCTGTACAGTGGGCACAGGAGCGCGCATCCAAACGCCTGAGACCCGGAGCGTTTACGCAGCCGGAGCTGCCAAGCGAGTTTGTGCAGTACCGGATTAACTTTGACGCGCCAGATCGCAGCAACCCGATGGGAAAGAGCATCAGCCTGCACCTGCGACCGTGGCAAAAGGCCATCTACGACAGCGAATACACAAAGAAGCGTATTGTCGCTTTAGGAGGTGACGAGGCGTCTACGCGGCTGGCAAGGAAGACGCTGGTCAAGGCCGCACGTCAGACCGAAAAATCCACTGGCCTTGGCAATAAGCTGTGGACGTTCATCAGCATGCTCTCAAACATCTGCGCGCTGTACGTGACAAGCGCAGGACTTAACATGCAGGAGTTTGCTGATGAGCGCGTCGACAACACGCTGCGCATCTCACCGAGGCTCAAGCAGTTTGTCGGTGGGTTCGTCAACTACAACCGCTTCTTCAAACGACTCAAACGCAACAACAGCCGCATCGTCATGCGCTCGGCGCACCTAAACGCCAACCGTGTTCGCGGCATCGCGGCCGACGTGCTCGCCATTGATGAGATTCAGGATTTCGTCATGGCCAACATTCCCGTCATCACCGCCACGCTCAACAACAGTGAGTTGCCCTTTGGTGCCATCACGCTATTCAGTGGCACGCCACTGACCTTTGACAATCCCATTGAGCAAATCTGGTCTAAGCGCTCAACTAAGAACCTGTGGCTGATTCCTTGCGACCGATGCAACCACCCTAACTTTCCGCCCCAAAATCCCAATGAAGTAGATCGCATGATTGGCCGTAAGGGGCTGCTGTGCATCAAATGCGGACGCGCCATCAATCCCTTGTCCAAGCATTGCAACTGGGTACGGACGGGAGCCTTAGACAGCGACTTTGAAGGATTTCATCTCAGCCGCTGCTTGATGCCATACACATCAATTTATGACAGGGACCGCTTCGCTGAGCGTTGGCTGGCTTTCTACCAAGATGTCAATGACCCCACAGCGTCTGAAGCGTCAAAGATGAATGAGATCTTTGGCGTGTCGTGGGACAGCGGAAAGAAGCCGCTAAGCCGAGAGGAGCTGATCAGGCTGTGCCACCCAGGCATCACGTCCCTAGAGCGCCTTGCGCCAAAAGAGGTGCTTGCTGACCCTGCGTGGGATGTCTTCATGGGGATTGACTGGGGTGAGGGTACAGGCGACGGCGCGTTTACTGTCGTGAGCATGGGGTACGTCAACCACGTCCCCGAGGTGGGCAGTGTCCTCCAAGTGTTCTTTATGCGCAGGTACATGGGCGTTGAAGCGGACCCCCGGTTCCTGTGGGATGAGATTTCGTACCTCATGGAAGCCAATCACGTTGACATCTGCTTTTGCGATGCAGGTTTTGGCTGGGGCATGATCGATGGCGTGCGCGAAAGAATTCGAGACGGCATGCGTCGCTTCATTCCTATGCGATACACCAATCAATCAGCCATCATGAGTTGGGATCCAACAAGCAACCAGTTTCAATGCAACAAGACTCGGTGGATGGCCAAGATCTTTAATCAGCTAAAAAATCGACGCGTGGTGTTGCCCTCATGGGAAATCATGGACGGGCCTCCACGCTTAGATGGAGGCTTCGCCCAGGATATCCTCACCATCTACGCCGATCGCTCACCAAAGCTGCGTCAGATGCAGTACAACCACACAGACCCAGACGACGCCTTTCACAGCCTGCTCTACCTCATGTCAGCCAAGATGTGGCGAAACATGGAGCTGGCAGAGTTTGCCAACAGTTAGCCAAACAAAGGTGCGTCGCCCGTCTGTGCTGCGGCAGGCGTTGGGATGTTGACCGCCGACACAGTGGTTGGGCGAATCATCTGATGCTGAAGCGCAGCAAAGACAGGCTGCTGCGCCTGCGCGTACTGTGACAGTTGGTTGACCGTCTCAGTGAGCTTGTCCACCTTGTCTGCCAGCGCCCGCTCCCTTGCTCGCTGTGCGTGCATCTGCTGATCGTGCATCTGTGGCGCGAAATGCGGGGCGTGAGCAGACGGAGACCGCTGACTGAAGAACATGCCCGCAAGCGCTGCCACTGCCGCTGCGCAGCTTGCCACCATGCCCATGCGAGCATAGTGCGACACGCGCTCTTCTGCGGCGTGGATCTTCCCGCAGACGATGTTGTGTCCTGCCGTCTGATTTTCCTGCAGCTTCTCTTGGTTCGCCGCCAGCGTCTGCGTCACAGTGTCACAGTACTTCTTCACTTCCTTGCAGATTGCCTCGCTGTTTTTGTCTTGTCGCTCGCAGACAATCCCCACACCTTCGCGCACTCTGGCAAGGACCTCATCGCTGTTTTTGTAAATCTCCTGGAGCAGGGAGATTTGTGGCACCGTCTCTATATGGCCCGGCTGGTCTGGACCGTTGTTGACTGTGATTTTCACAGGGTCTGTTATCAGCTGGTAGACCTGACTGGCATGAAACGCCATCGACTGGCTTGGCTGAGCGCCCATGATTGCGCTGGCTACCTCATCGCTCACGGTCACACCTTCCACGTTGTTCATATCTTCTCCTTGGTTTTTGGTAGGACAGCACGACATGTGCGGTCAATGGTCTTATGTCCAAAAGAGCGTTTTTAAGCCTTATAAAGACAGGAAAAAAACCGTGTAAAATTAGCTATATACGGACATAAGACTGTTGACCGCCATACCTCCATTGTGACGGTCAAATTCCACGCAAAGACCTGCATGGATTCACTGGGCAAGCGTCACCTGCTTCAAGTGGTGAGCCTAGAGGGAGCAGATCCTCCATGCCGAGAAGGCACCGAGTTGTTGGAAGCACAATGGTTGTGCTGGCAACTCACAGGTACAAGCGACACGCCTGATACAAAGGTGTTGCATTGCTCATATGGAGATGACATGAGCAAGATGGACCCCACCAACAACGCCGCCAACAACACCAACCTCTTCATCGAAAAGGCCCGCTTCATCGCGGGGGGTCGGGAGGAGGGGCTGGAGCGCGACAAGGCGTTGCAGTCTCTCTACAACAGCGCCGTAGCGGGCGGCGCTGGCGAGGTCACCCTCGCGTACATCTCCGGCCTCACAGGGTGGGGCCGGCAGACGTGCGAGGCGCATCGCGCCCTGGCCGAGTGGGCGGACGGAGACCTCGCCGCCCGCCCGACAGGTTTCCCTTGGCGCTCCATGCGGAGCGCCTACGTACTCTTGCTTCAGCAGACGCTGGAGCAAGAGTACCACTGCCTCTTTGAGGCAGTGGAGGCGGCCGACGACCTCTCATGCAGTTACGGGGAATGGGTCGATGACGATGACTCGTTCCGGCGTGACCCATACCACCATGAGTGGTGGCGGGCGTTTCGAGAGCGCCAAGGGAGAGTCTTCAGCGCTCAATTCTCCTTAGGCGAGGTGTGGCCTCGTCTAAGGCGCCGCGAGAGGGAGGCTCGGCAGAGAGCCGCTTTGGAAACAAAGCGGCTCTCTGCCGAAAAGGAGGCCCGCGCTTTGGGCCTCGAACGGCAGGCAGTCTGTGAGCGTCTGCCGTTCCTCCTAGCGGGGGCAGAGGGGCAGGAGATCGGAGCCGACAGAAAACGTCGGTTAGTGGAACTCGTGAGGGGATGGGGGGCAAAAAACCCTCCCTCTTACTATTTCCCAGAAGACGCTCCGATGACGGAGATGGAGATGGAGGATTTCGCCTCCTCTCCAACTCCGTCGCTCCTCTGGCGCATCATGCGCCGGAGCCCCCTACACACCCTCGAGGCCCTTGAGGTTTGGGGCCTCGGGGCCTGGGGAACCTTCCGCGTGGACGGGGATTCCCGCGTGCAGCGCCTGCTGCACGACGGGAAACTTGTCGCGACCCGGTCGAGCGTCCACGGGCTCGACCGGGTCACGGTTGTGATCCATACGGATTGAGCCGCGGCCCCGACCTGGCGAGGTCGTTAAACATACGCCCGTTGTCATTCTCCGGAAGAGAGTGACCCGCATACGCCGGCTGCGTATATTTTTTTGCCGTTGCCCGCACAATAGCTGTGCTGGCAACCCATGGGAGTAAGCGACACGCCTGCCACAAAGGTGTTGCATAGCGCATAAGGAGATGATATGCGCACAAATTTTCAAGGTGTCGACCGCGCCGGCCAGCACCTGGCCGGCATCGACTTTACCGGCGCCGACTTCACCGGCGCCGACCTCACGGGCGCCGACCTCACGGGCGCCAACCTCACCAGCGCTATCCTCACCGGCGTCAACCTCGCTCTCGCCAACCTCACCGGCGCCAACCTTACAAACGCCGTTCTCATCGGCTCTTATCTCCGGTGCGCCAACCTCACCGGCGCCAACCTCACCGGCGCCATCTTCACAGAGGTCGACCTCAGGGGCGCCAACCTCACCGGCGCCATCCTCACGGAGGTCGAAGTGTTCGACAAAGCCGACTTCACCGACGCCAACCTCACCGGCGCCAACCTCACTAGCGCCATCCTCGACGGCGCCAATCTCACTGGCGCCGACCTCACCGGCGCCGACCTGCGCTGCGCCGACCTGCGCGAGGCAAAGCTCACCGGCGCCGACCTGCGCTGCGCCGACCTGCGCTGCGCCGACCTGTGCGGCGCTGATCTCGCCCTAGAAGGTAAGCGGGCGGGGGCAAACCTCTCCAACGCAAACCTCACGGGGGCTGACCTGCGCTGCGCCGACCTCGACGGCGCCCACCTCACATGCGCCGACCTCACCGGCGCTGACCTCACGGGCGCCGACTTGTCGAACTCTTTCCTTCCCTATGCAATCCTTAGAGGCGCCATCCTCCGCCGTGCAGACCTCACCGGCGCTCTACTCGTAGGTGCCGACCTAGACGGCGCTCACCTCGACGGCGCCGAAATCTATGATCACGACATCGGACCGATGACGTGATCGAGTCAAAAAGCCCCTGCGTCCTGCTGGGCCGCTCCCCCGTCCTGGGGTTGAGCGTTTTTTTTACCCCCTCGTCAGCCCTTCAAAACCACGGCAAATGGCCATACATTATGACCTCAAAAACCCTAACAAAATCGGCTATTTACGGACATAAGTATTATGATCTCATACTTCTTTATTCTCCAAAAGAAGTGCAGGTCCCGTGTCACACACTTCGGCAAAGTGTGTGCTGTCGAGTCAGTCTCCAGCCGAGACTGTCCCCGGTGGGGTAACACAGTGTGACAATAGGAGGTGAACTATGTTCAAGCCTATGTTGCGCGGCGTGAAAGTGTCGAACCGACTTTGTCCCAGCTTGCTCTGGGGCGGAGGGTGGACGCTCGACAACCGGGCCAGCGCTCCGTTCATGAGTGGATGGAAGTGCAAACCAGTGAGAAACGTGAAAAACACGTGGCTCATTGGGCAGGCCGGCGAGAGCGGATGCGCCACGGTCATCCGGATCCAACGTGAAAAAGGTTGGGTCTGGGACGTGTGCGTCTACGACACCACGCCGAAAGCCGTCGCGCTCGGTTTCAAAACCGGCGCACCCTCGTATGGCGTGCACTACGAGACAATCGGCAACTACCCAGGGTTCGCCCTGGCTGTTGTTCGTCTGATCTCGGAGTGCCGCCAGCACTCCCTTTCCTAGGGAGTCCGAGGGTGAAGACGGACAAACCCGACCCCGGATGTAGGGGGACTCAGAAGAGTGCAATGCTCTCTGGGATGGCCACGCATGGCCTAGAGTGGAAATGCTGCGGCAAAGACCACAAATGCGTCAGACCAATTCCATGCGAAGACCTGCATGGATTCACTAGGCCGGTGTCACCTACCGCAAGTGGTGAGCCCAGAGGAAGCAGATCCTCCATGCCGAGAAGGCGCCGAGTTGTTGAAAGCACAATGGTTGTGCTGGCAACTCACAGGAACAAGCAGTGCGCCTGACACAAAGGCACTGCATAGCGCATGAGGAGATGATATGCGCAAGGTCATTGAGAAAAAATTTTGGCGAGACCAGGTTTTCGAATTTGTCCTTGACGGGGAGGATGGAGTCATCCTCCTCGTCGACGGAAAGGAGGTCCAGTGGGGCCTCCTTTCCGGTAGTTGGTGGCTGATGGCCACCAACTACGTGTACGACGTCGTCGTCAGCCCGGCTCGCGCCGGGTTTGACAGCGCGCTGTATGGCGCGCTGTCAAACTCCTACAGGGAGGCTAAAAGCCTCTTGTAGGATCAAAGGCCTCCGTCCTGGAGGCACCTCCCCCCGTCCTGGGGGTTGAGGTTTTTTTTTACCCCGTGACCTGATTCAAAATGTATCGGTCAATTTCAGTTAAGGGGACCGGCAAGTAGTGGCCGGCGTCCTGACGCAGTAAGAAGTCAATCCCTGCTTGATTAGAGCACAGCTTCGACAAGATTTTTTTTACCTGTCTGGCGATGTCCAGAGTGCGATTGTGCACAGAGCCCTTCAGTCCCGCGCCGGGCAATTGGCTAGCCGCAGCAATAAGGTAATCACCAATGCGGTACAAACTCTGATACGCCACTTCGCCGCCCTCTAACACTTCCGCAGCCATGTCAGGGTGCGTCACAGGAAACTGACTGATTTGCGTCATGTGGTGTGCGTCTAGTCGAAGATATAGCTGGCACAGGCTTGTGATGTCCTGCGCGCTGTGAAGCCCAAGTCGAAGCGCTGCCTTAGTGCGACGTATGATCGACGCGATGTCTGTCGGAGAGAGTTTCGATAGAATGGGGTTGATCGATTGCCCCGCAAGAACTGTATTAAGGGCTTGTTCGGCGCGCAGCAGGCGTCGCGCCAACAATGCCAGCGTGACGGGCTCATCTACCTTTTCGCCAGCTTCATTTAAAGATGGCAGCGTCGGTGGGATCGCAAGTCGGGAGCGCAGCAGTTCCGATTGATTGTTTTGAGCCCACGTCGTCAGATCAAATCCATTTGCGGTCTCTAACGATTCAGGAAAAATCCCACGTTCTACCAGTGTTTCATAACTGGCCCTTTGGTTGTTATCATCGTGAGCCTGCTGACGCTGCTGGTAGACATAAAACACGTCGTCACGGAAGATATAGTTCTTACGGTCGTCTTGGCGACGAGCACGCATGACACCTCTGTCAATCAACTGCTTGAGAGCCTGGCGCGAGACGTTAATGTGTTCACACGCCTGAGCGGTTGTGATCCATACACTGCCTGTGGCAAGTTGAAACCTGATGTGGTCCATGGGAGGCTCCTTGTGAATATCGACTCTCTTGCAAAATCAGCGCAGCGCGCCGTAGGGACAGACAAGTCGCCTTCAGCCGCAGTGGCAGACGCAGTGCGCGGGCACGGCTTGAACTTTGAAAAGATTTCTCGCGTGTGTACGAAAGTCAACATCGCGTTACTAGAGAAAGACAAAAGTAAAGCATATACAAAAGAGAGCGGCGGAAGGCTGTGGTCACAGCGTTGGGAAACCGCCAAACCCGAAGTGGTCGCACAGATGATTGGTATGAGCGCACCTGATACGCCCTTGCGTCGCAAGCAAAGCGCCGCGCAGGCTCATGAGCAGTCATGGAATGACTTGATTCCAACGCGCACGTCGCCTGCCATCAATGTACGCGCCAAGCAAAGCGCTCCAGTCGCCTTGGAACACTCCGGTCAGTACGGTCAGGACATTGACAAGGTTCTGCAACTGCAAGACATGGTGAGCTCTGCCCGCGAAGCTTATAAGCTGTCGCTGCAAAAGCTGTCTGAAGCGGAGATGGCGCGCGACGGGGCAGACGCTTATTTGCAGGCGGTCGGACTGGACGCGCTGGAAAATGAAGCATTGTCTCTTGGCGAAGTCCTGACGATCGTGAAGCAAAGTTGCACCAATCACAACGCTGTCGTGCGTGCCGCCGACCATTGGATGCGTGAGTTGAACGTTGATCCAAATGCTCTGCTCGGTCACAGCATTGATGAACATGGTCAGCTGAACGATGAATTAATAAAGGCGTCCAGAGCCATGATGCGAGTCAATACCGATGCGCTCGCGGATGGCATGACCGGGCAACTCATCATCAACCCTGGGCACCCACTGGTTAAAGCTTCTCGCGCTGCCGCTGCGTGTGCAGACGAGCACGAGATTGCTTTGCGCACTGCTGCGCAATTGGAGAAGATGGTGGAAGACTGGTCATCGTCCGCGCACCACGTGTTGTTTTCACCCGTCTCTGATATCTGAGGGCATGGTCCATCATGTTTCTTGATCCCCAGCAAGCGCAGCAGTTCTCAGATCCTCGCCTTGGATTAAGCGGCAACCGGCCGACGAACGTCAAAGATGTGGCGCAGGCCAGTCAGCCGTACAAGACAGCGTTGTATGGCGCAGGCATTTACGAAGGCATCAGCAGCCTCGCAAAAGGCAGAATGCTTGGTGGTATAGGAGGATTTCTCGGCATGGGGGCCATCACTGGAGGTGCTGATTGGCTGACGAATCCTGCGGGCAACACGGCTCAAACAAAGGTCGACACCTCCTGGCTCAGCGCAGCGCGCGCAAACGACCTCTTAGAAGGAATGCCTTCGTTTCGGCGTCAACCTAAACAAAGCGCTAGGAGAGTTCACATGGCAGCACCACCTCGGCATCCGCTTGCGCAAGTCCGCGCCAAGACGTCAATGGAAAAAATCAGTGCCAAAAGAGCATTTGGGATTCAACTGCTGTTTGAGGCGGCTGCGACTCGTGAGGCGTTTGACGCAGGCGCTGTCAAATTGATTCCATCAGACAACGTCAAGATGTCTGGCACGAAAATCGTGATTTCAAGTCCTCTTGAAAAGCGCGCAAACTTTCAGGCAGTTGTTAATGAGACGTTGGGAAAACAGCCCTACACGACTCCTGGGTTAGCAGGGCCGAGCGCGCTGGCGAAGGCATGGGCTAACAGGCCAGAGATGCTTGGCGGGAAGCCACGATGGCAGCGCAATCTTGAAAAGATCAAAGATTTGATCACAAAAGATGAGCTGATTGTGAACGCGTCTGGCGTGCCAATTGGACGCAAAAGAACCTTGTTGCCTGGCATGCCAGGACGCCTGGCTCGCATCCCCCTGGCCATCGGCGGGCTGTACGCGATTAACGCAGGCGCTCAGTACGTCGTAAACAAGCGACGCATGCGAGGCGCTGACGCGAGGTTTGAGAATGCACTGACAGCGTTGCGTGAAGATCCTAACTTTCAGCAGGACTACTTGCCCTTGATCGATCCAAACGGCGAGCTTGGAAAATCTACTTTGCCAAGCGTTCGCAACGCATTCAATGTTCTCGACAAGTATGCGCCTGACGTGACTGATGATCCCAACCTTGCTGCCAACTTCTTGCAGACCATTGTCGCAGGCAAAGACGAGTATGGCGTGGCGATGACGCCGCACGAATACGCGCAACACACTGAGCAGGCCATCAACCTGCAAAATGCCATGTCACGTCGTAAAGACAAGACCATTTTTGACAACGTCGGCTCGATGCTTGGACGTTTGATTGAGCCGGAGTGATACGATGGAAAAGTGGGTAAAGCTCAGTAGAGATATGTCGTGCGGCCTTGCTACTTTAGACGGCGGTCGTTCCATCAGTCAGATGTTGGAGCCAAACGCCGACACGAGAGGGCAGCAAGTCAACTGGATGTCTTCAACAAGCAACATTGACCCACGCATTGTCTCCTTTATTCAAAACCACAGCTTCAACCACGACCGGTACACTTACGTGATTGTAGCTCCGCTTGGCGCGGACGAAAGCTGGGAGCAGACCATCAACGGTGACGCTTTTGAGCGTAAGCACTTAGCGACAGTCAATCCGAAGTTCGGCCACAAAACGTTTGAAACGCACGGGCGAGCGTACATGCACCACAGGAACACCGACCCGATGCGTTCGTTCGGTGACTTCCCTTGCATGTTTTTCAACGACGCCATGGACAGGTGCGAGGGCATTTGGCGTTTGATTCACGACGACGCGCCAAAAGTTGTTGGCGCGCAGCGCACCATCGACACCTATCGAAGCGGGAAAGACTTTCCAATCAGCATGGGCTGCAAAGTGCCCTATGATGTTTGCTCCATCTGCAACAACAAGGCAGAAACACCTGCAAACTACTGCGACCACGTACACGACCCTGGGTTCGGCTCCATCTTTCCTGACGGTCGCAAGATGCGCGTTATGAATCCCTTTCCGTTGTTTTTTGACCTGTCTGCCGTGGACACGAACGCTGCTCCGGAAGCGACTCCTTTAGGATGGATATTTCCTGAACTGATTGCGTTTCTGAAAACTTTGAGCAAGACAAGCGGGCATACAAAAGCATCAAGCGCTTCGTTTCGTGACGTGAAACGCAGCCATCGCATCATTGTGCCCTCTGCGTACCTTGCTGCGTATCACGATGGCGTTGACAGCAGATCACGTAAATTGACGAAAGCCAGCGGTCTTGAACCGATTAAAGTCAGCGACATGATAAAGCAGATTCCGGCGATGGCCACTGAGGTGCTGACGCCGCTGTCAAAGTCAGAAGACAACATCTCGCCTGACAAAATCGAAGACATCGTGAAATCAAGCAGCAGTCAAATTGGCTGTTTGAGTAATCTGGCTTCCCTTGGTATCGTCCTTCGCCCAGAAGAGTTTCGTCACATGGTGATGAAATTTATGCCAGGGA
>Ga0208162_1000018_pt1 | contig 73385 bp, 117 predicted proteins | sample CB_VirMetaG_4_FD_184539 | JGI IMG/M metagenome (GOLD analysis project Ga0208162, IMG submission 184539) | Freshwater to marine saline gradient viral communities from Chesapeake Bay - CB_1508_1M Viral MetaG (SPAdes) (version 4) | ecosystem: Environmental > Aquatic > Marine > Coastal | place... | reverse complement strand
TTAATAAAAGCTGAAGGTTATCTTGCACACAAATGGGGACTAGAGAGTAGTTTGCCCACATTGCACCCTTATAAATCTTCTGCACCAGCAGATACTCCTACTCCTACTCCTACTCCTACTCCTACTGCCAGTTCGACTCCGACTCCGACTTCGACTCTAACCCCAACAGTTACCGTTACTCCGACTCCTACTGTTACTACTACTCCGACTTTTAATTTTCCGAGTATTGATAAATTGCTTTTAGTCAGAAAGGGAGAAAGATTTGCAAAAAGTCAGAATGGCAAATTTATAGTCAAGCAAATTTCTTCTGATTCTGATCTATCATATGGACAAATTGTACTGCCACATTGGGAATTGAAAGCTGAACAACCTCGTGGTGCTTTTTATTCTGAGAATTTAAAAATAAAAAGAAATGCGGATGTTGCTGTGGAAGATCAAGCCAAAGTTGATGCCTCAGTAATGCCTGTTTCAGAAACACTTCCTGAGGGTGTAAATGCTCATGTTAGACAGCCTAGTCAATTAGTTATTGGAGAAATCCAAAAAGCCATGAATGTATTTGCTAATTTGGTTACAAATAATATGCCTTGCTTGGAAAGTATGAAATTTGAATATGTAGATTGTGCAACCCAAAGATGCTACAATGAAGATTTAGATATGAGTATTAATTTCGATCTAGACCGTCCTGGAACAATGGCGACTCAAAGATATCGACTTGGTAAGGAAAGTGACAACGGTACTCGTCCACGTATAAGCATAAATCCAGACGAGATGGCTGATTTTGTATATAGTCAAGAAAATGCATTCAATTATTTCTTTGACTTGCTTTCTGAAAATCCTTCTTATAAGCGTTTTGAGCTTGACTTTGACTCTGGACTACAAAGGGATACTGGAGAAAGATACCCCCTTTGTAGGACTTGGAGACCTACATGCTCAAACTATACAACTACATTTTTAAATAATCCAGATGGCACTCCTAAATGTGTAAAACTTTCAATAGATGAATGGAAAAGAATTTGGACAGGTCAAGGATATACTAATAACGATTGGAGGAATGGTAAACTAAATCAGGCTGGAGGCTTATTAAATATGCCCTTACAGGGAGGAGATAAAGGCAAACATTCTTTGATAGATGTTATGGTTCATGAAATGTTTCATTCTTTAGGTTTTTCGCATAGATATACAGACCATTATTGTCAAACCCCTGTACCTGAAGGAGAGCCATTGTTTAAAAGTGTTGGAGGGATAATGGGTTGTCATTTACATGACAAACAGATACAGACAAGGGATGCCGAAAGGCAAGAAATATTTTTTGATGAAGATGGAAATGAAATAACTAAAGATCTTAATGGCACAACATTTGGTTCACTTCATGATAGTCAAAGTTTCGACCCAAATCAATATCCTTTTGTTGAGTACGATTGCGACAATCAGAGCTTCTTTAAAGAAGACGGCTCAACATCAGGTCTCGGCATGGATGATTATGCTGATATATCAGATACGTTTTTCCCAGATGGCGACCAGTACAATCCTCTTAAATGTGGATGCGAAGATTCATCACTTTTTGATTGCGACGAATAAGTAAAAAGATTATTGTATATATGTGATTACTTTTATTATCGCATACAAAAAAGACTCAGACAGAAGAGAATCAAATTTATTTTTTTTAAAAAAAAAATTAAAAAATTAAATCTGGATTATTTTATTGCAGAACAAAGATATGCAAAAAAAGAAAAGATAATTCAAACTTCGGATGGTTTAGTTTTATATTCAAATCAAGATTTTCAGAAGTCGAAGCTTTATAATATATCTGCAAAAGCCGTCAAAACGAAATATATTTGCTTCCTTGATGCTGATGTAATTCTTGATTTTAATTTTATTTTAGAAAATCTTAACGATCAAGATTTAATTCGGCCTTTTGATAAAGTTATTTATTTATCTGAAGACCAATCCAATAACTATATAAATAAATCTGAACTTCCGCAATCCGATTATTTTGAAGATGACTATTGGGGGAAATATTCTATTTTAATTAAAAAAGATTTATTCAATAAAACTGAAGGTTTTGATGAAAGAATAAAGGGTTGGGGCTGGGAAGATTTGGATTTTGTTCACAATAAACTTAAAAATAGAGAACCTTATGTAATAAAATCAAATGGATATCACCTTTGGCACCCCAAATCAAATAAGCAAATGGAGAGAAAAAATTTTTTCTTTTATAAGGAGAATGCATCTTTTAGAAAAAAATTATCTTTTTGCACATCTATTAAGAATAGAAAATTTCAAATAGAACAGACTTTACAAAAAAATATATCAGATAATATAGAAAATTCAGATGATATAGAATTCACCATTTGCGACTTCAATTCAAACGACAATGTATCAGAGTGGGTTATTAATAATTTTAAAGACCATCTCCAAACAGGCTATTTAAAATTATTTAAAATTTTTGATTTCAGATATTGGCATGCATCAGTAGCTAAAAATACAACTCATTATTTATCAGAGGGAGAGATTTTAGTCAATTTAGATTGTGATAATTTTACAGGGAAAAACGGTGGAAAGTATTTGATAGATCTTTATGAGCAAAATAAATCTATAAATTTTTGCCATCAATGGTGCAGGAAAGATTGGTTCAGTGGAAATTATGGAAGAATATCATTCAGAAGGGATGTTTTTGAATCGCTGGGTGGTTATGATGAAAAATTTTCAGGAATGGGCTATCAGGACACAGATATTTTAAAAAGAGCAGAGATTATGTATCCAGATTCACTAATTAATTTAAGTGAACAGACTTATAATAATTGCTTATTTAACGATAAAGATCTTTCCATAGCTAACCTTGATAAAAAACAAAAAGATAAAGGATTTTTTCGGATCAATAGTGAGAATGAATCTTTATCCATAGCGAATATTAATTCGAATAAACTAACTGCAAACAACGGAGTTTATGGAATTAGATTTGAGGTCAGGTATTTTGATTGTTCTAAAGACAAATTTCATCCTGTTTGCGCTTGACTTAAGTTATTATCAAACTTATAATGTTATGCTTGAAAGCTTCAGCCACAGAAAAAAAACAAATCATTTCAAAAATAATAGATGTGCCAAAATACGAAAAGAGGCTATTCTGGAATATACAATTCAAGTTTTTAAATGATTTATATAAGATATATCCAGATTTCTATTTTTGGAAATTATTGCGATTTAATAAAAAGTTTGAAAGTATGAATTATTTCTTTTGTGAACACGGGAAAGAGATACTTCATAAAAAGTTTATGGAATATTCTTACATAATTCCAGAAAAAGATAAAATTATTATCGGCAAAAAGTGTGGCAAAGATTACATATCAAAGAAAAAACCATCAACAATTAGAGATTTTTTAAATTATGAGTGAAACATTAGATCAAATAAATAAATTCTTAACAGATAAAGATAATGCAAAATATCACTACAATAGCTATAAAGAAGATGATTATAAAATTTCTTCAGGTAGTTTAAATCTTGACCTTGCTCTTGGCGGAGGCTTCCCCTCTGGAGCTCACAGGTTTACAGGAATTAATGAGGGCGGTAAAACTAGTTGTGCATTAACTGTTGCAAAAAATTTCCAAAAACACTTCGATAAAGAGGGTATGATTGTTTATATAAGAAGTGAAGGTAGATTGTCCCCAGAGATCTTAAAAAGATCAGGTATAGATACTAATGAAGAAAAGTTTTTCAGGTTTGATTGTAATATTTTCGAAAAAGTTTTTCAACTAATAAGAACTTTAGTGGAAGATAACAAAGAAAATAAAAAGTATTTATTTATAATTGATAGTGTTGATGCGTTATGCAGAATAGGGGATTTTGATAAACCTTTTGATGAGAGTGAACAAGTCGCTGGTGGAGCACTAGTCACATCAGTATTTTTAAAAAAAATGGTTTTACCTATAACCAAGATGGGACATATGATGATTTTGACCTCTCAAGTTAGAGTTGAGGTTGCCTCAAACCCTTATGCAGCTAGGGGCGGACCAAAGGCTAAACAAGCTGGGGGAAATGCTGTAAAACATTATTCTAATTTCATTTTAGAATTTCAAGAAAGATATTCCAATGATATTATTTTCCCGAATCCAAGCGCATCTAAATTAGAAGACAAAGGTAGCCCTATTGGGCATTATTGCAAAATTATTTTCAGAAAAAGTGTTAACGAAAAAACTGGTGCTGTAGTAAGGTATCCAATTAGATATGGTCAATCTGATGGTAAAAGTATATGGGTAGAGAGAGAAGTTATAGACATGATGAAGCTATGGGGCTATATAGAACAAAAAGGGGCATGGATATCTTTTGATCAAGAAATACTTAATGAATGCAAGGAAAAATCAATAGAATGTCCTGAAAAAATACAGGGAGAAGCAAAATTAGTAGAATTTTTAGAAGAAAATGAGAATTTTGTTAATTTCATTTTACAATATATAAATTCAAATTTCTAATATGGCTACAAAAAACAAACCTTCGAGAAAAAAACAACCAACCAAAAAAGCTCCAACTAAAAAGGCTGGAGATATAATGCTTTGTAAGTGGCAGGGCAGATTTGGTAACAGAATGCATCAATATGCATATGCATCAACTTATGCAAATAAATTTAATTTAAATTTATTTCTTCCCTCAGAGTGGGAAGGTGATAAATTATTTAAAGGTTGTGGTCATAAACAAATAGCCGACGATGATCTTAGATTAAAAGTTAATCAAACTCTTCCAGAATTCGATAATGACGACTTTAGAAAAACCGCCGTCGAAGAATATTCAAAAAAGACAAAAAAAGAAATGACTTTTTTCAATCCTTACAACAAAAAGGAAACATATTTTGGCAAAAAAAATGTATGGTTTACAGATATTTCTTGCTATCAAGAAGAAATTTTTAAAGGCATGAGCATGAGGTTTCTATCTAAGATATTTGAGTTCAAAGATGAAATTAAAAATCTTGACATATATAAAAGATTAGAGGACAGGCAAGGCACTTATGATATTGCTCATTTAAGAAGGGATGATATTTCAAACCCAACTTATGAAACTAATTTCGGTTATTCTGTTGTTTCAAAAAATTCTTACGAAAAAGCTTTTAAAAAGTTTGGTTATGATCCTAATAAGATTGAATGGACTACAGATGATTGGTCAGGAAATTGGGGAGTTGGCTCTCCTGAAGAAAATGATTGGTTTACCAGAAGGGGCGGATGGCAATACCCTGTTGGATCCGAATATATGCAAGACATTGGTTTCGATTGGCTTCCAGACTTTTTAAGAATTTATTTCGCTCGATCTGTATTTCGGGCTAATTCCTCATTTAGCTTCTGGGCATGTCAACTTGGTAAGGTAAAAAAAGTTTTTGCTCCCGTTTTGCATAAAAGAAATGTTTATTCTGGAAGAAAGGGCAGCGGATTAGAGACTGATTTTGAATATACAGACAGTAATAATCCTCATTGGTTAATGACAACAGAAGAAGAATGTAGTAAAATTATTATACCAAAGTGAAAAATTTTTTTGATAATAATTATTTTTCAATAAATCTAGGTTCTGTTAAAAAAGAATCTGAAAAAAAAATTATTAGTTTTAGTGTTTACGGAGAAGACAGGAAATATTCTATAGGTGCCATAAAAAACGTAGAATGGGCAAAAAAATATTTTCCAGATTGGATCTGTAGATTTTACTGTTCAGAAAAAGCTAATGATCTAGAAGAACTAGCCGAAACGGATAGTGAGGTTTTAATTGTAGAATCTGATATTCCCCCTATGTACTGGAGATTTTTCTCTATAGATGATCCAGATGTTTCTTATATGATTTCTAGAGATACAGATTCTTTAATGAATCCTAGAGATTATGCCGCCGTTAAAGAATGGCTTGATAGCGGAAAAACTATGCATTTAATGCATGATTGCCCCTCTGGGCATTACTCTCCAGTAATGGGGGGTATGTGGGGAATAAAATCTCCATTGCATTTTTCTATGACCGAAAAGATTTTTTCCTTTTGCGAAAGGAAGAATTTTAGATTTAGATATTCTCAAGATCAAACTTTTCTAACAGAACAAATACTTCCTATCTTTAAAAACGATAGCATAGACCATCATTTTAAACCAGAAAAAAGCCACTCTTCTCATGCGGTTCCTTGGCCTAAACATGAAGAAATGGAAATTGGTAGTTTTGTTGGTGAAAGGATATCCTTTTCCGCCTTAGAGATAAAAGATCTTAAAAATAAGAATCCTGATTCTAAAAAGTTGTTTGTGATGAATCATCAAGGAAAAGCTGACTTCAACAAGGTCAAAGATATTATCATTGAACTCGCAGATAAAAATGAAGAAGTAGTATTACCTTGTAAAAAGGGTGTGTTTAGTCACTTAAAAAAGATTTTCTCAAAATGTTCGAACATTAAATATGAAGAAATAGATTCGGACATAGGAGGTAGTTTAGTTTATAAAGATAAATTCCATAAAACTCATAGATTTATTGGTTTTGGAAATCATGGAGAAAAAATAAACGGAAAGAAGGGATTTAACCCAGAAAAGTGTCGTTTACAAGCAGGATTATCTTTAGAGCCAAATAAAGAAAAAGATAATACTAAAAATAAAGCTCTATTTCAGAGCCCAAGAGAACTTTCTAAAAAACTTTCTTCTGAAAGCGAGACTCCAAAAAAATCTTATCTAGATGATATGCCTTTGGTAACAGCTGTAATAGGCACATTTAACAGGTGGGAATTCTTATCAAAAGCTATAGAAAGTGTAAAAAATCAAACATATAAAAATTTAGAAATTATTGTTGTTAATGATGGATCTACAGACGAAGATTATTCAAACAATATTCCAGATGGTGTCTTGTGGGTAAATTTGCCAAAAAATTCTGAAATTATTCATGGATTTAGATGTCGATCCTATACATATAATTATGGAATTAAAATCGCTAGAGGAGAATATATAGCTTTTCTTGATGATGATGATGCATGGTACCCAACCAAGATAGAGAAGCAAATAATTGCAATGCAGAAAACTAAAAGCGAAATGAGCTGCACAGAAGCCGTACAGGGAAGAGGTTTGTTTGATCCCGAAAAAGATTACAACATTTACATGAAGGGAATGCAAAAAAGATTTGATAAATGGAATGTAAAAGAAAAGATTTTAAACTCAAAAGGCTATTCTTATAATAATGTTCCGTCCTTGTGGACAAAAGAAATTTTATCGATCCATAATTTTTGCATAGGATCTTCTGTTGTTTTAAAAAAATCTTTGTTTGACAAGGTGGGGTTGATGAATGAAACAAAGAGATATAAAAAAGGTCAAGACTATGAATTATGGAAAAGGGTTCTTTCTGTAACGGATTGTGCATTTGTTAACGAACCATTAACCTATTACGATCATGGACATGGGAATGGTAGACAATATTAATGAAATTTAAAACATTAAATGGTGCATTAAAAAGAGTTCCTAAAATAAGAAATTATTTAATTGATTGGGAAAAGAAAAGTAAAAGTAATATTCAATTTAACACTAAGCAATTTTTAAAAGAATATTGGTGTAATTCTGTTGTATTCGAAGAATTTCCAGTGGCTGGAACTAGATTGACTTTAGATTTCTATAATGCCACGAAAAAAATAGCGGTTGAAGTTCAAGGCATTCAACACAGAAAATATGTTCCTTTTTTTCATGGAGGAAATAAAATAAACCATTTAGATCAATTAAGAAGAGATAAGCAGAAAAGAGAATTTTGTGAAGCTAATGAAATAAAATTAGTGGAAATATATGAAACAGATATTGATAATAATTTATTAATTAAAAAGTTAAAAAATTTTTTATAGTGTAATATTAGTATAATGGCCGAAGAAAACTTAAATTTAAATGATATACCCAACTTTCAGATACCTCAAAGTTTTCTAGATCAATTATATGATTTTACGGGAGGCTCCGAAGGTAATGCTGGCTATGTTTTAACATATGTAGATGATAGTGGCAGAGCTATGGTTTATTCGAGAAGCAGTTCTCAAATAGTTGAGATGGGGTTAAGAAAAGCTTTGGAAAAATACTTAATTGAACTGGAAGAAGGCGAAATATCATTTGATATTCCAGAAGAATAAGCTTGCAACTGCTTAGATTATATATTATCATTGTTGGATGATATATAATTATGAACTAGAACAGCACTTATTGAGCGGCTTAATAAGGCACCCTGATGTTTTTTATGAAATTTCCTCATTCATAACTGAAGCGGATTTTTATTCAGAAAACACACTAATTAACAAATCTTTATTTTTTGTCTTAAAAGATTCTATTGAAAAAGGTGAGTCTTTAGATGAAATATTGATAGCTGAGAATATAAAATCCCTAGGAATTACTTTCGAGGAAGGGATAGAGCCTTTGGATTATATAAGAAGTCTTTGTATGAGAAAAAACTCCAGAGAGTCTGTTATCAGCACAGCCAAAGAGTTAAAAAAAATAACAATTAGAAGGCAAATTTCTGAAGCTGGAGTCAATCTCTCTAAGTCAATGAGAGGTAATTTTGATTCTTACGATGATATTATAAAAACCGCAGATAAAACTTATCATAATATCATAACTTCCTATGATTCAGGAGATAATACTCCTGAAAATTTATACGAACAGATGGAGGAATCTGTAGAGGAGAGAGGAAATAATCCACGAGAACAAAATGGATTAGTTGGTCCACACCAGAGAATTCAAGAAATCTATGGTTCCCTTTTAAGTCCAGGTAATATAACTGTTATTGTGGCGAGATCTGGAATAGGTAAAACTCAATTTTGTATGGATTTCTGCACAAAGACTGCGATCATGAATGATAATTTGCCTATACTTCATTTTGATAATGGCGAGATGAGTTTAGAAGAATTAACAATGAGACAATGTGCAGCGCTATCTGGAGTACAATTAAGCCTACTTCAAACTGGGATGTGGAGGCAAGCTGGAGATGATGTGGTGAAAAAAGTTAGGTCTGTTTGGAAAAAGGTAAAAAACATGAAATTTTATTACTACAACTGTGGAGGAATGTCTGTTGATGAAATGATAAATGTTTTGCGTAAGTTTTATTATTCTAAAGTGGGGAGGGGAAATCAAATGATTTTTAGTTTTGATTATATTAAAACTACATATTCTTTAGGTTCTTCCAATAAAAGCGAATGGCAAATTGTAGGTGAAATGGTTGATAAATTTAAAAAGACAATTCAAACAGATATCATTTTCGATAAAAAACCAGTAATATCAATGATGACAAGTGTTCAAGCTAATAGATTAGGAACAAGCAGAAACAGAAGTTCCGACAATATTGTTGAAGACGAAACTATTGTATCTCTTTCTGACAGAATTATGTTTTACTGTTCTGATATGTTTATACTTAGATCTAAAGAACCTGCGGAGATTGCTGAACATGCTCACTTTGGAACACATAAGTTAGTTCCTTTAAAGAATAGAGAACTGGGTCAAGATCCACAAAGAGCGATACAGCCAGTGAGATTAGCAGATGGGTCTTTGAGAAATAATTTTATAAATTTAGATTTTAATAACTTCAACATTACGGAAAGGGGAGATTTAGTTGATTTAGTAAACCATCTAAGAGTAGAGGGATTTTCTCCAGACGAAGATGGAGAAGATACTCTTCCAGGATTGTTTAATGAATGAAGCTAAAATAGAAGAAATACTAACCTCTTTAGGCTACAAGCTTCAAGATAGAGGTAGGTATTGGCAAACTAGTGCTATTTACAGAAATGGCGATAATAAAACTGCTCTACAAATATACAAGGATACAGGAATATGGAAAGACTATGTAGAACAAAGTGCTTTCATGCCTTTCGAGAAGCTGTTAAAGGTAACATTAAAAACTAATAGTGATGAAGAGATTGAAAAATACAAAATAAAAGATGATTTTTTTGAATTAAAGCATGCTAACTCACAAAAAAAGATAGAAATGGAAAAAACTTATCCCGAAACATGTTTAAAAAGATTACTTCCCCATTATAAATTCTACAATGACAAAGGTATTGACACAGAAACATTAAAACTTTTTAAAGCTGGTTTAGCTACTGAGGGTAAAATGTATCAAAGATTTGTATTTCCTATTTATAATCTAAACAATCAGATACATGGTTTTTCAGGTAGAGATATGGGACAATCTTCAGACAGACCTAAATGGAAACATATAGGGACAAAATCTAAATGGATATATCCTCATTTACTTTCTACTAATTATGTCACTAAAACTCAAGAAGTTTTTTTAGTGGAAAGTATAGGGGATTTATTAAATCTTTACCAAAATAATATCAAAAATGTTTTTTGTACTTTTGGCCTAGAAATACCCCCATCTTTAATTTCTTATTTAGTTGGTTTAAATCCAGAGAAAATTTTCATTTGTTTTAATAATGATGAGAATTCTAAATATAATTCTGGATACAATGCATGTCTGAAAAATTTTATAAAACTACAATCATTTTTTGATAATCATAAAGTTTATATACATTTACCGTTGAAAAATGATTTTGGAGACATGGAAAATTCAGAGATTGAAAATTGGTATAATTCCAGAAAAAACATAGACAAAAATAATTTAGATGTTACTATAATCAAGGATATAAATCGACTTTTAAAAGAAAGAAATATGCCCAAAACCTTCCATTCAAGTTTTAAAAAATTTAAAAAAATTTATGAGTGATATATTTCTTTCGGCGAGTAGGATAAAGCAGGCGCAAAGCTGTAGCTGGAAATATTGGTCATCTTATGTTTTAAAATTACCACAAAAAGGAAACGATGGGGCTAGTAGAGGTTCCGTTTGTCACTTAGTTTTTGAGCTACTTGGAAAAAAGAGGCACAAAAAACACTACGACAATATAATTTTGTCGGGAACTATACAATCATCCAAAGCTGTTTCTAGATTAATTTATTCTTATGCTTCAAAACTTAATGTTGCAGACGATGAAAATATAGAATTGATAGATATGATGACCGTACAAGGACTTCTTTACGATTTTTTTGGTGCGGACGAACAAAAACCTTCCGAAGAAATATCAGAAAAAGAGTTTAACCTAGAAATAGATGAGGATGGCAAAAGATATAAAATAAGAGGTTTTATAGATAAATTATTTTTGTATTCCAAAGAAAAGAAAGCATTAATTCGAGACTTTAAAACAAGCAAACAAGTTTTCAAAGGTAAAGAGATTTCAGATAATTTACAAAATTTAATGTATTGTTTGGCTGTTAAAAAATTATATCCGAAATATAAAAATATAGATGTAGAATTTGTTTTTTTAAAATTTGACCTGTCAAAAGATTTACTTGGCAAACCTGGCAAGGGTGTACTAAGAATGGAAAAAATTTCCGACGACGAGCTAGAAGGGTTCGAATTCCAGCTTAGCTCCATTCAGGATTATTTAGAGAATTTTGACGAAGTAGATGCAACTTCTAATTTTGCAGCAGAGCAAGACTATCCATCAGATAAGACATTCGGAGGACCTCTTATGTGCGGCAAGCAAGGTTTTAAAAAATCTAAAGGCGAATATTTATTAGATAAAGATGGAAATAAAGTCCCTAATTATATTTGCGAATTTAGAAATAATTTTGATTATTATGCAATTTTAAATAAAGAAGGTAAGTTAATAAAGTGTGTCTTCTCGGAAGATGAATGCTTGAATTTAAAAGATGGTTTATCTTATGAAAAAAGATCCTACGATGGATGTCCTCATTTTAAACAAAAAGACTCTAGCTTTTTAGTGTAATATATTTATATGGCATTACATGTAGACATAGGCAAGAGAATTGATTCTATCACTATTACAGCGTTGCAGGATATTTTTTCTAATTTTTTAAATGGTAATTCTATAGTTTTTAATGCAGACACTAATTCAGGACAGATTAGAGGTCTGGATTCAAATTTTTATAAGCTTTATAATTCTAGCAGCGGAATTGTTTTATCGTATGATGGTGTGAGAAAAAAGTTTCAATTAAATCCAACAGATGCTTCTCCAGTTTTTCGTTTTGATGAATGGAGCAAGAATACAAAATGGCAAGATAAAGATTTATTTACTTCTTCAGTAGTTACTACAAGCGGAAGTAATTCCGATTTGCTTTACAGAAAAAATAATTTATCTTTTATTAAGGTGGAATCAAATATTAGATTTCACACTAGTTGATTTTATCTACCGCCTCTATTATCTCTTTCTTTCCAATAATCATTGGCTAGCTTAGACTCATGCCTATGGTCTGCCGCGTCTGTGGCACCGCCTCCTAAAGAGTAACCCTCTCCGTAAGGACCGTAACCCTTATGGCGGCGCGTTTTTTTAGGAAATGATGGAAAACGGCCGCGATTTTGATCTTTTCTACCAGCAGTTCCTACATTACAAACCATGATCTGAGTTCTAGGATCTTTATCATACCTAGACCCATTCCCTGGACTGGGCTCATCCAAAAGTTTATTTTTCCCCGCTCCTCCTCCTTTCACAAATTTTGGGTTTACATCTTTAGGGGGTACAAATTTAGGTTTTCCTTTTGGCGTATATTTGTATGCTTCTTTAAATGGATAATTGTAATATATACCTTTAACTTTTGATCCTAATATAGAAAATCTCCACCCGCTTGCTGGAACTAAATACCCAGTTGATTGAAATGAATAATATTCTATGTTATTAAATTCTGCATTTTTGTCATCCGCTACGGCATACCCCATATCAAATAACATATTACATTGAAATTTATCTATCTGATCGCTGTACCCTGATTGTTCAGAAAACCATTTAGCTACACCAGAATCTAATGTCAAAACAAAAGCTCCTGTATTTTCTGGTTGTATAGTTAATGGTATATAAAAATCATCGGCAATATGAGAGGCTGAAAAATGTTTTTTTCCCGAACCTCTTACTAAATTATTTGAATCTAGTGTTTGAACTTCTGTTTCTCCAGTATTTTCTGGAAACATTCTATATTCAGGAGGATAAGAGCCAGAATTATATGTGTTAACGGACTCGTAGTCACATGTGACTATTTGTCCAGTTTCTGGCGTTGATGATTGAGAATTGTAAACAAAGCCTGTAGTATATGGGGCTGGGGCAACTTCTGTTTGTATTACAAAATGAGTTTCAATTGAAGCTAGGTTCCAATAATGATTTACTGCACATTCTTTTCTTAGATTTTTTTGAGATAACCCTAGTGTTTGACCCCAAAGGTGGTCTGGTTTTTCATCTGTTGGTTTAATGGGGAAACCATTAAAATATCCCGCAGTAGTGAATTTATTTGCTTTATATTCGAACTCTTCTTGGTATGACATATTTATAATTACACTTTTTTTTGGTGTATATATAATATATGAAAAGTTTAAATATTCTATTGCTAACATCAGCCTTAGGGCTTTCTGCCGTAGCTGCTTTCTTCAGCATTATCGGTATCGCAACAATGTTTCCTGGAGCAGTTACAGCTGTAATTGTGATGGCTGTTGCTCTTGAAATTGCTAAAATAATAAGTGCAGTGTGGACTCACAAGAACTGGCACAATGTGTCACTTTTTTCTAAGTCTTATCTATCTTTTGCTATTATCGTTTTAATGCTTATCACAAGCATGGGCATATTCGGTTTTCTTAGTAAAGCCCATATAGAGCATCAGAGTGTATCTGAATCAATCGATTTGCAAGTATCTCAGATTGATGCAAAAATACTAAGAGAGCAGGAATCGATCAAGAGAAATGAGGGTTTAATATCTAAAATTGAAAGTTCTTTTGATTCTGTAGAAGACAAAGATCAATCCATTATTTCTGAAAATAATGCAAAAATTGATTCTATTTATACTAGAATGGAGAAAGATATTGAAATAGATCAAAAATCTATAACATCTTTAAATCAAAGGGTTTCAGAGCTTGATTCAGCGATATCGATTCTTAGAGCGGAAAAAGGAGGTTTGTTTTCCAATCAAGGTAAAAAAATTCAAGAGCTGCAAACTCAACAAAAAGATGAAAGAGAAAGAATTGAAGAACAAATACTTTCTTATACAACAAATATTTCTGATTTAAGGAAGAAAGCTCAATCAGAAGTCGATGAAATTAGAAAACAAAATCTTGCTATTCAAAATAAGGAATACAAAAACCCATTAGAATCAGATGATATTACTAAATATAAAGACTTAATAAGTAAATCCTATACTATAATCGATGGTTTAAATTTAGAAAAATTTGATCTATCAAATAAAAACTTAGCCATCGAAACCGAAGTTGGTCCCGTTAAATATGTAGCAGAACTAATTGTTGATACTACTGGCTCAGATGTTGATTTATCTGATGCTGTAAGGTTGATAATTATAGTTATAATTTTTGTTTTTGATCCTTTAGCAATAATGATGATAGTGTGTGCTACATCAGGATTTATAAAAAAAAAAGATGAGCCTGTAGCGAAAGCTAACACAAAGCCCACATTAGAACCTTTATCAGAACCCGCAATTCAAGAAGAAAAGGTTGAGGTTAAAAATGAGGAACCAAAACCAAATCCCACACGATCAAAGCCAAAAAGATCGAAAGAAAAAAGATTGAGAATTTTTAAAGGCGACTCATTACATGGAGTAGTTAAAGAAAAAGAGCCAAAAAAACCTCAAGAAAAAGATAAATTAGAAGAAGAGAGCAAGCACCCAAAACATAGAATAACTTAAGTTTTAGTTGACATTATGCTCCTGATTGGATTATAATGTTTAAATGCTCGGTTTATTTAAGTCTGATTTCTCTATAGGAAAAAGTATTCTTAACCTAAATCTCCCAAAGGAAACTGAGGGAGATTCTAGTGATAGCATATTTGAAATAGCTTTAGAGAATAATCTTAAAGAAATTATTTTAGTAGAAGATTCTCTTACTGGTTTTCTCCAAGCTTTAAAAAATTCTAATGAGCTTGGGATAAAATTAGTTTTTGGTTTAAGAATATCTGTATGCAATAATCTAAATACAGATAAAAAAGAAAATGTAGACGAAAGTAAAGTTGTTATCTTTGCGCGAAATGATAATGGTTGTAAGGTTTTGAATAAAATCTATAGCTTTGCAAATACACAAGGTAATGGAAAGATAGATTATAAAAACTTAGAATCTTTCTTTTGCGAAGATTTGATCCTATCAATACCTTTCTATGACTCTTTTATATTTAACAACAGCCTTTTTTTCAAAAGCTGTATACCTAATTTTTCTTTTTGTAAGCCTCAATTTTTCATAGAATCAAATAATTTGCCTTTTGATTCTATAATAAAAGCTAAAGTTGAGAAATATTGCTTAAAAAATAATTACGATTATTTTCCAGCAAAAAGTATTTATTATAAAAACAAAGAAGACTTTAAAGCTTTCCAGACATATAAATGTATTTGCAATAGAAGTTTCGGAAAAGCGAGATCTTTAAATGTTCCAAACTTAGATCACTGTGGAAGTGATGAATTCTCTTTTGAAAGTTATTTAGAAAAATGCGATACCTAAAATATTCAGACATAAATTTAATCCCCAAATATAGCACAGTTCATAGCAGGTCTGATTGTGACACTTCTATAAAATTATTTGGAAGAAAGTATAATTTACCAATTATACCAGCTAACATGAAATCCGTCATTGATATTAAGCTATCTAAATGGATGAGTGATAATGATTATTTTTATATTATGCATAGATTTGGAATTGATAATTTTGAATTTATAAAGCAAGCAAACGAAGAAAACTGGAAGACAATATCAATTAGTGTTGGAATTAAAATGAATGACAAACTATTGATTACAAAAATTGCAGATCAAGAAAATTCTCATTGGGGTAAATTAAGATTAGATTTTATTACAGTTGATATTGCTCATGGGCATTGCGAAAGAATGAAAGCAATGTTAAAACTTATTAAAAATAAGTTACCTAATACAAAAATAATTGCAGGAAATGTTGCAACACCAACCGCAGTTAGGGATTTAGCTAATTGGGGCGCAGATATAGTTAAGGTTGGGATAGGTCAAGGCTCTCCTTGCACAACTAAAGACAAAACAGGCTTTACTATGCCCATGTTTACCTGCACAAAACTATGTTCTAATGTTGTTTTAGAGAATGGTGAAGTCGTGCCTATTATATCCGATGGAGGAATTAAGTGCAACGGAGACATAGCCAAGGCTTTAGTCGCTGGGGCGACCATGACCATGGCTGGAGGCATTTTCGCCTCTTGTATCGATAGCCCTGCGGCTGTAATCAGCATAGGTGGAATTAACCATAAAGCTTACTTTGGTTCAGCTAGTGCAGAAAACAAAGGTCACAACAACAATATTGAAGGCAAACTTAATAAAGTTACTAATAATGGAATGTTATATAAACAAAAGCTTTCAGAAATAACTCAAGATTTACAAAGCTCCATTAGTTATGCTGGTGGCAATAATGTTTCCGCATTATGTGAAAATGTTGATTACTGCGAAATATGAACAATAACTTATTAAGATTTAAAAATTCTCAAAAATATATAGTTTTTGATTTTGAAACATGTAATTTAAACCTCTGCTTAGACTCAAATAAGCCTTGGCAACTTGGTTTTGTAATCGGTAAAGGTAAAAAAATCATAGATAAAAAAGATTTTTATATATCATGGTCTGATTTAAAAGTTTCAAAAGAAGCAGCGATGGTTACAGGATTTTCTAAATCAAAATACGATAAAAACAAAAAACCCCCAAAAGATGTATTGTCTGAATTCGAAAAGTATATTTATAACAAGGATTATTTAATACTAGGGCATAATATCTTAGGATTTGATGTTTACATTCACTCAATTTTTAGAAAATTATTAAATAAAGAGCCAGATTATTCTTACTTAAATAGAGTTATCGATACAAATTGCATAGCTAGAGGCATAAAAAATCAAATATCTTATTCTGAAAATGATGAATTGATAGAATGGCAATACAAACTTTTGCACCACAGAACAAAAGGAGTAAAAACAAACTTAAAACAGTTATGTAAAGATAATGATATTGATTTTGATGAAAAAAAACTTCATGATGCACTTTATGATGTAGAAAAGACTTTTGAAGTTTATAATAAATTAATCTGGAATATAGAAATATAAATGAATTTTTTAAAACAGTTTGAAAAATACGAAAATTGTGCTCCTCCTGGAGTAAGGTTGCCAAAATTAAAAATAGAAAATAAATACTATAAACTTCTAAAACTAGAAAGCTCCGTGTCTAATTTTAGTTTTTTAAAATCCCTCTGCGAAAAAGGTCTTAATGATAAAAAATTGACTGATAAAGATAATTTTAATGAATATCAAGATAGATTATCTAGTGAGCTTGAAATTTTAAATGAATTAGGTTTTGTTGATTATATTTTATTAAATTGGGACGTATTGAATTATTGCCATGAGAATAAAATTCCAACAGGCCCAGGAAGAGGCAGTGCAGCAGGTAGTTTAGTTTTATTTTTAATAGGAGTCACTAAGGTTGATCCCATAAAATATGATCTTTTCTTTGAGAGATTCGTGTCCAAGAGTAGAGCAAAAATAATTGAGAAAAATGGTATTAAATATTTAGATGGAAGCTTGTTAGCTGATGTTGACAACGACATAGCTTATGAGCATAGACAAAAAGTTATAGATTATATTGAAAAAAAACACCCAAATAGAACATCTAAAATTTTAACATTAAATACTCTAAGTGGTAAGTTGTGCATAAAAGAGTGCGGGAAAATTGCGGGGGAAATGTCTGAACAGGATGTCAATGTTGTCAGCGATATGATTCCTAAGAATTTTGGGGTGGTGTGCAAATTAAAAGATGCATATCACGAGAGCGAAAATTTCAAAAAGTTTTGTGATAAAAATAAATCAATATTTAAAATTGCAAAAAAACTAGAAGGTCTGAAAAAAAATACGGGAGTTCATCCTTCAGGTATTGCTATTTCTTTTGATGAGATAACTGAAATTTGCCCAGTTCAGAAAACTAATGATGGCTCCATAGTTACAGGTTACGATATGAATTGGGTAGCTGAACTTATGGTAAAGTTTGATATTCTAGGGCTAAGAACTCTTTCAGCTATATACGATACATGCAATCAAATAAATTTAAACCCAGAAGATATTGATCTAGGTTCTCAAGAAATATATTCTCACCTCCAAGATTTAAATACCCCACATGGTTTATTTCAAATAGAGGCTGATGCAAACTACATGGTTTGTAAAAAAATAAAGCCAAAAAATTTAGAGCAGCTAAGTGCAGTTATAGCAATTGCTAGACCAGGAGCTATGGACTTTCTTGATTACTACAAAACCTATGCTGAAACTGGTAATTTTCAAAGTGTTAATTCTTTTTTTGATGATATTTTAGATTATACAGGAGGCATACCTCTTTACCAAGAACAGTTAATGAAAATGGCTGTTAAAATAGGATTTACCCTTGACGAGGCAGAGCAACTAAGGCGCATAGTAGGCAAAAAAAAGGTTGATCAAATGCCAGCTTGGAAGAAAAAAATTGAGGATAAAATAAAAGACAATAAACTCTCTAAAAAAGTTGGTGATGTTTTATGGAAAGTTGCTGAAGATAGTGCAAATTATTCTTTCAATAAATCTCATTCAATATCTTATGCAATACTTTCTGCATGGACATCTTATTTAAAGTTTAATTATCCTCAGCAATTCTTCTTGAGCTTACTTAAGATGACAAAGTATGAACCCTCCCCGCAAGAAGAAATTAGAAAAGTTTGCCAAGATTTACCATTCTTTGACATAAAACTGCTATCTCCAGATTTATCTTTATCTAATATGGATTTTTCTATAGACAAAAAGGATATAAGATTTGGTTTAAATAGCATAAAAGGAATAAGTCAAAAATCTTTATCTTCATTAAAAGAATTTAGGGATACAAAAAAACCAAATAAGTATGATATATTTTTATGTGCTAAGTCTGCAGGTTTAAACATTGGAGTTCTTTCTGCATTGATACAAGCTGGAGCATTATCTAGTTACAAAACAAATAGACCTAGATTAGTTCTAGAAGCTCAAGTTTTTAATTTACTAACAGACAGAGAAAAAAGAAATTTTATATTGCTTGGAGAAAAATATGATTTCGATATTTTAAATGCCATACATGATGTTGTAACAAATCAAATTGTAGGGGATGATGGAAGGGCAATAATGCCAGAAAAAAGATTTGACACATTAAAAAGAAACTACAAAAATTATAAAGAAATATATAATAAAAATAGAAGATATGAAGACTTTGCTAACTGGTATTTTGAGCGATCTCTTCTTGGTTTTAGTTATAGTGGAGAATTAAGAGAATCATTTAAAGAAGAGCATCTTTCCTTAAAAAACTCCTTACATTTTAGAGCTTGTGAGTTGAACGATAAATCTAAATATATAGCTGTTGTGGATGATGTTTTTTGTAGAAAAAGTAAAAATGGAAATGAGTACATGAAGTTGTCTTTGAGTGATGAGTATGGTAGATATGGAGCTCTTATGGTAGACGGTAGAGACAAGAAACTTAGCAAATTTAAAAATAGATCAAAATTACCAGAAAAAGATAGCATTGTAATATTGCTTGGTTCAAAAGGTGAAGATATATTGTTTATAGAAGAACTATCTATTGTGGATGAAAAAATTTATATGAAACTTTCTGATCTAAAATAATGAAGCACAGTAATTTTACGCCTAGATTACAAAAGATAATTAATGTATCAAAAAAAACATGTCACTCATTAAATTCTAAAGAGGTAGATCTAAACCATTTATTATTTTCAGTTTTAGATTCAGACCAATCTTTAGTTTTAAGTTTTTTTGAAGACATAGGTATAGATATACAAGACTTTAAAAATATAGTTTTCAATTCTATAGATGGAGATTTTTTTAATAACCAAAGCTCCTTAAACCCATCAAAAGAATATTCTAAGAATTATGTAAGAATTTTTAAATCAACAATTAGTTTTGCTGAAGAATTGGATCACGAATATATCGGAGTAGAACATTTGTTTTATGTTATGCTTCGTGAAAAATTTTCTCCATTACCCAAAATGCTTTCAGAATTTTATGTAGATATTGAAGAAGCTAAGAAAAAATTGCATAGTTTTTTAACGACTGGTGAATGGGAGGAATCTAGAATACAAAAAACTTTTGAAAAAAAATCCGCTCAATCATCTCAAGATGATTCTAGTGCACTAGAATCTTATGGAAAAAATTATAATGAATTAGCATCAAAAGGCAAGTTCGATAAAGTTCTTTGCAAAGAAGGAGATATTGAAAAAATGTCGGAAATTCTTTGTAGGAGAAATAAAAACAATCCTATTTTAGTGGGTTTACCTGGAACTGGAAAGACTTCGTTAGTGGAAGGGTTAGCTCAAGCAATAGTCAATGGTACTTGTACTGATTTTTTAGTTAATAAGACGATATATGAAGTAGATATGACTGCATTAATTGCTGGAACTAAATACAGAGGTCAGTTCGAGGAAAGAATTAAAAAATTATTAGATGAAGCTTCTAGTTCTCCAAATATTATACTTTTCATTGATGAAATTCATACAATAATAGGGGCTGGAGCCACAGAAGGAACAATGGATGCTGCAAATATTTTGAAGCCAGCATTAGCCAGAGGTAAAATAAGATGTATTGGAGCAACAACCCCTAAGGAATATAACAAACATATCGTAAAAGATGCTGCACTTGAAAGAAGATTCCAACAAATAAAAATCAATCAACCTTCTTCTGCGGAAACTTTGAAAATATTAGAGGGAGTTATTTCTCAATATGAAAAATTTCATCATGTAATATACAGAAAAAATGCAATGAAATTAGCAGTAGATTTGTCCGTTAGATATATGACAGACAAGCAACTACCAGATAAAGCTATTGACATTATAGATCAAGCTGGAGCAAAAGTTAAAATGAGAAGCTTCACAAAACCATTAGAAGCTCAAAAGATAGAAAGTCAAATAGAGAGGTTGATGAAAAAAGAGGATGCTAACAAATCACAAAAATCTTCTTTGCAAAAAAAACAAGAAGCTTTAATTAAAAAGTACAAAAATATTTTAAATGAGTGGGGAGATGCTTATAAAAATAAAAAATTTTATGTTACCCAGAATGATATTTTTGATGTTGTATCTTCAAGAACAGGTATTCCAGTTGGAAATCTATCTAAAAAAGATTGTCAAATTTTATTAAATTTAAAAAATAATTTAAAGAACGAAGTTTTATATCAGGATGAAGCTGTTGAATCTATATATAATTGCATAATTAGATCTAAAAGCGGCTTCTCTTCTTCAAATAAACCTATAGGATCTTTTCTTTTTCTAGGCAAAAGTGGAGTGGGAAAAACTTTTATGGCAAAGTCTCTTGCTAAAAACTTTTTTGGCAGTCCAGATAATTTAATTCACATTGACATGTCTGAGTATTCTGAAAAAATTAACATTTCAAGATTAATAGGGGCTGCTCCAGGATATGTAGGTTATGATGAGGGGGGACAACTTACAGATAGAATAAAATCAAAACCTCATTCTGTTGTATTATTGGATGAAATTGAAAAAGCTCATCCAGATGTTATAAATTTACTTTTGCAATTATTAGAAGAGGGAAGACTTACAGATAGTTTTGGCAGGTCATCAGATTTTTCTAACTGTGTTATTATAATGACAGGAAATATAGGCGCAGAACTTTTAGACAAGAATTCAAATATAGGCTTTAATAAGTCTTCAAATTCAGATAAAAAAGATTTAATTGTAGACAAATGTAAAAAACAATTTTCTCCTGAATTTGTAAATAGGATCGATGATGTTATTTTATTTAAAGATTTTTCCAAAGATCAAATTGAGTCCCTAGTAAAGAAAGAAATAAGCAAACTGAAATTGAAATTACTTGAGGAAAAAGAAATAGACTTGCGCATTTCTACTAAACTTGTAAGTTACATAATTGATGATGTTTTTAAGCAGTCAATGGGAGCAAGACCAATAGAAAAAATTATACAAAAAAACATAGAAAACAAAGCTTCAGAATTTATTATAAAACAAAAGAAAGGTATACTAAAAATAGGAGATAAAAATTAAATGAGTAAATTTAAATTAACATTCGCAGATAAGAAAATTTTAGAATTTAAAGAAGTTCCAGAAGACGATAAAAGAGATTTCTACTCTGAGGCGACAACCTTTGACGAGTTTATTTCTTTAATAAAAGAAAACAATATCCAAATTAATCCTGATCACAAGATAGCCGTAAGGCACTCGGAGGATGGCATGCTGAAAGAGATATTTGCAGTAGTAAAAGATAACCCCTTGCCAAGGCAATATTTTTTCGAAAGCTTGGAGCAGGCTCAATCATTTTCAGACCAACAAGGTCTTGAAGAATCTGTGCATCTCAGACCTCAGTCAGAAAGAGATTTAGTAAAAAAATTCTTCTCTGATGAACCTTGTGATTTCGTCGGATACAAATCCATGCATAAAGCATACAAAAGGGAAATAGAAGATTCTGGCGGGGAGTCTTGCACTCAGTGCGCTAGAAATAGAATCATGAAGAAATATCAAGCATTAGTTTTAGATGCAGTTAGCCCTAAACCTTCAAATGTACATTCACTTTCAGAAAAAAAATAAATTAATATTATGTCAATTCAATTATACAAACCGAACAGTAAAAATACAGGCTCAGCCTTTACATTTTCAATAGGAGAAAATAAAAGCAATCCTCTTCCAGCTTTTTACATTAGTGCTATAGCTCAACACTCATGGGATGACCAAAAGAAAATAGGTTCGTTTGCTGGAAACGGGAAAAATCCAGAAAAGAAAGTTAATGTAAAGCTTAGTGAATTTGAATGTGGAGAATTTATTAGTGCTGTCAAGAACAGGCACGAGTACACAGCATTCCATGCTTACGAAGATAATTCAACCACTATAAAGTTTAGCCCTTGGGACAAAGATGTAAAAGTCTCGAAATATGATCCAAGTACAAAAGGATTCCAGGAGACAAAGCAAAAAGTCCCTGCATTTGGATTGTCAATTTCCAAAGGAAAAGGTTCTACATTTAAAATCGGTATTGACCCAGGAGAGGTTGAAGTTTTGTTAAAATTTGTGGAAGAATTTTTATCTACTTTTGTTAAAGAAAAAATTAAATTGCAAAAAAATTATATAAAAAACTCTAACCCCACAAAATCCAACACTTCAAAGATTGAAGATGCCGAAGAAGAAGAGGAAGAAGATGAGGAGTTTGAAGATGTACCTTTCTAAAAATGGCAAAAAAGAAAATCTTATATCATAGTAATTTTTCTAGGTTACTTACTGGATTTGGCAAAAATACAAAAAACATATTAAAATATCTTTGCAAGACTGGGAAATATGAAATAGTTGAATTCTGCAATGGAGTTTCTAAAGATCATAAAGATCTAAGTACATTGCCTTGGAAGGCAATTGGTGCTATGCCAAATGATCAAGCTTCATTAGAAAGAATAAATAAAGATCCAAACTTGCAAAGGTCTGCTTCTTACGGAGCATTATCTATCGATGAAGCAATTAAGTCTGAAAAGCCTGATGTTTATCTAGGGGTAGAAGATATATGGGGATTATCTCTATATACTAAAAAGCCTTGGTGGAATAAAATTAACTGTATGGTTTGGACGACATTAGACAGCCTTCCAATTTTGCCAGATGCTGTAAAGTGCGCAAAAAAGATAAAGAATTATTATGTCTGGGCTTCTTTCGCAGAAAAAGCAATGAAAGAAATAGGACATGAGCACATTAAAACTTTGCATGGATCAATAGATACAGATTCTTTTTATAAAATGGATCATGAAGATATTGAGCAAATAAAACAAGCCAACAATTTAAACCCAGATGATTTCATTATAGGTTTTGTTTTTAGAAATCAGCTAAGAAAAAGTGTTCCAAATCTTTTAGATGGATTTAAAATTTTTAAAGAAAAAAATCCCAAATCAAATGCAAAATTAATATTGCATACTAATTGGGATGAGGGTTGGGATATAAGAAGGTTAATTAAGGAAAAAGATTTAAATCCAGAAGATATTCTTTGCACCTACTTTTGTAAAAAATGCAGGAGTTATGAAATAAAACCCTTTATTGGAAACGGTTTAAATTGCAAATATTGCGGTTCCGAAAAATCTTGTAATACAATTTCCATTACAAATGGTGTCGATGATTCTCAATTAAACGAAATTTACAATTTAATGGATGTCTATTGTCATCCATTTACATCTGGAGGTCAAGAAATACCTATACAGGAAGCTAAGTTAACCGAGTTGATAACACTTGTGACTAATTATAGTTGCGGGGAAGATTCTTGCTCTAAGGAAAGCGGAGGCATACCTTTAGAGTGGACCGAATATAGAGAGCCAGGAACTCAATTCATAAAAGCAACAACTAGTCCTTTTAGCATCAGCAATCAACTCGAAAAAGTTTTTAAGATGGATTTGGTAGAGAGAAGTTCTATGGGAAAGAAGTCCAGGAAATATGTGATAGATAATTACTCTCTAGATGTGATTGGCAAAAAGCTTGAAGAAATTATAGATAATATGCCAGATGTTGACTATGATTTTGATTTTAAAAAAACTTTAAGAGATCCAAATTATAATCCTCCAAATATTGAGAGCGATGTAGAGTGGTTAATTGATATTTATAAAAATATTTTAAAAGTTGAATTGGATGCATCTGATGAAGGTCATCAACATTGGATGAAGGTTTTAAGCAACGGCGGAACAAGAGAGGGTGTTTTAGATTATTTTAGAAATGTAGCTCTAAAAGAGAATGGTAATATTCAATCAGAAGAGAAAGTAGAATTCGGAGATTTAATTAAAAATAATGGGAACAAAAAAGCTCTTTTTCTTTTAAAAGAAAGTGCGGAAGATATATTTTTATGCACGAGCTTACTTGAATCCTTTAAGAAAAGCAATCCTGATTATGATATTTTCTTTTCTTGCGACCCTCAATACCATAACATAGTTCAATCTAATCCAAATATATATAAAGTCTTGGAGTATGACCCACAAATGGAAAATGAACTTGTTATGATTGGATGCGGAAAGTCGGATCCTTATTTTGACTATTATTGTAATCTCGGAATTTTAACGCAAAGAGTTCCAAATTATATTGGTATAAAAGAAATAGACTTTCAATTAAATGAATAAACTACAAAGATATAGCCTCCATGCAGGCTTAAAGATATCAAAGCCATTTGTTAATGATTGCTATTATCCTTTTACAAAAGATAAATATATTACTTTCAATACTAGCTCTAAAGTTCAAAGCAAGCATTATGATCTTTGGCAAGAAGTGGTTGATTTAATTTCTCCATTTCTTAAAAAAAATAATATATCAATTGTTCAATTAGGAGATGCTAAAGATCCAGAAATTCAAGGTGTTTATAGGCTTTGTGGGGCTACTAATTTTAATCAAAGTTCTTACCTTTTAAAAAGTTCTTTGTTGCATTTTAATTCTTGTGATCATTTTTCTTACTTAGCTTATAATTCTGGAGTAAAGTTAATTTCTCTTTTTTCAAACGAGCCATCTTCTTCTTTTTGTTTTGAACAAAACTCAAACTGCCATTTTATAGATTCTCCAAAAGAAAAATATTGTAGTTATAGTGTAATAGAAAACCCTAAAACTATAAATAAAATTTCTCCGCCTGAGATTGCATTTAAAATTTTATCAGAACTTAATATTAAAAATAATATAAATGATTTTGACTTTCTTTTCGCTGGCGAAAGTTTTCCTGTAAGAATAATAGAAATTATACCAGACTTCATTCCAGACCAAAACTTCTTAAAGAAGTCTTTAGTCAATCTTCGCGCAGACCTACATCTTGATGAAAATATTTTATTTCAATTCAGCAAAGACAGGCAGCTTGGAATAATAACAGACAAAGCCTTATCTCCAGACCTTTGCTTTGCAATAAAAAATTCTGTCGCAAGAATGTCAATAGATGCATCGTGCGAAAACCTGCCTGATTTTTTATTAAATTTAAAAAAATTTAATATTAATTACGAACTCTTTAGTTTTAACGAAAAAGAAATTACTGACTTAAGATTAAAATATATTGATGAAAAAATTTCACTCTTTAAAAGAAAAACAAAAAAAGATGTTGACATTGATTTCGATACATGTAATAATTTAGTCATGAATTCTTCAAAAATCATTTTGTCGAAAGGAAAGAAGTTTGCCAGTAAAGCTCATTGGATAACAGGAAATGAACTTAAAGATGGACATCAAGATATAATAGATACAAGTGATTTTTGGGAAGATTCTGATTATTATATTATTTACAGAAAGGAAAAAAATGGCAAGAGGAAGACCAAAGGGTAGTAAAAATGTAAAAGTAAATGTTACTTCAGAGATTGAAGATAGCATGAGAGATGCTGTTGTAAAAATTAGCGAGAGAACATCTAGCTCATCTAAAAATACAGAAGGTCCATTTAAATATAAAAGAGACGAAAATGGGCTTTTGCAGAATGTAAATTATTGTTTCAATGATGATGGCTCTATAAATTGGAGGGCGATGGTTAAAGATGAATATCTTTTTCCAAATAAATCTTGGTTTGAGGCGAGAAAAAAAGAAACTCCAAAAACTGTTGAAGGCTTAAAAGATCATCAATTATTAATAAAACTTGCTGGAATAAAAGAATTAGCCAAACTGAGAGGATTTAACTCATGTTCCTATCAAATGCACAAATGCGAACAAGATCATGTTGCAGTATCTTGTTCTGTTTTATTTATAGGTAATTATGAAACACAAGGTGAATCGGTTATATTTAATGATATGGCTAATGCAACATTAAATAATACCAGCAGTTTTGCTACAAAATTTCTTGAAACCATTGCCTGTAACAGAGCTTTCGTTAGGTGTGTTAGGAACTTTTTAAATATACATATCGTAGGAGATGATGAGATTGATAAATCAAGTGGATCAAATTCTTTAATTCATAAATCTAACTCATCAATACTTTCTCCACAAGGAGCATTGAAAGCTGAAGCTGGATCTTCTTTCGATGATTTTAAGAACTTGTTAAGAAAATGGCATAAAAATAATATTTATGTCATTGAGCCTCCGCTAGATCCAACTGAATGGAATTGCTTCGAAGATATACCACCAAAGCAAGCAAGAGAATTTCTTAAAATTTTAAAATCTTAAAATGAATTTATTGCAAAAAACAAAGACTTACTTAGTAGGTCATATGCAATATTTAAGTGGAAGAAATTGGAGAGAAGAAGTTACAGAAAAACTTACACCATTAAATATTACATGCTTTGACCCTTACAAAAAACCATTCATGAAAGATGTGGAAGAAGATGAAGCATCAAGAATAGAGATGGAAACATGGATGAAAACAAAACAATATGACAGAGTCACGGAAAAAATGAAGACGGTTCGGGCATATGATTTAAATCTTGTTGATCGTAGTGATTTTATCATAGCCCATTTAGTTCCTGATGTTGCTAGTTGGGGAAGTGCGGAAGAAATTGTAACAGCGGTTAGGGAAAAAAAGCCTATATTTATTAGCATGGAAGGAGGTAAATCAAAAACACCTTTATGGATGCTAGGAATGCTGCCTCATAAATATATTTATAATAGTCTTGACGAAGTTCTGGATATGCTTTATGCTATAGATAATGGAAATAAAGAAATAGACTCAGACAGATGGAGATTATTAAGAAAGGAATACAGATGAAAAATTTAAAAAAGATATTATTTATAAGCATTTTTGGTACTAGCTTATTTTCAAAAGGGGTAGAACTGCCCTTGCAACCCCTAAGAATATGGACATCCACTAGCGGTTCCACTCTTGAGGCTAAAATTGTGGATATCTTAAAAAGAGAATATGTTCTAGAGAAACCAAACAAAGACAGAATTAAGGTGCCAAGAGGCACACTTTCTGAAAAAGATATGGTTTATGTTAATTGGCTGGAAGCAAGGTCTTCCTGTATACCTCAGTTTGATTGGGATTACGGTTATGATATATCTAATCCAAATCATATGGATAGGTTTGATTTGAAAAAATTAAAAGCAAATACAAGCTTAGGTAAATTTAGTCGAAAGGATAGGGGGTATATTCATAGCGACGGTACAATTTGTAAGTGTACAAGTAGAGTCAAAACCTTGATGAAAACAACTGACCCTGAAAAATACGAATGTGTTCTGAAATCAAGGATTGATAATGTACTTAAGTATCTCCCTTACCCTAAATCCTATTACAGATCGATTACTGCAAAGAGAGAGAATACCCCAAGGGCAATTCATAATGCAGATTTAAATGGAGGAAGATGGAAGCATGATCCAAAATTCCGTAACATACATATAATTCTCAGAGATCATGAAACGATAAAGGACTTATCCCCCTTACAAGAATTTGAAAATCTTAAGAAAGTAACCTTTTACGATACGCACATTAAAGATTTAAACCCGATTGTTGATTTGGATAATATCAAAGAGTTAAGAGTAATCAATAATTTGGTTGAAGACTTCTACCCGCTGACGAAGATGCGCTGGATAGAGCGCATTAATTTATCATATAATAAAATAAGATATTTAGATAAAATTCCAGATTTTCAAAATACTTATTTAGAAAAAATCATCCTTGGTGGAAATCCACTATCAGAAGATCCATATGTACTTCTAAATATTGAAAAGAGGGATATAGAAAAAGTTGGCAATTTTATGAGCGTATGGAATTTTTGCAGTAAAGAATGGACGAAACCCGAAGCTGGTCACTATGGATTTGTAGTCGGCATAGGATGCACTCCTTTGGAAGAACATTTTTTTCCTCCTCTGCCAAAAGATGCAAAATATGCACCTATATGGAATGTGGTCGGTGCTGTATGTATGTTGAGTAGACCTCCTAACAAACAATATAGTGTCTGGACTCTTATCAAAAATGAAAAAGTTCCATGGGAGTATATTTATTGGTGATATGATAAATAAGATTTTTATATATTCCGATAGAAATTTAGAAAATCTTCTGAAAAAAAATTTAACTATTAAAAAAAGAAAATTTTCTTCGGATTTAAATAAGATAAAAAAAGCTCAGGAAGATGCCTTACCTTTATTGTTTTATTTAGGCGACACTGAAGTTGTAATAATTAATTATTTAAATGATTTTATTAATTTTCACGAAAAATTTAAAAAACATTATCCTAAAAGTAAATATTTAATTAATTTTTCAAAAAGCACTCCCTTATACAAAAATAAAAAATTATTAAAATCTTTTTCAAAACATTCTGAAAAAAAGATCAATCGCTTTCTTTACACAATTCCTGCTGAAAAGTTTGGAGTAGAAAATAAATTTGAAATTTATGATTTCAATTCAAAAGATTATTGTTTTTTTTATAATTCGGCGGATTTTTTAAAATTTTTAAATAGTTTTTAGATCTCAATAGATTGTAATCTTTTTATTACATCTTGGTAATTGTAATAATGTATTCTATCTACATTAATAATTCCCCTTTTTTTTCTGATTGAAATTCCATTTTCTGAGAATGGTTTAACCATATCATAAACAAAATCCCAAGAGCATTTATTCTTTAACCATTTGTAATAAAAATCTCTTTCTTCCTTCTTACATTCTAAAACTACATTTTTTTTTAGAAAACAGTGGGAATATAGTGTAATGTCTCTAAAGAGAGTTACCTCGCTTGGGGGAGCGCTCAAATCAGCTTCAATTATAATCAACACAAAAATTATTACACATGAATTTTCAAGACTTAGATTTTTCTGAAAAAATTAAAGCTATGAGAGCTGGGCCTAAAAGCGCTGCTCAAACTCCAGCAAAACCAGAGGAGAGAAAAAAAGGCTCATCAAAAAATAAGCCTGGAAGTGCAGGAACGAAGCCTGATGCAAAAGAAACCGCACAAAAGAATTTAGATAAAAAAGATGAGAAGTCTATGACATCAAATGCTGAAATTACTTTTAGCGAAAAAGTAACTAAAGCTCTCAAAGAAAAAGTAAAAAATCATAATGCTAAATCAAAGAAAAAGGTAACTCTATCTCAATTAAAAAAGGTCTATCGAAGAGGAGCTGGAGCTTTTTCTTCTTCACATAGACCAGGAATGAGCCGTGGCGGATGGGCTATGGCTAGAGTTAATATGTTCTTAAAGATGGTCAGAGGAGGAAAAGTAAAAGAATCCTACAGGAAAGCTGATCAAGATGTTGCAAAATCAAGTATAGTATATAAAGACGAAGGATCTTTTAAGCCAGAAATGGAAGATATAATTAGAGCAAATCTTGATATTGAGAAATATGACATACATTCTGAATGCGATTGTGATTATGAAGAAATTTTTGCAGAGACGGATGAAGGTTTCGAGCAAATTATAGACGAAGAATCTTGGGCGGCAGAAAAGAAAAAAGGAAAAACTTTAAATAAGCCTTTTAGAACTCCAGGTGGACCAAAAAAGTTTTCTGTTTATGTAAAAAACGAGAAGGGAAATGTAGTAAAAGTAAATTTTGGTGACCCGAATATGGAAATTAAGCGTGATGATCCAGCCAGAAGAAAATCTTTTAGAGCTAGACATAATTGCGCAAACCCTGGACCAAAAACTAAAGCTAGATATTGGTCTTGCAAGCAGTGGAGATCAAGCACAAAAGTACAGGGAAGTGATGAGGAGACTCCAAAAGAAGAGTCTGATGCAAAAAAAGGTCTTTGGGAAAATATTAGAGATAAAAAAAGAAGAATGGGAAAAAATTATCGCCCAGCAAAACCTGGAGATAAAGATAGACCAACTAAAGAAGCGCTAGAGAGAGCAAAGGGTTTAGAAGAAGAAAAGAAAAATTTTAAACCGCATGCAATGTATGATAAAAGTGGTAAAAAATACATGGCTAAAAGCTACGAAGATCATATAAAAATGAAAAAAATGGGTTATACTCACGAAGCTAAATCCGAAATTCATAAAGAAGACATTGTAAAAGCGGCTTTTATGAAACATTGTGCCTCTCATGACAAGGATCTGGTTAACACCAAGGATATGGATGACAATAAAACTCATGCAGCTTGTGCAATGCAATATAAAAAAATGGCATCTATGTTAAATGAAACATCAGAGGCTGGACTGACCGATAAGCAAAAAACATTACCACCATTCCTTCAAAAGAAAATTTTAGAGAAACAAAATCAAGAGGGTAAAAAATAATTTATCTTTTTGCGTGTAATATAGTATTATGAGAATAAAAACCGTAGCAAATTGTACAGAGATAGGAATTCCCATAGGCCCACCTTCATTCTTAAATGAAACTAATTTTTGGTTTAAGGTTAATTTTGACGTAAATGATCCTAGTGTTTTACCTGTAGTTATAAAAGATACCTCACATCCAAATATAAGAGTAAACTCTTCGTCAGGGGCATTAACTCTCTACAATCAATACTCTACTGCGGGTCAACGTGATATTTTAATACAAGGAGGCTTTGGAAATAATGGCTCATCTAATGACCAATTTTGTTTCGCTCAAACATCCAAGCATGATTCGAATGGAGATGCAAAACCTTTTTCTGGCAGAGCGCCTAACTCTACACCTGCAAATATCAAAGAAATTGTTATTTCAAGTAATCGAGAATTTTTCTTGCATGGTCAAGGAGATTTTAAAGATTTTTCAAATCTTGACAGGCTGTCTGGTTGGAACAAATATAATGTAATCAAAAGTGCAGATCCAGCAACAGAAATAAGAAAAGCAGCTACTGGAACAGCATTTGTAGATAGAACTTTCCAAGGTTGTACATCTTTAACTAATAATGTTAATATTTCTGGTATCGCAAATTCAAAAGATATTTTAACAAGTGCGCAATATACTTTTGCTGATTCAGCAGGTCTTAAAATAAGCTGGTATCTCACAGGAGTTACTAATGCAAATTATATGTTTTTAAATTGCACTAGCAATTTTGACTTTCCAATGCAAGTTCTTTTCAAGAGAAATGTAATTCTTCCTGTAGTTACATCAGCAAAAGGAATGTTTGAAGGCTGTACTAATTTTACAGGAGCATCGGCAACTCAAATAAGTGCCTGGAGAATGAAATCTTGCACGAATGCTAGTGGAATGTTTAAAAATACTGGAATAGTTGACGGCACCTCAATAGAATACCTATTTGGCGACGGAACTAACTCAACAATGCTGGATGTGAGTTCTTTGTTTGAGGGTTGCACTAGTTTTACTGGAGAAAAATTCAATAAAACAAGTTTTTCTGATTTAACAACTGCCGCCAATATGTTTAAAGGCTGTACAAGCTTTAATCCAGCCGCTATAAATAAGCTTCTCAGTACAGCATCAGCTACATTAACAGATATATCTGGCATACTTGAAGATTGTAGTAGCTTAACAAATGGTTTAATATGGACATGGAAGTTCCCAAATGTCACGAATGCTGAAAATGCAATGAAGGGCTGTAGTTCATTCAATGGCTCAATATTTGAGTGGTTTCGGCAAAACACTACTGTCGAAAATACAAGCGGAATGTTTGAAGGTTGCTCCTCTTGGACGGGTTCAAGCAGTCAAGGTGGTAGCAATCAAACAAATTTTAGATTACATGCTTGCACCAATGCAGACAGGATGTTTAAGGGATGCACAGCGCTTAATACGACAAAGTTAGGCAATCTGTTTCGATTAAATACGCCCGTCGTAACTTCAGCCCAAAGTATGTTTGAAGGTTGCACATCCTTGGACATAAATGCCAGTCAATGGAAATTAACCAGCCTACTTAATGCCACAAACATGTTCAAGGGATGCACATCTTTAGTGGCAAATGCATGCCCTTTTTGGTTTATTCAGGCTAATGCAAACCCTAATACAGTGCCAAAACTTCAAACAGCCGACGGAATGTTCGAAGGTTGTTCTTCTTTGACTCTAGGTTCAGGCACAACTACAGGAATGAATAGGTGGGCTCTTCCTAAGCTATCTTCTGCAATTGGAATGTTTAAGAATTGTTCATCTATTGGTAATTTTTCAAGCCTTCGTAATTTACTAGGTGAAGCTACTATAAATGGAGGAAGTCTGATTCCTGAACTCGCAAATGCAGAGAGCATGTTTGAAGGTTGCACTAGTTTTAATACTAGTGATGCCCTTTGGGTTTTATCGAATTTATCAAATGCAAAAAATATGTTTAAGGGTTGTGCCGCATTCAATCCCCCAAATGTACAGACTTGGCTTCAAAATGCAAGAGGTCATAGTCTCACAAGTGCAGAAAGCATGTTTGAAAATTGCACTGCTTTTAATCCTACTCAAATCGGACATTGGCAATTCCCGAACTGTACTACAGCTAAAGCAATGTTTAAAGGTTGTACCAGCTTTAATAAAGTTGTTTGGAATTTCTTTCATGCTGGTCAAAGCAATTCTATTCAAAGCACAGAGAGTATGTTTGAAGGGTGTACATCCTTTGTTGAGGGGCAATTTGGGCAATGGAATTTAAATAAAACTCCAGTGTTTAATAATGCAAATGCAATGATGAAAAATGCGAGTGCATTTGGAGAATCATGTACTGTATTAGAAGATATGCTTCCATTGGCTGCTGTACGAGTTGACTGGTTATTAGGAACACCAAAGGATGGTACATGCTCAGCAGCTCCCGTATCTCCCCCGACAGGAGACAATTATGAAGTCATTACAGCAGATAATATTGATTTTGCAAATAGTGGTTTATGGAATTACAGAAAAAGAATAGCGGGTCTTTCTAATACTGATGCAGAAACTATAGCTCCAATGTGCAATAGTGATGAAAATGATTATTTAGAGTTTGATGACTCAACTCTAGGTTATAATTTTAAAGTAAATGGCTGGTCTGGAGAAAGATATAGACCCACTACTCTTGATTCTAATGTGTATCGTTTTAATAACAGACCTTATGTTTATAGACCAGCCGCTGGTATTGGCTTTTATTACCAGTTTGTTATAGTTTTTAATAATAAAATTGATATTCCTGCTGGATCTAAATTTATCGCTTATGCACAAAGTGGGCTTGCCAATGTTAGAGTAAGAAATGGTCATAGTTTCGGAAGAAATGGTAATTATGGAGCAAACACAGCTTACCCAATGACCTGCAGAATGCATACAGGAGATTCTATAGGACAAAGTCCAACTGGTGCTATAGGATGGGATGGTTGTAATTGCTGTCCAATTACATATTTTAGATGGGCAGCCAGTCTGGGTGGAGGAAACAATACAGTTGGTAGCGATATAAAAGGCGTTAAAGCTATATCTTTTCAGACTCACTCAGGTTGTAGAGCCACGCCTGCTGTTAACGTTAGATTATTAGCTTTATCAGCAAGACCTCCTGCTCTCAGAGGTCCAGCGGTTCAAATTGACGGATCAATAACTTTGAAATTTAAGGCAACTAAATTTCTAGACATACCTTTAACAGTGGGTTCTCTTACTGGTAGCGCAACAATAGATTGGGGTGACTCAAGCACCTCAACTTTAACAACAGGAAGCTCAGTAGTTAGCAAAACTTATTCGAATTCAGCCGACAGAACGGTCACGATCACAGGTGATGTCATTGGATTTGGCTCTACAGTTACAAATAATGGTTATCGTTACGTCGAAAGCGATGGAGCAATATTTGCTTCTCCTCCAGCGACTTTCAAAGAGAATCTAACTGAATTCACCATAGACAAAATGCCAACACTTAAAGATTTGTCGTATGCGTTTCATGAATGTACAAATTTAACAACCGCAAACATTTCCACATCATTAATTGATTATGTTACCGATTTAACATCAATGTTTCATGATTGCAGATCTTTAACAAGTGTAACTTTCCCCTCAACATTCAACGCCAAAAGAGTAAAAACTATGGCAAATATGTTTAGGGGATGCGTAAATCTTACAAGTTGCGACATATCAAATTTAGATACAACAAGATGCACTAGTTATGAAAATATGTTTTACGATTGTACTAGACTTACTGATATTACTTTTGGAACGAATTGGTCTTTTAAAAGAGTTGCTAGTTTAAACTATATGTTCTTTAATTGTAGATCTTTAACAAGTGTAACTTTTGCAGACATAGATAATCATACAACTAGTTCTATCGGAAGTTATCTAAATATGTTTTACAATTGTAGTTCATTATCAACGCTATCTTTTAGTGCCACTAAATTTCTTAATAGTGGAGTAAGAAACGCGCGAAATATGGATGGAATGTTTTTTGGCTGTTCATCACTAAGCTCTTGTGACATTTCCCATATGGCAACAAATTATGTTACAAGTCGTCCGCTTCGCTGGGATAACGCTGCATTTGTAAGCACTGCTTCTAATTTACCTACTGCTTGGCAGTAAATTTACTTGCTATTCTTTCATAAATATATTATAATGTATTCTTAATTATAATATAAATATGACAGATTCAAATAATAAAACAGATTCAGAGTGGAAAAATAGAGAGCTTGGAGCTTTATGGAAAAAAGAGGGCAAAAAGCAATCTTTTTATTCTGGATATATTAAAGTAAATAAAGGAACAGATCAGGAGCAAGAAGTTCCGCTAGTAATTTTTGTTAATAAATTAAAATCTAGCGACAGAGCTCCCGATCTTTTGATCTATGAAAGTCAAGACACGAAACAAAAGGTAGCTTCAAATCACGACGACATCCCTGATAGCTTTATTGAATAATTTTTTTAAAATTTTTATTTTTTTAAAAAAAATGTTGACATAGGCTTGCTTCTAGTGCATAATATATGTCATGAAAGCAAATAAAGTCACACTAAATAAAGATGGCACTCCAAGGAAATCTGGGAGCGGTAGAAAGAAAGGTTCTAATTCTTTTGTTAGAATATCTTTTTCTCAATTAAAAGATTATATCAGCGAAAAAACTCCTATTACAGTTAGTAGAGTATGGTTAGAAGATCTAGGAATTATTTCGGCTGAAGAAATTAAATTAGAAAAAATAGAACCTGTAAAAGTAGAAACTAAAGCAGAAACAGAAGAATCAAACAAGATTCTTTTCAAAGTAACAAAATTTGAGGAAGATGAATAAGATGAAAGACCCATTTGAAAAGCTCGTAGGACAACATAATGTAAAGAAAAAGCTCAAGTTCTATCTTGATGCTTTCAATAAAACTCAAAGATCTCCATTCCTAGGTTTCTTTGGGGCTAAGGGTTTAGGCAAAACCGCATTTGCTAATGCATTTGCTAGAAACCTAAGAAATAAAGATGGCTCTAGAAGAACCGTTCTTGAATTAAATTGTTCTAGCATAAAGAACAATGATGATTTCTTTGATCAAATTTTCATTAAGTACATAATGAATCAAGAAGTAACTGTTTTGTTTGACGAAGCACATGAACTTCCCAAAGACTTAACAATGGCTTTATTGACAGTTCTTGACACAAGCGATTCCTCTGTTAGGGATTTCGCTTGGAAAGATACAACTTTCAGCTTCGACTTTTCAAGAATAACATTTCTTTTTGCAACTACAGAAAGCGATAAATTATTTCCTCCACTCAAAGACAGACTTACACCTGTTGATTTTGATCCTTATAATGCAACTGAGCTTGGGAAAATTTTATCTTTATCAGTTGAGTGCAAAATTGAAGAAGAAGTTCTTTCTCAAATGACTTCTGTTGTTAGAGGTAATGCTAGAAATGCTAAATTGAGAGCTAAAGATATTAATCTTTTTGTTGCTTCAGAAGGTATAAAAGTTTTTACAATGAAAGACTATCATAAATTTTGTGATACTCTAGGAATCCTTCCTTTTGGAATTAGTTGTACAGAAAAGCAAATTCTACAAGTTTTAGAAGAGAATGGAGCGTGCAGTCTTTCTATGCTTGCGGCTAAAACAGGATTAAGCTCAACTTCTTTAAGGTGTGACCATGAAAAATACTTATTAATGAATAATTTAATGGAGATAGATGTTAAAAGAAAGTTAACCCCTAGCGGATTAACTCTTGCGAGATCATTGTAAATTAAATGTATCAACACGAGTACGACAAAAGAAATGCGGCATCTATAGGAAATAGAGCTGAACGCATTTTTGTGGCATTAGCTTACAGAAATGGTTATAAAGTAAAACCATCAACTGTTTCAGAGAATAAAATTAAAAAAGTGGATTTCTTTTTAATAAAAGACTCTACATCAAAAGGTGTGGATGTAAAAGCTAGAAAAAAAATCTGCGCATATGATAAAAATTATGATGATGATTGGACTTGGATTGAATTCAAGAATGGAAATGGATTTGATGGTTGGCTTTATGGAGAATCTGATTATATAGCTTTTGAAAAACTTGATTGCTTTATTGTCGTAGATAGGGTATCATTAAAGAATATCTGCGAAAAACTTATAAATAGAGATAAAGAATTTGTAAAAAGTTGCTCAGAGGCTAAATATAGAATATATCAAAGAAGAGATAAAGAAGAAATAGCATTAATTAGAACTTCAGACATTAAAAAATTAAAAAGAAAAGCCATTTGGCAGAAAAAAGTGTAATTAAACATAATGGATTTTAACGAACAAACAGATGCATTTAGATTTAAGCTTGATGACATCACTCGTATTTTTACAGAAGAGTTTGATATCAATACTTTCACGCAAATTGGTGCTCTCTACGAAAAAAAGGTTGAATTATTAAAAGTTATAGATATAATAGAAGATAAGATGCAAGACCTTTTAGGAGAAGACATTGAGTTTGAAGTCGGAGAAGACTTCTTTTCAGAAGAGTAATTTTTAGTTATTACTTTAATTTTTTTATTAATCACAATAAATATATGAATACTAAATTAGGTATCACGGCAATTCTTTGCCTTTTTTCTAACGCCGCAACTGCTGGAACAGGTTCTGTATCCGCTGGTTATGCTTCGGATTATTTCTATCGAGGAGCATTAGTAGCAGAAGAATCAGTTCAAGCTGGAGTAAACTATGGTGCAGATTTGTCTGGATTCAAAGCTTCTCTCGAAGCATCCACAAATCAATCTGTCGAAGGTGGAGCTGATGCTTATATCATCTCTACAGGAGTTTCCAAGCAACTAGGAGAGCTTGTTGATCTTTATTTAGGTCTTCAACACTTTGAATTAGTTGATGGTAATTCAAACCTAGATGTTGAGCTTGGTTTTGGAATTTCTACAATTCTAAATCCTTCTGTTTCAATTTTTAGAGACACAGATGATGATTTGTATACATTTGAACTTGGTGTAAATCATCAATTTGATTTAGATGTTGCAGAACTTTGTGTTCATGCTTTGTATGGAAATACAGATGTAACCAAAGCCACCGATGCTGACTATTGGATTGCAGGAGCAAAAGCTTCTAAATCTATCTCCGAGAATGCCGATCTAGCATTGTCTTATGATTATGTAGACTCCGACCTTATTGATAATGAGTCAATTTTCGGTGTTTCTTTGAGTGTTTCATTCTAACCCTACAATAAATAATATTATGACAGATGTAGTTAATAAAGTAAAGTGTGCCGTTTGTGGCATTAGCGCCGTACTCCTTTCCGTTATCGGATTGCTTGTACTTTCCCAAGTTGTTTTTGGTGAAAATGCAGGTATTGATGTTATTGGAAATCTTCAAGGTATTGTTAATGGATTCGTTGGTCCAGGAGCAAGCCTTGCTGGAGTTATTACTCTTGTTTTGATTGTATCACTACTCAGCAATCAAGGCGGAAGTTGCTCAAGCTCAAAGAAGTAGTTTTTCTACTGCTAAAAGCTAAAAATCCATAGCGCGAGTTACATCTATCTCGTTGGTAAAAACTCCCCGAAAGGGGAGTTTTTTTTTGCTTTTTTTTGTTTTCGTTTTACTATAAGTTAATGAATAGAGAAAATTTAAATTTATATATTGTTTACTTTACTCTTTTTGTCAGAAATAAAATAGAATATAAATCAATTATAAGAGCTGACTCTGCTGATGATTGTAAGTCAATTTTAAGAAAAAAGATTAAAAGAGATTTTATATTGTATGAAATCTCTAATGTAAGATGTTTTAAAATTAATTCTGAAAATTATAAAGGAAGAAGGCTTTCTGATAAACAAATAAATATTTTGATGGATGTCTCCTACCCAAATACAAAACATAAACTTTTTAAATTTAAAAAAGATGCTTGGTTTAAAAATTCAAGCAAAAACAGGAATGAAAATGGCACTTTTAAAAAGGGGTTTATTCCATGGAATAAAGATTTAAAGCTTAAAATATAATTTTTTAATGAAAAGGAAATTTAATAATATTCGGCGAAAAGAAGATATATTAAGATTACGAAAAGAAGGAAAAACTTATAACGAAATACAAGATGAACTAGGTGTTTCCAAATCTGTAATTTCATATCATTGTGGAGAAAACAGGACAGAAAAGAAAAGGGTTGTAAAAAGAAATAAATCAACCGAACATAAATTAGCAAAAAAAATAAATGCGTTTAAATCTAGATGCTCAAGAGATAATTATAGAATTTTTAGAACAAAAATAAAAACTTTCAAAAAAAGAAGAAGGGAAAATAGAACACACGCATTTGTTAATAATATTTCTAAAAATTTTTCAGTAAAAGATGTTGTACGGAAATTGGGACCTTCACCAAAATGCTATCTTACTGGAAAAGAAATTGACATAAACAAACCAGAAACCTATCATTTTGACCATATAATTCCTGCATCAAAAGGCGGAACCAATGATCTTGATAACCTTGGTATATGCACTAGACAAGCTAATTATGCAAAGAACGACTTAAGTATAGAAGATCTTTATGAACTTTGTGAGGATATTTTAAAATGGAGAGATGCAAATAAATCCAGCTAAAATTCATATATTTAGAAATTGTAATGATATTTTTGAGAGTCTACTAGAGTCTTTTAATAAAAATTATTGCGAAAACCATGTAACCAAGGGAACTGCATATAAAAACGATTTTTTTGATGTAATGAAATTTGATTCCCAAAACCCTATAAAAAAATTTATTTATAAAAATTTAGTTGAAAAGATTAACCAAAGCATTCCATTAATTAAAATTTTAAATGAAGAAGATGATTATATAAAATGTGAATGCACTATTTTTTATGTCGAAGATTTTGCAATAAATGGATTTTATATGATACAGAATACATTTGCAATTAAAGATAGTGATATGTACAAATTTAATATTTGGACTTTAAATTGCGACACATTTCTAGAGCTAGATGCTCATTGGTTATAACACACTTGACAAAAAAAAAATTTTTTGATAAAATTATTTCATGTTCGAATACTTAATTAACTCCAAGTTCTAAATGAAAGCTCTATCTTTATTTTCAAATGTAGGTTTTGGCGAGGTTTACCTAAACCAATTAGGTATAGACATCGTTGTGGCAAATGAATGGGAAACTAGAAGATGTAATCTATATAAAGAGTTTCATCCAAACACAAATGTAATCTGTGGAGATATAACTAAAGATGATGTAAAAGCTCAGATATATGATGCATGCCCTGATGCAATATTTGGAGAAGGAATAGATCTTATAATAGCAACTCCGCCATGCCAAGGAATGAGTGTGGCTAATGCAAAAAGACATCCAAAAGATAATAGGAATAAACTAATAGTCCATGCTATGGAAGTTTTTAATTCCTTACTTCCTAACTATATGTTAATTGAAAATGTTCCTGCTATGGCGGAAACCTATATAAATGTTGATGGCGAAGTCATAAATATGATTGATTACATAAAATCTGAATTGCCAGATGATTATGATATTAAATATAAAGTTTTAAATGCTCAAGATTACAATACGCCTCAATCAAGAAAAAGATTTATAGGCTTAATTTCTAAAGGCGGGAAATGGGAACACCCTAAATTTAAAAATAAATTAATTACAGTAAAAGATGCTATAGGTCATTTACCCTCCCTTGAATCTGCTGAATCTAGTAAATTTCCTTGGCATTATGCAAAAAAACATAATAATCTTCATATTAAATGGATGAAACATACTCCAACAGGTAAATCAGCTTTTCAGAATCTAGTATGGAAGCCGATGAAAGATGGAAGGCTTATTAATGGATTTGCTACTACATACAAAAGAATGGATTGGGATAAACCTGCTCCAACAGTTACAATGTGCAATGGGGCTATATCAAGCCAAAATAATGTTCATCCAGGTAATCTAAAAAAAGATGGAACTTATTCGGATGCTAGAGTTTTATCCGTAATGGAGTTGGGCATTCTTTGTGGATTGCCCGAAGATTTTTTTGACGAACTAAAAGGTAAATACCAAGAAGGTTTGATAAGAAAAGTTTTAGGAGAGTGCTTTCCACCTACAATGTGTTTAGAAATTATGAAAGGATTATTTAATGAAGATAGTTAAAGAATTAAAAAATGCAACCTTTGAGTACAGGGAACTAGATAAAGAATTCACCATCGTGGATAAAGAAGGTAATCAAGCTATACTTAATTTCAGATATGCTTTCGCATTTGTTCGGTTTGCTCTTAGAATTTTTCAAAGAAATTGGTTTAGAGATAAAAAATGTCTTGACAATTTTGATGATGATGTGCTAGAATATGAAGAACAAAAACAAATGGAACTTTTTAATAAATAAAAATTATGCAAAAATTAAAATTATTCTTAGATCTAGAAGAACGTTTCGCTTCTCTCTCTACTGCTGACATTGTTTATGCAGATGATAGTGAAGAATTTTACTACAAAGATACTGATGAGGCTGTACCCGAAGGAGAACCTATAGGTATAGATGTGCCTATGTATGATTTTAATTATCTTCAATATGCAGATGATGTAAAATCAAACGATCAATCAAAGGATGCCGAGAAATGGAGATACGGCGCTAACCAAGAATATGAATGTCTTTTGGGGGGAGGTATACCCGCTAAAGAAGTCAAATTAATACTTTTTAACAATATCGTTTACAAAACAAAGGAAGGATAAAATATGAATATGAATATGAATATGAATACAGAAAGAATTGTTTGGGCATTGGTGGTAGTTTTTTTACTTTATTTTACAGAAAGATCTTCCTCAATGTTATCTGATTATGAAATGCTTGAAAAAAATTGGAAAATATCTTCTAATTTACAAACAGATTTAATCAATGACATGGTTATGTCTAGAGAGAGTGCTTTGCAATCTAGATACTCACAAGGCTTTGAAGAGGGGAAGTCTTCAGCATTGGTAACATTTGCCAACGATAAAGAAGGATTCTTGTCATATAAAGATGGTTACCACGCAGCTATAAAACAATTTAATTTTAGAGACGAATCGGAAGAAGTCCCTGTAATCAGAGGAAAAGCTCTAAAACCTCAACTTCCTGAAAATATAATAAATACTAAAAGTGTTTTAAAATGAAGTTTGTAGATCAATATGCATTAGAATATTGCTTAAATAAGTTTGCGCCTTATTTAATTATCTATATATTGTTATTTACGAGCTTGGGATTAGATGACTTTAGAACTTGGGTTATTTGTGGTTTAATTTTCTTTATAGACAAATATGCCTTTAAAATAGGCAGATCTTTGGGAGAGTATGAAAATAACCCTAAATTTAGAAAGGAAGTTGACGATAATTTAAATGAATAAACTTACTCAAGAAGAATTTATAGAAAAATCAAGAAGAATACATGGAGACAAATACTCTTATGATAAATTAAATTACCATACAAATGATGTCCCGATAACATTAATTTGCGATGTTCATGGAGAGTTTTCTATCTTACCTAGAGATCACTTAAGGAATGATTCAACCTGTGCCGCAACTACAGGTTGCAAGAAGTGTTTCTTAAAAATCAAATTAAAAACAAACACTCAAACTAAATTTAAAAGAAGAGTTTTTTCTTGGGATCAATATTGGTTTTTTCAATACACACTTTACTTAAATAAAGGATTTGAAGAAGAGTTTGTATCTGTCATAAAATCTAGATCTTTTGATAAAGCCTCCGATATTTTATTAGATAAAGTAAAAAAAGACAATCCAAAAATTTCTATAAAAAATATAAGAGGATCTATGTTTCATAAAAATTTTGTCTTTGATAGGGAAAAGTCTTCTAAAATAACAATTAAAGATTGGGAAGACATTAGAAATTGTTGCTACCCAAATGAAAATGATTTTTTATTTAAGTTAAAAATAAACACACTTAATAAAAAAGACATAGAAAAAAGAAATAAAAAAATAGCTCTAAACCTTTCATAATTATGTTAAGCGAGAATGTAGATTTAAATTATAAAATAACAAAAAAAGATATTGAAAATTTCAATCAATACTTGGCTGATTATCAACTTGATATTTTAAAACTCTTGCAGAGAAAAAGAAGAACCAATCATTTACTAAGCATCGAAGAAATTGTGAGCAACTTTAACTTGCATATGTTAAAAAATAGAGAGAAGGTTATTCGATTCAGAAATGACAATTACACAATATTTTCAAAAGAAAGTTTTCATTATTTAATGTGTGTTTTTGCAAAAAATGCGGTAACATGGATGCATTGTAGGGAAAAAAATAGAAAATATTACAATAAGAGACATGACCTTGAATATAAAACTCAAGATGGCACTATAACAAGTTTTGAATTATTTAGTAAATTTTGGAGCGAAGAAGAGGAGTATAGTTTTGATGAAGATATAAAAAGTAAATCTTTTTTAAAACATCTAGTGGAATATAGCGGTTGGTTAACAAAAGCTGAAATTGAACTTATTGATTTATTAATGAAAGATTATAGCCAGCGCGAAATTTCTGTAATCAGAAAATGCTCGCATCAAGCAGTATCCGCAGCTTTTAAAAATCTAAAACTTAAAATTGATAATAGAATAAAGTATAAACCTTTTGATGATGATGCTTGGAAAAATATCACAAAAGGCAATGAGAGTTTAAAGAATTTGTTTTCATACAAGATTAAATCATGAGAAAAAAAATTTCAAATCAAAAAAAGTTTAGAAGAAAAAAGTTTTCAGTTGATCAATATTGGAATATGCATTATACAGAAATGTATAAGGATAAAACAGAAAAAGATTTCAAAAGCTTCATTAAAGCAAAGTCTTACGATTTAGCCAAAAAAATTTTAAAGAAAAAAATAATCGAAGATAATCCTAATACAAAAGTAAAAGCTATTATTGGTTATATGTTTCATGGCAAATACAAGAGATCGGATAATATTAAGCTTTCTTTAAGTAATTGGGAGCAGATTAAATTAGCTTCATACCCTAATATAAATAATTTTTTATTTAAAAAAGAAGTGCCTAGACCAGAAGGTTATTCAAATCGATTTAATAAAACAAATTACGATCATATTTCTACAATAGGTTTCAAAAAAGGAGAAGATAATTGGGTGACAAAAAACCGAAAAGGCAAAATGTTGCCGATAGAAGACAGGCAGGGCAAGAAATGGACAGGAGATAAATGGATAGATTGGGATAAGTCGGAGATGTCTAGAATTAAAAAAATAATGATTGAAGCTCTTAAAAAACATGGAAATAGAAGAACAAAAGCTTGTAAAGAAATGAATGTTTCAAGAAATAAGTTTTATAAGTTGATGCAAAGAATTGAGGGTAAAGATTGGTGGAATAAGAATTATCCCCCACCAAAACCAAAACCTCCAATTTTGCCAACAAAAGTTAGATCTGCTATTCAAAAAAAAACGATGCAAAAAAGAATTAGCCAAGGGTATATCCCTTTTAGTCATATAACAGAGGAGCAAATAAAGAAAAGAGCTGAGTCAATTAGGTTTACTAGAAAACTACAAAAAGAAAAGTTTTACCAAAAAATGATACCCAAGATAAAAAATGCTTTACCATTAAATAATAATAGCAGGGTTAATACTGCAAAATATTTAGGTTTAACAATATCTCATATGCATAAGATAATGAGAGAGACGAAAAAAATGTACAAAATAAACTGGACAGATGAATACCCAACTCCAACAGGAAAAAGTCAATACCAAATTTAAAGAAGATATTTTTAATAAATATTTAGAAGCATATCAAACAGATATGCTAAGGATTATATATAAGCATAGAAGAAGCAATCACGTTCTTTCTGTTGAAGAAATAGCTTCAGAAGCAAACCTTTTAATAAGCAAAAAGAAAGAACATATTATATCAATAGATGATTTTAATGAAAACAATTTTAAAAAAATAGCTTATGCTTATGTCAGGAATGCTATAAAATGGAGCGCATGGAGAGAAAACGATACAAAGCAGAAACAAGGGGTTGTGGATGGCTTTATGTACGATGAAGGTTCGGGCGAAACATTAACAACTTTTGACTTTGCATTAAATCAATCAGATTATAGCGAAGAAGACAAGACAGACTTGCATGATGAACACGATAGACATAAAAATAGTATAAACTTTTTTAGATCTTTTCTAACAAAATCCCAATGCGAAATAATGGATTACCTTCTAGAAGGTAAAGATATTTATGAAATAGCAAGCATTTATAATATAAGCAGACAGGCGGTAGATTTTAAAGTACAAGATATAAGGGCTAAAATAAAAAACCATCCTAGTTTTAAGGATGGTTTGAGCAGTAAATCTTTAAAAGACGCAACTTTTGATTGTATTTCTAAGGGGCAAGATGCAATAAATAATTTTTTTAAGGAAACAAAGGTAGAATTTTCTGACAAAGATTTACATTCATTAAAAAATATTTTATTATCTTCTCCAAAGTTTTATACAGCAGAAGAAATAAATAAAAAATATTTTGATTCTAAATTCAGCGAAATTTTAATTTACAAAAGAGCAAGGTCAATAGGTTTAAATTTTTTAATGACAAAAAAAAGACCTACTTATGCTTTTAATGAAGCTCAAGAAAAACTTTTAATTAATTTATTTAAAAAAGGTAGTCGTGGGAAAAAAATATATGATGCAAAAACTATTGCAAAAAAAATGTGTTTGAGCGAAAAATCCATTATACATAAACAATACCATATGTTTAAGCAGGGCATTTTTCATGAAACTTTTAAACAGAGAAATGATAGACTTAAATTACTCAAAAGAGTATTCAAATCAAAACTTTTTGATTATCGAAGACCAAAAAAATATCAATTAACTGATTCTGATAAAGAGAATATTTTAAATATTTTAAAATCTCAAGGAGATAAATACAATTTAAAAAATATTTCGAGAAAATTAAAAATACCCTTGAAAATTATTAGTGGATATAGATCAGTATTGATAAGGAAAAAACTTTTACCCAAGCTTGGTGACAAAAAGAGAATTTCAAAATTCTCAAGAAAACAACATTCTGATTTAATAGTTTCAATCAACCAAGGCAAAAGTATAAAATATACTATTGAAAAAACAGGAATTAATAAAGGCTCTTTAAGAGGAATGTGCTTAAATGCATATAAGAATAAATTAATTACTAAAGATCAGCTTGTGAATTTTTATAAAACTACTTGATTTTTACGATATTTAGTGTATAATAATGTGCATTGATCTTTGAAAATTTTGGGGGTGTTTTTGGATTTGACTAGCATTGAATTCATTCACGGCAAGTCGGAGAAGTGTCTGGCTTCGTTAATAAGACACAAAGCTATATATGGCGAAGGTTATAATAGCATAGAGGAGCTTCTTGACGCGGCTCGTGAAGAGTATGCAGTCTCTCAAGTAATTGAAGAGGCTACTGCCCTTTATGAAGCGGAAGAGCTTCCAATGGCAGCGTAAAGTCTGTCACCTCGCAACTTTTGACGCAGATAAAAAGATTGCGGGGTCATCAATCTGCAAAAACAGAAAAGGTTTACCTGTTAATAAACTGCAAATAATTGTAACAGGGAGTTGGATGTTAATATCATAACTATAAAAAAAATTAACTAAACTTGTAGAAGTGAATCGTTGAAGATGATTAGGACGCGGGTTCAACTCCCGCCACCTCCACCATTTTCTTGACTTTTTTAAAAAATTTCAATATAATTATATCATGAAGTTAACAGAGGTAGAATCTAGAGTTTTTAAAAAACTAATCGAAGAGCTTACAGAGTTAAGCTTAGAGTTGATTCATGCATTAAACAAACCTAAAAAAGAAAATGCAAAAGAAATTATAGAAGAAATTTCAGATGTTAAAAAATATTTAAATTTATTAGAGGGCTTAATAAATGAACGAGTTTAGAATAAAATATAATATTGGAGAAGATCATGCTGAATTAGACAATTTTCATTACTATATGGCAGACTCTTCAATCCAAGCACTAGCTTTCCATTATGACATGGCGAGAAAAAAGAATTTAAAAATGCAAACTCTTTCTGTGGAAAGATATTGTAAATATGCAGAAAAATGGATTGATGAAAGTGAGGTTTTGAATAAAAATATTTCACTAGAAAATGTTTAGATGTAAATTATTATGTAATTTATTCTAAATATTGAACTTATATAATATATCAAAACATCCAAAAAGCCCACAAAGGGTTTATGGTGTTATAGAAATACCTAAAGATACCAATGTAAAATATGAATATCGCCCCGACTTAGAGGCATTCATTTACGATAGGAGTTTGATTAGTGCAATGGTTTATCCTGCTAATTATGGATTCATACCAAGCACGAAAGCTGAAGATGGAGATGCTTTAGATTTATTAGTATATAATAATATGCCAATTCAAAGAGGCACTATTGTTGAGTGTAGAGTTATTGGAGTTTTAGATATGGAAGATGACGGAGAGAAAGATTATAAAATACTAGGAACTCCAATTTCCCACATTAGGGAATATAGAGGTTTATCTGATATTGATCCACAATTTTTAAAAATATGTCAAAACTTTTTTTCGCACTATAAAGATTTAAATAATAAAATAGTTGAAGTTAAAGATTGGCATGACGCAGATTTTGCTAGAAAAATAGTAAACCAAAATTATAATAAATTTTAAAAAACATGATTGACGACAAATATTATCAATTTTATCTAAGTAAACATCAAAACCCTAAATGTAGGTTGATGCACTTTATAGGACAATGGGCTACATTGGCTTTCATAGGATTTATTGCTCATGGTTGGCATTGGTACTTAATACCTCTAATTCCATTTGTGGTTTATCCATTTGCATGGACAGGTCATTTTATTTTTGAAAAAAATAAACCATTGGCGGTTGATGGTGTAAAAGATGGGGGCAAAACTACATTAAAAGCAAAATTATGCGACATTCGTATGTTTTTTGACATTTTAAGGGGAAGACTTTCAATTTGGTAAAATGGAATTTTTTATATTGATAGGCTCTCTTGGAATTCTTTATTATTTTTGCATTGAATCTTTGTACAGAAAATGAACGAAAGAGAATTAAGATTACAAATACACAATCAAGAAAAGCAGATTTCAGATTTATATGCTTTGATTGATACATTGCAAACTAATTTAAGAAGTGCAGTTTCAGTTATACCCGAAGATAAAAAAGATAGCATAGTTAAAGTTCAAAGTTTTAAATGGTGCATGAATTGGCGTCAAGGAGACGAAAAAGATGTGTAAAATATAATGTGGATCACAAACATTTATTAGTTAATGCTACTTTTGAAAAAACTCCATTTACTGACGAGTCATTCACAGAATCTTGGATAAAAAATTTAGTCGATATAATCGACATGGAAATTCTACACAAACCAATAGCGGTTAAGTGTGAAGAAAAAGATAACGAAGGCATTAGTGCTTTTTGTCTTATTACTACCAGTCATATTGCTTTGCATTCTTGGGAAAAGAAAGATCCAAATTTAGTTCAATTAGATGTTTATAGTTGTAAAAAATTTGATCAGCATTTAGTTGAAAATGAATTAAAAAAGTTTTCTCCCATTAGGCTTGGCTCTCATTTTCTCGATAGAGGTTTAAGATGTACGAGAGGTTGGCAATTATTTGACGAAGGTATGGCATGAATATATATTTCAAACATTATTGTGGAGCTATAACGCAATATGATTATTTGTTTTTTGAATGTATGGCAGAAGTACCTCTTGAAGAAGAAGAAGAGGCGTTAAATAAAGGTTGGTTGCCTGATGATTATTTCCGTCCCAAAGAAGGTGATAAATCTCATTGGTATCAAGCTAGACAAACAAGGATAGATTTAAGTAAGTTTAAAGAAACGAGAAGAACTAGGAAAGCTAGAAAAAAATGTAATTTAATAATAGAGAAGGTTTTTGATGCAAATATTGTAGATTTAGAAGTTTTAACAGAAATTTTTGATAAATATACTAAATATAGAAATTTTAAAAGTTGGGATTTAAAACCTTTAATAAATTTAGAGATTGATAGAAAAAAATTTATCGTATACCACGAGCAAAAAAATGATAGTTCTTGGCATAAGCCAATAGCATTCTCTTTTATCAGAGATGTCGGAAATAATAGTATTTTCTCAACACAATTTGCTTGGGACTATGAAAATCCAAAATTATATCTAGGTAAATATGCAAATCTCGCAGAGATTGATTATTGTATTGATCAAAAAAAAGATTATATGTATCTTGGTTTTGGTTATGAAAAGTCATGTATTTATAAAGCGGATTATGAAGGTTTTGAATTTTGGACGGGCGAAGAATGGTCTGATGATATTGAGCATTATAAGTGGTTATGTGAACGAGATTCTAAAATAGAGAAAACAAGTGATTTAGATAAAATAAAAAGATATGATGATAAATATTTTTTTAAATGATAGAAGATTACATAAAATATATTTCTTTAAAAAGAGATGAATTAGGCGGTCATGCGATTTGCCCGTTTGCAAAAAGTTTTTTAGATAAGATTGAAATTATAGAGTCTACTAATTTTATGGCAGATGCATTTGAATGCATGCAAAACAAAGAGCATCCCATGCTATATTTAATTTATGGCAACCCGAAACAATTTGATAAAAAATGGCTAGAAGAATTTTGTAATGATCATCAGCAATTTGCAAAAATCAAAGATTTGTGGTTGATATGGGATCACCCCGATCAAATTAACAAAATCAATGGCATAGAAACAAACAATAAAGAGTATGCTATATTATTAATACAAGGATTAAGTGAACTAAACAAGCATTCCAAACGATTACATAAGACAAATTATTATGAATTTTGGGATAAAGAATATTATAATAATATAGTTAAAAATAGAATATGAAAAAATTATGGTTAATATGGGCAAGAACATTAGATCATCGGGTAGGCAGAACTGATGATGACGAACCCGACATTCCAATTCTTTCTTTAAAAGATGCGCAAATAAGTTTATTAATAAGAACCATTATAGTCTTGACAAATATGATAACTTGTGGTTTTATAGTAGCGAACATAATTAAAAATTGGTAAATGAAAAATAAAGCTAAATTTGTAGAAAAACGATGGGGACATGAAATATGGTTCGCAAATAATGAAAAAGAAAATTACTGCGGTAAAGAATTGTTTATCAAGGAAGAGTGTCATACCTCAATGCACTTTCATGTGAAAAAACATGAAGTTTTCTATATACTAGAAGGTCAACTTTATCTTGAGTTAATTGATACAAAAACTGGCGACACTAGCCACATTATATTAAGCAAGGGCGACAAATATGAAATAGAGCAAGGTCAACCTCATCAACTTATTGCTCACAATGGATCAGTAAGACTAATTGAAGCAAGCACATTCCATGAGAATTCAGATTCATACAGAATATATGACGAATTAAGATGAAAAAATACGATCAAATCAATCAAGAAATATTAAAATCTTTACCCAACCCAAGTAAAGGCGCATACGAAATAAAAGTAAAAGTTCCCGAATTTACTTTTCTTGGAGTTAAGGAGCAACCCGATTTTGCTAATGCTTATCTTAGTTTTTATCCAAGCAATAAAATTATAGAATTAAAAAGCCTCAAGCAATATGTTTTTCATTTAAGAGATATTGTTGTATCTTATGAAAGATTAATTAATATTTTTTATGATCATTTAATGGAAGTATATGAACCTGAAAGATTGCGACTAGTGATGGTTTTCAACCCAAGGGGTGGAATATCCTCAAAATTAACTATTGACTCCGATTGGGCAGTTAGAGGTGGTCAAGAAAAGTTTAAGGATTGGATTGAAAAAGAAGAGGAGTGGAATGTCATTATGTAATGAGTGAAAAAGAATTGCCTGATAACTATGTTCCAAATGCCTATGCCTTGCCTTATGCAAGTAATTTATCTGCACCCGTAATTAAACCTGACCATAGCCTTGGTGGATGGAAAGTTGGAGCGGTACATTCTGCAAATAAACACTACGAAGAAAGATTTGATAAATTAAAAAAAGAATTTGAGGAATTAGCTGAAGGTGTTAAGTGGAACGAAATAATATTCAATGCAGAAATGAGAATGAAACCTGTTATTGGAAATATATATCATCTATATCAAAAAGATAATGGAAAATATTTTATGAGTTTATTTGCCCCAAATGAATGTTCTTGGGGAGAGAAACATAAAGGCAGTTTTAGGTTGAATTATGATAATCGATGGGATATTATAAAATAATATGAACGAAGAAGAGAAAAAAGAAATGGAAGAAATGGGTTTAGAAATTACAAACTGCCCCATAACAAATAAAGAAATTCATACAAATTGTTTCATAACAATAGACTATGGATACCCCTCTCCAAAAGATTGGATTATCTATAAATTTCAATATGTCCATCATGATGTTGGCGAAGCTCTTTTAGAAAAAATAAAAGAGTTAAATCCTAAAATAGATTTAGAATCTTATTCTCTTGACCAAAGTATGAGTGGAGAATTAGAATTAAACTCCGATGAATTCACTCAAACTGATTGGGGACATATTAGAATTATTGACGAGTATGAAGATGAATTTTTTGTAAAGAATCTATTCATAGGGGGAGGCAGAGAAACAGATACTTTTAATTTAAGTGGTGGGCAGGTTGCCAGCGCTTTCATAATTCATGGAGATGGTTTAATTCGTATAGAAGATTCCTCTCAAACTTTTAAACATGGAGATACTATTTTGATTCCTCAAGGATGTAGTTTTTGTTTTGTAAATCCTGAAGAATTTTCCACCATATCAATTGTTTTAAGTATGACAAATAAAGATGTTAAAGAATAATACTAATTATAAATAACATTGTATCTACTATAACCTCTCTTTCTAAAAAAAAGAAAAAAAGACTTATCAAAATATAAAGATTTCTCTCTAAATCTTGATTCATTTTTCTAATTTTTCAAAAATTTTGACGACATCAGTTCTTCTGTCTTCTAGTAATTTTTGAGTTTGTATCCATCTTTCTGAATCTCTCGCTCCATTTTTAGCTAAGTCAATTTCAATATGTCTTAATTTACGAGACAAATTTTCTACTCTTGCATTTTCTTTTTTAAGAAAAAATGCTATAATAGAGATCATTGTCCCCATTGCAATCATTATCATTTCGTTTGTGTCCATATAATATATATACACTTTTTTGTTGACAATTTAAAATTCTTAGTCCATAATCTATGGTATGACACAAGTATTAGGACTCACTTGCATAAGCGAAGAACTCAAAGACATAGACAAGAAAAAATATTCTTTTCGAACTATGACTCGTACAGGGTTTCGCAATATGACAATTAAACAAGGTAGGAATGAAGCCATTAAAGTATTATCTGATAGAATTTTGCATAATATTTATGTTACTCAAGATATTCTTCATCATTGTAAGCTATCAAACATTGGGCATTATCGTCTTAGCTCTGCTTTATTTCCTCTCATTACCGATGAAACTCTTGAATTATCTCTTGAAGATTTGCCAAATTTTATTCAAATAGAAAGAGAATTAAGAGGAATCGGTATCATGGTAATGACCACAGGTATATCTATCGGATCTCATCCCGATCAGTTTAATGTTCTTGCATCTCAAAATGAAGATGCTGTTCGTAGGACAATAAACGAATTAAATTTTCAAGCTAGTATATTTGATATGATTGGTTTACCTCAAAATCATACTGCTCCTATGAATATTCATATTAATGCGCCTTTGCCCGATATTGAGAATGAAGATGTAAATGAAGTGAACGATCACAAAAAATTTCACGATGAAAGAATAATAAATGTTGCTGATAGATTTTACAATAATCTGATGAAATGTGATGTTGGTGTTCGCAATCGCTTAACTATCGAGAATGAAGATAGGGGGGTTTGGAATGTAGATAATATCATGCAGTTTAGCGAATATATATTTAATAAATATCATTTCAATCTACCTGTTTGCTACGACAATCTTCACGATATGTGTAATCCTTCAGAAGTTGAATCGATAACTTGGCAAGCAGAGCGTTGTGCATACACATGGATAAACCAAGATTCAGATGACGATGGTGTTTTTGTTGCTCCTGTCTTTCATTGGTCAGAAGGTCTTCCACAAAAACCTCGCGCTCATGCAGATTATTTTGCTCTCGGAAATCGTCCACCTCATATTGCTATTGAACCTGACAAACCTGTCAAGTGGGAATGCGAAGTAAAGGCGAAAGACAAAGCAATTCGTTTGTTACAAGCAAGCACAATATCCGAAACAATAACATCATGATTAAGAAAAATAACAAATTAGAAGTTGGGGATCATGTAAGAGAGAAATTAAAATTAAAAAAAAGAGTTGGTCAAATAATTACTATCTTACAAGATAGTGAAACCAACCCGACTCTCGAATGTATTTTAGTTAATCCAAAGAATCTTTTACCAAAAGAAAATCTTTTTGGAGAACATAAAATATTTAAAATAAAAAGAGATAAGGTAAAATATTATATTCCCCGCCACAAATTATTTGAGAAAAAATCTTTTGAGATAGGAGATTATATTCATTACAAAGGAAGAACTCGGATAAAATATGGTAGAATAATATGTTATTTAAATGAAGAAGAAGGATTATATCCACATTCTTATGATATTCACAAGCACAATGGTAAAGATTTACTTGAATGTGTGGAGATTAATCCAAATAATTTAAAAAGAATATTGGACGAAGAAGATCACCCATGTATTTTTATCGCTAATCCAAACAAAGCTAAAATTGTAGCAGTTTTAGATAAAGATGAAAATGGCAAACCAATTATACCCTTGAGGCTTGACATTTAGTTTTTTTTCTGCGATAATATAAAAATGAATAAGTTAGAAGAAGCAATGGGCAGGATGAATCACATAGAACAAGATATAGAAGCAATGATCTATGCAATCGGTGATTCTTCTCGCAGATTTACAGAAGATGAGTTATTAAATATGCTTATTGGCATGAATCAGCTACATAAAACTCGCTACCAAATGATGTGGCAAGAATACGAAGTTAATAAAAAGAAAAAAAGGGAAGAATAAAATATGAATACTTGTTTAGAATTAGAGCAAAAATATAAAGACAAAATACTTTCATTGTTTTTGGATCATGTTAAAAAAGTTGAAGCAGATCACGATGTTAAAACCGATGGTGATAATACAGATTATTGGAATGCACTCAAGTTAGACGATGGTAGTTTTGTTGATTATAATTTCCACATGATGTCTGAATGGGATGATCTCGATAGAAGTTGGACGTGCGAAGTTTATCCTGTTGATCCACCAACTGAAAATAATAAATATCACTCTATTAATACTAATTATACATTGTTATTAGCTTTTTATCATCCCGAAGAAAATAAACTAGATGTAGAGAAATGATAGATGAATAGAGTAGATTATATTGCAGTTGATTGGAATCGTCCACATGGACATGAAAGATTGCCCGAAAAACCAATTAAGATGACTAAAGAAGAGGCATTTAAATTAAATAAACAATTATTATTAAATCACGAAAAGAAAAGATATATAAGGGCGGAGTTAAAAAATGAAAAATAAAAATGCAAAACTAGGAGAAGAAGGATGGTATAGTTGGCTAACAATTAGACAAGAAGATGATACAGATGATTGGTCTGCACCAATTATGTGGTTAGACGATATGTCTGAAGATAATCTATTTCCATCTGATGATTTAAATATTGATTGGGTAGAAGAAATGGACAAAGAAGGCGCTCCAATCATAGATGGCGATCATTTAGGTAGAGATATTTGCATAGAAGTAACTTGTCCATCGAAAAACATTGACAAGCGTCGTGCAGTAGGTTATAATATAGACTTTAATTGGAACTAAAGCAGAAAGGTAATTATCATGGGATACGATTTATCAAACGAAAAAGGACATGGGTATAGATGGAATATGTGGGGTTGGGGTAGTGTTTTTAATTTAGCACTAAGTTATGATTGGCAACCCCTTGGTACAGAGTTAGATTTAAGTTATTTAAATGAAGGGAAAGATGACGATCATGAAGCAGAAGAGTGGGCAGGTGGATATTTTAGCAATGATGGTCAACTTGTTTCCAAAGAAGATGCAGAGGGCTTCGCTAAAGCACTAGAATCTTCCCTTGACGATATTCCCGACAGAGATGTCAGACCAAGAACATCAGGTAAAATAGATGAAAGTTTCTTTGAAAAAAGAAAGAAGATTTGGGGGCAACAAAAAGCATCTTTATTGGTTGAATTTTCGGGAGAAGAAAGTAAAAAATATTTAAGAGGTTTCATTTCTTTCTTGAGAGAAGGTTCTTTTAGAATATATTAAAATAAAAGCAATGTGGAATTACAGAATAATTAAAGATAAAGACACTTATGGTCTTTATGAAGTCATTTATAATGATGATGGAGAAATATCCGCACATTCTGAAAAAGCAGAATTAGTAGGAGATAGTGTTGAAGATTTATTAAATTCTTTGAGATTAATGCTTGATGATGCACAAAAGTCTTCTTATAATATTTTAGAAATGGATAAAATAAAATTTGCTCCACTTGTAGATGAGTCGGAGAAAATGGAAACAATAACTTTAGATAAACTTTTTGGACATGAAGGAGAAGTCGAAGAAACAAACTAAACAAAGTAAACCTAAAAGTCAAAACGGAAAAGGTGATTCGCCTAGAAATATTTCAGCTAGGTTTAAAAAAAACTACGAAAAAATAAATTGGAAAAAAAAATGAAAATATCAATTTCAACAGATAATAAAGTTTTTAGCGTTGAAGATGAATATGGATTCGACTGCTCAACTATTCATGATGCGGTAGAAATGTTCAAGGGTCTACTTGTATGTGCAGGATTCCACCCTAGCAATGTAGATGATGCTTTTAATACCGAATATACATGGTTTACTGAAGAAGAAAGAAATGACAATATGCAAGGTCATCTCAAAAACGACAAATATAACGAAGGTTATGCTAAAGGTTGGGACGAAGCATTGCACAATAAAAAAGTTCAAGACTTTCAAGAAAATTTATACAAACAAGATGATAGTGATTACATTTTTTAACTATGAGACAAGAAGATGATCCATTTGAAAATTTTAGTAATTTCATTAGCTTAATCTTAACAATTCTAATTGTTATAATTTTTCTTGGAATAGTTTTTTCTTGCTCAAATAAGGATATGTATTATATTTATTTGGAGCATGACCCAAGAGAGCCATTGTATAGCACTTCCTCGCTAAAAGATGCTCAAGAGTATTACGAATATTTTAAACCATTTCATTCAGATATGTATATACAGACTACTGAACAAGAAAATAATTTAGTAATTTTAAAATGATACAAATAGAAGATGCAAACAATGAAAGTTATCACATTAACCCATCAAATGTGGTATATGTTAAAGCTCGGCATGATCCTCTCAAGGGCGAAAAATGGTGGAAAATAACTTTTGTTAATGGCGAGCAATTACATACTCGCAACGAAGCAGGAGTTACATCTATCATCAATGCAATAAAAGTAAAAATTAAAATATAAGTTTATGAAGAAAAAATCTAAAAAATCTAGGTTAGCATATATTAGGTGGGAACATGGAATGAGAATACAAGAAGAAAAAGACAAGAAGTTTAAAGATAAATATGGAGATGTAAAAGAGCAAGAAAAAGAGTTGGAGCGAGAAGAGCTTAAATATTTAGAGGACGAATTGCTAATATGCGAACCCACTAATTTCTTAAATAGATTTGGTGAATAATGGATTTTTTGCTTGCAGTAATAGTCGCTATTACATTATTATGTATATCAATCAATAACCTATGGAAAAATGACAGAAAATAATCAAGTATTATCAACAAAATGTAGAGTAAACTCTTTTCTTGTATGCGATCAAATATATACCGATCCTGCAACAGGAAAAATTTCCTTATTGGGTATTTTTTCCAAACTTAGGGCAAAAGATTTCCCTGTTAGACATCCACAAATGGTTTGGTATGTTTCCCTGTCCGAACTTTCCGTTGGTGAGCATAATCTTAAAATTTCTATTACAGACCCAATGGGAGAAATTGAAGCAAGACAAATAATAGATAGAGATTTTTCATGCAACTCCCCAAATACTAGAATAAATTTAATTAATGAAATTAAGAGGTTAAAGTTTGAAGAACCTAGAAATTATTCTATTATAACTGAAGTTGATGATGAAATCGTCTTTGTTGACACTTTTCCTGTATCTTATCCTGACGATGAATAATAAAAAAATAATTTGGGGTTCTGAAGATAAGGTTAAAAAATATAATAAGGAAGTAAATCAAATCCTTAATTGTCTTGATGATATTGAGGAAGGTTACGGATTATCTCTAGTAACAGATGAAAGTTCTTTCTTAGATTTTGATTTAACTAAAGAACAATTAGATCAATTAAGTTTTGAATTACAACAAGAAATAAAAGAAGATGACTTGATAGTTGATGTTGCAAAAAAAATTAATGAATGGTATGAGCAAATTGCCGAGAATTATTCTCAGTAAATTTTTATACCATGTGGGAGATTTGGTTAGCAAGTTTCTTTATTTTAATTGTTTTAGTTGGTTGTATCCACTTTATAGAAAATTTATGATTTGGAGTTCCGAGCTTGACAAGGATAACGTAATATGGAAAAATAAAAAATATGAATGAAATAGAAGAACAGAAAAATAAATTCAAAGAAGAATTATCTCAACATATTCTTTCTTTGTTAGATGATGAGTGGTTTCAGCAACTTTATTTTAGTGCTAGTACCGAGACTTTAGAGTTTAGCGATGCAATTCGAGACACTCTATTCAAATATGCACCTTGTTTTAATGATTCACTCAGTAAATTATTTAATTTCAAGCAGGTAGGGAACATAATCGCTCATAATATTTATCGAGGAATTATTCAAGAACTTAATGAATTATTAAATAATGGCGATATGAAGTTTGAAAATGGATCGTGGGTTTTTTCTAAAAAAACTTATACAAAAAAATTTATTTCCAAAAAGATTGTGAAAAATGTTTTGGACTCTAAATATGACAAAAAAGATGACCCAATTCATATACCTAATTTTGCTAGTGAATTTCATGAATATGATGAAGAGGATAACAATCGACGCAGAATTATTTTCACATAAATCAAAGGTGTTATGTGAATAGTTTATTTCCTAATAATAAAGAACCCGAAGTTCCGCCCGATACTTGTCCGTATATTAATTTCATTCAAGAAGTCCTTGAGCAAATAAAAAATAAAAATAAATCGCAAACATTAGACGCACAAGTACAATTAATCAATGATACATTAGAATATATCAGAGATGCAAACTCTTCACTAAGAGATTGTGGAAAATATTGGAAAAGAAAATATGATAACAAGGGGAAAAGAAAATGAATACTCAATTATTTAATTTATTAAAAACAGATGCAGAGGCTAGAAAAGCCAAAGCATTAATGACTCTTCATCTTATGGATGATAAGGCAGTTGGCATTGGAGATCATTCAACAGAGGATTTCTATAATAATGCTAAACAAGCACTTTCTGATTTAGCAACGGCAGAGGATGAATTGGAAAATTTAAATAAATATGTAAATGGCGATTATGATGTGTAACATCATTATGTGATAGAAACTTTCTCGATATTATTTTGCACTTTTATCTTCATAGCTTTAGTGGTCGAAATGATGACATAGGTTTTGATTCTGCCTATACTAGAGAATTAACTAAATATATTAAGCTATTTACCGAACAATATCGCCAAGATTTTAATGACTTAGATTCCTTAAAAGAACTTGCTAACGAATTAGGTTTTTGTGCGGAACAATTAGCATTTTGGATAGAAAGAAATAACCCCGAAAAATATGTAGAGAGTTTAAAATCTTTACTTGCTTGGCTTTTTGATAGGGTTGAAGAAAATTTTTAAAAAATTTTGGAATTTTAATTCATTTAAAAGATAATAAACATATTATGCAAAAACAATTTGAGTCAGACGATGGAACTTGCCGAAAAATGAAACTTGGCAAATCACAAATCAAATATATACAGGAAGCAGAAGAATTAAGAGATTTCTTCAATGTAATTACTACGATTAAACAGGGGGTCGATGAGAATTTAGATAGAGATTGTGATTTAGAAAAGATTATGCACTCTATTGGAGATATTTGCCCAACAGATACATTTGATGATTTTTTGGCAAAAAATGAAGATCAATTAAACGAAATAATTTCTTATGTCACAGAAGACCTTCGATGATATAAAATTTAGGGATCATCCCACTCATGAAAATTCATATATCGGGGATATTATCCTTGACAATGGATTAGAAGTTGTTTTAGAATATACAAAAATTCAAGCAAGAGATTTAAAGAATTATTTATATAAAAAAGATTTTATAGCAGGTGAACACAAATACGATGGAGATGAACTAATCTCAAAAACATATCAATTATCTGTATGGACAGAAGGTGATATTTTTGAATATAGCTCTGAGTGTTCATCTTGTACCTGTACGGAAAAAGAGATAAACGAGATTATGGAAAGAATTCAAACAGATAAAGAGGCTGTAATTAATCAAGTAAAAAAAGAGGACGAAGAAAAAGTGTTTAAAAAATTAAATATAATTTGATTTTTTTTATAAATAAATTACAATTACTTTTAACAACAAAAAAATAATCTATATATAATAAAATTATGAGCGATCAAGAAACATCAAAAGATACTAAATGGTTAGGCTGGAGAATTGGAACTCCTATCGAGAAATTGGTAGAAGAAGTATCAAAATTAAATGAAGAGGTATCTAATTTGAATAAAATTCTCATTGACCTTTCTCTTTCCATCAAGGATAAGTCAGAAAATTGAGTGAAGATTGGTATGAAGTTGTAGTTTCGGTTCAGCAAGTCGGAATTACAAAAGTAAAAGCATCTTCACAAGAAGATGCAGAAGATAAATTAGATCAATTTTCTTCTAAATATAACATACTATCTGATGAAGAAAAGTTATTGTTACCAAATCTTCCATTTGAATTTAATCAATTAATTCATTCAGAGGTCAATGTAAATAATAATTCTTTAATTAATTTAATTCCAAAGGATCATGTTTGCTCCTTAAAAAATGAGATAAAAAATTCTAATGATAATGAATTAAAGAATTTAATGTCTCGTTATGAAAATTTGTCGGAAGAAGTCGCACAAAGAGTAAAGAAGCCAAAAGAACAAGATATATCAAATCCAAAAGAATTTTTAAATATTTCTAAAAATTTTAAAAAATAAAGTTTGACATACTTTTTTATTATTGCTACAATATTAGCATGAAAACAAAAAAGTATAGATTATCAGTAACAGAAGAGATTGGTGGATACATTGTAGTTGAAGCTGAGAGCGTAGATAAAGCAGAAGAAATTGCAGAAGAATTACTTGATGAGTATGGTTGCGATAAATTGTTTTATCCCCCACCCACATACGAAGGTTTAACTAAATATCACGGCAATCAAACTCATGGAGATAGGGGAGTCTTCAGTTGCGAGGAAATTTAAAATGGGCGGAGAAGGATTATCAGTAAGTTTTAGAAGAACAAATAAAACAACTAAATCAAATGAAGAACTTCTTTCGGAGTTTAAAGTTTTAGTTTATTCTAATAAAAAAATAATGTCGCACATGAAATGGTACGGCAAAGAAAATAGTGTTGAATTATTAGAACATGGAGATACATATCAACCTTATTGGCGACAGGAAAATGTTGCCATAAAAGACACTTTTCAATTTGGAATTAGCGTCTATGAGTCTTGGCATGAAGATGCGAATTACTACGAGTGCCATAAAACAGAGGGTAGTTTTGTTTCTACTGCTAGGGATTTTGCAAAAGATAATGGTTTAATGTATTTCTCTGAAGGTTTTCCTGCTGAATGGATTGAGCAAGAAATAATTGATGGAGAAAAGAATTGGAATCGTTATAATGTAAAACCCGATGATAAAAACATTGACAAGATATGTGAGATATGGCATGATTATTGTAATTACAAAATGGAAAATTCTGACACAGAAGATAAGGTGTGGGGAGAAGTTAAGAAAAAATTAAAAAGCATAATGAATTTAGAACAAAAGAAAGATTTAAAATATGATAGTGTTGGGTGGAGAGAATGGTCGGCATGATTTGTTTAAACTCAGAAGGATTATATTTTTTAGATCAGTTAAAAAATTTGAGGGCGATAACTATGAAAGATTTAAATAAAGAAAAATTATATAATGATTGCATTGAAAATGAGCAGGTTCATGATGAACAAGGTAAATTCATCCCATATTCAACCATTATAAATGACATAGAAACGCATAAAGTTTTGTGCGAGCATTATTCAGTAACGAATGCTACGAGAAGAGAGAGTGCTTTTCAATCGCTAAAAGATTCAAATATTTCACAAGACAAATGATTTGTAATAATAATACATCAAATGAAGATTTGATTAATGAAATAGACGAATATAATTTAGGATTAGAGCAATCCGTTATTCTTCTTGAACCTAGAAAGGATTTTGATTCTTGTGTGATTGATTATGATTTAAGCGGAAGAGCTATTTATTCTACTAAAAAAATAATAGAAGTAAATATGAGTTTTGGAATGACAGAAGAAGAGGCTAGAGAGTTTTTTGAATTTAATACACTTGGAACTTTTCAAGGTATGAGCCTTGATTTGAATCCACCAATTTTTACAATGTACGATAGATGAAAACAAAGCATAATACTCGCAACTGCAATTACAGAAGATATTTGCATAAACAATTAAAGCACGGCAAAATAAGTGGTCGCTTTTATAAATTTCTCTGTAAGAACTTTCCTTACCATTTTTCCTATGAAGCTAAATCCTCTGTCAGGGCAGTTCTTGATGGTAAAAATGAATCTAAAATCATTAATTATTTAAATACTAATTGCAAAAACGATATTGAAAATAACAAGAAAATGTATAAAGCAAATATAGAGTGCGAAAAGAAAATAAGTTAATTATGCCTAATCCTAGAAAAAGAAGAAAAGTAAAAAATCCTAATTCAGTATCAAGACCTTTTCCGTTATGGTGTGATCCAAGTCACCCTGCTTCTAAATTTAAGAAAACAATAGGAAGTCGAAGTAAAGTAAAGAATCAAAATAAAAAAGAAAATTAAAAAAAATTTTAAAAAATCTTGACAGAGTTCAAGATATATGGGAAAATATTAAGTATGAAAGTAATATCAAAAGAAATAATTGGAACAACGGAATGGTCTGAAGGTAGAACTAAAAAAGAATTAGTTAAACAAACTGCTTGGTCTAGTTCAAAAGATTGGAGCGGGTTGAGCGGTCTTGAAATAAATGGTTACACTTTTAATAATTATGTAAAATGCACCGCAATTACGAGTCAAGGATTGAGTCGAAATAAATATTTTACCATTCCTATTGACAAGGTTGAGGAGTTCTGCCATAATTTAATGGAAGCTAAAGATTTTGTAGAAAGGCATAAAAATGACAAAGTATGAAGAGATAAGAAAATTAAAAAGTTTATTTGATGTTGAAAGTTCATTGGATACTCAAATATATGAATTAGCAGGATATGATTTAATTGAAGATATTGCGGAAGATATGTTTAAATTAAAAGAAGAGATGAACAAAAGATTAAATAAAAGAATTAAACAACTTGAATTAATCGGAAAGTTCGGAGTTAAACCTATTGATACTTCTCATTTAGATGATGATGCTTTTGGGGCATTTATCAGAGGTGAAATGTCTGAAGCAGATGTTATGAATTATGATGGAATGGGAAACCACAAAAGATAATAAAATGAGAGAAATTATAGGAGACGATTATCCAACTTACGAAGATTCAGTAAATATGACTTTAAGAGAGAAAGGTCATTATGTTTGCAATATACCTGCGACCGATTTTACTGATGACGAAGAGAAGATGGCAGACTTCAACAAACTAACTAAACAAGAATTTTTAGATAGTTATTCTTATCTAACAGAGCAGGAGTATGAATTAACAATGAATCAAGTAAAATTATTACAAGAAGAAAGGAATATTTCCAAAGAAAATATGGAAAAATTGTTAAAAGAAAATCTTCAACTCAAACATCGTTTGGCTTGCATTGCTGATGATCTCGAAATTATCGAGAGGCATATTTGTCGATATGATAAAGATAAATTTTTTAAAAAGCCAAGTCGCAATCCCGATGGTAGTGTTAATGCAGATGAAGCATGGCATAATGTTACTAACATAGAAATTGCTTGTGATTTATCTGACGAATCAGTTAAGGAATGGGGTTCTCCATTAGCAGAGGAATATAGAAAGATGTTAATGGAAGAATGAATATTGACTATCAGTTACTAGAAAAACAAAGAGATCATTTGTTATCTATTTTGTGGCATGACTTTAAACCTTCCGAAGATCGAGAAGATCAACCTGTTCCGCTAGACAGAGAATTAGGTTGGGGTATTGTACATTTACTAGACGATTTATTAGATCAAAATTATTACAAACAAAAGAAATAAAACAATGAGTAAAAAATTTTATGATGTAGAGTTTAAAGCCACAACTTATCGCACTTATGAAGTTGAGGCAAGTTCACAAGAAGAGGCAGAGGAAATCGCCATTGAGCAACTTGATGAGGATTATGAAGTTAGTAAAAGATGGAAGGAAGATGCTGAAGTTGTTCAAATAAAACCATTAGATGGATATGAAGAATAAAAAAGAATATTGCGTTGGCATTAAAATAATTAATGCTTTTTATGTTGAAGCAGAAAGTCGAGATGAAGCAGAGCAAATAGTCAGAGAGTATGATCCATATAAAACTCTTGACGATTGTGATTTTAATATCGAATATGCTGATCTTACCAACGGAGAAATTGCATGGAAAATAAAAGCAGAGGAAGTAAAGTAAGGAGATTAAAATAATTATGAAGGTAACAGAATTAGAAGTTAAAGAAAGTTTTGATGGCGAGTTATATTTTCGTCTACCCGATGATCTATTAAAGAGATTAGGATGGGAAGTTGGTGATGATTTGAAGTTCATCCCCCAAGATGAAGCATTTATTATTAAAAAAGTAAAAAAAGTTTCGATTCCTGTTGACTTTGATAAGGATGATTTGTTAGAATATATGACAATGGCACACGAAAAGGATATGACATTTAATGAATTATGCGAAGAAGCAATAAAAGAAAGGATAAGTAGAGATGAATAAACAAGCTATTGATGGTTTGAAAAAGGAAGAGGAAAGTAAAGATCAAATAAAAGAATTAAAACAAGCTATTCGGCATCTTGAAATCGAATTAGATTATGCGGAATCAAGATCAGGTAGTTATAAATATATCACAAGCTTAGAGAAACAAATAGACGAAAAATACCAACTATTGGAGAATTTGTATGAGAACAACTGAAAGACAACTTAGGGACGAAGGCGAAGAACCAACAATAGATCAAATGAGATACGATATTGCTGAAGCAGAAGCAGTTAATATACAAACAAGCGAGGTTATAGATTTATTACTTAACGGATTTGTCGGGTTAAATGAAACTCCTGCAATAGAAATTAAAGACGAACATAAACGTTTATTTTCTTGACGACTAAAAAAAACTTTGCTAAAATATTTGCATGAATAAAGAAATAAAAGATAAGTTAAGACTAATTTTGGATGAGGCAGAGGTTTCCGCTATTGGAGACACTCAGAGTCAAAATTCAAAAGAAGTATTAAATGCTTGCGAAGATATTAGAAATTTGCTAGAATCTACTAGATTCGGCATATATATGAAAATAAAAAAGAAAGGAAAGCGATGAAAAATTATTTTGCGGATGTAAAAGTAGAACATAAAGGTATTGGACATTTTCCAATTCGTTGGAATCGTTGGAGTCCCGACACAATTATATTTAAAAGCAATAGATTGGTTAAGAAAATTATGCCCGAAAGTAATATTCTTAGTTATCAAAGCAAAGTTGAACGTGACAGAAAGTGTTGCGAATTGATGGGGGGTACAAAAATTCAACAAACTTCTTATAGTGGCAATCCTTATTATTACTATGACCAAGATCAATACAGGGCAGTTCATGTTCTTTTAAAAGATTGGGATAAAACCAAAAGAAAATGTGATTATGTTGGTGCAAATGTGGATTTTGTTGATCGCAGACCTAATTTAGATAGTGTTGGAAATAGGATGACTAATGTTGATATTCTTACTTATATAAATAGTATGCACAATCCTTTTAGCCATGTTTATTGCTCAAAAAGTGGTCAATGGGTAAAAGACCCCAATTCAAAAGCATCTCCTCTTGATGAGGGTTATCGCATGGCATATGGTGGACAAGGAGAAGGTATGTCTATGTCTATGGAAGATTGGGATGAGTATCTTGACATTTGCAAAGCAATTAGAATGTTCTTGTATGAAGTTGCAAATCCTGTTAATAACGAAGAGTTTGATTTAGATCAATTAGAAGAATTAATGGTAGCATAATGCCGATTTATTGTAACGATAATATATTGCTATGTGTGGGTGATAGTATGGCAGAAGAATACAAAGATTATATAGATAAAGCAGGATTAAAAGAAATGAGTAGTGAAGATTGTTTAGAAGAAGTATATATGAAAGATTGCATTGGTCATCTTGAATCTTTGCTTGATGATTTCGAGCAGGGTGCGTCAATAGATAAAGAAGGAATGCAAGATTTATATCATTGCAGAAATATATTAGATAAATTATCAAGACGAGTAGTTGAACAACTCAAACCATCGCATCTAAAATGATTACAGAAATAGAAATACAAAATTTTCTTTATGAAATAGATGAACCTGTTGGTGATGATAATGCAGTTCTAAGTGACGATCAAATTAATTCATTAGCTAAAAAAATATTTGACAATCAAAAAATATTATTTAGTTTATTTGACAAAGTTTCAGACAAACCTTGCGTTTGTGGATTTTGGGGGGACAAATGAAAACAATTATATTATTAATTTTAATCTTGACAGGATGTAGTCATTCCTCTAATTTAAAACCAACAGACACAAAGATTTCTCGTTCAGCAGAAATGCAAGCAGAAATAGATTTAGTTCTTGCAAAAGATGCCGAGAATAAAAAATTAGAGAAAGAATATTTAGAGGAAATAAGAATAGCAGAAAAAAATAACGATCAAGAAGCATTTAAATTTTATCTATCTGAATATGTAAAAGTAGAAAGATTAAAACTACCCAAATGGATAAAAAAAGAACCAAATTATGTTGAGGGTGGATTAAATATAAAATATTAATTTAAATTCGCATGGTAGCCAAGTGGTAAGGCAGGAGTCTGCAAAACTCCCATTCGTCAGTTCGATTCTGATCCATGCGTCCACTTTACATATTTAGGCAAAAATTTCTAAATAAATATTTGACAGAGATATAGATGATAGTTTATAATATATCACATGAATGCGATAAAAGAAGGAATGATAAGACAATCACTAGGTTTGCCATTAGAAAAAAATGTCAAAGTTAGAATTCCTTTTGTCTTTTCAAAATCACGTCCACATAAGTTAAAGAACAAAATTTTAGACAGAAAGAAAAAACATAAAAAAAGTTTGACAAAACAATTCTAGTATGAGAGAATAGTATTATAGTTTTAATTATCACATAAAAAAAGGAAAGCGAAATGATTATCACACAAGAAAAAAACAAAGTAGTTAGTTCACACGATTTTGAATCTGTAAACTGCACGATAGATGCCGAAGATATGCGCTATGTTGCATCTCTTCTTCGTAACAATTATTCTAACACACGACTTGCAGTTGTTAGAGAGATTACTGCAAATGCACTAGATGCAAACAAGGAAGCAAATGCTTCTCGTCAAATTGAAGTAAAGTTGCCAACTTCAATAAATCCAACTTTTGCAGTTCGTGACTTCGGGGGTGGACTTAGCGAGAAAGATATTTTTGAATTATATTCCAAGTATGGTAAGTCTACCAAGAGAGAATCAAACAATTATATCGGCGCTTTTGGTATTGGCAAGTTTGCTCCTCTTTCTTACGGAGATAGTTTCACTTGTGTATCTTACAATGGTGGGCTAAAAACATCTTACAATATTTTTGTTAATGATGATGATGATACAAAGATTAGCAAGATGCACCAAGAACCATCTTCTGAACCAACAGGCTTGAGTATCGAAATTGCCGTTGCAGATAGTGATGTTGGAGAATTTAAGAAAGTTGCTCAAAAGTTTTTCGAGTTCTTTCCTGCCGATGAAATGCCTAAGTTTATTGGTGTAGATGAAGATTTCATTTCTCCTAGAGAAGCAATCATAGAAAGCGAACAGAATGCTTGGTTCTTTGTTAAAGAAGATGATTCTAGCAGGTATGGTTATCATAACTCAACTTATGGTTCTCATGTTATCATGGGTAGAGTAACTTATCCGCTAGATTCTAATTCAATTAATTTAGATAATTTCATCAAAGATGATCGTCTTAAAAATGTTTGCGCCAATCTTCTAAGTCATAGTAATTTTTATCTTAGAGTTCCATTGGGTGGAGTAAAACTTCATCATAGTAGAGAATCTTTAGAGTACAACAAACAAACTCAAAAGACTATTGCAAAGTTTCTCGTTGTTGCATCAAAAGAAGTTCAAGAAATTGCCAAAAAGAAACTTGCAGATTCGACAGATTTGTGGGATGCAAAAACCAATTATGCAAGGGTTGTCAATGCTTTACCATACAATATGAGAAGCATTTTTGAGAATTCTTTTGAGTGGAATGATATAAAGATTGACTCGTCTTTCTTTCTGCGCAATAGAGACAGAAATGATGACCTAGTCCTAACTAAAACAGATAGAGTTAGTGATATGGATGCAAGAGATGGATTTAAAGTCCAATCCTGCAAAGTAAATAAAATACATTGTGATAAGAATGTTCTATTTGCAATTCAAGATATTGATTCTGCTCATGGCAACAATCTTCGCGCAAGAACATTGTTCACAGATAACGATAATCTTGAAACAATCTATTTCATTCATCCTCTTGAAGAAGTATCTAGGATTTATTTAGATACAGATTGGCATTTCGATCAGATTGATTCTAAGCATATTGTTTATACTTCTAAGGTAGAAAAGCAAAAGCCAATCAAGACAGGCATTCGTCAAGCAAGCGGTAAAAGTCGCGCTAATATTCCATTGTTCGTAATGAAAACAAACAAGGGTTATGCTAGTCGTATGGCAGACTATTGGGATAACTTTGAGGAACAAATCAACGATGTTTCTGACGTATCAGACATTGAAGGTTCTGTCAATGGTAAATTGGTTTATGTTCCAATAAAAAATTATAATGTATCGGGAGATGATTATCAAATGGATTTAGATCATCTTTATTCTAGGATGGGCAAGATTCGCATTAGTGCAGAAGATGGCACAGAATATAAATCAATTAAATTATTCGGTGTTAGAGTTGGAGATGTAAAAAAGCTAGATAGTGATCTTTGGATTTCTTACAACGATTTCTTTACTGATTATTGCAAGGAGAAAGTTCTTAAAGACAAAGATAGAGCTTTCCTTGACCACAAAAAGTTTATCTTCCAAGCAGAGAGAGTTAGCAATAAGCTACAAAATTATAGTTATTCTTTAAATAGATTATTTACTAATAATTCGTTTAAATTAAACAATATAGATTCAGATCATCTAATTAATAAAGTGGTGGATGATTGGAGAATACTAGAAAGAGATCATTCAGTAGAAATGCTTCATTTATATAGAGATCATAGGGATTGGGTTGAAGATAATTTCACTATTAATAAATCAGTTGCAAGTGATTTTGCTAAAAATGTAGATTCGCTCGTAAGCAAGTATCCTCTATTGATTTACATTTCTATAAATGCTAGTAGTTGGGGTAACTTAAATGCAAAATCAACCCATGATGGACTTTGTCTCGTAGACGAAACAGAAAAGTATATACAAATATGTGATAACCAAGGAGTTGGGGAGTGATAACTCCAACTCCAATTTTTTTATAAAAAATATCTTGACTCAAACAATATTATAATCTATAATTTATTATTATTAAAAATTAAAAGTTAAAAGTTATGAATGAATATAAAGGACATATAGAAAGCGGAAACTCAATTACAATCTATTGGAATGATAGACCTTATACAATGAGGGATGACCATCCAAATTATCAAGCAATAAAAGATGCTTTACTAGATGCTAGATATGATGATCTAGGTGATCTTCTTGACATTGCCAAGGCAGTTGAGAATTTTGTAGAAGGAGACATTGAGGTTAAGAATGAAGTTGTTTACTACAAGGGTTCTCGTCTTCATGGTGTTGTTGTAGATAAACTAATGGAGATGCTTCGTGCAGGATTGAAAGATTCTGCTCCTCTTACAAATTTCATTACTCGATTGCAAGCCAATCCAAGCGCTAATTCTGTAAATGAATTGTATTCTTTTATGGGATATAAATCTCTACCAAATACTCCCGAAGGTAAAGTGTTGGGATACAAAGGTGTTCAATCTGATTTTTGGAGTGTGACAGGTAATGCAGATACCATTGTAGTGCAAGGCAAAACAAATGATCGTCATCAAATTTTAAATGAAGTTGGTGCTACCATTGAAGTTGCTCGCAGATGTGTTGATGATAACAAAGACAATCATTGTTCTTTTGGTCTTCACATTGGTTCATACGATTATGCGAATAATTGGGCAAGCGAAGATGGAAGATTGCTTCTTGTGGAATTTGATCCTGCTGATGCAGTTTCAGTTCCAACTGATTGTGATTTTCAAAAATTGCGAGTCTCTAAATATAAAGTTGTTCAAGACATTACAGATACTCGTATAGAGCTAAATAAGCCTGTCTATGAGGCTAATAAACCTATTCGTGATAATTGGGAAGAAGTTGGAGAAGAAACATTAGAAGAAGTAGATGATTATGTAGATGATTCAGATTCTTATGAGCATTGGGATTACAATGAAACAAATGATCTTCCCGAAGGAGATGAAATAGATGAATATCTTCGTAATTATGTCGATCAAAAACACTCCTTGGGACTTTACCCTAAAGTTTCTGACATTGCGGGATGTAGGTTTTGTAAAGATCGCAAATTAACTTGTCAAGATATTGTTGACAGATTTAATGGAATGCACGCTGATGGATGGCATTACCATGTTGCTGATAAGGGAAATGGAGTTAGTAACTCAGTTATATTCGATTCACCATTTTAATTATGAAAACTAGATTAACAGGAATAAAGAAGAAAAGGGAATTGCCGAAGAATTCTTTAATTGAAAAAGGAATACTTGAAGCAGATGAAGTTCAAGTAGATAATCTTTGGGCAATATTAAAATATAAAGATTTTGGAATTATGAGAAAAATATTATGTATTGCAGATGTTCTTAAAATCTCAAGAGAAGATGCCGTGGAAGAAATTCCAAAAGATGAAGATGGCAGACTCTTGGATAAACCAACAAGAAACTTAATACATAATGCTTTAATTAGAAAGAGTGCTTATGAAAAACAAGAACAAATTAAATAAAGAATTATTACTTCTAACAGAATTAGAATGTCAAATAAAAGAAGCATACGATGATAAAGATATTTTTGATTCAATAAGTGAGTACAAACAAAATGGATTGACTTGGTTTTTAAATCAGAATAATTATGATCGAGCATATTATGAGGCTTGCAATCTAAACAATAATCTAATTAATTTATTAACAGGAGTTTGACATGGAATATTTATTAATGATTATCGGTCTTAGTTGTCTTCTTATGTACACAATGGATATTTAAAAAAAAATTTGACAAGCGGAAAAACATTTGCTAAAATTTATTTATGAAATTAGAAAGAGCGGAAGGATTAGTTAATTACAATCTATTTAAATATAAATTACTACAAAAAGGTTGGAGATTTAGTTGGCACAATAAAAAAGTCTCTCTTGGAACTTGTAGCTATTATAGAAAAAGGATTTATCTAGCTAAATGGTATACAGAATTAAATGATGAAGAAGAAGTTTTAGATACAATCTTACATGAAATCGCTCATGCTTTATCTTATACAAGATATGGAGATGCAGGGAGAGGTCATGGTCGTTTATGGAAATCGGTTTGCATAGAAGTAGGAGCAAAACCCGAAAGGTGCAGTAAGAATAAATTAAATTCACCAAAAAATCATCATAAATATATTGACACTTGTTGCGGAGTAACTTATAAAAGACATAGATTAAGAAAGAATGCTAGATACTCTTGCCCAAAATGTGGAGTTAGTTTATATAAAGGAGAGAAAGCGAAAATAGCAGATCGTGCTACACAAGAATTATTAGATGAAATACTAAGTTCTTGACAAGTTAAACAAATTAAAGTAAGGTTGCGAAATGGAAATTGAAAATGAGTTTGAGTTAAATGAGTTTGAATTTGATAGCAAGCAGAAATACATGGGTATTATGCCTGTTAGAAAGTATTATGCTTCTCTTTATGGTATTTCCCATTGGAGTATAGAAAACGATTCATTTGATTATGCAGGGACACATTGCACAGGTGGAAAGAGTGGAACGCATCATTTGCCCGATTATGCACTTATTGAAGATTTTTCACTAGATCAAATCAATATGTATTTTGAAATTTATGATAAAGAGATGGGAGCATGGTTTGAAGCAGAGAGAAAATTTATTTGGAAGAATAAGAAAGATAGAGTATTTATAAAAAGATTTGAATTAGATTATAGAGAAGAAATTATGGACACGCTTCAAATTCAAGAAGAGGAACATGAATCAGTAATTCAATCACTACCAACAAAAGCGGATTACATTTAATTTAATTAAATTATTTAAAATTTATTAAAATATTATTTGACAGATTGTTTTTGATAGTTTAGAATTATTGTATGAAAAAAATTATTGCTTATAGTTCTCTCATCTTAATGGTCGGATGTGATAAAGTCATAGAAATTAAAGATACAGAAGTTGTAGATGAAAAACCATTCACTATATCGGAACTTGTTGGGGGTGGAGTTTTTTGGGAAGGAAGTAAAAATCAATTTAAAGATTATTTTGTAGAAGATGATACATTAAGAATAAAAGAATCAGATAAAAATTTCACAGGCACTTACAAAGTAAGAACTAGACAAGGAGTATCTTTTTCATTTGGGACTTATTTAAATGGATTAAAGCATGGTGATTTTTATACATGGCATGACAATGGCAAATTAAAATCTAAAAGACAATACTCATACAATATGAAGCATGGATACCATTATGAATGGGCGCACGATGGAAAAATATGGTCAAGAAAAAAGTACGAAGATGGTCTTGAAATTATTGGTTGGTTTGAAGATGAAGGAATAAGTGAACAAAATGAAGATATGGCATCTTATGAATTAAAAGATTGGAATGGCACAGGAAAACAATTTTATTTAAAGTTTGCAGGTGATCCTAAAGAAGGTGGATTTCTTCATATCAGAGAGACAGGAAAACCATATACAGGCACAATAACTGCATTTGATGATTTCGGAAAAAAAGAAGCAGTTATGAGATTTAAGAATGGCAAATACGAAGGTGTGATTTCACATTGGGATGAGAATGGTAGATTAGTTGATGAGAAAGAATATGAACGAGGTAAATTAATTACTTATACAATTAAAAATGGGAAAACATTTGATCCTAATCAAGTAATTACTTTAACAGAGGATAATATAAATATGTTATTTGAATAATTTAAAATTTTTTAAAATTTATTTTGACAAACAGAAAGGAATATGCGAAAATATAATTATGAATACGGCAGAAGCATTCTTAGCAGACATAGAAAAATCAAAAGCAATAAACAAAAAGATTATGGATTCAATTCCGCGCAAAGGTCTAAATGTTTATTTAGATAAATCAACCATGCAGATGCAACAATTTTATGATCCTAAAGCATTTCAGTATGCAAAAAAAGTTACTGCAAGAGCAGGGCAATCAAGTTGTCTTCGCAATGTATTAGATGCAGGGGGTAGATTACAATGAATTTTGTGCATCATGGATAATGGATAAATCAAATTGTTAATCAAAAATTGTAAAAATGACTCACAACACAAAAGAAGACATGGATTTGCCAACATACGAAGAATGGACAAAGACAATGCCATTAGTCGATCAAATAAAATTTCATTATGATGTTGACATTGACAACTTTATCGGTGATCCTTGGGAGATCGTTGCAGAAGTTGCTAAAGATTGCCCAAATTGGCTAAATGAATTTAACAAAGAATTTGAAGAAAATTTAAGAGAAAGGGAATATATAAGATGAAAGTAACAAGCGTTAGATATTTTGAAACAAACAAAGGAGTTGGTTATCAATGCAAAACTAATATTAAAGATGTAGAAATATGCAATGATGGCACAGGTGGAGCAACTTATGTAGATGGAGATT
>Ga0208162_1000017_pt1 | contig 73809 bp, 76 predicted proteins | sample CB_VirMetaG_4_FD_184539 | JGI IMG/M metagenome (GOLD analysis project Ga0208162, IMG submission 184539) | Freshwater to marine saline gradient viral communities from Chesapeake Bay - CB_1508_1M Viral MetaG (SPAdes) (version 4) | ecosystem: Environmental > Aquatic > Marine > Coastal | place: USA... | reverse complement strand
CATTGCACCTTCTACTTCTAGACGATACATCTTTCCTTCCCAGACAACATCAGCAAAGAAAGATTCTTGTGGTTGTTCTGGTTGAGAACCCCCAACATTGAGGGTTCCATTGAAGTCACCATTGATGGTGATACTCTCTGATAGAAACTGTTTGAATGATTTCATCAGCAGTTCCAAGCTCTAAGGGACTTATTGATTCTGGAGTCAGGATCGTTCGCGGTCTTAGAAGAAGTCAGTTTCTTCTTCATACCTTTCATTCTAGCGCAGAATGAGGATCTTCTTTTGTTTCCAGGTTCCTTTGAGGGAGCCTTAAGATCGCTTCCAGGGTTTTCTCTCTCATAAGACTTGCGTCCTTTCTCATTGAGTCCTCCCGACTCACTTTTTCCCGCTTTGCGGGTCCATGCTGCTCCTTCGCCAAGTTCTTGTCTCCAATCATAGTGTTCTCCTGCCAGAGAAGGTCCTCTGGTCTTTCTTCTTGCGGCTTCTTTTTCGCCAGCAGTTGTAGCACCCTTCATCAGGTTTCTGATTTTGGTTGCTTTCTGTGCGGCTCTATGTTTTGCAGGATCAATCGCTGCAGGCATTACACCTTCATCAACATTTAAAGTTTTGGGATAGTTCTTATCACCAGGTTTTCTCTTGGGTTTACCAGCCTCGCGTCTTGCATGGATGTTGTCCCAGAGTCCTTTCTTACCTTCATCAACAAACTCTTCAGTATACTCATAGCGATACTTGCCACCAGTTTTCTTGTGAGTATCAGCAAGTTCTGATGCTCTTGCGTCAGCATACTTCTTGCTCTTCACAGGTTTGCCAATCTTTTTCTCCTTCTTTCCATCGGGAGAACCATAAACTTGATAGGGCATTTCATCAAGTTGCTCACCTTCGGGTTCAAAAGAATTCTTGAGAGCAGCCCTAGCAGCACCCTTGAAGTGATCTTTTCTCACACCCACTTTCTCAGCTTGTCTTGCGACACTAGCAGGAACACCGCCAGGAGAGTTGGAAAGTCTAGCAATGCTACTAGCAATCTCTTCTCTACCCTTTCTGATTCTACCTACGTTATCCTTACGTTCTTTAGCCTTTGCCTTGTCTCTACCGAGATATCTGTCTACCCTGCGTTGCATTTGGATAGACTTTTCTTCAATATGCTCTACTTCTTCTTTGCGTTCTTTTCTTTTTCTCTCATCACGATCATACCAAGTTTCTTTTTTCTTGGCATCCTTTTTGTCTCCTTTCTTAGGAGGAGTTACCATGTAGATTTCATCCACATTCTCAAATTCTTCTTTTGCTGTTGTTCTGGAAGAACGACTGACGTATTTGTCCGCTTTAGATGCTCTTTCAGAAGCAGCAACACCACTGAATTTTCTTGTTCTATTTCTTCTAGTTTCTTTGTCAACTTCCCTCATCTTGAGAGCACTGCTGACACTTCTTCTAATACTTGCACGTCCAAGGGGTGGTTTAGTTTTATCAATTGCTTTCGCAACGGTCATTCCAACACCCTCATCAATTTCGGATCTCCAATCGGAAAACTCCGAATCCTCTCTCATCCAGCGAGGAACAGTATCATCCTTCACTTTCTTCATGTCAGCAATCGCCTTCTCATTATTCTTCTTGCGCTTCTTCATATCTGTTTCCAGATACGTATCATCTTTCTTTGATTCTTGCATAGAATCGGGATTAATGATGATAGTATTCTTACCAGACATAGGCTGGACAGTCTTCTCTTTCTTGGTAGGAACTTTGTCGTCTACCTCAAAGATAAACTCTTCTCTCCAATGAGAGAACTCTTCCTTCCAAGGATCCTTTGGTTTATTGGACTTCCAGGGATCTGCTGGTTTAGATGATTTTGGTCTCATATTATTTCTACCCGTAGATGCAGCACCTGTGGCAAGACCCTTCTTCCTGCCTGGTCTGAGTCTATTACTAATATTCTTTCTCATTCTATCCATCTTTTTGTCTAGGCCAGTAGCTGCGCTCACTGCTTTAGCGACTCCGCTTATTGCTTGACCTGCACTCTGCACTGCAGCTTTATCTGCAGAAGCACCACCAGTTTCCATGCTAGAACCACTGGATGCTCTTGGTCCACTGGTTGCTTGTGCTAGTGCGTTATTAACTCTTGCCTTTCTCTGTTCACCCTCTCTCTTCTTTTTCTCTAATTCTTTTTTCTTTCTTTGGAGATTCTTTCTTCTCTCCATCTTAGCAGCAAGGTTTTCTTTCTTTGCAGAAACAGCATCTGCCTTTTGTCCTGCTTTCATTTCTTTATTTGTCTTATCGACAAATTGTTGAGAGTCCTGATTAGGAACAGGTCTCTTCTTATTTACAGGAACATTTTTAAGTGCTTCCTTTGCGGCTTTCTTCTTTTTCTCTGCCGCTACTTGTGAAGCAGATGGTCCAGGCTCTTTACGAACCTGACTGAGCAGATCGTCAAGACTTGGTTTTGCCATTTATCAAGCCTCCTCACCAGGATTTAATTTCTGAGAGAGTTTGTTTGCGGCACCCTTTACAGCAGACTTACCAACTTGTTTTGCAGCCACTCTAGCAGTTTGGGATGCAGCAACTCTCATTGCAGCACCTTTCAATGCAGGCAAAGCAGCAGCGATTGCAGGTGCAACTTCTTTGATCTGCTCTTCAGAAATGCCCTCTTCTTCAACCACTTCTGGTTTGGAGAACTCAACCTTAGAACGAGTTGCCCAGGAGGTCTCTTCCTTCTTCACGCAGTTAGGAACTTCCTTACCACCTTTGTTCTTGGTTCCCTTTGCTTCGTAACCATCCCAGCAGGTAGAAGCACCGACGTTATCACGCGCTGCCTTCATTCCTTCTTCTACATGTTCTACTTCTTCTTTCTTAGTCTTCTCTTTCTCAATACGAGCAGACATCTTACGAATCTGGTCGATGCTCATGTTACCCATACCAGTGAATCCATCCTTGGAAGGATCTGGTTGTTTCTTGGAATCATCCTTGGAACCACCAGCAGCACGGGCAGCACGACGGTTCTCGTCTACATACTCAGTTTCTTCCTTTTTATACTGAGGATGATCATCAAGTTTCATTCCTCTTTTCTTCTCAAGACGCTCCTTGCGTTCAGCAGTTCCCTTTTCGGGATCGGTGTCACGTACACCTTCGTTGAAGACTTCTAGGATTGTATCGATTTCCCAATCTAGGAATAACCCAGTCATTTCTAGGTCTTCCTTCTTAAGTGCTTCTGCTCTCTTGCGTGCTTTGTTACCACTACCACGGCGGTCATCAGCACCATACTTGCTGTAACCTGCTCTAAGGTAACGGTCATGTGCATCAGCAGACTTCTTAGCAACAGACTTGGAGTAGTGAGAACCACCATACTCCTTCTGATCTCTCTCTTTCTTAGCACGAGTGCGATCAAGGATCTGTCTCTTGGCAGAAGTGTCAGACTTCTCAGGACCAACGTTATACTTCTTACGCAGTTGTTCGCCTCTGCTCTCAGGTTTCTTCTCAGCAGGAGCTTCCTTCTTACCAAGAAGTCTCTTAACTGCAGAGCGAAGACCCTCATCTAGAGACTCATACTCTTCAAACATGTCTTCCCATGTGAGTTCAGAGCAGTCGTATCCCTCATCAATAAGGAAATCAACGTATTCTTCTACCTCTTCTTTACGGGTGTCTTGACCATCAGGCTTCAGACCTTTCTTTTTTTGGATTGCATTGTGAACGGCACCTGCATGTTCCTTAGAACCGCTCTCAACTTTACCGTCACCGTCGTAATCTTTGTCTGCTTTCTTTTCGTAAATAGACTTATAAAGGTCCTCTAGGTTCTTATCGGCCATGGGTTTTTCAACAAAAGACTGCTTTTCCTAGATTTATTTATGTAAGCGGTATATTGAAAGACATGACAGTTCTAGGTTTATCAGAAGTCTGTGGAACACATTGGTGTCCTAACATTGCTGGGAAGAAAATAATATCACCTTCCCGAACATCTGGAACATTACGATCAAACAAAGTTCCGAAGAAAGGATCTGGATATGGACTAGTGAATACTGTGGTTTGATGTTCGTTAGGATCAAACTCCAAGTATAAGACTGCAGAAAGATTTGCTGTTCCATGATTGTGGAAAGAATGGTAATCTCCACGATGATATGTTTGTGTCCAAATCTGCCAAGTTTCTGGAGAGGCAAGAGGCAACCCAAAAGTAGGAAGCACCTTATCAAGATCTTCTTTTAAAAGATCGTACCACTTATCAAAATAAGGCGCTCGTCCCTTACCAGTAAAGAAATCCGTTTCACAACCAATGTTGTAAGTTAGTCCAGTCTCATTTACTAGATCTAGAATAACTTTTTTCTTTGTTTGCCAATCTGGGATTGTGTACTTGAAGATTTTAATTTCAAAGAGATTAGTATAAATCAGTCCTTCAGGTATCATATAGAATGTGGGGGATCGTTTGGTTTAGGTGGAGTGATAGTGGGTTTGATTCTTTTCTTTGGTTGTCCAAATTTTTTAATAGACTGACCAGGAGTGAATGCTTGTGCATACTCTCTATATTCATCAGTCCCCACCTCATATGCTTCTACCAAATCTCTCAACCAGGACTTAAACATAGTCCCTTCAGAGGTCATGCAGATAACATAGTTAGTGCCTCTTCTAGTAATTCTACCACACTCTCCAGTGTTTACATTCTCCACTAAGGCACCGACTTTAAAAATAACTTCATTCATGTATGCAGATCTGAGTCCCTGAGGATCCAACTTAGGAGCAATCTCCCAGGTCTCAGAAACAGTCACACCCATACTCTTCTGTAGGGTATTGAAGAGTTGTTTCTTCTCAACGTTACCGATGTTTGGAATACCTTTCGCAAAGGCTTTGAAGTCATTGTCTGCAGCAGCCTTTCTCATCTTAGATGCAGACATACCCTCAAGACCTTCAGAGTCTGCGTCTCTTGCTCCTGCAGAAACAACTACTATCTCTTCGAAATCGTAGAGATCTCCATTGTATTTCTGTGCAAGACTTTGGAACTCAGATAGTCTATCTTGACCAACTACAATAGTTACCGCTTTATATCCAAGATCAAAACAAGCAGTTAAAACGTCAAAGATAGTTTTTGCGTTTGGATCATCCTTGATATCCTCCTGATAGTCAGGGAACATCTTCTTCATGTACTCAATCTTAGTTCCAGGTTGTAGTGGATTCTTCTTAGCATCTGCACTACGGCTTGGATAGACTCTCAGATCAAATCCATTTCTCTTTGCTTCACCACCAGCAAACTTCAGAAGTTTTTCATGCCCAACTGTAGGAGGATTGAATCTACCAAATACAATTACAACCCCATCTGAGGTTGGTTGTCCCATTACCTCCGCTGATTGTTTCCCTGGGTCCCCAGGTTCTGGCGTTTTAGCAACATCCGTCTCGGGTTGTGCCTTTGGCTTGGCAGACTGTGGAGTGGGTGCAGAAGACCCACTCTTAGTTTTCCCTGGCACATTAGGCTTAGCAGGACCGCCTTGCTTTGGTGCATCATCTTCAGCAGCCCCCTTAGAACTAGTAAACTTTAACTTACCATCTACAGTCTTAGCGACAAACTTGCCCTTCTTATCGTACCAGCCGCCATGTCCATCACCAACCAAACCTTTTTGTTTGGCTTGCGTGGATGCATTAGTCTTTACAGCTTCGCTGAGGAATTGCGAAAAACTCTTCATTACTAATAGTACTCTCCGATACTAGTATTTATTATTTTAGTTTTGGTGCATAAGCACCTGCACCAGCTTCAACATAAAATTTCAATTCCTTAATTTTAAAATCATCCCCCAACCCATCTACTCTCTGTTTAAATCTCAACTGAAATAATTCCTTATCAGAGGGCATCATATGAAACTTTAAAGTAACATTAGAACCTTTTCCGTTTGCTGGTTTCATTACTGTTTTAATACTTGTAGTTTCTTGTTCTAGTTGATCAATGTACTCTGGGATCATTTCTTTAATCTTAGTCTTATCAATATCAACAACGTCTGCCAAATCCTCACCGAAAGTAACGTCTCTAAAAAGTTTAAATGTTGCAGCAACAAATGGACCCGTCTTTGGTTGACTCTTTATTCCTTTCAACATTTTACCATACATTTCATTGATCAACTTAACCTTGAGTTTCTTTTCATGAGGAGTTTTAGCCTGTTTAAGTTGATCACCAAGATAATTTGTAAATTTTACATCATCAGCAGAGTCAAGTTGAACGCCAAACCTACCAATAACATCTTTCATACCATTATAAGGACTCAGGTTAGCTAGTGTTTTACTACCAGACTTCAAAGAGAATACCATTTCAGTATCCATTTGTCTAACATCATTGATGAATACTGTTACCATCAAATCCCCTTTGATGTTTCCACCAGATGACTCACCAGCAATTCCATCGGCATTGATTACAATATTAACTTCATCAGCTTGATTATTCTTTAAGTAGGTATCCTTTACTCTCCTCACCTTAGAGGCATAGTGTGTATTGACATATGAAACCAAGGTATTAATCTTCTTGTCTAGGTTACCAATATCATTACTAGATTCATATAAGGGTTCGTAGTTTGCACCAAAGGCTTCAAAAGTAGAGTTATACTTTAATCTCATATTTAAAGTGACTCCGATATTATCTTTCGGAGATCCATCTTTAACTCTCCAAACTTCTTTACTGAAACTACCGTCTCTAAAAAGTTCTGGATCAATTTCTCTTCTAATTTTATTGACGTTTCCTTTATTGATACTATTATGTGCAAAGATGTCGGCAAGGCAAATGGCAAAGATACCTTCCATTACGTCGCCTTCGTTTAACTTAGCCATAAGAAAACCCCCTTACGGGGGTATTTATTAGTCTTCTTCTTTGGACTTCTTATTAAATCCAAAGGGTGCCTCTTTCTCTTCCAATGCAAGTTTTAGAGCAACACCACCAACTGCTTCCATGACCTTTAGGATGTCTTCTGCCTTAGCACCTTCACCCAATTCTTTGGCAACGTACCAATACTTAGGCCAGAATGATTCTCCTGCCTTTTGATAGTCTTCAAGTGTGAGAATCTTCATCGACCAAATCTCCTATCCATTTTAAGTTTGATGTAATACATACCGATGACCCAGAGGGAGAACAGTGCTCCTTCAGCATAGGACATAGTGTTCCAAGCGTGGACTGCACTTTCCATTATCAATCCCCCGCTAGTTCTCCTTCAATTTGTTCACTAATACTAACCATAACTCCTCGGATCTCTGTGATTCGTTCGGGAACACAAGAAGAATCATGGGTGTATCGTTCTTGTTCTTTGGAAAGAACTTGTAGAACTGCCGCGGCAGATCTTGCACTCATTTCAATATTAATCACAGGTCTCCCTCCACACGATTTTCAGAATAATAGACATCAAAAGATCCACCAGGGTAACGTTTTTCCAACTTTTTTACGTTAGTTGCAATCACATCATCAAAGGAAACTTCGAGTGCCATGCAGGCTTGAGCAACGTACCACATAAGATCACCGAGTTCAATAATAAGATGATCACGGTTAGCGTCGTTCCAAGGTTTTCCTTGGAAAACCATCTTCTTGATGATTTCAAGAAACTCCCCACCTTCAGCATTAATACCAACACCCGCAGTAAGTAGTCGCTCAATATTGGCACCCTTCTCGTCAAGTTCGACAAGACGGTCAGAAAGAGCGAGAAAATCAGTAGAGGCGTCGCTAGTAACCGCATCAACAAATTTTTGATAGCGTTCAAAATCAATGTTCATATCAGAAGTTCAGGGTTGCAAATTTGTTCTTGGACTTTTTATCTTCTTCGTAATTATACTCTTCATCTTGACCACTGTCAAGAATATCATTCTGAGCAGACTGTTCACAATCATACAGTTTCATCTTTGCTCGATCGATCCCAACCACGAACCTCTTGTTTATGGAGATATCGTTGTATCGATTCTTAAGTTGTTTCACCATAATTTGACCTAGGGACTCAAGTTCTTCGGTGCTAATAAGGGCAAACATAAGATCAGCAGTAGCAGGAAGGCCAAAGGATTCACTAGTATCAGTAAGGTCAACATCACTGCTATTATAACCAGAGCGAGTGGTCTGCGTGGCAGATACGATAGGGACGTTTGCCTCAACAGCCAACCCTCGTAACTCCTCTGCAATCGCTTTAATATAGCTGTATGAATTGACAGAAAGATTACCGCGATATCGTGAGGAAGCACATATATTAAGGTAATCAACAAAAATAATATCAGGTTTAAATGACTTCTTAAGTGCAAGTTCATTAAGAAGTGCCCTAAAGTGTCCAACATGAGAAGAAGCCGTGGGGTACTCTTTAATAATTAGGGTCCCCTGAGTCTTCTTTGCCAGGTTTGTTACCTTATTCTCAAACATTTGTAAGGGAACATCGGCTAATTGTTGTACTGGGATGTTGAGTAAGTTTGCATCAATTCTCTCTGCAATTTTTTCCTCAGCCATCTCAGCCGTGATGTACAATACATTCCTTCCTGAAAGGAGAACGGAAGCAGCCATATGGCACATGAAAAGACTTTTTCCGACACCAGTGCCAGCAAGAGCGACATTGAGAGTCTTGTTAGGAAGACCACCTTTCGTAATCTTGTTAAAGAATTCAAGATCAAAGGGAATCTTTTCTTCCTTTTGATGATAAAAATCATATCGCTCCGAATAGTCTGCGAGATAGTCATGTCCTACGTGATTATCAAAACTAACTGCCAAGGCATCAGAGAGAATAGCAGGAATTGCATCCACATTTTTCTTCTCATCATTTCCATCTGCAATGGAAATACTTTCAACCAGTGCTAGATAGATGGCACGATCACGACACCACTTCTCAGTGACATCAAGTAACCAATCAGTATTAGAAGAATCTTCTCCAATCTGATCAAGATACTCAACGATGTTCTTGTAAGTCTCATCGTTCAGATCTTTTCTCTTTTCACACTCAATATTCAGAACCTCTTTAGTAGCACACTTATTGTACTCCTGAATAAACTTTGAACACTCTTCGAACAACACCTTCTCACAAGTGTTGTCAAAATATTCAGCCTTAATAAAAGGAAGAACCCTCCGAGTATAGTCCTCGTTAAGAATGAGGTTCCTTATTACTGACTTTTCAATAGATTCCATTAATTATAGTGAAGGTATGTACTTAAGATGTACTTAGGATCACCTTCCTTAACTGGCAGTCCCCTATGAGGATACTGCCATGTTGGTGGGAAGACTAACACTGTACCAGTTTTTGGTTTTACTGTCAATTTGTTGTAAGGAAAATCCGTCTCTCCTCCGAAGAAACTATCATTCAGATAGCAAAGGAAAGACAGATACCTCTTTGCAGATGAATGATCCTGAACATCAACATGCAAATCGAACATGTCATCAGATCCAGGCTCATATTTTTTGATTCTAAGTTCTTCAAAGTATATTTTATGAGGAAACCATTCAACATACTCTGGTAGATTTTCCTTATACTGTTTAAGGACATCTACAAACTTATAACAAAGAACTTGAATGAACTTACTATACTTACCCTCGGCATTCATATTGACTTGGGTAAAATTAGGCCTACCAAAGTTATCTACACGCTCCTTGTTTTCAGAAGATTCGAAGATATCAATGATAGTCTTGCAAGTAATTTCATCAAACACTTCACATGTACGGATAAAATTATCCATATGCAAAGGTTTTTCTTGCAATCTCATCAAGTTTTTCCATAACATCATCCGTAAAGTATTTCTCGGGCGCTGCCAGGATTTGTTTTGCGTAGATCTTTTTCCCATCAAATTCATACCGACCTGCAGAGTTTTTCCAAAGTCCACCAATCTCTCCCAATTCTAGGAGACCGTAATATCTATCAAGACCCCGTTCATCATAGAACAAACGAATCTCAACAACCTTCTCTTCTTTACTCAAACGCGACTTAGCAGTCTTTGCCTTGATAATGTTTCCAATGACTTCTGTTCCATCCTTTTCTTTTTTCTTGCCAAGATGAATGATGGTAGAGGCAGCGTACTTAAGACCGCTACCACCGCCCATCTCTTTAGTAGGAACGTAAGCACCAATGACATCGTAGGTGTGGTTAGTGACAATCATGGGAATGTTTGCCTGTCCCAGTTTCAAAGTCAACATTCTGAATGCACCTTTGACCAGTTGTGATTTGGTCATATCGCGAACTTGTTTGTCGTTCAGTGCGTCAGTAATCTCCTTCTCAGTGGAAAGCATTCCCAAGGAGTCTAACACAAACATACAAGGTTTGCGTTCATCTACAGGTTTCTTTAAGTATATATCAACCGCCTTTAAGGCTTTACCTCTAAATTCTTCAACTGTAACAACATTAACTACAACTAACCGAGTGAGGTCAATACCCCTAGACTCAAGTAAGGATTTATTAATAGCGGCCTCAGTATCAAAGTAGAGACAATAACCATCGGGGTTAGAATCAAGAAAATTCTTAACCACAGCGAGAGAAAAGAAAGTCTTTCCAGTAGAAGACTCTCCAGCAATAGCAGTAATCTTATTGCGAGATACACCACCAAATATGCTACCTGAAACCAGTGCATTAAAAATGTACGAACCCGTGTCAACATACTCCTCATTTTCATCAATGTCTGCTGCGAGTTGTGTATACTCACCACCAATCTCTTTGGCAATATCTTTCAAAAAATCCATAGATTAGAACATCTCCTTTCGTTCAGAATAAACTTTTGGTTCGATAAGATTGAAACTTAGAGTTCTCCTCTCATCATCATGATTTTGTGGCATAACTAGATGTTGAAGCCAACTAGGAAATAGAATTACATCTCCCACCTCTTGGTCTGGGCACCACTCACTCTTAACCCAAGGAAGATAGTTTCCATGAATAAAACTAAGGTCACCAGGACGATCAGGTACTTTTAATATTATTATACCAGACAAGCTGGCAGAGTGTACATGAATTGGTGTGAAACTTCCAGAATAATATCTATTGATCCACACATCAGCAATAGATTCACTAGCCTTGAACCGAGTGTCTACAGGAGGTACAACACCCAATACTAATTTAGATATGTTCTCTGGAACCAAATCCATATAAAGTTCACCAGCAGCTTCAACAAACTCGGTGAGTCCTACAGACTTACAAAAACTCTCAGTCAGATACCTAACATCCATCTCTCTTTCCAAGAGATCTGAAGAAACACGATATTTTTCTGACGCTGGAGACTCAGTATATCGATTTAGTCCAGACAATAAGTAATCTGGACACTTAAGTTTCAAGATATTTGGACCAAAAGGATTAAGAAACTGATACTTCATCGTGGCACAACATTCCAAAGTACATTTCCTGCAATGGAGATACGTTCTTCATCGCAATTATAGAAAGGAAATACTGCATGTCCCAACTTTGCAGGGAAAACAACCATAGTTCCTTCCTTACTTTTATCCATATTAATAGTATAATCCTGATGATTACCTATGATATCAGTATAGAGAAACTGAAAATCGGATGCAGCAGGACCACCAGTGCCTTGACAGAAAGGAAGTTCATGTTGTTCTCTCCAGTCAGTAGGAATCTTCATCCAGATAACGAATGATAAAATACCAGAGTGAATGTGTTGTGGATTAAACTCCAATTGTTTTTGGAAGTTTACCCACCAGGTCATGTCTGTTCTGATTTGAAATTTTTCCTCATCAAAACTATGATGAAATTGCGGACCAAACGCTGCTCGATGGCCATCAATCATATGTTTAGCGATAGGAAATAAAACCGTATCCATGAAATAATCATCTTTATCCTGCAGATGTAAGCTGCAAGAAATTTGACCAGCGAGTCTATCTCTCCAGTCAATGTTCACTTCCTTTGCTATTTCAATTCTCTTCCAAAGATACTCCATAACATCTTCGGAAAGTTTAGTTTGATATAACTCAATATTGGGAAGTTCTAAAGGTTCCCAAACTAAATCAAGATCACTCATATGCCAAGAATTTTTCTCTGTCTATTAAAGTAATCGTGGAGTAACCAAGAGCTGCTGTTCAATTTATCGGTGCCACCAATACCATATTCAAACTCAACTCTAGGATTATCTCCATACATATCGACCTCTGGAGTATTGTCTTTACCTCTATCTCCACCGTTAGCAAAGACTACAGTCTGTGCGATTTCTAGACAGGACTCAATAGCTCCGCAAGCAGATCCCTTCTCATCATAGGGAACTGTAATAACTGCATCCACCATTTGCAAATGGCGAATGATCTCAGCACGTTCTTTCCAGTCTTGGAAATACTGTCCCTTCTTATCCTTCAACCACTCGTTAGTATTCAAACCAACGACAAGGTAGTTTGTTAGGTCTCTGGCTTTTTTGAAGTATGCAATATGGCCACTGTGAATGGGATCGAAACCGCCAGTGACCAATGTAATGATTCTTTTCATCGATAATCTACCTCCGCTTCATACATTCTAACATAAGCATACCCCTTTGTCTTTACGTCTTTAAGAAACCACCTAGCGGTCTCATAATCTTCAAAGATTTTCACATCATCTTCACGAAAGAAACCATTATCAGACCAAGAAACACAATACCTAATCATACAAAGAAAGACTCCAAAGTGTTCTTACGCTCAATTTCCCATCCAATACAATCAAGAATAACCCTAATAGGTTCAATGAATGATTTGTTGAACTGCAAATCATAATCAATATACTTGTCCAGTCCAAGTTCTTTTGGAAAGTCTTGGATGAAAGACATCACATTTTCCCTGATTGGATTGGGAGTTTTCAAGTAACAGAACTTGATCTTCTCCCCACTTTGAATTGCTTGGTACTTATTATCTAGTTGTTTTTGTTTGGTCCAATAATTATAGAGAATGGCACCACGAACGTGAATTGGACATCCTTTATTGTACATATCTGCAGAAGATTTCCACTTATTGATATCAGAAACACTACGGGGGAAAGCAATGTCCTGTGGAGGCATTGAGAAAAACTCCTTACGACAACCTTCAATGTAATCAATCATCTCATCTTCCGTACCAGACATCAGAAGTTTGAAAGCATCTTTCAAAAACTTACGACATGGTGCAGGAGTTGAAGTTTTGATTGCCTCAATACCCATGATCTTTAGTTTGGGTTCATTATATCGGACACCCTCACTGTCCCAGACATTCAGGATGTAACGTTTCTTAGCAGTCCAGATGCCACGATCAGCGATATTCTCTCGCTTCATCTGCATCTTTTGGTCATAAGCATTTACGTAGTTGGCCAATTCTTGGTAAGAACGGTCAATATACGGCTCAAGTTCCACTTCACAGATCTTGTTAAGGAACGAAACAATGCCTTCAGTAGTTTTCTCTCTTCCTTTGTATACAGCTTCAACCAAAGGACCCATATGAAGATAAATGGAATCGGTGTCAGAAGCAATAACATAATCAACTCCTTCAGTCTTGAGGATCTTGTTCATCCTCTGGTTTATCTTATTCTCAATCCAACGGATAGAGACTTGACCAGAAAGCGTAATCGCTTCCGCATTGGCCAGTTTGTAGTAACGGAAATACTGATTACCGATTGCACCATAAGCAGAGTTGAGTGCAATCTTCTTAGCCATCTGGACATTGTTACACCTTGCGATTTCTTTAATCAGATCTGGGTTCTTGGTTTTCTCATACTCTTGTTTTGCCTTGAGCATCCGTTTCTTGAAGATGACACGTTCGTTGTACATCTTCTCCATCAGTTCTGGCAAGAATCCCTTCACATCCTTTCGGAACATCGCACCGTTTGCACACACAGCGTAATCACTGTACATCTCAAAAGTGAGTTCCTGATTCAGAAGTTTATCTACGGTTGCAGATGGATGCTTCTGTTCCAGCAACGTCTCTGGCGAGATGTTGTACTGCATAATGAGGTGAGGGTATAGGGAGTTGAGGTCAAAACTGACCACCCAGTCATAAACTCCAGGCTTAGGTTCTTTAACGTAAGCACCAGCATACTTCTCATCTTTCTGATTTCTTTCCTTTTGTGGAATTACAATCTTCTGTTTCTTGAGATAATTATAAATGATAGCGTCCCAGGTACGAACCTGATAGGCGATGTCACTGAAGTTCACCTTAGCATCATAAGCACGGGTGAAGCACAAGTCAATCAACTTAAGCTTATCCTCAAGTTTGTCAACCAGTTCCACGTCAACGATGTTATAGTCAACGAACTTATCCCACGCTTTAGTGTAGAACTCTCGGAAAGTATCGTACTCCGAGTGATCCAACTTACGAGCACCAAGTTCTACATTAGCGATGTGATCCAGTCGATAACTCTCTTGGTTAGGAGTTGCAGGGGATTTCTTATACAGGTCAAGGTAATCGATTACAGAGATACCTGCAAGTTCATATGAGATCTGCTTACGACCAGAAATAACAATATCATTCTTACGAACGATACCCCATGGAGAAAACTTCTTAGCAGTCTTTTCTCCCATAAGACGTTCCACACGACCCACAAGGTATGGAATATCGTACAGTTCACAGTTCCAACCAGTGATAACTTCTGGAGTATTGGATTGCCACCAATCCAAGAAGGTCATGATCAGTTCAGTTTCAGAACCACACTTAACGTACTTAAAGTTATCACGATCCGTATTTGCATACGGACGAGAACCAAAAGTAATAACTTGTTTTGTAGAGTAATCCTGAATAGTGATCAGAAGCAACTCTTCTGCACAGTTAAACACATCGGGGAATCCGCTTTCGGCTGCAACCTCAATGTCAATCGTGAAGAGTTTAATGCGGTTGGCATCAAACTTAATTTCATCCTCAGGATACTTTTCAGAGATATACTGGTGGACATACCTCTCATTCCCAAATACAGAAAATCCCTGAACAGAGGAATACTTGTCCAGGAATTCTCTACAATCTCGGATTGTACCAGGGTTTACGGGTTCTACATCAATGCCATCAAGAGTCTTCCATCCTGACTTTTTACTTTTACTGGGAACATAGAAAGTGGGATAGAACTCTTCCCTATTACTAAAGTGTCTTCCATTTTCATATCCCCTCACAAGGATATCGTTTCCAATCTGAAAGACGTTGGTGTAAAACCTCATGTTGTGGCAAGTTTCAAGTAGTAGTCAACAAGTTTTTTGTGTGGTTCGACAAGAGTAAGGATCTTGTCCGATGACAACATTATAACACGGTCATCAGTAAAATCAGCCAGCCATGGAACAAATCTTTCCTCAACTGGAGCATCCGTTTCATGTCGTCCAAGAATCTTATAAGGAGAAGTCAATCTACAGTTTGGTTCACCAAGTTCTGCAATCACTTCTTCAATCTGACTGATGATAACTTCATCGTTAGTCAGAATAATACACTGTACATTAATTTCCTGTTGTTCCATTCATCCTAGCCTCATAAGATTCTTTGACCATTTCAGTTGGTTCTACAATAGTAACTGCCCATGATGGATCAATGGAGATCCTCTTGTCTTTAGACAGTGGCATCCATGGGAAAAACTGAACACTATATCTAGGTTCCGACGATTCAGTACCTTCCATAAGCATTTCTGGTGCCTCAACTAACTTACATGTGAATGGATTAGTGAGTACAAGAAAAAGTACTTTATCGTTTTCATCCACCAATTCTTGCACGTCGGCAATAACTTCTTCGTTAGACTTTAAAAGAACTAGTTTGACAGACATAATATTTTTGAGCACACTTCATCATACCAATAAAAATAGGGGGCGTCAAGCCCCCCAATGCTTTACCAATAACCGTCTGACAGTATTCTCCTACAAATTCGTTTACATGTAGGCTGATCATCACTACATTCAATCAGACACTCATAATAATCGTTAATTAAGTCAAGTTCAGTTTCTAGATCATCAATTGTATCTTCAAAATGCCTCCACTCATCTAACTGATTATACGAGATTAGATTGTGCATACTACCTCCGAATTAAAGTGTACAGTGTACTCATAACAAATAGAGGTTTTGTTACATGGTTATCTCCAAAACATGCCAGCAATATACATGATCCCAAAGAGATTGTAAATCCGTATTTCTACTCATAAAAAAGAGGGGTGTTACTGGATTTTGCCAGTTACCCCTCGGCGCAGCGACGACGATATTCCTAATTATTTAGAACCAGTCTTTTCTAGCATGATGTTCTGGTACTACTTTACCTAGTTCAATCGTCAATAGCCCATCCTCAAAGGTTACGTTTCTCACTTCAGTATCATCAGAGAGTGTCCAACTGCGAGTGAAAGATCTTTGAGCAATGCCTCGATGGGCATAGGTGTTTTGGGATTCTCCATCTTCTCGTTGTCCTTCGATGAACAGTTTCCCAAATTCTGTATACACATGAACTTGATCCTTCTTAAATCCAGCAAGTGCAATTTCAAGTCTAGACTCTACATTACTTACCTGTACTAGATTATACGGAGGATAGTTCTGCGTTGTTTCATGCAAATCGAATAGACGATCAAAGTATCCGTCCATTCCAATAGCGTTACGATTGATCTGGTCCATAAGCTTACCAAGATCAGACGCTACATAGCGTTGAAGGTTACCCATTTATTTTAGCTCCTTTAAAAGCGAGTTTGTGTTTTGTGGACCCCGAAGGCATCCGTATATAATTATAAGAGCAGACATTAAAAAGGGGGTGTGGTTAACCCCCCAAGAATTATACGGTTTCCGCCTTCTTCTTTTTACCAATATTATATTTGGTTTCCAAAGTCCAGTCTCCTTTATCCTTATAAGAAAGAACCTTAATTTGATTTAAAGGAGCAACATCAGTAATCCCTTCTGGTTTGATAACTGAGATTAATCCCCAATCGCTTAGAAGATTGATGATACGGTTCCTACGTTGAACATCGTTCACAGTTAGGTTTGCATGTTTACCATCAAGAGCAAACAGTTCCTTAAAATGAACAATATAATACCTACCTTGTTTGTGCAAGATATGGCAAGATTGATAAATCTTCTTTTCCTTTCTCGAAGCAACTCCAATACGAGTCAGAGTCTCACGAACCTTTAGAAAATCGTCGGGTTCATTGAGAGTCACTTCAATCATTTGATCAGGTGACCAGTTAACTTCTGGTTCCGCAAATGCAGTCATTTTGTACCTCCAACATCAAGTCGCTTATTAATGTGATCGATTTGTTCTTTATTTAGAATCTTCAAAGCCTGCATAGCTTTCTCATTACTATAACCATAGTAAGATTTAACTGCATCAAGATCTTTGATTTTTTCTTTACGGAGCCAGGGAGAGAATCTCTTCCTTTTCCTAATGCTATTTAGATAAAAATCATATTGGAGTTTACTGGGAAGTTGATGATCCAGATTCATTTGATTAGCAAACAAAACTGTATCTACTTGACCAGACATGCATTTGTTAATAATAAAAGCAGGATATTCCTTCTCTTCTGCTCTTTCATTGAGAAGGTTTTCCTTAGTCATGTTAATGGAATTGAGCCAATCTTTAAGTTCAACTTTCATCTAATAATGTCAATTTCATCTGGGTTAGTGTTCCAAGTCTCTAACTTGGTACGAAGTCTAGAATCAGACCGTAGACTTTCGTATCGTTTTGAAGCTTTCTTTTTCCACCATTCAATGATGGATTCAACTTCAAACCTATCGTAGTTGTCTGCCTTCTTAAGAACTTCTTCCTTTCCCAGGATCACTTCTCTAGAATTTGAGAATCCGTAGGTTGACATATAAAATCTTTTTTGCTCAGTCAGATTTTTTGCACTTGCAATCGCAGTCTGGAACTCCGCAACCTTTTGAGAAGGTAAGCTTTTCTTGATGATTGAAATCATCTTTTGTTGGGTCTTCAACTTGCGACTCGATGCGTCTTCCTTGACTAGAGTCTTGTCGTTGTTCCTTGCTATGAACCATCGGTTTAAATCGTGGAAAATATTATCATGCAGAAGCGGTGTAAAATCGCTGTCAGTAAGTCCCTTGTACCTCATGTAGGGTTTGAGTCCATCATACTGAGAGGAGGACTTTGTAGACCCGTACAGAGAGGTAGTCTCAAAGAGACAAATGTCTGCATTATATTTTCTATTTAACTGTTCTCTAGCTGTATGTGAACAACAGAGTAGTGCTAACAACTTACCACCAAGATAATTAAATCCAAATGGTTGAGTGGGAACGATAACGAATCCCATGATAGCATGTCTATTAAACTTACTCAGTTCAGGTGTAGCACCCAACCATTCGTTTCTAGGTCTAGAATTAATAGTTGGAGATCCAAACCGAATGAATCCAATAGTCTTATTGGTGTTCATCTCTTGAACAATCCACTTCAGAGACTTGCCTGGAATGGATGTTTCAAAAGCATGAGACATTGTAATCTGCAGTCTTTCATTAAAGTATTCATTACTAAATCCTTTATTATCACCTGCAGTGAAGATACGAATATCCATATCTTCTGGATGCATATCAAAGTCGCTGAAGAGATCGTCTTCAGGGCCAAACCCAGGAATAGATTTGGGTTGTTGAGATATGCGATCTAATTTTACCGTGCGAAGATATTCATCGATCCTTCCCGTGTTTGAGAAATAATCGATGAACTTGTCTGCTGCATATATTGCGTCACTTGGTTCGAGTATCATTATCAGATCATACGATCAACTTTTTCTCATCTGGAGTAATAAGCTTACTACCAAATAGTTCATTATACTTCTTCTTAACATTAGAGTCAACATCAACCATATAGATCACATGCATACGAGATACTGGGACCTCAGGATTATCTTTATCAATTACAGTAGCCCATGGAGCAAATCCCACATTCTGAGGCTGTGGAATAACTACAAGAGGATTCTTTACAGTAATAGTGTTGTCATTTTGGGAAACAACTTCAGCAACGACTTCTTCGCCACTAGTAATGCGGATCAGTTTTACTTCAATCATGTTCTTCTACAAGTTCTAGGTCTTCAATACAATCAACAGTTACTTCATGTTCAGCGATACGATACCAGTGGTTATCAACTCCCAGTTTATCGGGATAGAATCCCAGGTATTCGATATCATCACAGTGATTCTCACGCATCCATGCCTGAAGGCGATGGTGCATCAGTTCGGCTTTACTAATCATTTGAATTCACACTCTACCATAATCTCAGTCAACGCCGCGAGGAGGTTGATCTCCTGGTCGGCCACAAATGCGATCTGATACTGATACTTAGCAATAATGAGGACAGCAGCAGCAATGCTAGGACCGTCAAGGGAGTCAAAAAGAGAATCGTAAAGACGACGCAGAAGTACACTAGGATCATTGTCCAAATTATTGACGACCCACTTACGTACTTCAGGAAACTGTTTCGCCTTAAGGTTCTTAATGAGATCATTAATACTTACATCAGAAAAGGTTGCAAGAATACCAGAGTCAATCTTCCCACTCACCGAGTATCGTTGACACTCATTGAGAACACGACGCCAGTCAGGGAAATGTTTGTTGACTAGTTCGGCAAGTACTTTCGGATCTGCCTCAACACCCTCTGCCTCCAAAATTGTCCCAAGACGCTTGAAGAACTTTGCGGCGATTGCAGGTTTCTGTTTTCCGTTGATTCCAAACTCGACCACCGCACATCGGCTGTGGAGAGGTTCGATGATACGATTTTTGAAATTACAGGTGAAGATGAATCGACAGTTGTTATAAAATGTCTCAATATTCGCCCGTAGGAGGAGTTGTACATCGTGGGTGGTGTTGTCAGCCTCGTCAATAATGATGACTTTGTGCTTTGCGTCAGACGCAGAAAGAGAGACGGTCGAAGCAAAGTTCTTTGCCTGATTCCGCACCGTGTCAAGAAATCGTCCTTCATCGGATCCGTTAATTACATAATAGTCAACTCCCAGTTCATGACAGAGAGCTTTTGCTACCGTGGTCTTACCAATACCAGGAGGACCAGAGAGCAAGAGATTGGGAATCTCTCCTTTATCTAGGAAGTCTTTGAAAGTCTTCTTTGTTGAGTCAGGGAGAATACAATCTTCAATAGTTTTGGGTCGATACTTTTCTACCCAAAGAAATTCGTCACGCATAATTATTCTAGAGGTCGAACAAATTCATTACAAACAATATCAGTGGCATGTAGAACCATCTTCATATAGTCTACTGCCTTTTGGGGATCGGTATGATCACCACAGGTAAAAACGTCACAGACTGCCATACCCTTTTCTGGCCAAGTATGAATACTGATGTGAGACTCCGCAAGCATTGCCACACAAGTGACTCCTTGGGGTTCAAACTTGTGTGAATTCAGAGCAAGTAGAGTTGAGTTACACTGAACAGATGCGTGATAGATTACATCTCGTATGTAACTTTCATCATCAGTGAGAACAGAACTACACCCCTTAAGGGTAAAAAGAATGTGTCTCATCAATCATAGCCAATCTGGTTTACGGGATTCGTCACGAAGATAATTAGATGCAACCCAAGGTTTGGATGCGATATACATCTTGTAAGCAGTAAAAGTGTCAATGCTTGTGTCAAGTTTGTACTCATCTGGCATTGCACGGGTGAAGTTATCAGCCATACTATAACATGTTACAGCCTGTTTTACCATACGGTGAAACAATTTTTTGGCTTCAAAGAGAGTTTTTGCACACGAGTGTACTTTACCGTATCGGTGTTGATATTCACCAGCGAGAGCACAACCATGTTGAATCAACCAAGCAGTGTTATAGTGACTTTCAGCAGCCCACTTTGTACAAGGATGATTACGAAATGCACCCTTTCGGGTTTCATAAGGTTGACCATCCATACGGTAAAGATCACCCCAATTAAAATACCACTTGGAGTAAATGATGCTAAGCATCTGACAACTCTCAAGTGGCATCTTGACAATATGTTTGTCAGGGAGTGACCGAGCGGAAACGTAAGGATTCGGGTCAGTCACAAAGATGTTCATTCTTCCCAGGTAAGATCAGGTTCTAGAGCAATATAATAGGTCAGATCGTACTCAGAAGACTTAAACTCAGACAAAAGTTTACGAGAGATTTTGACATCATAAGTACCAGGAACAATCTTGATGTTCTCAACTTTGAAGTGAAGAGCAAAGTTGCTAGTAGTCTCACCAACCACGATAGAGAAATCGTTAGAAGTATCATTCTTACGATCATGAACCATCAGTTTGATTTCACCATCTTCACCAATGACAGAAAGATCAGTCAGGTGGTAAACAGATGCGGCTTTGAGAAGACGATCCAGCTGAGAACTCTTGAGATTAAACTCAACATCAACAGAAGGTAGAGTGATAGACTTCTCTGGAGGAGAAACAATCACACTAGGATCTGCAAAGAAGTACTTGGACTTCTGTTTACCTTCTTTCACTGTGACATAGCTATCACCATTGAAGACCAGATCAGGTTCTTGAAACAGGTTGAGGGAGTTCAGGAACTGACCAAGATCATAGACACCGAAGTCCTGAGGGAACTCTTCATCGATGTTTGCCTCTGCAAGAATGTTCTTCATCACACTAATGGTGCGAAGTTTCTTACCCTCCTTGAACAAGATAGACTGATTAATCGTAGAGAAGTTACGCAGAAGATTAACAGTGCGATCAGAAAGTTTCATAGGGGTTTTTGTTTGCATTATGAAGTCCAGCGAAGTGGTAGAGAAGGATACAATAGTGGATGGCTTTCAGAATGTCAAGTTTGGATTTGCCATCCTTCTTTCCAAACCGTGACAGATATTTAATAGCGTTGGATCGGGTGAAAGCTTCTGCATCACCGATACTTTCAATCAAGTCAAGAGTCTGAGTCTTAGACTCTTTCGATGTGTAATGAGCACGATAGGTTCCTGAGAGATAGTCACGAACCTCTTTGAGGGTTTTGTCCTCTTCGTACTGCCAGAAGTGAGGGGCTTTTTCTTCATCAACTTGTGAGGTTGGAAATTTAATCAGTTCCTTGGACGTAGAACCAGGCTTACGGCGAGTAACTGTCTTTCCCCCGTCAGGTGATTCATAAACCCATTCTTCTTTTTTAGTATCTGCAATCGGAGTATATTCAAAACCCCCATTAGCAGAAATAAAGTCCATGTCAGATGTATTCATATTAAAAGTAACTGTGTCTTTAGTGTAAGAGCCGTCACCATAGACATTCCAGTCTACGGGTGCAGCGGCTACAACGTCAGCATACGGATTGCCAATAAACTCTGTGCCGTCCTCATGCCAAAAATCTTGATTGGGGTTGTCTGGATGATAACGTCCTTCGGAGTTTACGCCTTCATAGTATTCTTCTTTTTGGGGTGGATAGTGTACGTCACCATGTCCATCCACAAATGGGTTTGGTCGATCGGGATCATTACGATCATAATCGTACCAATATTTTGAATGCTTGGTTTCGTCTTTCATATAAAGTTCATCATAAAGTAAAGACCAAGAGTTAACCATAACTGAAAAGGAAATCGTTTACAAGTGATTCGGACTTTTCTTCACCAAATTGATTGGCAAGGTATCCACTAACTGGATCTAGTTTCCTCATGTACTTGTCGAAATCAGAATAAGTTGAGGACATTTCAAGCCCACTAGGTTTCTTACATTCTAACATCTCCTTGTAGACAGTCAAGTATTTCCTGAACATGTCAAGATGATCATCAACCTCAGACATCGTACATTTAGCAACGTAGATGTTTTCCGAGAAATGATTTCCTGGTTCAAAGAACCTGAATGTACCATCTGCCTTGGGAAGATCGGGATGAGAGAACAGATAGTTCTCTACGGGATGTTGGAAGTCGAATACGATAATAACCTTCTTCTCAAAGAACCCCATCAGATCCATTCCGAAACAGGGTAGATTCTCACCCGTTTTTGGATAGATGATGTTGTTGTATATGGAGGATTTCTCGTTCCAAATATCGACCTCCCGTGACTTGGCGATGTACTCATTATTGTAGACCTTGGCACGGAGGGAGGTGCCTTTGCCCTCCCAGTCTGCCCAGTCACAGATGTTCTCAAGGTCAGGGAAGGTTTCCCACAGTACCTTCTTCCAGTTTTTCCACAGGTCCATTGTTTTCTCCAAAATTTACGTCAGCGTCAACCTTGTCATACAGTTCCATAAAGGATTGTTTGGTTTCATCATCAAAGCGATTCAAACAAACTTGAATTGCTTTTGCTTTGTCACTAAAGATACTGTAAGCACGAATGATATGAACCAAACGACGGGTAGAAATAATTTCTTCCACACCACCATCATAAAAGGTCTTGCGGATAATGTCTGCCCAATCACAGAGACGCTTACAGAAGTCCCGATTCTCAACTCCCAAGTCCAAGGAAATACCCTCAAGAATCTTTTGTTCAATTGCGGGAGTCGGATACTCTTGTTCGAAGGTTACAGGGAAACGTTCTAGGAAGGCTTCGTTGAGCACGTTAGTTCCAATGAATCGGCCGTCGTCGGAACCTTTGCCTTTAGTATTTGCGGTTGCGAATACGTTGAAACCGTTTGCTGGAGCAATCCACTTACCAATCTTCTTAAGGAAGACACCCTTACCTTCTAGAATGGATTGGAGACAGAGAATTTTGTTGGAAGCAAGGTCGATCTCATCAAGGAGAAGGATTGCTCCACGTTCTAGAGCTTCAATTACTGGACCATTGTGCCATACGGTTTCGCCATTTACAAGACGGAAACCACCAATAAGATCATCCTCGTCAGTCTCAATAGTAATGTTTACGCGGATAAGTTCCCGACCCAACTGAGCACAGGCCTGTTCAACCGAGAACGTTTTACCATTACCCGACAAACCCGTAATGAACGTAGGATAGAACAATCGCGACTGAATAATCTTGCGTAGATCGTTGAAATTACCAAACTTGACGAAGGTATCATCTTTTTGTGGGATGAGATTTTGCTCAATAGGAGGAACAACTGCAGGTGCGGCTGCTACAGTTTCAAGTTGTTGACGTGCTTCTTGAACAGTCAGGTTCCATTTGCCGCGACCTGTCTTGTAGTTATCCAGTTTGTTAGTCACCGTGGGATAAGAAATACCAGTCGAAGCGCAGTATGCACGAACATCTGCAGCCGAGATAGTATTTCCGTAAAGATCGCGGAGAGAATTAATCAGGGAGTCTGCGTTCACGCGGGCGGTCATTTGTAACCTCATTGGTATGTATACATTATAATGCGTAAAACCCCCTAGGCAATGGGGGTTTGTGCCAGTTTCAAGACTGATTACGCAATCAGTTGGACGAATTCACCGAGAACTTTTTTGTTCATCTTCTTACTAGAGAGAGACTTCCTGAAAGCAGATCGGATCTGAGCTTTAGTTGCATCTTCTTTCACTTCAAACTCAGAGTCATTCGAAAGAGCACTGCTGGATAGTCCAAAGTATGCATGATATCCAACATCAGAAAGAACAAAAGACTTATTCTTCCTATAGGTTTCAATGATTTTATCAGAAACTGAAGTGTTGTGATCGCAGTATCGACGAATAAAACTATTAGCATCACGAGAAGCAAGAAGTCGGATACCAATAAAATTAGTATTGGGGAACCTGCTTCGCACTTGATTCAAAATAGATTCAGTAACACCTTGAAAATCCGATTTAATCTTAATGATAACTCCCGATTTCCTATCTCGAACGTAGTGCCAACCACCGTGACAGCTACGGACACCGATGTAAGACTCCTCTTGATTATTACGGCAGGGAATTTCTTTATTGTATTTGGTAATACAAGCTTCACCATCGGTCAGAATAATAGTCTGTACCTTTTCGACCCCAGTCTTTTTCTTAAACAAAGGAATAATATTGTTCAGAGAAAGAACAGCTTCATTCAAAGGAGTTCCAGACAACCCAAGACGAGCAGGATATTGGAAAGCACAGTGATACCTTTCCCTATGATCCATAGAAGAAGCGAGTCGATATAGATTCTTCATCTGCATCTCAAGAACATTACCCCTGACATTACTAGAAAGAATGTTCATCATACTGAAGGTGGGGTCAATATAAAACTCTCCACACTTTCGTTCGCCAGGATAGTCAAGAGAATCCTCATAGTTCCTATACTTCCACTCATTAGTAAAAGCATAGACATCAAAGGGGATACTCACCTTTCGACAGAACCAGACCAAGTTATAAAGTTGTTTGATGGTATCCAGAAGAACCTCGGACATCGATCCAGACCAATCAAGGACAAAAACAAGTCCATGATTCTTACCGTCGGCTACAGTGGTTACCTTTTTGAACAGGTCTTCATTGTATTTGTAAGTATGGAGTTTAGAACAGTCAAGGACTCCAGTCCGAGATACAGAAGAACGAGCATAAGCACTAGCAGACTTTCTGCACTCAAACTCCTTGACGAGGTATCCGACTTCTCTTTGTGCATTTTTCTTGAATTTTGCGTAACTGGTATCTACATGATCAAAAAGTTTTGCTCCAGATTCACCAAAGAGTTTAACGGCGTTATCATAGTAACTACTGAGACATTCATGAACCTCCACATTTGGAGCGATCACTTTATCAATATCAATATTAGGAATATCGATATACTCTGGATCATGTCGTCCAAGATTATCTTCTTTGTTCAAATCTTCAATAGAGTCTTCAAGATTTCTATCCGTAATCGTATCAAAAGCATCACCACCAGAAGGATTTTTATTATCTGTGCGTGAAGTCTCTCCGTTGTTAGATTGTTCGAGTTTTTGATTGTCACCGTTATCCTCCTCAGACTTATCCGAAGACTCAACCTTATCCGACTCTCCTTGCTCAGAGTTATTTGATTTGGACTTTTGTTGTTCTGGGGTAGAAGGGACTTCCTGTTCTTCGGCCTGAGTCTTCAGGTAATCGTAAACTTCCTGAGAAAGATCTAGAACCTGATCGAAAGATTCACACTTAGAAGCTTTGGTAACATAGATCATTTCCTCATCGGAAAATGGAACACTAACAAAATTACCAATCTTATAGTGAAGATTTACACGATCAACAAAAGAAAGAAGATCAATCTCTTCATCTTCAATGCCAAAGAAATCTTCTTCAGACAGTTCACTGTAACCGTTATAGAAAGTCTTAGAAAGTCCTGCAAACTTTTGCTTCATCTTACGTTCAACTCGAACGTCCTCAAAGATGTTCACAAAGTTCTGAGGAACTTCTGGGTGAGTTTTCTTCCAGTCAATATCTGGCGTGAACAGAGCATGTCCAACCTCATGACCCACCAGAAGGTCGTATACGGTCCCAGAAGCGCGCTCCCAGAGGGGGAGGGTAAGAACCCTGCGATGCACGTCAAACTGCGCCGTAGGGACACTACGGTTCTCGATAGTGAGGTCTTCAGTGGCAAGAAGTTTAGCCAGTTGACCCTTTACTTCGTAGTTGACCATTAGCCTCGTTTCGTATGAACCCAGTATAACTCACAAAGGAGGGGCCAGAACCCCACACTAGGACACTTTGTCAGGCGTACACAGTATTGCTCAAGTACTCAAATGTTGTAGGATATTTCAAAACCTGTTCATTTCGTGACTTGTCACCACTCAACCAATTATTTTTAATTTGACTATAGTAACTTATATCTAAGGATTTATGTCCTTTAGATGCATTACCCAATGATTGTATAAACCCAGAAGACAAGGGACTATAATCATTTCCAACCAGGATAAATGGATTACCTCCGTTTGATGCTTTATCAGAATAATTCCTATCTCCAATGGTTGAATCCAAACACCTCTGACAGTTACCAGCAGACCAGTCATACTCAATCTCATTGGTCACATGATACCAGTATTCAGTATCAGATTTCTGAGCGGCAGCATAATGCATATCAATGAAAGTCTTTTGTCCATCCAATTCAACAGAGACTGCATGATTAAACAGTTCCCTATCAAAAGCATTGATTCTATGATTAGAAGAAAAGACTTCAAGAAGTCTAAAAATGTTTTCAATAATAGATGCAAGACCAGTTGCTTCTAATGGTTCAATGAAACCATATGCAAGTCCAACAGAAGCAACATTCTTGACCCATCCCTTCTCTCTCCTTCCAGTTTTGAAGTTCACTACATTTGTAGGAACATCACCATACCTATCAATAAACTCCGCTTGAATTTCTTCTTCACTGGAGAACTTCAAACTATGAACATACCCAACGGATAGACCATCCCAAAGAGGAATCTCCCAGCACCATCCATTATTCATGGTGACATTATTTGTATAATGTTTGATTTGTTCTTCCTTGTTCTCATAAGGAATCTTTGCTGTGAGTACCCTGTTATTGATAAGTGTATCTGAATATGGAATGAAAGGAACTTTCATCTCATCTCCAATCAACAATGACTTAAATCCAGTACAGTCAACAAAAAGATCTGCATAGTGATCTCCAGTCTGATCACAAGTAATTCTCTCAATGCCTTTGGAGTTATGATGAGAATGGAGATAAGTATCATCGACGAACTCAACTCCATTCTTAAGTCCAACGTCATACAAGATTTTGGACAATAGATGAGTATCAAAATGATAAGCGGTCAATCTTTTAAATTGCCAACCCGTATCTGTCAGTCTATTAAGCTCCGCAAACCTAGAATGATCACTAACAAATCTAGCAAACTGATCTTTCTTTACTTCATCTGGAAAGAGTTCCATCATCACAAAAAAATCTGTGAGATCGTTTCCACTCAAATCACCAAAGGGATAATAGAAGATTTCGCCTGGATTACACCAAGATTCAAATCTAACATTGGACTTATAAGTCGCATTGCATTTTGACATCCAATCTTTATCTTCAAGATTAAGAAACTGAAAGATGTCGTTGATTGCCAACTGAGTTGATTCACCAACACCAATGATTCCAATCTTAGATGAGTAAATACACTTAACTTCAACATCCAAGTTAGAATTCTTTACGTGCTGAGAAAGAACCGCTGCAGTCATAAAACCAGCGGTTCCTCCACCAAGAACACAAATTTTAGATATACTCATAATACTTTACTGAATCCATTTACTTTCTCAAAGGAAATAATATTCTCAAACTTATCAGTTAGTTCCTGAGTGTTATGAGAAATCAAGAAGATATTTGCTCCTTTGATTGCATATCTAATTATCTTAGTAAACTCATCCGTTCCTGTACCATCAAGAGAACTATCAAAAATCTCGTCAAGGATTAACAGATTTGTTGATGCTGAGTTCTTCATCTTAGAAATATCTCTCCAAGTGAATAGAAGAGCAAGGTCAATCCTCATCTTCTCTCCTTCAGAGAAGGACTCATAACTAAAGTTCTCATGAATAGGAGACTTAACATGTTCTTTAAACTCTTCGTCAAGAGTAAAGTTGATGTAGAAATCCATCATCTGTAGATATTTGTTGATGTATTGATTCATCACAGGCAAATATCTTTTAATGATCTTCGACTTCACACCACTATCCTTCATCAAGGAATGTGCAAAATTAAGGTAGGAAATATTCTCAGTGTTGGTAGACTTCTGTTTCTCTAAACCTTTAAGGTCACTCTCTAACTTCTTAAGTGTGCTTCTCTCAGCATTTCTATTTTCAATCTGCGAGGTAATTTCTTGAATTTCAGTTTCCAGGTCTCTGGATTGTCTTTGGTATTCAGTAATCTTTGTATTGTTTGTTGAAATGTCATAATTGAGTGACGTTATCTGCTTAGAGAGCTGCAGAAACTTTGTCTCTTTTTCCTGTTCTTCAGTTATAGAAACCTTAAGTTCTTTGTATGCCGAATTTATTTCTTTTACTTTGGACTCAATCTCTCCAATTCTATTTACACGAAACTCCTCTTCTATTGCCTGATCACAGGTAGGGCAAACCGTATTATCATTAAAAAATTTATGTTCGTTCGTGATAGTTTGTATCTTTTGTTCCAGTTTTGCCTTGATAGAATTCATCTTCTTCAATGCGTCAGAAGAGGAACCGAAAGATTCGAGTTGTGGTTGATACTCTTCCACAATCTTTTTAGAAAGTTCACTATTTTTACTCACGAGTTCGTCAGCAAGATCCAATAGTTCGGAAACTTTTGATTCTTTCGATGCAATATTCGCCTTACCTTTCTTATCGAGATTGTCAATGAACTGTTTTTGCATGACAATTTTTTCTTCCACCATGTCCCTCTTGATGGAAAGTTCTCTGATAATTTCATTGGCGCTTCTAATTCTCTCTTTGAGGAGAGATCCCATACCAGAGAAGATACGAATATCCAGAAGATCCTCAACAATGTCCCTACGATTAGCAGCAGACAATTGCATAAAGGGAACGAATGTTGCAGACCCCAGGATGACCGTCTGAGTAAAAGACTTATAGTTTAGTTTAAGAATGTTCTCTTCGAGTGACTTCTGTTGATCAGTTGTTGCAGAGGACTGATCTTGAAGTTTGCCGTCGATATGAATTTCAAACCTATTGGGTTTGATTCCACGAACTACTTTATATTGTTTGTTAGAAATATCAAATTCAATCTCAACCAGACAGTCTTTCTCATTAACACTGTTTACAAGTTGAGTCTTACTAATTTTTCTAAATGGTTTGTTATAAAGAACAAACGTAAGAGCATCTAGAATGGTTGACTTTCCAGCACCATTAGTTCCAACGATCAGATTGGTATTCGATTTTGTAATGTCAATCTCAGTGAATACATTTCCAGTAGAAAGGAAATTACGCCATCTAATCTTCTTGAATATAATCATATGGTGGGAACACTATATCGTCAGTAGATATAATCACATACTTGTAATTATACCTGTTACAGGCCTCAATTGCAACCTCATCGTCAATTTCAACGACATTTAAGTTTAAGTAATCATCTGCCTCTAGAAGACCTGCATATCTAGAAGCATCATCTTCGTCCTCAAATAAGTATAGTGCCTTATCTCCATCATCATCTTCTAATGCGTAAGCTCCTTCACTTTCGCCTTCTTTTCCGTCTAGAGATAAGATATACATACTTACTCCATTTCGCACGCTTCCTGATAAACTTCTCGAAGAAGTTGTTTTACTCTATCCTTCTCCAACTCGAAGTCAGAGTCTTCGATGTATTTATCCAAAAGTGTTAATGTATCTTCAATTTTCTCTCCAGTGAAGTCAACCTCAGAGTCATTAACTTCGAGATTCTCAACAATCTTCAGTTCAGCAACATTTGAAAGAAGGAGTTTCTCTACAAACTTATCGTACTTGAGTTGATCAGACTTTTTGCGAACAATCAGTTTTACAATTTTACCTTCGTAAAGATGTGCCTTGAACAACTGATGTGGAGTATCCTCATAGTAGATCTTATCGAACATCGTATAAGGATTCTCAATGAACTCTAGTTCATAGGTTTCCGTATCAAAGATACTGAATCCCCTCTTATCATTACAGTCATTCCAATACAACTGATAAGGATTGCCTAGGTAATAAATCTGACCATCATTACTACGAGTATGATAGTGCCCAGAGAATACTAGATTGAACTTATCAAAGAAGGACTTATCAATACCACCAGGTTGTGTGTATCCAGGATACAATGCAAATCCATGAATCTCAAGATGACCAAAAGCAATCTTGGACTTTGACTTTTTAATTTTAGTTTCTGTTTCCTCTTGGTTGTCTGCACAGATCCAAGGAATCATGAATGCTTTAAATCCATCAATGTCGTGATCACCAGGACTAGAAATAGGAACAATATTGTCGTAGTAATCAAGAAGACAATCGATAGAATTTACTTCATTAGTATTCTTATAGTAAGCATCATGGTTACCAACCAGTTGCCAAACTTTTACATCTAGATCTCTGAATCGATCATAGACATGTTTCTTTGCCCAATCGAGAGACCAGTAATCAATACTCTTGCGATTATCAAACGCATCTCCCATATGAACGCAGTGCTTGATTCCCCTCTCCTCTAGAGTAGGAAAGAAAACATTGTCATAGAATTGTTGAAAGTAATCATGAAAAAACTTACTCCCACGGCGTCCACCATAGTGAGTATCAGTGATAATCGCAATCTTCATTATTGATTCATTTTAGACTGGACTGCATCTTTGATGCCATTATATTCGAATGCATTACCGTAGTCATCATCTACAGTGAAAACTTCATCATAACCAGACTTCTCAATGATCTTGGTTCTGATTTCCATTTGCTTTTTCTCCTTCTGAATACGACGGAGGAAAGCATAGTGAATAATTTGCGTAAAGTAAGCAAATGGATTCGTGGATTTCTCTGGATTGAAGTTGTGAATATATTGTACGCAGTTTTCAATGCCGTCGCAGATCATGTCCTCACGGAACATGTAGTTGACAAAGTTTGGTTTGTAAGAAAGGTGCGTGGCAATCTTCAGAAAACATTCACCAAGATAGTTTGTAATCCTTGGTTTTGGTTCACCTGCTGCTTCTGCTGCCTCTACATCTTTTTTGTACTGAACAATTGCATACAAAAATTCTTTATTGTTTACATAGTGTTCAGATCTCTTTCTGGTTTTTCCTGGTGGCATACCATAAGTCCTCGTTATTGTTCCTGTTGGTTACAATACTAACACATAAACAATTTAATTGCAACTTGACACGGCTGTCCAAAGCTCATATAATAACTCTGTCAGAGTTCAAAACAATTACTCTTTAGCTTTGCTTCTATAGATCTTTTCTAAGTAAGCTCTTGCTTCTTTAACAGAAGTTTTGTAACCCATTCTTTCGGACACCTTTCCCTTTTCTGAGGAGGTGTTATTTTTTTGTCTAACAAACTTCATGTAAGAATCAACAACTTCAGACTCTTCTGTTGCTTCTACTACAGTAATGACTTTATCCATAGGGACAATTACGATGCCTTCTTTAGAAAGACATCTAATCCAAGGAATCATTCGCAGACCTTCTACAGGACCAAGAGAAACTGTTTCAATTTCAACAGGATCACTGAGAACTAAAACTGTTCTACCGTTTTCTTCTACAGGAAGAATTTCAGCAAAGATCTCTTCTCCAGAAATTAATTTTATTGATCCGTAAAATTCTTCTTCCATTATTGCTTTAGTTTAATCTGATTGAATTCATAGTTAAAGTTTTCTTCGTTATAGACCTTAATTCTTTCAATTAAGTGATTTAGTGTATAGTTCTTTTTGGAATTGTGAGTGCAATCATCTGCAATATCATAAAGCATTGCTTTTGATTTGTTATTTCCTTTTCTTAGAACTCTTCCGATTGATTGTAGATTTCTGATTCTTGATTTACTTGGAGAAGCAAACACTACATTGTGTAAGTTTTTAATATTAATACCAGTTGAGAATGTTCCATATGATGCCACAATGATTGCATCTTCTTCTTTTTCAGTAACTTCTCTAACTAGTTCTCTCTCTTCGGCATCTACACCGCCATGGACATAGAATAGTTTCCTTTCGGATCCAATAGAATTATTTATTAGATCATAAATGACCTGTCCATGAGTCTCCACTCTACTGTATAAAATAAGAGTGTTACCTTTCAGAGATAAAGCAAGGTTCTTGATGAAATTATTTCTCTGTTCATGGGAGATTAGATATTGAATTTCATCCTCATACTTCTCAAACTTCTGTGGTGGATGCTTTAGTAAAAGAACTCTAATGTCTAGTTTGGAAAGGTGACCTTTATCAATAAGATCTTTAGTTTGTGTAATCTTATAACTTGGACCAAATAGTCCTTCTAGAACCCACTTATGTGTTTGTGATCCATCGAGAGTTCCAGTAAATCCATATCTATATTTTGTATCTCTCAACTTGGTCATAATGCCAATGAGTGACTTGGATTTAAACTGGTGTGCTTCATCACCAATAACTACATCAAATCCATCAAAGAACTTTTTATCTAACTTGTAGATTGACTGCCAGGTTGTAATCGTTACAGGATTCTTATTTGTTCTCTCTCTACCAGAGTAAATCTTATGACAGTATTGTTCAGCATTCCAACCATAGTCCTCAAAGTCTTTGAACATTTGTTCTACAAGTGAGGTTGTTGGAACGACAAGTAAAATCTTTTTATCTTGTTCTGTAAAGTATCTGACAATCGAATAGATCATCAGTGATTTTCCAGATGCCGTTGGTGATATTAAGAGTCGTCTGTTGTACCTCAGAGCGTCGTAGACACCCTCCACCTGATAGTCTCGGGGTGAATGTCTAGAGATGGATGTCATGTAGTCCTTAACACCCTCTATGGACACCATATCGTTATGTTCGAATGGAGTTCCATAGAACTTGTTATCTTCAAATGTAACGGTATACCCAGATTTTTTTGCCCATGCAACAACCTTGTCCAAGAGACCAACGTAGATCTCACCAGTTGCAGTTGAGTATAGACGAATCTTTCCATCCCAATACTTACTTCTGTATTGAGGCATAAATTTTGCACCAGGAACATCAAATGTAAAATGATCAGATAGTTCCTGATTAACGTATGGTTCCGCTTGAATCTTAAGGTATACTTCGTTCTTTTTTGAGATAACTAAATCAGTCATAACCTCTAATAAACCTCTGCCATTCGATAGCATTCTTCACTTGATAAGTCCTATTCAGAATTACCTTGATAATACTTTCCAAATAAGAAAGCATCATGTCGTAGTATTCCATCTTGGTAACACATCTGATGAGTTCATCATCTGCATCAAGATATTTGTCTAGGTCTGCTTTTAAAACCTTGTAATCAAAGGGGTTGTTTATATACACATCTGGGTGTGCCTTACCTGTGTAGTATTCCCACTTTTCTTTTTTTAAAACTTTGTACTTGTTTTCTTGTCCCTTTTTCAGCAACAAAATATTATTAAAGATCTTATAATATTTCGCATGAAGCGAAGGGATTTTAGTTGATTCGGTATGCAATTCATCATTATCAATCTTTGAGTCTTTCTCCCAAAGTTCTTGAATCATCTCAAGATTCATACACCAAACTCTCCACGTTGAAAATAGTATATTTAAAAGTGGCTTCTGCCATAATATAATTTATATCAGTTTCTTTAGCGTCAAATTCAACTGGGGTCAATGACACTGGGAACATATCTTGGAAGGTTACCTTGGCAATTTCTCTGAAGTTACTGTTGTAAATAATCAGAGTTCCATCTGAGAATTGATTCAACAATCCATCTTCCGTTAGATCTAGATGTTCCTGAACACTTTCTGGATATCCCAATCCTCTCATCCAGTCATGAATTTCTAGATAGTTTTCTAGATTCTCGTCAATCATGAACTGAATACTGAAATCTCTATACTCCAGTTTGTCGCCAGGTACTGGAATATTTTTCAGATATGTGGATTGAATTGCAACACCTAGATCAATACCAGGAATTCCAGTAGAGTTTGAAAAGAAATCTACCTTTGGTGCTTTTTGGAGATTGAACTTGAACCCGACAGGGGAAAGAAAGTTCCTATTCTGTATTTGTTTTTCCCAAACAGAAGATTTGGGTTGTTTTCTAACTGCCATGATTGTTCAGGAATCTCCATTAGTATTTAGCTTTATATCAGCAATCATTAAATACACTACCAACTTCAGAACCGATTTCAGAACCCATCTTCTGACCTAAGAGTAGTGCCCATCCAGATGCCAACCAACCAACATAAGGAATATTAGAGACTGCTGGAACAATTAAACCTGCACTAATTGCGGTTCCCGCCATCGCACCTTGACTCCGTGCGCCAGCGTCCGCCACTATGCACTCTTCGCTTTTCGCACCTAACTTTCCCTCGGGGTCAACTGCCCCGCCTCCTAAGTTTCTAGAACCATCCATAGTGAATTGATCTGTTCGGTATTCTCTTCTGCGAGTTGTACCGCCAAATAATCCTCTCTTCTCTTGATCAACTTGGAGAGATCTTTCGGATTCTAGAATAGCAGGATCGTTTGCTTTATATTCAATTCTATATCCGTCTCTTGTTGCTTCCATTTTGTAAGACGAATAATTGCCTTGTGGGAAATTTATAACTGGATATTGTGGTCTGGTTGCGTTCAACAGATGTCCAATAACACCAACATGTCCTATTCCAATCACTGTGCCTAATACCAACAGAGCGGCTTTTATTGGTATTCTTTTCTTTTTTGGTGTTTCCATTGGTGTTTCCTCAACAGACGTATCATCAACCTCTTGGATTTCTTCTACTGTCTCTTCAACTTCAACGGGAACTGGTTCCTCTTCAACTGTGACTTCTTCAGTCTCAGTTACATAATTAACAGGTTCATTACTACTAAAATCTGGTTGACTAGATTCAGCTATTTTTTTACTCAACCGACCCATGATCTTATAGCAAAAGCACTCTATTTATGAAAGTCCATAAAAAAAGAGGGTCCGAAGACCCTCTTGATTGAGTTGTGTGAATGAATCACATCAAATTGGTGACCTTGACTCTTCTGTAGTAACGGTTTGCGTTAGCGAGGAGTCTGCCGAGACCCTGGTTAGAAACATTACCCTCAGCGAATGGGTTAGCAACAATACCGTAACGGGTCTTGAAGCCAATCTTGGGCTGGAAGGTGTCCTGACCAACGGCACGAACCATTTGGAGAGGAACGTATGGGCAGTAGAACAGACCTGCGTCATAAGGATTAGTACCCTTATAACCCATGACGTAGTACTGATTAGCGTCGTTGTTTGCAGCGAATGGATCGATGTAAACTCTGTACTTACCAGCGAGAGTACCAGCAAAGGTGTTGCCAGTGTCATCAACGTTGAGGTTTGCGTTGAGTGCAGGGGTGTAATCCAGAATACCTGCCATCGTGAGTGCGGAAGCAACGTCTGCGGAGCAGAGAACAACGTTGCCCTTCCCTCTACGAGTTCTTTGGGCGATCTGGTTAGCATCTCTTTCCATCTGGAAGAGTAGACCCTTGAACTTCTCAACAGACCAACGACCGTTGGAGTCAACGTCGAGGTCGAAAGTACCAGGAGTTGCGGTGTTAACAGTAGCACCCTGCTCAGCAATCTTGTAGATGGTTCTGATGACTTCGCGGTTGATCTCAGCAAGAATCTCTGTGGAGAGAATGTTTGCGAGTTCAGCTTCAGCGTTCAGACCGTGGATTGCCTTGAGGTCTTGTGCGAGTTCTAAGGAGTACTCAGCTTTCAGAGCTCTGGACTTCGCGGTAACGGTGACTTTCTCGATCGAGAATGCCATCTCGTTGAAGTGGTTACCAGAACCATCTCCGAGTGCCTCAGACTCACCAGTGGTCATACCCTGACCAGTGTTGTAAGCGGAGGTAGTTGCAGAACCAACAGGGTTCAGAACGGATGGGTTAGTACCTGCCTGAGCATCAGTACCGAATCCAGCAGCAACATCGGTGTAACCAGCAGAGAGGCTGGAACCAGAGTTCTGTGCGGAGAATGCGGTGTTGGGCTCGTCGAATAGAGCTTCGGTGCCAGACTGGTTGGTGTAACGGGAACGCATCGCGAAGATGAGTCCAGTAGGACCAGACATTGGCTGAACGCCTGCGAGGTCATAAGCAACCAGGTTAGGCATTGCACGTCTGATCAGGGAGATCAGAACGGGGTCGAAACCAGCGACAGGACCTGCATCAGCAGCAGAACCAGAGAAACCACCAGTACCAGCAGAGTTGGTTGGGGATGCTTCACCGAGGAACTCAGCGTTCTCGCGGAGCATTTGCTCTTGGTTCTCAAGGAGAACAGCGGTGACGTTACGTCTGTGACTATCTTTGATAGGATCTAGACCATCATAGTCTAGAAGGGGAGCCCACTTTTCAGCGAGATGATTGTAATTGATGTGTTGTTGCATTGTTAGTTACCTTAGTGTTGAAATTTTTAAATCACTGCTTTTTAACAGAGGAAAGAGCTCTAAGGTACGCAGCCATAGAACCAGTTGGTTCTTCTACGTGTCCTGCTTCTTCTCTTAGCTCTTGTGTCTGTTCGGAAGAACTAGCTGCCTTTGGAGAACCGAAATACGATTCCTTAAGGGTAATTAGTTTTTCACGATAGCCTTCTTCACTTTCAAACTCAACACCTTCTGCGAGGGTTGCAAGTTTTTCTTTCTGAGAAACTGCAAGTCCTTCTGCAACATTGTTCATGATAGTCTCAGCGGTTGTCTCGGACAGACGCTGATTTAGAGCAATATTTCTCTCAATTTGCTCGTTGAGTTTATTCTCCATTTCATCTAGTTTGTCTACCATAGACTCAAGTACATCATATCTATCTTCAGGGATGGATACATAATGATCTTCAAAAAGCTTCTTCATGCCGTCCAAGAAGGATTCGGTCATTTCGGTCTTAATGCCCTTCTCAATTTGAAGTGCATTCTCCTCTAACCACTCTTCTGCGACATACTCCAGATAAGAATCGAGTCTCTCAGTGAGTTCGACTTTGATACCTTCGACTTCCTCAGTGAGTTTAGTCTCGTATGCTTCCTGGATTTGAGTTTCGATATCCGTGATCTTTGCGTTCATTGCAGCTTCAAAGATGACCTTAGCCTTTTCTTTGAACTCCTCAGAAAGATCTTCTCCAGCGAGAAGAGCATTTACATCCTCTTCAATAGCGGAGTTAACGTCAACGATAGAAGAAGTTTCTTCTACTTCCTGTTCAGCGATGACTTCTTCAGTCTCAGCCGACTCAGTTTCTTCGTAGGACATTGCACCCTTATTAGCTGTTGGCATTGGGTCAGCTTTACCTGCACCCTTAGTTACTACATCCTTAACCTGTTTAATGGTTTTTGTAGGGGTAGCAAGTTTGTTGCTGTCGTCATCAGGCTTAGAATTCTGAGGGGTAGGACCACCCAGATCTTCTACCGCACCTAGTTGAGTACCAGGATCTGCCATTTTGGGCATAGGATCTGCACCCTTAGCACCAGAATTTACAGCGCTTTTGGATTGCTTTGTGCCTACTTCCATTTCTTGTAAATCTCCACGAGACATTTGAAACTCTCCGTCTAATCGTTGTAGATATCGTTAATCTGTATTTATTTATTAAATCAAAGATTTGATAGGAAGTTTTGGAAGATTTCCAATTTCTTCTCGTCGAGAATCTTTTGATCAACAAATTTATTTATAGTTGCCTTTGTTTCCTCAAGGACTTGTTCCACTTTCTCTTCCACTTCCGATTCTGGTTCTGCAAGTGCAATAACCTCTTCAGTAACTGGATTGATAATAGCTTTTGTGGCTTTTAGGATGCCGGCATCCCATACCCATTCAACACCCTCCATGATGCCATTAACGAAAGCATCGGGGGCGGAAGGATCTGCAACAATATCTGCTGCAGTTGCGAGCATGAAATCCTCTCCTACTACTTTGTAACCTTCGCTTGTTTCGCGAAGACTACCCATACCTCTAGAGGAAACACCTAGAGTTACACCTTCGTCCAGAAGAGACTTAGCAATGATACCCATTGGAGTATCAAGTAGCTTTGCTTTACCTACAAAATTAGTTCCCTCTCTGTGGAGGTCAACAATCTTATGTGAAACTCTATCGAGGTTTACTGTTGGTCCATCTGGATGGCCTAGTTCACCAAGGGCCCTACCCTTAGAAACAAAAGACTCTGTATATCTATTGACTTCTTTTTCAAGAATATCAACTGGATACATTCTATTGTTTCTATTCTTCAGGTTTCCCTGTAGAAAGATACCTTCGATAAACATAGATTTCTTACCGTCTTTTTCTTCGATAAGAATCTTTGCTGATTCGATTTCTTCCGTAATGAGTTTCATTTTAAGTAAAGATTAGTTTTCTTCTTCATCATCCTCTTCAGAAGTTTCTAGTTCTGCACTAGGACCTTCTTCAGATTCAACGTCATCTCCAACTTCCACCTCAGCTTCTGCTTCGGTTTCTTCATCATCTAACCAAGGATTTGGACCACCAAACATAGAAGCTGTTACAGCTGGTTTAACAGTCTCAATATTGTCTGCTGCTTTCGCAAACAACAGATCCTTAATTTTTGAATGAATATCCGATGGAGACTCGTTCTTTGCAATCAGATCAATTAAATCATCCATGACATTTCAATAGTATGGTTAGAAGTATTTATATTTCACCACCTTTGGGCATTTCTGGAGCTTCTGTTGCAGACCCATCCACACCTGGTTCATTGACTGGAGCCCCCAAATCCATACCAGCTGCATTAGCCATTTCTAGATTTGCCATCTCCATAGGATCAATTAACTTACCGTCTTTGATCTCTTTTTCCATCTGTTTATCGATCTCAATAATCTCCTCGTCTTTCTGTTTCAGAATGTGTCTTCTGACATATTCAAGAGAGAAATACTTACCGAGATATGGATCAACAGCAGCAGCAACTCCCAGTCTTTCGTTAAGGAGTTCTGCTTCTTTCAGTTCGGAGAAATGATTGTCATAGATGAAATCATATTGAATATGATCGGAGAGAATATCCCAATCCTCTGGAGTGACAATATTCTTAAGGATCAACTGAGTCTTCAACATATCGCTGAAGACATTGGAGAATCTCTTTCTCAAACGACCAACAAACTTAGTGAACTTAATTTCGTCTCTAAGAATTTCGGAAGAACGACCGAGGTTAAAACCTTCTCCAGATCCAGCAATACGAGACTCAGGAACACCAAGTGCTCTGTATAGTTTCTTCTGGAAATACTCAATATCAGACAGTTCACCTAAGTTCTGCCCACCAGGAAGAGTAGTGATCTCAGTACCACGACCACCTTCACGACGTGGAAGCCAGAAGTCCTCAAGCATACTCATATGCTTGCGATCATCTTTGATCTCACCAGTCGCTGCGTTATAAACCAGTTTATTGCGATAACGGTTCATAACATCACGAAGGTATTGTTCCGCTTTGATCTTTGGTAGATTACCAACATCAATGTAGAAAATTCTTCTTTCAGGAGCACGAGATAGTCTATAGATGACTAGACTATCTTCAATCATACGAAGCTGATTGAGTGCCTTAATAGACTTGTGTAAGTATGATAGAATAGTTTGCTTGTTTCTATCTACCAGTCCAGAATGGCAGAAGGTGATTGCGTCTGGTGCAATCTTTACTTTTTGCATTCCATTGCCAGGAGGTTGACCAATCGCTCCTAGATTATTTTTGTTTTGGGTAGCACCAGGATCGTAGAGAAAATACTCTTCAATTTCTGGATTAAGAATATTCTGTGGTTCCGATCCTCTTTGTATTCTACTAATTGTAGATTGTAAGTTCTTATCTTCTTTGATTTTTCTTACATACTTGATCTTAAGAGGATCAATATATCTTACTTCTTTAATGCCATCTTCTGGTTTTTGGATATCAATAACCTTATGATAGAAAACGCGGCCATCGACATACCAGTTCCTTAGAATCTCATGACACTTCTTATCAAAATCCAAGAGTTCTTTTACATGTTTGAACTCTTCTCTGATAAGTGACTTGAGTTTTTCCGAAGCAGGAAGATTTGACAGATCAATCTGTACAGGTGAATCGTTCTGATCGGAAACGATTGCTTCATTTATAATATCTTCAATGGCTCCATCCACCTCAGGATGTAGTGCCATTTCGCGATATCTTTTAATTAAATCAGCCTCTGATTTGTAGACACCATCGATGTCTACGTACTGCCCATAAAAACCACTAGATACATAATAATCCGACGAATCCTCGTCGGACCTAGGTACAGGAGAGACGACCCCCTTTGACTGGGAGTCGTCTTCCTTAATCTTAAAACCAAATAATTTAGCCATCTATCAAAAGAACTGGGGCTTTACCCAGTTATTTATCTATCAACTTCCCTGGGAATCTGGGGTATCAACTGGCTGCTCTTCAGTGCTGAAGAGATTATCATTGTTTGCATCGTATGCATCCCACCACTGAACTTGTAGATCAACGGTGAATTCTTCGATAGTATCGGAAGAATCATACGAAAGTTCGATAGCACTTACGTTCGTTGGGAAGACGCCGTGGAAGACATACTTCTTGAGAACTGGATAAGTAGCACCACCAGAAGGAAGACCCGACTTGATGTTGCTTGGGAATCCAGAAGTGCTCTGTTGAGTGTTTCTACCCAACTGATAAACTAACGCATCCTTCTGATACTGAGCGGGGTTGATAACACCAGTAGCATTGTCATGCTTGTTGATGCCGTTCATCCACTCTTCGAAAGCGTTTCTGATGTCGAAAGAAGTATCGTTGATTACGGTGATGGTCCAGACATCGAATGTTCTGTCACCAGCAATCTTGAGGTTTCTTCCTCTGAAGGGAACGTCAATAACGTTGATGTTGGATGCAGGTAGATTTGCAGCCTTTACCAAGAATCTAGAGTTGCGGAGAGTCTCCGTATTTGCTCTTACATAGGATGGAAAAGCAAGTTCAACTTCAAACAGGTTAGGCCTTGCGGCCCCACCAATGAGTCTCCCTTTGAAATCCTCAATAGTCCTGTCTTTAATTTTTGGGGCGTTGTTGTTGGTTGATGCCATTAGTGTTTTCCTCTTCGTGAATTATTTATTGAATAGATCAAAATCAGGCAGTACCGATGACTTCATCGAAACTTACACCAGTGCGTGTGGCAACGAAGGTCAGACCAATGTAATTGATCGATCTCGCAGGTTTCACGAAGATGTCAGCCTTAAACTGGTTGGCATCAACCACGTCAGGTGTATTGTTGCTCTCGTCACAAACTACGACGAAATCAGTGATACCTCTCTTAGCCTTAACATCACGAAGGTAAGGTTCAACAATATTGAGGAAGTTAGTTCTGGTTAGAACGTCATTGAACTCAAACAGTTGAGCTCTTGCAGCTCTCTCGATTGTTGCCTCGATGGTGAGGAACAGACGGCGAACATTGATTCTATCGAATGCAGATGCTTCCTTGAGAGCGGTCTTATCTCCAAAGAGAATCATTCCAGCACCAGCAGAGAACATAACTGGGTTAATTCTCTTAGGATAAAGGATATCTCTCTGTGCTTGAGATGGATTGTATGCAAGTTTGATTGCATTATTGATAACACCTCTCTGTGCTCCAGCAGGGGAGAACCAAGGGAAAGAGGTGGTGGATGTTCTTGCCATCAGACCAGCAATGTCACCATTCAGAGGAATGTATCTGAAGGTATTGTTGAATCTGTCGAACATGTACTTATAACCAGAATCAAACACTGCATAAGAACTCGAAGATAGACTATCGAAGAACTTGACAATGTTGTCAGTCTGATTGTCACTGTTGGTTAGACCAACAACTCCAGATCTGTATGGAGAAATACATGCGATGCAATCCTTACGGGTGCCTGCAATCTGGATTAGTTTGTTTGCCTTAGCTTGTGCTTCATAGATGGAAGAACCACCAGAAGGACCATTGATTAAGTAATTGACAGTGTACTCAGCAGGATTTTCGAGAACTGTGTAGGACTCAATGACATCACCGAGACTTACTTCGAATTGACCAACTCCACCGTAATCATTACCATTTGCAAGACTCATGATTTGAGCACCAGCACCATTGAAGGTGACTCCCTGTGCTTCTTGTCCCCAAGTACCAGTTTCATCGACTGTGAATCCAGCACCCATTAGGTTATACTTCAGACCAATACCAGTTTGTGCAGCACCAACGAAAATGTTGTCGGAGAACTGAGCGATATAGTCCTTATAGTATACAGCGGTAGATGGAGAGATCTTAGCATCAGAAGCCTTGGAAAGTCCAGTCCACTTCTCAACAATATTACCTGCAGTTCCAGTTACTCTACCAGTGTCATCAACTACAAGAACATGTACTTCGTCAAATCTGGAACTTCTCTCTTTAGCGTACTCGGAAGTTGCGGGTTTTGGTGCAATAGACTTCCAGTAAACTGTGCTGTTGTTCAGTCCAAGAGTCTGTTGATTGTACCAGTCATGTACTGTGTTGCCTTGTCTTAGAGACAATCCACTACCAATACCAGACATAACAATGAAGTCTGTATTAGCGAACGCAACACCAGCGGTTGTGTCCATAATTAGTGCAGTGGTGTCATTTGGATCACCAGCGGTTGTAAATCCAACAACTTGACCTGTGTAAGTTCCGTTTAGGGATCTAACTTGGTCACCAATAGCAACCTTAGAAGTGTCTAGGTCAGCACTAAAGTCAATGACAGTGGAACCAACACCTACAGCAGCCTGGAATCTTGTTCTCTCCATTCTGATTTGAGAACCAGCAGAATCAAAGACTCTATAAAGGTTTGCATGGTTTGCACTTTCAGAATATGCAAGACCAGCAACGTGATCTAGAAGTCCTTGATCGTATCCTAGGAATGCTCCAGTGCTGGAACCTTCTTCATAATCAACTTCATACCACTTGTTCTCTCCCTCAACATACTTGGAAAGAACTTTAACATCAACAGATCCGTGATGGACATCAGTAATGACACCCTTTAGATATCCAGTTTGAACGCCAACGGTTCCGTTTGTTAGTGCAACAGAAGTGGAGAATCCAGCAGTAATAGCGTATCCAACGCCGATACCCTCTGTACCGATTGCCAGTCTCTGGTCGGCTCTTCCGTCAACAATACAAACCTTGAGGTCATTTGCCCAAGATCCTGGGTTTCTTGCTGCATACAACCAATCACCATCGGTCGTGTGATTGTTGTAGTAATCTTCTGTAGAATTTACTTGTAAGTTTGTAAGTGCAACACCAACTGGTACGTTAGCATTTGCCAGATACGAGTTGCTAGATCTTACGACTCTTAATACGCCACCGTAAGAAAGGAAGGACGAAGCTGTCATCCAGTACTCATACTGGTCGTCCGTGCTGTAAGGCTTTCCGAAGGTAGCGAGTAGATCCTGTTCTGTCTCAACCAGGATGGGAACGTTAACTGGACCCTTCGCAAAAGGACCAGCAATTGCGCCTACCTGATCAGTGACATCATCAATTCTTCCAATAGTAAGATCAACTTCCCTTACCTTGACGCCTGGTGATACTAAATTTAACGCCATGTTTGTTCCTCTTGAAGAAGTTCATTTTCCCTGTGATTATTTAGAAATTCCTCTTGCTCAAGTGGGGAAACAATGCATGAACGTACTACCAGTCAGGATATTCCCATCTACCAAAGATATTTGTTACCATTTTATCTACGACCTTTTTTCTTGCATCAGCAACTCGTTTTTTTGTGCATTCCTTACACTCATATGAATAGGCAGACAACGTAGTTCTATCTCTTCTTGTTCTATAAAAGTCTGTAAGAAGGTCTTTTATTTTTCTGCATGACCTACATCTTCTTTCTTGTAAAACTAGATGACCTAAACTAAATTCATCATCCAAGTCCATCACAGATACTCCCACATAAACGAACGATCTCCATACTCATCTACGTTCCATCGATCACCAGCAGAGTCTACAAAACTACTCTCCTCAGTAATACCATCACTTAAGAATCCAAATGGTGCCATATCTTGTTCAATTTGATCTCTCTGATCATCGTAGACTCTTTTTCTGATGTCATCATCAGTCATTTCTTTGAAGTAGTCTTGAACAATCAACCAAGCAAAAATAACCAGACACATTGCCAAGTCATCGTTACATCCTTCTTCTGCCTCAAATGAATTTGCTTTCTCTACAAAAGTCGTAAGTTCTGCAATGACATCATAATCACTTATGAGTAGTTTATCACTTTCAATAATTGCTTTGAGATTAAGAGCACCGACTTTTTTAACAGTCTTAGACATCTTAACTCCCAGTTGCACTTTATTTCCCGAAAACCCTTGACCCACGATTTGACCAGCACGTCCACGCATTGATGCCATGAGTAGATTTTCATACTCAAGATCATATTGGATAATACTTGCAACCTGATCACCAATGTCATTTACCTCACAGAGAATAAAAGCATTGTTATATGCTTTTGCAAACTCCATGATAACATTTGGGAACAACATTGGTTTAATTACATTGTTCCTATATTTCGCAACTACTTTATATGGGAATGAAGTTGTGTCAAAAACAATAAAAGCAGAATAGTCTTTTTCTACACCCCTGGCAACGTCAACTGTTATAACATAAGTATGGTCTTTTTCTGGAGAAGCATATATCTCTCCTCCCTTTTGTCCTTTACCTATTGGTTCATCGTAGACCATCGCTTTGAGTTTAGCTGGAGCGATTAGAGTATCAACCGATCCAAGGAACTCACATTCAAACTCAACTCGGAACTGAGCTTCAGAAGTGTTTTTAATTGTCTGTTCTTTCCACGCCTCATCACGACCAGGAACCTCTGACCAGTGAACGTCCGTAGTTACATATTCATTCCTACCAAGTTCGGCATCATGCCATAACCTGTAGAAGTGATTCATACCCTTGGGGGTAGAAACGATAATAACCTTTGTGGATTTACCAGACGAAATAGTAGGATATACAGAACTGAAGAAGTCGTCTGCAATATGGTTTGGGATGAACGCAAATTCGTCCAAGAAGATGATGTTGAACGACATGCCTCGAACAGCAGATGCGGATGTCGATGCAGCAATGATCTTCGATTTATTTTCTAGTTCAATAGAACCTCTGTTCCAAACTGCAACACCTTGTTGTAACCAGTGAGGTAGTGCCTCATATGCAGTTTGTAATCTGCCTAAGAGTTCCCTTGCAGTTGCTGCTTTGTTTGCTAGGATACCAATGGTAACACTATCGTTAAAAAGAGCGTAATGTAGAAGATAAGATACAACAGTCGTTGACTTACCCGACTGTCGTGGCATTTTGCAGATGTTGAATCTGTTTTCATGGAAATTCTTTACTAACTTTTCTTGGAAAGGATACATCTCGAATGGAACGAGACCCTCATCCAAGTTAATAATCTTGATATAGTTTTCTGTAAAGTATACGGGATCTTCCTTACACTTTAAATACTCTTCAATGTTTTCTTGAGTCCACTCAATATTAACATTGGTTCTTTTTAGATTCGGATTACCAAGATATACATCACTATCTGCAGGCATAATCAGTCTTCAATGACAACTAATGGTTTCGTTGGATCTTTTAAGCTTGGTGCAAAGTAAATTACTTTTCCACCAGGATAAATTTTTTCTAGTTCTGCTTGAACGTCTCTCTTAAGTGGTCTACCTTTTTGCGGAAAGAACATTTGTAGAGTTCTTGTCATCCCTCTGAAGATGAACGTGATTGCGTAAGTAGATCCGTACTGGTTGATTCTTCTATAATCTTCGCTAATAAATTCCCTGTAAGATTTCATGATTGAAGAACCGATTTTAACTATTTAGATTTATTTTTATCGTTCAGACCTTGCTTAAGTAATTTTTGCAACTCCGATGTAGAACCAACAAACAAGGCATTGTTAGTGACATTCGTTGGTCCTTTTGGATTCTCTTCAGTTACATCCTTAAGTTTCTTTTGTAGATCCATGAGCTTATCTGCAGTGTCAGCAACACTTTTAATTAACTGACCTGCAACTTCATACGCTCTTGGTGAATCTGACTGTTGAGAAACTTCTAAGATTCCATCAATAGCCTCTTGACCTTTTTCGATCAAAGAATAGAGTTGACCTCTAGTGTATTCATAGTCTCTCTGTACGTCTGGAATATCCTCTCTCTTTTTGATTTTCCCAGAGGGTTTCTTTACAATCTCAGTCTGTTCGACTGGAGTTGCCTCAATGTCTAACGCATTGTCAATGGAATCAAAGTTATTGCTCATAGATCAGTATCCACTGTCTGACTAACACTATACGATTGACCATCGGATCTGTAATCGTACCTCGTTTCACCAAATCCGAAGTCATCTCCTTCTTCAATTTGTTCATTATCTATGTAATTGATTACATGGACTGGCGTTTCAATATCATGGGAAACAATTTCCGATTGATATTGACCTCTGGTCACTGTTAATCTATTACCACTCTTACCTCTAATGGACATGACCTCAGAATCAATCTGAATGAAATCATTTACATTAAATGGAGTAGCATCAGTTACATTAAAGGCAGTAACAAGCTCGGAAACGATTTCGGAAGTTTTGGTTGTAGTATCTTGGTTATAATCTTTTGCAGCAACAGGGACTGCAGTATATCTGACTTGTCTTGTTGGAGTTCTAAGGTTGGATGTATCTGTGTAGAAGTCCGCTTGTACCTTCTTAATAAGACCGTCACTGCTTGCATTGATAGGACCAAACAGGTAACTCTTACAGGTGAAGTTTAGTGTATAAATGAGAGCTCTTCTAGTCATAAAATCACCCTCATAATTATCTTCCATTGAGATATTATCTAAAGTGATAGGCATATCTCTCTTCTCACCAATAACATCTACCAAATCAATTGATAGATTGAATGATGGTTGGAAGTATGGTAAGATCTGTTCAAGAATTTGCAAAGCATCTTCATTCAATTTGCAAATGATGCTCAACTGAATATTGAAGTTGTAGGGTACTGGCATGTACCCCTTAATCAATTTGGAGGTCTCTTTATTGACTGCTTTAAAAGTCTGCATAGTAGAAACTTTTCTACTTGCATCGTAAGAACATCCAAGGAGTTCAAAGGACATTCTTGGAAGAGTTAACGCACCCGCAGGACGCCCAGGAGATCTCAAGTCTCTATTCTGCTCCAGTCTCGCAAGAAATTTCTGAATAGGTCCATATGAAATGGGAACCTTTAACACGCTGACGGTGTTATCAGCACTATCTTTATGCTGGATCTCAAGATTATTAAAAAGAGTACCGAAAGAAATAATAGTCTTTCGGATAATCTCATGGTAAAAGTGGGAGGTTAACATGATATTTCCAATTAATAAAGCTATTTAGAACTCACCAAATGGATTCTTTTCACTGAAGTCTATAATTTTATCAGCTTCTTCTTGAATCTCTTCATTAGATGCAAAAGGAACATTATCGAAATTATCTTCGATTGAGGAAATTCTATAACTGACACCTGCACCGACAACCGCTTCGCCAATTGCAAAGTTTCCATTTGGAATAGCAACTGTAAGAATACGATTGAGTGAATCCCAGGATTGTACGTATGCACTAGTTCCCGTAGAAACACCCCTGATAACGCTGTTGATTTCGTAGTCACCAAAGAATGCAGTTTCTACTTTCTCTATAGTTACATCTGGAGTGAAGGTATATCCAACACCAGCATTACTGTATCTAATTTGAGTTACTGTTCCTGCAGTGCTTACAACTGCTTCTGCTTGTGCATTCTCGATCGATCTTGCAGTATTTGAAGACTGTGCAATAAAGATAGAAGTGATTCCCACTGTTGGGGTAAAGTTGTATCCAAAACCACCAGTAGAAATCGCAACTGGTCCTAGGACTCTTTCACCGAGAACACAAGTAGCAATAGCACCAGCAATCGATCCACCTCCAGTGAAGGTGACAGTAGGTGGAGTTGTATATCCAGTACCAGGATTGATCAAAAGAATTCTATCAATTGCCTGATTCTGCAAACCGCCTCTACTGGTCATGATTGCGACAGCAGTTGCCTGATCTCCCAGTCTTGGTTCTTCAATAGTCATCAATGGATCACTAATGTATCCACTACCACCATAAACAATAGATAAAGATTCCACTTCTCTTGCTGCATTGAGATTGGCAACAACAACTGGATACTCATTGTTTAGGTTATTGACACGTTGTGCAGACGTGCTCATTTGTGGATCAATTTCCTGTTCTGTCTCACTTGTGGGAACTAAGGCACTACTAGTCGTTCTAAATGCAGAGTCTCCTGTGACGTTGATAGTTAAGTGATCTAGGTATCCCTCAAATCCTCTAGTGATAGTATTTAATTTTCCTGCACCATTAGTATCTGCACCAATGTGGAGTCTAGCTCCAGCAAAGAACATAATGGGGTCTGCGTTTGGATAATCAGATCCAGTGTTTCCATTAACGGAAAGAGTCGCATCATTACCAACTTGTTCTACTCGGATAAAGTTCCAAGCATTTAAAGTTAGTGGATTTGTATTTTCAACACTAGTAGTACCAGAAGCATATACGACAGTACCTGATGTTCTATGATATATTTTGATTCTATTCGACCAAAGAAGAACACCACCAAAGTTTGGATCTGGATCTAACTTAGTTGGGTAGAACCAAAAACTAATTACGGTTCTACCATCTGCAGTTGTTCTTGTATCTAAGTTTACTGGGAAATCAAAATTAGCATCCCTAGTATCACTATAAATTTGATGATGTAGAGAGTTATTTCCAAATTTAATTTGAGAAGAAATAGCTCTATTGGGAGGCGTGAACGTCACACTTGGAATTGTGATGTGATTCGTTCCTTTATATGTTATACTTACTTCTTGGACTGAATCGTAGTAAGCAGTTGCAATACCAGTTGCTTGATTGCCTCTAGTTGGTTTTGAAATGTATACTTCTGGCGTGGAAATATAATTACCTTCATTAAACAGTCTTACATACTGTACCGACTTAGTTCCAATAATTGTAGATGCCAAAGAAACTGAAGCAAGAGCATTCGATGTATTGTCTTCGACCATCTGTATCTTGAGAAGTTGTCCACCAAGACCAATAGGTTCCAAAACATCTTCTCCATTGACACCATGCTCTGTGTCTGGAATAGCGATAACCTCATCTTCATATTCAAAGATCTCACACTTAAGTTCATACATGTAGAGATCGTTCAGTTGGTAGAAAGGAACTTTTGTCTCTACAAACTTAATTTCAAATAGAGCATTATCAAGAGGGAGATAAATTAAGTCTCCTTCTTGTGGTCTCGTAGTTACTTTAATTTCCCCTTCTGGAAATAACTTCAAGAAAGGAGTAATAAAATCATCATACCTTTCCTTGGAAATTACTAGAGTCAACTCATCTTGCGATCTAACTCCAAACTTAGAAAGAATTTCGGAGGGGGATCCAAAACCCTCATAGTTGGATAGGTATGCTTCCAATCTAAAACTATCATCAAATCTAGAAGCAGTAATCTCTTTAATTACTGAGTTTGTATTGACAATCTTTCTAGGTAGATACAAAACATCCTGACCGAACATCTTCAGATGCTCGTTTACCAAGTCCTGAACAAGTCTTTGTTCGCTTGGTGACCCGTGTAGGAAAAATGGATTTAAAGGCATTATCCTATAAAATCTAGAGGTGGCATTGCGAACTCGGACATCAACTTCTGTTCAAGTTCTTCTAGTTCTCTAACAGCATCATCATATAACTGTCTTCCATTCATCTCCAATCCACCAGGAAGTTTAACTCCTTGGAATTTAATGAGGTTTTGTCCCCATTGTCTTTTGATTAGAGAAGTAACGTATCTCTTTAACCAAGAGTCGTTGTATACCGCCGTAGAACTATTGGGATCTACAACCCTATAACAATCAATTACTAAGTAATGATTGTCTGTTAGACTCTGTAGATCGATATCTAAATATAAACGATTGTTCTTTTTGTTAAATCTAATCTGAGCATCTGGATTGATAATAAAGTCCAGAGTTTCTAAGTAAGATTTAACCATACTATAGTTCAAGAGATCTATAGCACCATAGTAATATAGGTCATTAAGGAACAGTTGATATTTAATATTGAATAGACCGTCAGAAACCGATGACGAATCTACTTTAAATATCTTGTTAACACCAATAACACTATCTGGAAGAGGTAAGTAATTAGCACCTTCCTCATATTCCATCATAGTGACGCCACCATGAGAACTCGTTCCAGTGGTTGTGGAAGCAATGCCTACAATGGTAGTCTTTTCTGCCTCAGTAAGTTTATGCTTTAAAAAGACTCTATCTATTCCCTCACCATGTCTTTCATGGTAGAATTGGATGGCATCATCGATAAGATCTTCGATCTGATCATCATCGACGTTAATTTCCAATACTGGTTTTCCGAGTCTTCGTAAACAATATTCCTTCAACTCGTCTCTACTAGAGGGCTTTGCCATTCCCAAACTCTATAGGTTTCTCCAAAGTATTTATGATCGCATGAAAAAGTATTTTATTGATGAAAGAGAGGTCTTCGCTCTAAACGAAGGTCTTGAGGCAAGAGTAGAACTTATGGGGTGGGAAAAGATTCCCATTGTTTATATTGATAACTTTTACAAAAACCCAAAGTTGGTAAGAGATCTTGCTCTGCGTTGTCCACCAACTTTACACAATAAAAGGATCCTTGCTGGATGTCCAGCGAGGGTTGAGTTGGCAGTAGATATTGATCATTTCATCCCAGTCTTTGAAGAGATTGTTACTGAAGTATATGGATTAGAACCTAAGAAACTTAGAGCATTTAGAAGATCATGTATGGACAATCCATTCATTGTTAATGTGACTAAGGATCTAGACCCACGACCTCATATTGATAATACAATAGGCGCTGTTGGTGGATTTGCTGCTCTAATTAATCTCAATACCCCAAAAGAATGCAAGGGTGGTACTGCATTCTATACGTATAAGGGTATGCAAGTAAATCCAGAACAAGATGGCATATCAATACCAGAATGTCCACCTTTTCCAGATACTTCTGGTCCATGGGAATTAATTCATTTGGCTGAGATGAAATACAACAGACTAATTTTTTATCCAGATCAAGTTCTACATGGAGCTTATATTAAAGAGGGAATGTTTGATGAGAACACTTGGCGATTAGTGCAAATGTATTTTATGACAGTAAGTAGGTTTCTATGATAATTTTAACAGGACATAGTGGTTTTATTGGATCTCACTTTCTTCGTGCCATAGAAGAAATGAGAGAACCAGTCATTTGCCTTGGAATGGATGACTGTTGGAAGTTCATGAGATCTTTTACTGACTGGAAAAAAATTACGCAGATAATTCATCAAGGAGCAATGTCATCCACTACGGAAAAGAACTGGATGCAAATATCTCATTACAATCAAACATTCACCGCACACTTGTTTGATAAAGCAATCGAATATCAAATTCCCGTTAAATATGCTTCTTCGGCTTCAGTATATGGGAACCAGACCAAAGATTTGAAAATCATAAATCCACTAAACCAATATGCAATATCTAAGTTAATTATTGATTACTATGTCTTAGATCATATCGATAAGTTCAGACATATTCAGGGATTCAGATATTTCAACGTTTATGGATCTGGAGAAGACCACAAGGGAGATCAAGCAAGTCCAGTTTCTAAGTTCACTAAACAAATCAAACAAACAGGTAAACTCCAACTATTTGAAGGATCTGACAAGTTCTATAGGGATTTTGTATGTGTTGATGATGTCGTAAACGTTGTAATGAATAACGATGCTCCTAGTGGAATCTATGACATCGGAACTGGGAATCCAATATCTTTCCAGGACGTTGCAGAATTAGTCGCAAAAAAAGAGGGTGGTAAAATAAAAACCATCCCCTTCCCCAAACATCTAAAAGGTAAATATCAGGACTACACCTGTGCTGATATTAGTTGGATTGACTATCAGTTTCGATCGGTGGCTCAATATCTTGGGGTGCAAAATTAAGGAACATTGCTGACATATACTTTGGTTCAGAAATTGGAATGCATCCTTTATGTGGGAATAACCAGTTGCATGGGAAGATGAGAACTCTTCCCTTTTTTGGTTTAACACCTATTCCCCAAGTTGGGAATAAAGTCTCACCACCTTCTTCCACATCATTCAAATAAATCAAAACAGCAAACAACCTAACAACTGCATCACCAGCATGTTGGTCTACATGAGTTTCAAATATGCCTTCATTTACTGGATACTTCCTAATTGAGTATCCATTAATGAAGAGGTCTGCCATAGGGGCAGTGACTCCATTTTCTATTATTTTATAGTATGCGTTTCTTGTGATCGTTGTTAGAAGTTCGGAGACAGAATCTTCAGATGGAACAGTCGCTTCTCTACAATTCTTAGAAGACTTATCCATTAGATGTTGATCTATTCCTGCACCATAATTTACAACTCCATCCTTATGTTTGTCTTCATTATCATGAAACCATTCAATCATTCGATCGCAGTCTTCATGAGGAACAAAGTCATCAAAGATATAGATAAGATCTGTTATCTTTGATTCGGCATCAATTCTAGTGCATTTAGTCACCAGCTTCTATCCTGTTACTGTCTTCATCAAAGTGTTCTGTGCTGAATTCAAACAATTCTGTATCTTCTAGAGCAATCATCCTGTGCTTCATTCCAACAGGGACGTGAAACTTGTCTCCCCTCTCAAGAGTTCCAACAGTAGCAAGTTCAATATTATCGTCCCAACCATATAAGATTTTAATTCTTCCACTCTGAACGTAGAATACTTCATCTTTTTTCTTATGGTAATGCCAGGAACACTTTTTACCTTTGGCAAGAAATAAAAGTTTGCCACAATACTGTTCGCAGTTTACAATCCACTTCTCATATCCCCACCCTTTAGGGACAAATTTGATTGGGTCTCCTGCTCTAGGTCTTGAAGAAATCATCAGAGTGTACTCCTTTGTCGTCAATGTAGTAGTCTCCAGCAGGTTTACCTAGGTGGAGTTCATGAAACTTACAACCCCATGATCTTAATTGGTCGTAAGTAAAATTATAAAACGTTTTGTGGGATAACATACGAGAATTCCCGAATCTACCCATGCCCCTGGCGGTCAAATATACGATATAGTGACCTTGATCATACAACTTATTTATTTTAGCAATCCGATCGGGAATTGGTACTGCTTCTGTGTATCTTCCTTCTCCCTTTCCAGGAGTACAAATGGTCCCATCAATATCAACAACGTATCTCATTCTGGTCCTAAGTATAATGATTTAAGGGGAGTTTTTTTAGTGGATCTGGTATTTCTGTAATATAAGTATTTAGCCATCCCTATGGAAGTTCCTGCGTCACCACAAACAGGATCTACAAACAATTTTACACCATCGGGTAGATATTTCAAATACTCATAATTTGCCATACAGTTTAATGCACACCCTCCCCCAAGAACAATATTTTTTGATCCACTAAGATTTATTGCCATATGTATTGCTTCAATCATATATGTCTCAAAATCTTTTTGACATCTATAAGCAAGATTTGCATATAACTGATGCTCTTCAGTCCATTCATTCTTTTCCCAAAAATCTTTTTTTACGGGTAATGGAGGTAAATCGCCATATGGATGAAACAGACACCCATGAACATCTCTAGAAAATCTAGTACTTAATGGGAATTTATCTTTTCCAAGAAAAGATTCTATCCTAGGGTCAGGTTTTCCATATGAAGATAATCCCATCAACTTCCCATTACCTAGTTGACCAAACCCAAGATAATAACTGATTGCGGAATAAATCATGCCTATTCCTGGTTTCCAGTTGTCTGGAGTTCTTAGTAGAAGAGGATCCTCAGATTCACATCCACCGATGTAACGACAAACGTCTGGATATGTATGATGAAAAACAGATAATGTTTCTTGTGACTTTGTACCAGGTCTCCTGTTTCCGATACCGTCAACAACTAAACAAACTGCTTCATCAAAACCAGAATTATAAAATCCAGCAAATGAGTGCCAGAGGTGATGGTCATTTGAGAACTCATACTGTAAATGGGTATCAGATTTACACTTAAATACCTCATGTGCTAAAAATGGAAAGTAGACTTGTTCCTCTAGCATTCCATCATTGTTTATTTTTGAAGCATTATTATAAGATTCTAGTCCACTGCAAAGAATCATATTGTTTTTATCAAACAATATATTGATATTACTTCCTTGAGATATTAATTTCCTAAAAGAAAGCACTGGCAAAGCATCGTGTTTTATGCCATTTATCCTTTCTTCTTCAAGAAATGATGTTATCTCACCATCAGTACAATGACAGACAGATCCATCATGTGTAAGATTAATTCCAATAGTTTCCATGTCAAGGTTCCTCTGGGAGTCTTTGCAAGTGTATATTTCCAGAAATAGTTACACCTTCATTGCCATCCACAACATAGTGCTCTACCCAGGAAGGAAATATAATAATATGTTTTGATGGAACTCTAGGAATAAAGTCCATTGGTAGAACATCGGAATATATTCCCCACTGATTCATGATGTCCTTACGAGAAGGATGCATAAAAACAGTTCTACCTTCACTTACGGTATCGTAGATTATAAAACTCCACTGACAAGTCCCAGAGTGAATATGTGGATCTTGCCAATCTGTTTTCTTATACTTATTTCTCCAAACCTGACTGATGTAAAATGGATCAGTACTAAACTGACTAATACATTTTTCAATCTCAGAGCACAGATAATTATATGACTCATCTGTTAGTTCATCCCTACCCAAAGTAGTTGGAGTTCTACTTAAAAAAGAACTTCCATACTCTAGATCTGGTTCCTTAAAATTAATTTTTTCCAAATCAATAGGCTCAATAAAGCACAATATTGGAAACATTACTTGGGGTTGTTTCATTTCAAACTCTGTAGATCTTCTGATGTAAGTTGATATGTTCCTGGGTGTTCAACTGATATTGCAGCAGCTCTATTTGCAAAGTCAATAGACTCCTGCATTTGTAATGTCATTAGGTAATGGAACACTAACGCTGCAAGAAAAGTATCTCCTGCTCCACAAACATCAAAGACTTTAACTTCTTTTGGTTGAAAAATAATGCCTCTCCATCTAACACCTTTAGATCCGAGAGTAACAATTAGATTTTCATCATTAGGTAAACTACTCTTGTCTAATAAATTGTACTCCTTCTCATTGATTTTGAAGAATACGTTTTTCTTATCGAACAATACTCGTTTTTTGGTATCCACAAAAATAGGACCATTGAAGTTATCGGCAATAACTCTGAGTCTCTGATCATCTATAAACCCTTTATCATAGTCAGAGATTACAATGGCATCATAAGATCCATGCATAAATGCCATCTTGACCTGTGGTGCGGCAAGAGGAGTAACTTCTGGAGTAGTATCAACTCTCAGTAACTGATAGTTACTCTTCTTGTCTATGAATCTGGTTTTTATGATCTTTTCTTTTTGGGTAATTAGATTCGTTCTAATGCCAAAAGCTCTCAGATTAGCATTGACATTTGCTGCCATACCAGGTTTTACCTCACCATCTGTTCTATCAAGAACTGGAATAGGTCCTTCTGGATTCAATCTTGAGCAATCACCATAGATGTATTCATCATCACAGGAATCGCCAATGACTAATACCGAAAACTGTTTCATTGATTTCTAATTTTTTCAACAACATTACTACTGGCATATCCTCCGACTCTAGGTAAGAACCTAACTTCTTTGGCATGTTCATATCCAATAACAGGTCCATCTTTCCAATCATCACCCAAGAGTAGGATATCTGGACTATAAAGCTTTATTAGACTTGCCAGTTGATCTTTAGATGAAAAATATACCACAGTATCTATGTACTTTATTGCCTCTAACATTGCAACTCTATAGCATAGATCATTTACTGGTTTATTGTCTCCCTTATCCGCCCTAATCTTTTCATCGGTGTCTGTTGCTACAATGACACGATCCCCAAGAGATCTTGCTACCTTGAATAGTTCGATATGTCCTGGATGGAGAATATCAAAGGTTCCATTAACAAATACAGTCTTCATAGTAATCTATTTTGATTTTCGTTTCTTGGTCCTATACTGTCAATATGCTTGAGAACCGTTTCATGTGAACTCGATTCTACCATAGATTTAATGTGATTATCAATATAATATTTAAATCTTACATCTACAGTATTTTTCATATGTTCATAATATGTTTTTCCTGGGATATTGGGAACAATTTGAGATAACCAAGCAGCCCAATTATCTCCACCAAAGAATCCCAATTTTTGCAATCTAGAAGTTGACTTTTGTGGATTGGTGAGTAATTCTTCTTGTCGAATTTGCATATCGGACTTCTTATGTTTTTCTCTGACATACTGCCAAAAAGGTTCTTCTCTTTCACAATATGAATAGTGCATGTTCACATAATCAACAGCAGTCTCGAAACATGCTCTCATATTAGCATTGAACATATCTCTATCATGGTCAGCATAATAACCTCCAGATATTGCAGTGAATACGTGTTCACCACATCTAATCATTAATGCGAGGCCAGTGCTTTCTAAAGGTTCGATAAATCCAGCACTCAATCCACAGAAAACTACATTCCCAACCCAATGTTGTTCACTGTGATATGGATCCCAGTTAATTACTTTTAGATCATCTCTACTGATTCTGTTATCCCAATAATCAACGAAAGCGGTCTTTGCATCTTCTGGATCTGTGATATTTCTATTGAATACTAGTCCAGTTCCCATTCTGGATCTGGTTGGGATTGTCCAAATCCACCCATCAGACACTGCTTCACATTTAGTGAATGGAAGCATCTCTTTGGTTTTGTCTTTGTACTCTACTCTTCCTGCAACAGCAGTATTGACAAATAATCGATCATCAAGATCGATTCTCTTGTGATGTTTACCGAGGACTCTATTGAATCCAGAACAGTCAATAAACAGATCGGAGTTAACTACGCTACCATTTTCCGTAATAATAGAATGTACATTTTCACCATCCCATATAACCTGATCAATATTATCCTTAATATAATTCAACTGACCTTTGGTCTCTTCCATAAGATATCTAACCAATAATCCACAATCAATGTGATTTGCATAAGTATCATGAATATAATCCAATTCAATCATATTTTGACTGGCACTTTTATAAAGTGCTTGGATTTCTAAAATACTATGTTCTTGATGATTGGTCCAAACATCATAGAGGGGAACTCCAGCAAAATCGGTAAATCCAAATGGATGCCAAACAGTCTTGTCTTTTTTACCCCAACCAGGAAAAAGAATACCGCCCTTCAAAGTAGAATCTACTCTATGCATCCATTCATGTTCTTGAAATCCCATGGATCTCATATAATTTGGAAAAGATAATAGAGTTGCTTCTCCAACACCAATTCGTTCTGGTTCTTTCTTGTCAATGATAGTTACATTGAAAGCACCAGGAAGTCTTCTTGCAAAGTAAGTGGCAGTAAGCCACCCAGCTGTGCCACCACCTACGACAGTAATATTTTTTACATCATACATGTCAATTCTTGATTTCGATCATCAATCCATATTCAGGTAGATACACATACTCAATTAGACTGTTCGCAAGAGTTCTGCAAGCATCATCAAGATCTTCTACCAGAGGTTCTCCACCTAAATTGAAGGAAGTATTGAAGATGATTGGACAACCAGTCTTCTCATGGAAGTTACTGATCAGTCTGTGATAATACTTGTTCTGTTCCTCTGTAACTGTTTGAATCCTACAAGTTCCATCAACGTGAATGATTGCTGGAATCTTTTCTTCAATACCTTCCTGACATCTTACTGCATACATCATGAATGGAGTTTCATCCATACCACGGAGATCAAACCATTCGTGTACATGTTCTTTTAGGATAGAACCAGCGAAAGGTCTGAAGTATTCACGTCTCTTAATCGTATTTACATGATCTTTTCCGTCTGGATCGCGGGGATCATACAGGATTGAACGATTACCCAATGCACGAGGACCAGCCTCAGATCTGCCTTGGAACATTGCAACAATGTTTTTGTTGGTAATCAACTCAACTACATCATCATCGGTTGCCTCAAAGACTCTATCAGCGCCATACTTGTCGGCAATATCTATAATTTGATCAACAGTGTACATATGTGTAGGTCCAGTATAAAGATTTTCGAGTGCTGGCTTTACTTTGGTATCTTCAGTTACTCTATGATATTGAAGAAGAGCCGCACCAATTGCAGTTCCCGCATCATTACTAACAGGTTCTACAAATAGGTTAATGCCCTCATCCTTAAGTTGTTCAAGATACCAATAGTTAGCAACACAATTCAAAGCGTATCCACCAGAGAGAACAACGTTCTTCTGTCCACTCATCTCAACGGCTTTACGGATTAAATCCAGAACCATTTGTTGAGACTCTGTTTGGATGGCGTATGCCATGTCTCTACGGTTCTCTAAGGTGGTTAAGTCACCATCGTACCCTTCTGGTGTTTGTAACTCTTTGAACCTGTTCTGGTTGACCAGGGCACCGTTAGGATACGTTGGAATAATGACATCCCTATTTGAAGTTTTCCACTCTGACATTCCATCGTAATCAGAGTAGATTTTGGGAATTTTGTCATTAGGTTTTCCATATGGGAATAGACCCATAGTTTTACCAGCTTCGATAGGAGCCCAACCACAATATTGAGTTACCGCTTCATATGCTTTAGTAATTCCAGCACTATCATCTAGTACAAGTTCATGCGTACCTTCTTCCCCCTCTCTTTCACTGGAAAACTCGGGAATCCTTGTGGATTGCCATGGTCCTCTTCCACCTTGGTGTTTGTATAGGGTTTTGATATTTGCTGGGTACTGACAGTTGAAGATAGTTTCAAGTTCCCAACACATCTCATTTTCACCATTAATGGACATAGGAATAAATGTTCCTGCACCATCAACAATGACCGCTACAGCTTCTTCAAATCCAGATCTGTAGAACGCACAAGAAGCATGTAACTTGTGGTGTGTTGAACTCAAATCAATAACTTGTGGGTGATCATGGGGATTTGCTTTCCTGTCAATCAGTCCCAGTTTTCTTGCTAATGCGGTATAGATTGGATCACCAGTAAAGTCACAATGTCCCGCTTCTCTTAATGGTTGAGTATGTGCGATGACAAGATAATCAAGTCTATCGGTATAATCCAAAATTTTCATCATGGTGGCATATGGACCACCATCATACTTATTTCTAGAAATCCTTTCTTCTTCTAAAGCGAATACTAGTTCACCATCTTTTAACAGGCAAACACCTGCATTATGCCCTCTGGCAATAGCTGCAATCCACTGTGTCATTACTTAGCCTCTTTCAATAGATTTTTTACTTCTTGTTTGAAACCAACCTTAGGTTTCTTTGGTTTTTCAGTTAAAAACGGTGCAGAACCATCAGCAATCATTGGTTGCGCTGGTTGAGACTGTCCAGTTGGAGGACAACAGGAGTTATCTTGTTGTACTGGAACGAATGTTCCTGTAAATGCCTTTGGTTTTCCTAGATTCTTTCTTACGCTGTCAATAACTTCTTTGACCTGATCCTTGGACATTTCCATCGCTTGATCATTATATCTATCACGCATTTCATCCATAGAAATTCGGATAGGGGAGTAAACTCTCTTGTCTACACCAACATCAATAATATCAAAATTAGGATCTTCGGGGTAACTAATGTTTACTGGATACGTAGATCCAATAACAACAGTTGCTTTCTTATCTAAAGCCTTACAAATATGTTGACCAATACTATCGACTCCCAAGAAATGATCTGCAACATCAATTACAGATGCCCAAATACGAATCTCTTCAATTTGGGGTCTTCCTACTTTATACTTAGACTTCTCTTCATTCTCTTCGAGTGGGAAATGAATCTCACTCATGATAATGACACCATAATCTTTTTTGAGATCATTGATGATATCAACAGCGTTTACCAAGGACAAACTTCTGGAACTTGGATCTGCAATGAAATCTCCCATTTGAGTTACACCGCGACCAAAAGGTTGAATAACTACTACCTTATCTTTACCAGTTACTGCTTTTACTTCTTGTACTAGGTTGTATCCTTGAATAACCTCCATCTTAGATAGGTTGAGAGTTGGTTTGGGTAATTCTCTTGGTTCATCCAAACCATTGATTTCCATGTCAAATGCCTGGGTTAGACTGCACTTTTGATTGTAATAGTGCCACATCCTATACGGTTCTGGAGTAACACAATCTCGATGTTTAATATGTTCCTCAAATAAATTTTTGTGCCAAGCATCATAAACCTTCCCATCTAGGATAGGATGACCCTTGAAAAAATCTGTACCTCCCTCAGCAACGATAATAAAATCGTCGTGAGTTTCTGCGTATTTTTCAAATGCAGGGATGGAACAAATAACTCTACCAGCTCCACCATTGATGAAGAATGCCTTAGATCTCATTTTCAACCTCAAGAAGTAATTAAGCAAAATGCCGTATCTGTCATTATTTATTACATGAAAAATACCTGTGCTAGACGGGGATGTTCAATAAAAGTATCTCTTTCTAGAACTGCTCCGTGCATACAGTTTGCTTCATATAACACCATTCTATTATAAACCATATCTACATGAACTTCTTCTCTGGGTGTGGAATGTGGATGATCTTCCCAAGAATAAAACTTAGTACCACCAGAGCATTGTTCTGGTTTATTCAAGTATACCAAAGCAGCCCATTTGGAGTTTATCCCATCCTTGTGAAAAGTATATGCATGTCCTTTTTCATCAAACCTTTTATTGATATCTTCTCCTTTAGTCACGTTGACCATGAATTTCATTTTCGACCATCTATCATCGAATTCCTTTTGGTCAAACTCAAAGTTGGTCCATTCATTACTTTTACATAGAGCCTCAAAAGTCTCTTTGAGATTCATAGGAATATCTTCAACGACTCTACCTCCAATCAAATTACCACAGTATTCTTTTTCATACTTTGGTTCGTATGATCTAGCAGTCGCTCTAACTGCATCGGGATTTTCGTAGAAATTATCAATGATAAAAATCTTTCTCCAGACATATCCTTTATCAGTGCCTTTTGATCTATCCCAAGATTTTTTAACGGTTAATTCGTAATTTGGATTTATCTCAAACATAATATCTCCCATAAAAAAAGGAGGGGTATCCCCCTCCAAGTATATATTCGAATAAAATCAATAATTGAACGAAGTTGGGGGTTCCCATGCCTCAGTTGCGTCTGCGGGTGGTTGTGGATCAGCAGGAGGATCAACATGGAATGGTTTTTGTGGGAACATCATGTCTGCGACATTGGGGTGAACTCCAGCAGCTTCCATAGTTGCAGGATAATCTCTTAGTGTTTGACGATATGCCTTCCACTCATTCTTCATAGCCTCAGGCATGTCTTCTGCGATAGCGCTGTCACTTCTCTCAAGTTCTTTGTTTCTGTGAGTTCTGACATCATCCCAAGTCTTATCTTTATCAACACCATTAATCTTTTCTCTTACAGTAAAAGCTTTAACGGTCGGTACACCATCAACAACTCTTACAGTTCCACCATCATAAATGTCATCGGGCATAAGAGGCAGAGAATATGTCATCTGTGGGAATCCTTCCATTTCTGGAGATCCAGGAACAGCAGCTTCAGATGTTCCTCTCTCTTCTTCCCTCTCGTCAATAACTGGGCCTCTTAGTTGACAAATTAAAGGATATACTGTGCAGTCAACTTCAAACCACTCCTCAACATCAAGAGGTTGAGGACGGCCGTCTGCAATATCCTCTGCTGTTAGTGGGCCGTATGCTTCATATCCGTTAGCGTCAATTTGAAGCCAGATTCTGTCTGGTCCATCATAAGTAGTAGTTCTTGAATTACCATTGCTGAAAGAATGGTCAGCTAGAAATTCGTTGGGTAGTGGTAGTTCCCACTGGTGAGAAATAATTGCCATGTTTGTTCAGGTTAACTCCTTCGTTTTATATTTATAAAAAAAGAGGGTAAAAACCCTCTTTGATCAAATTATTGTTTTCCGTATCAGACGAAAGTGATCTTAACGAGACCAGATCCACCAGTACCACCCTGACCGCAGACTCCACTACCGCAACAAGTATTGACACCACCTTGACCACCGTGTCCATAAGGAACTGCCCAGCAACCGCAACGGACAGAACACTCTCTGAGAGTGGATGTAACTCCCAAGGTTCCAATGAAAGGAGCACCAGTTGGAATACTTTGGTTGTAGTAACAGTGACAATCGAAACCATCAAGTTTTGGTTTGTGATCGACGTGGTTACCCATTGCAAAGTCTCCACCCCATGCACCTGGTTGAACGCAGCATCTTTCAAACGTGGAAGTACAACCTCTACTCCAGTCGTTAACCGCACAACCTCTTGCACCGCCAATGGCACAGAAGTTGGAAAGGTTATATCCGTTGACGTAAGAAGAACATCCTTCGCATCCTGTACATTCTCTAGAACAACAACGATAAACACCACCAGCACAAATAGTATACTGACAACCAGCAACTGTAGAAATGGTTTTAGTATTATAGAAACCACCGCCGGCACCGTGCCAACCATAACATCTGTTACAGTTGCAGGAACCATGACCATTTCCACCTGCACCCCAGAGTTCGAAAGTAACTCTACTTACTCCTGAAGGAACAGTCCAAAGGCAGCAACAACCCGAAGTTAGTGCTCCAGGGGATCCATATACCCACTTCACGCAATAGTTGGAGAAAGCACCTTGAGCTAACTGAGCATTACCAACTGTTCCATCCACGATCTGTTCATTACTGATCTGTTTATATGATGAGTAATTTGCCATTTTCCTTTGTGCTCCTTAGAAGTATGTAATTTTGACTAGTCCGCCGCCACCAGTGCCGCCTTGACCACAGTGACCATTACCACAGTACGTAGTCATTGCGCCCTGACCACCATGACCATAAGGTACATCCCAACATCCACAACGAATCCAACATTCTCTAATGGAATACCCAACAGTGGTTCCAATTAGAGGAGCACTTTGTGAGTGAGTACCCTGAGGATAACAGTGACACCAACCTCTGTAGGTATCGTGTCTCATGTTAGACCAGTGAGCACCCATGGAAGTGAATCCAAACTGACCACCATTATCTCCAGGACCACGGCAGCAGTGGTTAATGCCATTACAAGCAGTAGTCCAGCTATCGTTTGCCATTCCTCTGCAACCACCGATTGCACAGAAGTTTGAAAGTCCTTGACCATTTACATATGAAGAACATCCAATACAACCACAACATTCTCTAGAGAAACAACGGTAAACTCCAGCAGCACAAATAGTATACTGACAACCTGCAACAGTATCTACGACAGTACTGTTATATGCACCACCTGCGGCACCCATATAGTGTTGACATCTGTTACAAGAACAGGCACCATGACCATTTCCACCTGCACCCCAAGCTTGAATCCAGAGTTTATTTACTCCAGTAGGAACAGTCCAGAGACAGCAGCATCCAGGAGAACATCTAGTAGTTTGACCATAAATCCACTTTACTCCAAAAGTTCCAGTGGGAGACTGTGAGAACTTATCTGCAGTTAGAGCACCATCTGCAATCTGGTCTCCAGCAACTTTTTTGTACGATGAGTAATTTGCCATTTTTTTCGTTTATCTCCAGAATTAGATAAAGGTGAGTCTTACAATACCGCCGCCACCAGTGCCGCCTTGACCACAGTGACCACTACCGCAGTATGTCGTTAGTGCTCCCGATCCACCAGATCCATACGAAGCACTCCAGCATCCGCAGGAAACCCAGCATTGGTCCATATATTGTTCATTGCCAACTCCTAGGAATGGAGCACCAGATTGACAGGTGTGACCAACGGCACCAGTACAATGGCAGTTCCAGTGACCAGACCAGTTAGACTGGTGAGGTGCCATACCAAAATCTCCACCGTTTGCACCAGGTGCAATACAGCAGGTCCAGTAAGAAGAGCATCTAACACTCCAATCACCATTAGCACAACCTCTTGCACCACCTACAGCACAGAAGTTAGACAAATTGTGTCCATTTACATAGGAGGAACAACCAATACATCCGTTACACTCTCTAGAGTAACAACGGTAAACTCCAGCAGCACATACTGTATAAGAACAACCGCCTACCGTAGAGATTGACTTGGAGTTATAAGTACCCCCAGCAGCACCTTGAAAGTGGTGACATCTATTGCAAGAACACGATCCGTGTCCGTTTCCACCTGCACCCCATGCCTCCCAGTGTGCTTTACTAGCACCTGAAGGCATTGTATAATTACAACAACAACCAGATGTACAAGCTCCAGGAGATCCATGGAAATGTTTTACGCAAAAAGTAGGACCAACACCACTTTGAAGTTTCTCAAGTGATATTACTCCATCTGGTATTTGATCGGCGGAAATTACCTTATATGATTTATAGTTGGCCATTTACAACCCTTTCTTGTAATTGTATTTAGAGACACATAATCAAAACTGAGTATTACAAAGAGATAAAAGGGGGACTTGTGGTCCCCCAAGAATCCGAATCAGACGGAGAAGAGTCTCCAACCGAAGGAGTCACCCGCGAAAGTTAACTCGAAAGCGGCACCTTCGACGTTGACCGTAAGGTCAGAAGCGTCTCCTTGGATCAGTTTGCCATTTCTACCAACAACCAAGGCGTTGGAATCAAATGTCTTAGCGATATCGTAGAATCTTACGGTATCACCAAGGTCAGGCGATGCAGGTAGCGTCAGGGTAAATGTACCACCAGTGGTGTTACAGAAGTAGACGTTATCCTTTGCACTAGCTGCCTGCGTGGAGGTAACTGTACTATAGACCTTCTTACCAGGAGCGATCCAGGAAGTACCATCGTAGTACTCAAGAGCACCGAGGTCGGTGTTAAATCTCAGAGCACCAGTGTTGAACTCTTGATCAACACCACCAGGTCTTTGTGCAGTTGTACCAACTGGAGGGGTCATTGCGGCGACACCCATTGCACCGTGGCGGAGGAATCCGACGACTGCAGCCTCAGTAGGACATGCACTGTTGGATACACCAGACATGAATGGGTCAGAGGAGAATTCGTTAATCGCCTCACCGACCTGACCACCGATCGCACCCAGTCTCAGTTCTGTCAGACCAGACAGGTTGAACGCGGAGGCGTCCAGGGTTGCACGACCAGTCAACTGGTCAACGGAGAAGAATTGACCAACTCTGAAGTTACCACCTTGGTCAGTGGAGACGAAGAACACCTTACCAGGACCGAAGACGTTAGTCTCGTTACCTTGGATGATCTGAGTCTGATCAACATCAGGATAATTGGTTTCTGCCTTGTTACCAGTACCGATAGAGAGGAAGTCGTGACCAGTTAGTCTTGCCTGCGAGAACAGGGTTCTAACGTTGATTGTGGAACCACGTCCAACGTGACCTGCGAGTTCTCTAGTATCCCATGTACCAACTGTCTTCTCTGGAGAGATTGTGAGGGTAGCACGGTTACTGTAGATAACTGTGGACAATCCAGCAGTAGCATCATAGTAGGTGTAAGTTACTGCGGCCGAGACGTTAGTAACAGTGTTGATGATGTAGAATCTCTCATCTGGTCCATAGAGACCAGTTGTGGTGAATCCAATTGCGTCACCGACAAGTAGAGTTCCACTGTAATCATCAATCTCAAGGATAGTACCCTTCTGACCACTGATGGAAGAAGAAGCGGAGGAAACGGTAATAGAACCGATACCAGCACCGTCATCACCACCAGCACCGAACCAAACAATCTCACCATCTGCGAATCCAGTGGTTCCGAGACCAACCGAACCATAACCAGGTTGGTACTTCATGTAGATCTTGTCTGCGGCAATCTGGTCATTCAAGTACCATGCACGAGCGCCAGAGGTCTGACCGAACATCGTAGCACCGATGGAGAGTGTTCCAGACTTATTAGCACCCAGAACGGTCATCAGTTCACCGAAGACTCTTGCGTGTCTTGGAGTCTCATCGGTAGAGAAACCAGATGCAATAACACCATAGTCACCGTAGGAGTTGTTACCACCAACGGAACGGATTCTAGATCCACCACCAGAGTAGTAACCCCACTGACAATAGTAGGTGAAGCAGGAAACAATCTCAGCGATTGCACTTCTATCGAGGATGAATCCAGCACCATCGGAAGATACCTGGGTGAAGGAGTCGAAGACCATCGATTTTGCACCTTCGTCATGGATGCCACCGTCACAGAAGACACCAACTGCACCACCACCGAAGCGGCCGTAATCAGATGCGTTGTCGGAGAATACGGTACAATCCTTAACGTAAGGAGACTTGTTATTGATTGGGGAATCTGGGTTCAGGGAGCAAACGATACCAGCAGCGGTAGTACCAACACCAGTTCTGATGTTGGAATTATCCAACTCAAATGGTGCGAGTTCGTCATAATAGAATCCTTCCATTCCCTTCATGGACATTGCCTGAAGCGTAGTCGCGTCAGACATCATGAACATGGTGGATCTGTTGTTTGGTGTTGTTCCGTCATCAGAAACACCCTCTGCAGGAAGAACCTGAGTACCTCTCAGAGAGTTACCGATAATCGAGGTAAAAGGAGGAACCTTGATTGGTAGCTGCTCATAGAACTGAGAAGCAGACAGTTTCAGGATAGCAGGAGTCAGGTCAGTTAGGTGACCACCAGAGATGTAAGTGTGGTTAATGGAGGAGATACCAACGTTAACTCTAATGGTGTCAACGTCTTGAATTTCAAGAACCTCAAAGTAAGACTTAGAAACCTTATCGGGATAGATGGTTGTGGTAACACCGACGAAGGAAACACCCTGCTGAATGTAGAGGTAATCAACTGTAGAAATACCGACGTTTAGAACAACCGAGTTTGCATCAGGAACTGCCTGAACGTTATAGTTAAAGATACCAGGCTTATGAACTTGTGGGAACAATCCTGTTGTTGCACCAGCACCTACGTCATATTGAACCTGAAGGTCTCTAATTCTGACAGTTGCGCCAATTCCAACTTCTGGTGCGTTACCAATACCAATAGCGGTGATGGTTGCGAGACCAACAGATGGATCATATTGCATACCCAGAACACTGAAGACATTACCTCCAGATAGACATTCAAATTCAATTTCTGCCAATTGAATAAACGTACCAGTGTTTCTCAGGTTGTGACCAGGAGAAGTAATGGTTGCAACACCAGTCGATGCAGTATAATCAAAATTAGTAATACCATTATCAGGACGTGCAGATACGCAAGCCTGTTTGATAGTCTTAAATGCCAGGTTAGGTGCAAGACCGTTGTTTGTGTCTAGACCGTCCTCGGAGTCAACATAGTAGATTCTGGTCTGGTTACCAACGATCTCATATCCAGGTAGACCGTCGCCTTGAACAGCAAGAGCGTAACCAGTAGAACCAATACCAATTCTGAATGGACCAGAGTTATAGGTAAGAATATCACCTTTATTGGTAAGAGCAGCAGCAGAATCACCAGCAGCTAGAGTTTCCCAATAAGTAGATAGACCGACAACTGGGTCAATATTGGAGAAGGAGTTACCAACGGACAGATAAGAGTTAGAACCATATCTTACAATGTGTCCAGGGTGATAAGCAAAAGTTGTGGAGAAATTACCAACAAACTTAAACCCTTGGACAAGGAGATCCCAAGTCTCGCCCCCTTGACGAGCCAGATCTCCTTCAGATCCAATACCAACTTGGAAAGGAGAAACGTTTGTTGTAACACCAACCTTGTGACGGTAAATATTACCACCATACTGAACTAGGTCACCTCTATAGAAAGTACCTTCGGTGTAAGTAATAGCAGCACCTGCAAGACCATCAGCAAGGATGGACCACTTTGCGTCTGTTCCTGTACCTACGTTTTCTGGTGGGTTAAATCCAGCAATAGAGGTAGTAAGTGCAACATAAGAAGAACCGTTGTAGTTTACAACGTCGCCCTGTTGGTACTCAGTACCATTATCCCATTCACCTTCTGCTTTAAATCCAGCAACATACTCCTGAACTTTCGTTCTGTCGATGAAAGTTCCTTCCGAAGTATGTGCCTCGGTGACACGATATATTACGTTACCGAAACTGACAAGATCGTTTATTCTGTAGTAAGTATCGGTCGTCCAAAGACCTCTGTTCTCTAGACCTTCAATGTGGATATTCCAATTGGAAAGGTCGCTGTAAAAATCAGCAGTGCTTGCGACAGAGGTATGGTTAGCGACCGCTACATAAGTGTTACCACCAAACTTAGCGATGTCGTCAATCAGGTAGGATTTGGAAGGCGTCCAATTGCCTGTCCAGTTGAATTTTACTCTTCCAAGTCTAAACTCAGCCATTGTTTCTCCTTTTAATTATTATTTTGGTCCGATAGAGTTGTAATCATAATCTGGTCCGTTGAACCTGATGACGAAAAAACCATCATCATCTATGTAATAGTAGAGGTTCCTTCTGTCAAAGCGGATCTGTTGATATTTATCATTCGGATCATCTAAAGCTTTCTTCTCAGTGGCAATATCATTTCTAATGACAGATGTTTTTCCGACACCTGCGTCGTATGTGCCGTAGTCAATACCATCACCAAACTCAGGAACACCAGTTCCATCTGCACGATAAAACTCTCCAAGCTCAGTTCCTGCCGCACTAACCTTGGCGAGATAGAGCATATTCTCTGCATCTCTTCTCAGTGCATATACGAAAAAACCAGAAGATTCTGATGGTAAAAACTCACCAGAAATAGAATTACTTAGGGTTAGTGCCATGTTTAACTGCCTCTGTTGTTAAAGACTTTCCATAATGAGCCATTCCAAATAAAGGTTACGGATGCACCAGAAACGTCCATAATAAATGGACCTTCTTCTCTTACCAAATGACCGTTTTCAAATTGATAAGTTGATACGATGTTTACTGGATTGATACTCATAAAGTTGGCAAAATCTTCAATCCATACCCAGTCACCAACTGCTCGGGGGGTTGGTAAGGTGATGTCAAAACCACCAGGGGTGTTTGTTGAATCTACTGTGTACTTTTGGTTTGTTCCTGCAGTATAGTTTCCACTAATAAATGTCCATCTGGACTTTGTTAATTCAAATCCACCAGGAGTTACGCCATCATGAACAACAGCAACATTCTTGTCTGTATCAACAGTAATCTCAGCAAGGGCACCAGTGAACGTAAAGTGTTCAGCGGTAGTTCCCTTTCTAAATTGTACCTGTTTTGTCATGATTCAAAACTCATGAACGGTATGCTTCTGAGTTATTTATACAATTTTAGATGATGACTACATATGTTCTACCCTCTTCAAATCTGAGAATCTCAGTTTGAGCAGCAGCAAAGAAGCCGAACTGACCAATTCCGACATAAGTTGCTCTTGCGAACGCTTCGTCGCCGCTGGAAAGTTTGAATAGAGTTCCAACTCCGACAACTGGTGGGAATGCTCTTGCTGGTTGTGCAATTCCGCGAATCTTGAATAGACCCGTACCTGTAATCGCAGGTGTGAAGTCCACTTCTGGATGAACCAGAGGTCTTCCAGAAATTGTAATTTGTCCAGAAGTGCCTGGATCGCGGTCGTCTCCGTAGTATCCGTAGACGGCAATTTCTCTGTCTTCCGAAGCGCCAGAGAACGTAAGTGTGCCCGAGGTTCCTGGGTCGCGATCGTCGCCGTAGTATCCGTAAACGGAATTGAGAGCGGTTTCTGCAGAACCACCAGTCTGGAAGAGAATCGTATCCTCGCCCGCGCCACTGACGAATTTCTCTGTCGCAGTGCCAGATAGAGTTGCAGTTCCACGACCAACAACTGCAGGATTGAATTTCTGGATAGCATCTCCAGAAAATTCGTAAAGACCCGTTCCACCAAATGCAGGTGTAAAGTCGATATCTGGGTGAGTGAGTTCTCCAGAAATCGTGATGGTTCCAGAAGTACCAGGATCCTTGTCGTCTCCATAGTATCCGTAGACAGCAATTTCTCTGGAGATTGCAACACCAGAAACATTGAACAGAGAAGTGCTGGTGATAGATGGAATCGTAATAGACTCCGCAGCGCCACCAATGATACTGAATGTACCACCAGCAGGAGAGGTGAGACTGATTCCAGATACAGGATTGAACGATGTTCTGAGAGTAATCGTTCCACCAAAGTCTGTGGTGAGAAGAAGCGATTTCTTCGCTTCGCCAGAAATTGTGAATAGTTGTGTATCTTCTGGAGTTTGTGCGACAAATGCCTCTGTTGCAGACCCAGAAGCAGTGATAGAACCACCACCAACTTCGGAGAAAGTATTTCTCTCGACGAGAGAAGCAAACTTGAAGATTCTTCCAGAACCAATTTCGGAGAAGGTAGCCTTTTCGACATGACCACCACTGACAGAGATTGTACCAACTGCAATCTCTTCGATGATTGTTCTTTCGAGAGTTTCGTCTTTCTCGGTTCTGATGCGAATGATTCCAGAAGCACCAGGATCTGCATCGTCTCCATAGTATCCATAGACACGAATTGGAGCAGTTTCTGCAATTCCCTTGAAGGAGAATAGTCCAGGACCACCACGAGCAGTTGCAGGAATAAAGCGTTCCTTACAACCAAACTCGACACCATCGAGATCTCCTCTTCCAGTATCGGGATCGATAACACCATTCGCACCAGTACCAATACCAAGAATGTAGATCGTACCATCGGTAAGAATAGGAGCATTGGTACGACCAATTGCCTTGCCTTTGAGTACGATTGGGCCAGAATCGCCAGGATAATCAGGAATAAATCTGGTTGTGACGATGCCAGGATTGCCGTATTCTCCAGTGGGAGATCCAGGCAATAATGTAAATCCAGTCTCGATACCGATATTTCTTTCGATACCGTAGTGTGGAGTGTAGTCGATGTTTGGATGACGAAGTTCTCCAATGAGACGCATCGTCGCCTTTGTGGTGACAGTCGCAAATGTTGCAGACAGATCGGTGTAAGCACCACCAACAATATGGAGGTATGTGCCTTCTGGTGGATCCATGCTGGATCTTTCGATCGCAGCACCAGAAATAGTTGTGATGCCAGAGAATACTTCGTCGAAGGTTGCCTTCTCGACTCCAATTCCACTGAACGTTGCAGTGCCGACACCAACTTGATCTGCGGTGAAGGATTCTTTGAGGGATCCAGAAATCGTGAAGAGTTGGGTATCTTCTGGAGTTTGTGCGACAAATGCCTCTGTTGCAGATCCACCAACACTGAATAGTTGTGTAGAATCTGGTGTATCGAAGGCAACTTTCTCGACTGCTGCGGAACCAGCAATTTCGACAAGAATAGAACCTTGACCAGGAAATTCTGGAATCCATTGTGTTCTGACAGCACCACCGCCCCAGCTGAGGGCAACACCAGTAGAAAGTGGGTATCTTGAAGGTTGTTGAGAGGGTTCGGTAATCCAACCAGCATCTTCATAACCCTTATTGATTCCATCCTGATCGAGGAATCCAGTGAAGTTGGGATACAGATATTGATCATAATCTGGACCACCAACAAGAGGAATACCCTCAAGTGTGCCGTAATCTTCAGAGTTATATGTGTTAGAGAAGTCAGATTCAAAGGAATCGGTCTTATCGAACGATGGAACAACGTTCTCTCCGCCAGAACTTTGATCCCAAGTTAGACCACTGTTGCTGAAGAGTACGTCTTGGTCATAAGTATTGGTCTCATCGTCGAAGGTTTCAGCATTAGTTGCGAGACCTTGTGCAGAAAGATCGAGACCGTATACTGGACTTCCAAGAATGTTGCCATAATCGACATCTTCCTGGCCATACCTGATAGAGGACTGGTTGTAAGAATCTGTTTGTTTCTCACCTGTTGCTCCACCAACGATTCTGAATAGACCACCAAATTCATCTTCTGGTGTATCAATAATTCTGATGTAAGTCTGACCCTCTTCTCTACCTTGTCTGAGGGTGATAGTACCAGATCCCTTAGGAGTAGGCGTGAATGCAACATCAGCAATTCCACCAACATATACGTCACCGACTGCAACGTCATCTGCAGTGAAGGATTCAACTTCAGCAGATCCAGAAATAACACTGAAGTTACCAACAACACCCTGAGGTTCAATGAATGGAGCAAATGCCTCGTCTTTGGATCCACTGATTGTGATTCCGCCTTCGAGACCGAATACGGTATGTTGTGGAGCCTGACTGAACCAGTTGTAACCGAAGATGTTGATGCCAGCTTTGTAAGTGGCAATACCAGTAATACCAGAGGTAACGTACTGGAATGTCTTCTCTGGAACACCACGATCGGAAAGAGTGAGGGTGACAATTCCAGCAACTTCCGTCGTATCGATAATAAGTTTGGAAGTCGATACTGAGAAGGTATCGAGACTTGGATAATGTTGTCCACCGATCTGGATATAGTTGAAGGCAGACTTGACATCTCCAAATACGTAAGAGGATGTTGCGGTTTCTCTGACGTAACCCCAATCTTCGTATCCGTAAGGAGCAGGATCTGGTGCCTGAGCGATGAATCCCCAATCTTCTGGTGGGAGAATAACATCGCCCTTCGAAGATCTGAAGTGTGGAACAAATACTGTTGCAGTTGGACCTACTGCCTCCCCAGTAATATTGAAGAGAGCAGTTGTTTCGTTGCCGAATGCAAGACCAGGATCCGCAGTCGCACCAGTAAATCTGAATGTTGCAGTGTTCTCCTCTGCAATAACAGATAGAGATGCAGCAGCAAATCCAGTTGGTCTGAATGTACCCTTCCTGTCTCCAGTTTGAATCTCAATCCTATCAACGGCACTACCAGTGATGTCAAAGAGACCAGTTCCCTCAACTTCAGCGGGAACGAAGGATTCTTCTGCAGATCCACTGAACTCAAACTCTCCCTCTAGACCAAATACTCTACTTTGTGGAGCCTGACTAAAGAAGTTCTCACCAGTAATATTGATTCCACCAGTTGCCTCATGGGCATAGGTAAGAAGTTCAGGTTCAGTAGTACTGAAGGCAAAGAGAAGTCTACCAGTTTCTGGTAGTTGATCAACATAGATTTCTCTATCGACTGCAGCGGTTCCTGTTGCTTGATATGCATGAGCAAACAGACCACCACCGAGTTTTCTGAGTAATTCACCATCATCTTGAGACTCAATGGGTTGAGTCTCAACAACTCTGTGGACAATCTGAGTAATACCATACTGATCCCACTGAGGTCCAGTAGAGTAGTTCTGATATACTCTGATTCTCTGATTAACGTTTTGTGCTGCTGCAGGTAGATTAACAGTTGTAGTTTTTAGTGTGTCGAATGTAGTATCATTCCAATCGACTAATCTACTGTCGCCAACACTTGGGGAATTGCCTGGTATGGTGGTCCATCCAGATCCATTCCAATACTGGAGATATAGATCCTCATTTGGATCTGGTCTTTCTCCACCATTACTAAAGTTACCTCTGATAATATCAAAGGAAATATCAGGAGAATTGGATGTATCGAGAGTAAATTCTAGATAACGGTAGTTTGTAGCATTACCAAACTTGACATGTCTACCAACATTAAATCCGCCATAATTTCCAGTTCCAGTACCACCATCAGCAAGGAATGTTCTGAAGAACTGACCATTGTAGAGAGCGGCAAGTTCGTCTGGGAAGATAGTTCTGGTAACTGGAACCTGTCTAGTGGTCTCAGTAATGACGCCATAATCAAAGAACTCAATCTGATCCGCATCACTAAAGGATCTATCCTTA